>Ga0136616_10000425_pt1 | contig 19715 bp, 20 predicted proteins | sample AntDrymUQ2992106_2_FD_106648 | JGI IMG/M metagenome (GOLD analysis project Ga0136616, IMG submission 106648) | Polar desert sand microbial communities from Dry Valleys, Antarctica - metaG UQ299 (21.06) | ecosystem: Environmental > Terrestrial > Soil > Desert | place: Antarctica: Dry Valley...
TGCGAAGACGCGCGACGCAGCCGAGCATTTCTGGCCCTGGTACTCGAACGAGCCGCGGATGATCGCCGCCGCCACCGCGTCGACGTCGGCCGAGGGGTGGGCGACGATGAAGTCCTTGCCGCCCGTCTCGCCGACGATGCGGGGGTAGTTGCGGTAGCGGTCGATGTTGCCGCCGATCGTCCTCCACATGCCCTGGAAGACCGGCGTCGAGCCGGTGAAGTGCACGCCGGCGAGCTTCGGGCTCGCGAGCGCCGCGTCGCCGATCGTCGCCCCACCGCCGGGGACGAGGTTGATCACGCCGGGCGGGAGGCCCGCTTCCTGGAGCAGGCGCATGACGTAGTAGGCGGAGAGCGCCGCGGTCGACGCGGGCTTCCAGACGACCGTGTTGCCCATCAGTGCGGCGCTCGCGGGCAGGTTGCCCCCGATCGCGGTGAAGTTGAACGGCGTGACCGCGAAGACGAAGCCCTCGAGCGGCCGGTACTCCATCCGGTTCCATACGCCGGGTGAGGAGCGTGGCTGCTCCTCGTAGATCCGCAGCATGAACTCGACGTTGAAGCGCCAGAAGTCGATCAGCTCGCAGGCGGCGTCGATCTCCGCCTGGTGTGCAGTCTTCGACTGGCCGAGCATCGTCGCTGCGTTCAGGGTCGAGCGCCAGGGTCCAGCGAGGAGCTCCGCGGCACGGAGGAAGACCGCGGCCCGCTCCTGCCACGGCGTGCGCGACCAGTCGTGCCACGCCTCCCCGGCCGCCTCGATCGCCCGCTCGACGTGCTGGGGCTCGCCACTGACGACGTCGGCGAGCACGTGCTCCTTGCGGTGGGGCATGACGGCCTCAAACGTCTCGCCGGTCGTGACGTCCTCGCCGCCGATCACGAGCGGGATGGCGATGCGCTCCCCCGCCATGCTGCGGAGGCGGGCCTGGAGCTCCTCGCGCTCGGGCGATCCGGGCTCGTAGGTGCGGACGGGCTCGTTCTCGGCAGGGGGCGGGCGGAAGAGCCCGGACGCGGTCACCGCGCGATTGTAGATTGGTCGGGGTGCCGGAGCTCGTGCAGTACCTCGCGGACGGGTGGGGCATCGGAGAGCTCTGGCTCGAGAACGGCCGCCTCCTCGCCCACGATCTCCCGACGCCCGCGGTCTGCCCGTCCGACGGCCACGACCATTCTCTGGCCGAGCGGATGCGCCGCTACTTCAGAGGCGAGCGCGTCGAGTTCGACGACGTGGAGCTCGAGTTCGACGGCACGACGCCCTACGAACGCGCGCTGGCGGATGCGCTCCGAGCCGTCCCGTACGGCGCGATCGTGACGTACGGCGAGCTCGCCGCACGCGCCGGGCGTCCGCGCGCGCACCGGGCCGCGGGGAGCTTCTGCGCTCATAACCGGTTCGGCCTCGTGGTGCCGTGCCATCGCGTGGTCGCCGCGGGCGGGCTCGGCGGCTATGGAAGCCTCGGCGTCTCGTACAAGCGACGGCTCCTGGTGCTCGAGGGTGTCCGCGTCTGAGGAGCTGCGGAACGAGCTGGCGCACGTCGCGCTCGGGCGCGACTGCGACCGGCTCGCCGAGCTCTCGGCGCTGGTGCACACCACCGGAAGCGTCCACCTCCGAGGGCGCGGCGATGTGTCGGTGCACCTCGACGTCGCGAGCGCTGCCGTCGCGCGCCGGGGTTTCCGGCTGCTGAGCGGCTTCGGCGTCTCCTCCGAGATCAGAACCTACGCCCGGCGCGCCTTCGACCGCTCGACGCGGTTTCAGCTCCACGTCGGCGGAGGCGACCGTGCGCTCCAGCTCTTGCACGAGGCCGGCGTGCTCGATCGGCGGCTCGCGCCGCTCGAGGTGCCGCCCAAGCGCGTCGTCGCGCGCGCCTGCTGCAGGGGCGCCTATCTGCGCGGGGCGCTGCTCGGGAGCGGCTCGTTCAGCGGGCCGCGCTCGCCGCACCTCGAGATCCGGAGGGCGAGCGCCGAGGCAGCGCGGTTCCTGGCGTCACTCGGCGCACGGGAGGGAGCCGAGCTCGGTGTGCTCGACCGCGGCCGGCACGCGATCGCCTATGCGAAGGGAGCCGAGCCGATCGCTCAGATCCTGGCGGCTGCCGGTGCGGGCGGAACCGTTCTCGGGCTCGAGGAGCAGGGTGTTCTCGGGGCGACCCGGGGGCAGGCCAACCGCCTCGCGAACGCCGACCACGCGAACCTCGTGCGGACTGCGCGTGCCGCGCACGTGCAGCTCCTGGCAGCCAGATTCCTCCGGGACACGGGTCGCCTGGAGGGGCTCCCGGCTCCGCTGCGAGAGATCGCGGTTCTCCGCCTCGACCACCCGGCGCTCCCGCTCGTTGAGCTGGCGCTTCGGTGCGACCCTCCGACGACGAAGGCGACCGCGCACCGCCGGTTGCGGACGCTCGTCCGCCTCCTGGACGAGGGGCGGGCCGGAGGGGGAGCTCCGAGGACGAGCTCTCCCTCCGGTTGAACCACGCTCAAAACCCTGGCGTCGGACGGGGTCTGGATCCGGCGCCTGGCGAGCACGGGCCCGCCCTCGGCGAAGGAGTATGACGGATCTTTCGTCGGAGACCAAGCCCAATCGAAGGAAAGGCGTTCCCCAGGTTAGACTCGCCCCGGCAAACGACCTGGGGGGCGAATGGCGACTCGCGTAGGCATCAACGGCTTCGGGCGCATCGGGCGCAACTTCTTCCGCGCGCACCTCACGCGCGAGGCGGACTTCGAGGTCGTCGCGGTCAACGACCTCGCCGACGCGCACGTGCTCGCGCACGTGCTCAAGTACGACTCCTCGCACGGTGTCCTCGATGCCGCGATCGAGCCGTCCGACGGTCAGATCACCGTGGACGGCACGTCGTTCCAGGTGCTCGCCGAGCGCGACCCAGCTCAGCTTCCATGGCGCGAGCTCGGCGTGGACGTCGTCGTCGAGTCGACGGGTTTCTTCACCGACCGGGAGGGGGCGTCCAAGCACCTCGACGCGGGGGCGAAAAAGGTCGTCATCTCGGCGCCGTCGACGGATCCGGATCTCACGATCGTGCTCGGCGTGAACTACGACGCCTACGACAGGGATCGGCACGACGTCGTCTCGATGGCGTCGTGCACGACGGGCTCCGTCGCACCAATGGCGAAGATCCTCCTCGACAACTTCGGGATCGAGTCGGGGTTCATGACGACGATCCACGCCTACACGACCGAGCAACAGCTTCAGGATCAGGTCGCGTTGACGCGGAAAGGGAAGCCCGACCTGCGTCGTATGCGCGCCGCGGCGCAGAACATCGTTCCGGCGTCGACCGGCGCCGCCAAGGCGCTCGCACTGGTCATTCCCGAGCTCAAGGGCAAGCTCGACGGGATGGCGATGCGGGTGCCAGTGCCGGACGGCAGCGTCACCGACCTCGTCTGCGTCCTCGAGCGCGTGACGACGGTCGACGAGGTCAACGAGGCCTTCCGCTCCGCCGCCGGCTCGGACGGCTGGAGCGGCATCCTCGGCTACACCGAGGACCCGATCGTCTCGTCCGACATCGTCGGCAACTCGGCGTCCTGCACGATTGACGGGCTCTCCACGATGGCGCACGGCAATCTCGTCAAGGTCATCGGCTGGTACGACAACGAGTGGGGGTACTCGTGTCGGCTGGTGGACCTCGTGGGTCGGCTGCTCTAGCCGGGTGGGACGTCCTCGCTCCGTTCGCGACGCCGAGGTCGCCGGCAAGCGCGTCCTCGTCCGCGCTGACCTGAACGTCCCGCTCGAGGACGGGCGCGTCGCCGACGACACGCGGATCCGCGCCGCCCTGCCGACGCTGCGGCTGCTGCTCGAGCGCGATGCGGCGGGAATCCGCGTCTGCTCGCACCTCGGCCGCCCGATGGGAGAAGATCCCCGGTACTCGCTCTCTCCCGTCCGCGATCACCTGCGCAGCCTGCTCCCCGACGACCGCCTGGAGGTGCTCGAGAACACGCGCTTCGACCCGGGCGAGACGGAGAACGACGAGGGTTTCGCCCGCCAGCTGGCCGAGGGCTGCGACCTCTACGTCAACGACGCCTTCGGCTCGGCCCACCGCGCGCACGCCTCCACCGAGGCCGTCGCCCGCCTGCTTCCGGCTTACGCCGGGCTGTTGCTCGAGCGCGAGCTCGACGCGCTCGGACGCCTGCTCGGTGAGGTCGAGCGCCCGTTCGTCTGCGTCGTCGGAGGTGCGAAGGTCGAGGACAAGATCGGTGTCCTCGACAATCTCGGTCGACGGGCCGACACGATGCTGATCGGAGGAAAGATGGCTGAGGAAGTCGCTTCACGATTTCCTCTAGGGGACTTTTCGGTCGAGTTGCCGACAGACGTTGTTGCCGCTTCTGACTTCTCGGCGGGGGCCGAGGCTCGGATCGTTGCGTCGTACGACGCGGTCCCGGAGGGGTGGCTGGCGCTCGACATCGGTCCCGAGACACGGGAGCGCTTCGCCGCCGAGGTCGTCGCGGCGAAGACGGTCTTCTGGAACGGCCCCATGGGCGTCTTCGAGTGGGAGCGCTTCGCCGAGGGCACGAGGGTCGTCGCCCGGGCCGTGGCCGACGCGGACGCTTTCTCGGTCGTCGGCGGCGGCGACTCGGTGCGCGCCGTGCAGGAGGCCGGCCTGGCAGACCGGATCTCGTGGATCTCGACGGGCGGCGGCGCCTCGCTCGAGCTGCTCGAAGGCAAGGAACTTCCCGGCGTGGCAGCGATCCCGGCCATCTCCGGCGGGGCCGGAAATGGTTAGGACACCCACGGGGGCGAAGCCCGCTCCTCTGACCCTGTGGCGTAGCGAAGAGGCAGCATGCTGATCGTCGGAAACTGGAAGATGTTCAAGACGGCGCCCGAGACGCTCGAGTTCTGCCGGGCGCTCCGCGATCGCCTCGAGGGCCTCGCCGACGGCGTCGACGTCGTCGTGTGCCCACCGCACACCTCCCTCGACGAGGCCGTGACCGTCCTTGCGGCGACGACGATCGCGGTTTTCGCGCAGAACGCCCACTGGGCCTCTGAAGGCCCGTTCACCGGGGAGGTCTCCCCCGGCATGCTGCGGGAGCTCGGCGTGTCCGGCTCACTGGTCGCGCACTCGGAACGCCGCCAGCTCTTCGCCGAGACCGACGAGAGCGCGGCCAAGCGGGTCCGTGGCCTGCTCGAGGCCGGCCTCCACGTGATCGCCTGTGTCGGCGAGACCGAGGACGAGCGGGACCGGGGCGTCACCGAAGACGTCCTCCGACGCCAGGTGGAAGCGATTCGCGCGGCCGTGGAGGAGGACAATCTCGACCGCCTCGCCATCGCCTACGAGCCGGTGTGGGCGATCGGAACGGGGAGGACGGCGAGCCCCGAGCAGGCGCAGGAGGCGCACGCGTTCATCCGGGCGATCCTGGACGCCCCCGTGCTCTACGGCGGATCGGTGAAACCGGACAATGCGGAGGCGCTGCTCCGCCAGTCCGACATCGACGGGGCGCTCGTGGGCGGCGCGTCGCTCGACGTCGAATCGTTCGCGGCGATTTGCGAGACGGCGGCACGTTTCCGCTCGTAGCGCTCGTGATCCTCGACGGCTGGGGCTGCGCGCCTCCCGGCCCGGGGAACGCGGTCGAGCTCGCCAACACGCCCGTCTTCGACCGGCTCTGGCGCACCTATCCGCACACGCGCCTGGCCGCGTCGGGGGAAGCCGTTGGCCTGCCGGCCGGGCAGATGGGGAACTCCGAGGTCGGGCACCTGACGATCGGATCGGGGCGGAGACTGGACCAGGATCTCGGGCGGATCAACCGCGCGGTCGCGAGCGGCGCCCTGCTCGAGAACGAGACGCTCGTGGGAGCGTGGGAGCGGGCGAAGGCGCGCGGTGGCAACGTGCACCTGCTGGGGCTCGTCTCGTACGGGGGAGTCCACTCGCACATCGACCACCTGCGCGCGCTGCTCGAGCTCGCGGAGCGCCGGAGGATGACGGAGCGAACGTGGATCCACGCGTTCACCGACGGCCGCGACGTCTCGCCCACCTCGGCCGTACGCGATCTCGCAGAGTTGCCGGCCGAGCGTATCGCGACCGTCTCGGGCCGTTACTACGCGATGGACCGCGACGAGCGCTGGGAGCGAACCGAGCGCGCGGTCGCCGCGATCGTCGCGGGGGAGGGACAGCGCGCCGCCGATCCCGTCGCGGCCGTCGAGGCGAGCTACGCCGACGGCGTGACGGACGAGTTCGTCGAGCCCGTGCTGCTCACGGGGCGGCCGCAGCTGGGGCCGAACGACACGGCGATCGTGTTCAACTTCCGCCCGGACCGGGCGCGACAGCTGACGGTGAAGCTGCTCGCCGCCGGCATGGACGTGACGACGATGACGCGCTACCGCGACGACCTCGAGGCGCCCGTCGCCTTCCCCGACCAGAAGGTGAAGGGGACGCTCGCCGAGCTGCTCTCGGAGACCGGCGCGCGTCAGCTGCACGCTGCCGAGACCGAGAAGTACGCGCACGTGACGTACTTCTTCAACGGTGGTCGCGAAGACGAATGGCCGGGCGAGACGCGGATCCTCGTCCCGTCACCGCGCGACGTTCCGAGCTACGACCACAAGCCCGCGATGGCGGCCGCCGAGGTCGCGGAGCGCTTTGCCGGCGAGCTCCGCCGGGGCGACTACCGTTTTGGCGTCGTCAACTTCGCGAATCCGGACATGGTTGGTCACACGGGCAGCATCCCGGCGGTGACGACGGCGGTCGAGACGGCCGACGCCTGCCTTGCCGTCGTCCTCGAGGCGGTCGAGGCTGTCGGCGGAGTCGCGCTGATCACGGCCGACCATGGCAATGCAGAGATGATGCTCGCAGCCGACGGCGTGAGCCCGCACACCGCGCACACGACGAATCCCGTGCCGTTAATCCTTACAAGTAGGGCGTTTGGTCTGGAAGAAGGCGGGGAATTGGGTGACTTGACACCAACGGTGCTCGCGTTACTCGGACTCCCTCCCCCGGCCGAGCTGAGCGGCCGAAAATTGACGGTTCCGAAACAAACCGCGGCTATACTCGAATAACACTTTGTCCCTGCCACAGCCAGATTTCGGCGTCTTGCGGAAGGCCCAGCGCGGGGACGAGCGTTCTTTCACGCTAATCCTCCGGGCCTACGAGACTCCCGTCTTCAACTACGTCCTCCGACTCGTGGGCGATCGCTCGCTCGCGGAGGACATGACGCAGGAGGTCTTCCTTCGCGTCTACCAGGGGCTGCCGAACTTCTCCCTGCGCTCGAAGTTCACGACCTGGCTCTTCCAGGTGGCGAAGAACCGTGTGCTCGACGAGCTGCGCGCGACCGAGCGTCGGCCACGGGCGACGGTGGCCCTCGACGACATCCCGCCGCTCGAGGTGCTCGACGCTCCATTCGAGCGAGTGGAGGCGATCGACGCACTCTGGCGCGGGGTCGAAGGGCTCACAGTCGACCTGAAGATGGCGCTGCTCCTGCGCGACATCGTCGGGATGTCGTATACGGAGATTGCCGACTCGCTCGAGATCACCCTCGCGACCGTGAAGTGGCGGATCTACAAAGCGCGTGAAGAGGTGCAGCTCGCACTGGCGCGAGAGGGCATTACCTTCAGCTCGACCAAAGGCGAAGCGACCGCCAAGGCGGAGCTCGTCTAGACCGTTGGCGCGATGGTTCGCCGCGGTGTCGGCACTCGCCCTTCTCTGGCCTGCCGGCGCAGCAACGCAGGGCCCTGAGCTCGACTACTTCCAATCCCCGACGGGAAACATCCGGTGCGTCTACGAGAACCAGGTCGGGGTCGGCTGTGAGACGCTCAACAACGGTCGCGGCGTCGTTCTGCGGTCCTTCGGCGGTACGCGGCTGATCAACGGGCGCGAGCTCTTCACCCGCGCCTCGAGACGGATCGCCTACGGGCGAAGCTGGCGCGTGTCGAGCTTCCGCTGTCTCTCGCTCGCCACCGGCATGCGCTGCTCGAGCAGCGTCACCGGGCGCGGCTTCTCGATCAATCGGGATTCGATCAGCCGCTTCTGAGACTCGCCTGCACGATCGCTCTGGCGGCGGTGACCTGGGTCGCAGGTGGGGCCTCAGACGCCCGGCCGGCGGCCTCTGCTCTGCGTGGCAAGGTCGTCGTCCTCGACCCGGGCCACAACCCCGGGAACTTCAGGCACGGCACGGAGATCAACCGGCTCGTCGATGCCGGGACGCTCAAGAAGGCCTGCGACACGACGGGCACGAGCACGGACGCGGGGTACACCGAGGCCGAGTACACCTTCGACGTGGCTCTCCGGCTCGCAGCGATCCTGCGCCGGGCCGGCGCACGCGTCGTCCTCACCCGGACGACGGGGACGCCCTGGGGACCGTGCATCACCGAGCGCGCTGCCATCGGCAATCGCGCCCGGGCCGACGCCGCGATCTCCATCCACGCCGATGGCGGTCCCGCCTCGGGCCGCGGCTTCCACGTCATCCATCCGCGGGCGATCGAGAGCCTGACCGACGACATCGCGACGGGGTCGCGCCGGCTGGCGCACTCCGTGCGCGCCGCTTTCCGATCCGGCACGCCGATGCCCTACGCCACGTACGTCGGGAGGGACGGCCTCGACGCACGCTCGGACCTCGGCGGCTTGAACCTCTCGGACGTGCCGAAGGTCTTCGTCGAGACGGGGAATATGAGGAACGCGACGGACGCCGGGCTCCTGAGCTCCCCGTCGTTTCGAGCGCGGGCCGCGCGCGCCCTCGCGGCGGGGCTGACGCGGTACCTCGGCGGCGCCTAGCCTCGTTCGCCCTCGTAGATGCGCGCGACGACCTCCTCGATATCCGGCTCCTCGACCGTCAGGTCGACGAGCGGAGCGAGCGCCGCCACCGCCGCCGTCAACTGCGCCGCGCTGATCTCGTCACGCCGGAAGCGCAGCCACTGTCTCGGCCCGTCGACCCGCTCCACGCGCGCGCCGGGAACGTTCAGCGGGGGCCCGGCTCCTCGAGGTCCGACCGGCCCGACAGCTCGAGCAGGCGGTCGGCCAGCTCGCGCGCGTGCTCGACGTGCTCCTCGTCCCCGGACGGGCACGGGATCGACTCGACGAGCTCGTTCACCGACCCGAGGAGCTCCTCCTGAAGCTCGCCCGGCACGTCGCCCGCGTTGATCGCCTCGATCGTCGTCGCCTGAAGCGAGGCCGCCCGGCCGGCCGCTGCGCAGCCTCGGTTCCCGTCCAGATCCCGCCCGATAGCCTCGCTCGCTGCCTGCACCTCGCGGGAGAGCCCGGGCGGCAGAGCGCTCTGCGGTCGGCTCTCCTCCGAGTTGCCGCACCCCGCGCCGACGAAGGCGAGCACGACCCCCAGCAGCACCGTCCTAGAGACCATGCGGAAGGCGCGCGGCGAGCCCTTCCGGCAGGCCCGCGGCGCGAAGCTCCTCCTGCGTCTCCTCGATCGAGTAGTCGATGCGCCGAAAGCTCGCGGAACGCCGCTCGAGGTCGAGCAGGAGGAAGGCGGCGCGAGGGTCTCCGTCGCGCGGCTGGCCGACGGAGCCGGGGTTGAGGAGCCAACGCCCGCGCCCGAGATCGATCTCGGTGCCTCCGGGCGCGACCCCGCCGGAGATCCGTCCGCCCTCCAACCCCAGCGCGAGCGCGACGTGGCTGTGCCCGACAAGCACGAGCGCGGTGGCGGAGAGCTCGAGCGCGTCCCGCGCCGCCGCCGCGCTGAGCACGTAGTCCCAGACCGGGTCGCGGGGACTTCCGTGGAAGAGTCCGACGCCGTCGAGGCTCGCGGACGGGGAGAGGCCCTCGAGATAGCGTCGGGCGTCGTCGTCGAGCACCTCGCGCGTCCACAGCGCCGCGCGGGCCGCGTCGCCGCTGAAGAAGTCGACGTCGATCTTCCCGAGCACTCCGAGATCGTGGTTTCCGCACAGCGCGAGCGTCGTACGGTCCGCCACCAGGCGGGAGCATTCGTTCGGTCGGGGGCCGTACCCGACGACATCGCCGAGCGACCAGATCGCGTCGACACCCTCGAGCTCGATCGCGTCGAGGACGGCGTCGAGGGCGTGGAGGTTAGCGTGGGAGTCGGAGATGACCGCGAGGCGCATCGTCGTTCCAGCGACCCTAGCCGCCTCGGCCCTGCTCTGGTTCCTGGCGGCGGTCGTCCTCTGGCGGACCGAGGTCCCCGGCGGACTCTCGGTACCGCGGCTCGACGAGAGGGCCGAGTTCTCGCCGGCTCGCTTGCGAGCGGCGGACGAGTACGTCCGCGTGCCGAGGGCGCTCTGGGCGCTCGCCATCCTCTCGCAGCTTGCCGTGCTCGCGCTGCTCGCCCGCCGTGGACGCAGCCTCGCCGGACGCCTGCCGGGGTCGCGGGCCGTTCGCTCGTCAGTCTTCCTCCTGCTCGTACTCGCAGCGCTCTGGTTCGTGCGGCTCCCGTTCGCGCTCGGAGGGCACGCGTGGCGCAGGCGGCACGGGCTGTCTCGCCAGGGGTATCTCGACTGGCTGCTCTCCCCATGGCTCGAGCTGCTCGTCGGTGCTCTCGCCACGCTCCTTGCTCTCACGGCGGCGATCGCGTTGCAGCGACGGTTCGGCCGATGGTGGTGGGTGCCGGGGTGGCCGCTGCTCGTGGCACTGGCAACGGCTCTCGTCGTCCTGGGGCCGCTCGTTCTCGCCCCGCGCCTCGAGCCGCTCGGCGACGCCCGCCTCGCCGCCGAGATTCGTGCGTTGGCGCGGGTGCAGGGCGCCGGCTCGGTGGACGTGGTGGTGCGGCGAACACGCGGCCGGACGACGACCGCGAACGCCGAGATCGGCGGGCTCGGGCCGACCCGTCGCGTGATCCTGTGGGACACCCTCATCGCCGGCCGCTTCCCCCGGGCGGAGATCCGCTGGGTCGTGGCGCACGAGCTCGCCCATCTGGCGAGGCGTCACCTCTGGAAGGGCCTGGGCTGGTTCGCCCTCCTGTCCCTGCCGGCTCTCGCGCTCGTCGCGGCGGTCCTCCGGCGAGCGGGCGGGGTGGCCGAGCCGAGCGCCGTCCCCGTGGCGGTGCTCGCCGTGCTCGCCATCCAGCTTGCGCTGCTCCCGCTCGCGAACGAGCTCTCGCGGCGCTACGAGGCAGAGGCGGACTGGGCGGCGCTTCGAGCGACTGGTGCGCCCCGGGCGGCGGAGTCCGCGCTTCGGCGTTTCGGTGCGACGAGCCTCGCCGATCCGAGCCCGCCCGCCTGGGCCTACACCTTCCGGGCCACGCACCCGTCCCTGCTCGAGCGGATCGCGCTCGCTCGGGCGTTCAGTCGGAGCGGGGAGGAGCCTCGGGGAGGTTCCTGATCCCCTCGCGGCTCGACCACTTCGACCAAGCGTCGTCCATCGCGTCGATGAGCTCGCGCATGAAGCGGCTCGACATGTTCACGCGGGAGACGACGGAGCCGGGCACGTCGCCCTCCTCCACCTCGTGCTCGATGCGGGCGAAGGTGATCGTGAACTCGTAGTCCGAGAAGCTGACATTCGCAAAGTTCGCATAGGCGCCGGCGAGGTGCTCGGGGTCGAGGTGGATGTTGAGCTGCCGCTCCGGCTCCTGGTTGCCCCCGCCTCCGGCCTGGTCGTCCTGCACGTCACTACGATACAGCGGCCGATGAACGACCCCCAGAGCACCTGACCGCGGTCGCGCGCCTGGCCGCGGCGCTCGCCGAGGCCGTCGGCGCGCCGGTCACGCTCGACCGGCCGAACGATTCCGCGCACGGCGACTATGCGACGAACGTGGCCCTCCGGCTGGCGCCCGAGCGGCGGCGGGCGCCGCGCGAGCTCGCCGAAGAGGTCGTGCGCTCCGCGACGACCCTGGCTGCGGTCGAGCGGGCGGAGGTCGCGGGACCCGGCTTCGTCAACCTCTGGCTGCGCCCGGCCTGGTTCGGGGAGGCGCTCGGTGAGGTTCTCGAGCTCGGGTCGGGGTACGGCGGAGGTTCAGGGGTCGAGAGCGAGCGCATCCAGGTCGAGCTCGTGTCGGCCAACCCGACCGGCCCGCTCACGGTCGCGAGCGCACGGAACGGTGCCTACGGGGACTGCGTTGCGCGGCTGCTCGAGTTCGCCGGCCACGAGGTCGAGCGCGAGTTCTACGTCAACGACGCAGGCACCCAGATCGAGCAGTTCCGAGCCTCGATCGAGGCGCTGCGGCGGGGAGAGGAGCCTCCCGAGGGCGGCTACACCGGCGCCTACATGGCCGAGGCGGCGGAGCAGGAGGACCCGGTCGAGTTCATGCTCGCCTCCATCCGCCGCACGCTCGCGTGCTTTCGCCTCGAGCTCGACAACTGGGTGCGCCAGACCTCGCTGGAAGCCGCGATCCCGAGCGCGATCGAGGCGCTCGACACCTACAGGGAGGACGGCGCTCTCTGGGTTCGCACGTCCGCCCACGGTGACGAGAAGGACCGGGTGATCGTGCGCTCGGAGGAGCGGGGCGGGCAGCCTGCGTACGTTGCCTGGGACGCGGCCTACCTCCGTCACAAGTTCGACCGGGGCTTCGACCGGCTGATCTACGTGCTCGGCGCCGACCACCACGGCTACGTCGGGCGGCTCAAGGGCCTCGCAGGCGCTTTCGGCCACGACCCCGATCGCGTCGAGATCCTCGTCTACCAGCTCGTCGGGCTCGTCCAGGGAGGCGAGGCGAGGAAGATGTCGAAGCGGCGCGGCGACACCGTCTTCCTCGACGAGTTGATGGACGAGATCGGCGTCGACGCGGCCCGCTGGTACCTCGTCTCGCGCGGCCCGGATCAGCCGATCGAGATCGACCTCGATCTCGCGGCGGAGCGATCCCAGAAGAACCCCGTCTACTACGTCCAGTACGCACACGCCCGCATCGCGGGCATCCTTCGCAACGCGGAGGGCAAAGAGCTTTCGGCCGAGGTCCCGCCCGTGCTCGCGCCCGAGGAGCGAGAGCTGGTCAAGCGGTTGACGGAGTTTCCGACGATCGTCGCGGAGGCGACCGAGCGGCGAGGCCCGCACGCGATCCCCGTGTACGCAATCCGGGTGGCGGACGACTTCCACCGCTTCTACCACGAGCACCGCGTCCTCGAGAGCGACGCGGAGGCCTTCCGCCTGGGTCTCTGCCGTGCAGTCCAGACGGTCATCGCACGCTGCCTGGGGCTCATCGGCGTGGAGGCTCCCGAGCGGATGTAGTTGACACACCTTATCTGTAAGCAGTAACTTACCGTTAGTGAGGGCTTACGGAGAAGCGATGACAGCTCTCGGCGACCCGACGCGGCGGGCGGTGTTCGAGCGCCTGCGCCGTGGCCCGACCGCCGTGGGCGAGCTTGCGGGCGAGCTTCCCGTCAGCCGTCCCGCTGTTTCCCAGCACCTCCGTGTGCTCAAGGAGGCGGGGCTCGTCACGGAGCGTCGTGAGGGCACGCGTCGCCTGTACAGCGTGAACCGCGCGGGTCTCGAGGGGATCCGCGCCTACTTCGACGGCTTCTGGTCAGCGGCGCTTGAGGACTTCAAGGCCGAGGCGGAGCGTCGGGAGAAGGGAGAGAGATGAGTGTGACGCAGCTTGCCGTCACGAAGGAGGTCACGGTAGCCGCCCCCGTGGAGCGCGCGTTCGCGGTGTTCACCGAGCGGATCGGAAGCTGGTGGCCGCTCGAGACCTACGCCATTCGCAGCGAGAGCGACACAGCCACCTTCGAGGGCCGCGAGGGCGGTCGCGTCTACGAGCGCACGCCGAGCGGGGAGGAGGCGGACTGGGGTCGGGTGCTCGTGTGGGAGCCGCCCCACCGCGTCGTCTTCTCGTGGGAGATCACCGGGCCGGCGACGGAGATCGAGGTTCGCTTCCGAGCCGATGGGGACGCCACGGTCGTCGAGCTCGAGCACCGCGGCTGGCAGCGGATGGGCGACGAGGGTGCGGAGCGCCGGTCGAGCTACGACGGCGGCTGGGGCCTCGTTCTCGGCCGCTACGTGGAGGCGGTGGGGCCCTGACGGGCCGGCTCTGAACCGACTCGAGAACAAGACGGCAGCCTGAGATGGAGCCATTCCCCCGCCGCGCCCGTCGCGTTCGACGCAAGCTTCTCTCCGGGGGGAATGGCTAGCATCGAGCCCCGTGCGGTGGAATCTCGCTGTCGCGGGGCTCGCCGCCTCCTGGGGGTTCATCGCTGTCATCGTCGCCGGCGTCGACCTCGACGCCGAGGTGCTCGTCTTCTACCGGCTCGCTCTCGCCGCGCTCGCGCTCGCGATCGGCCTCACCGCTGCACGCCGTCTCGACCTCCTCCGGCTGCCGGTCTCCCGCCGTCGCACGCTCGCCGTCGCCGTCGGCCTTGCTGCGCACTGGCTGCTCTTCTTCGGGACGATCAAGCTCGCGTCGGTCGCGGTGGCGGTCCTCACCGTCTACACGGCACCGATCCTGCTCGCGGTGCTCGCGCCGCTGTTGCTGCCCGAGCCGCGAAGCTCGGTCGCGCTCGTCGCGCTCGTTCCCGCCTCGCTCGGCCTCGTGCTGATCGGGCTCGCGGGCGAGGAGGGCGGCGCGATCTCCCCGGTCGCGGTCGTGACTGGCCTCGCGGCGGCGCTCACCTACGCGCTCCTCGTGATCGGGACGAAGCAGCTCGGCACGCGGCTCCCGGTCGCGACGATCGCCGTCTGGTACTACGGCGTCGCGGCGCTCGCTCTCGCACCGCTGCTCCTCCGGGCCGATCGAGTCCTTCCTCGCGGCGAGGAGATCGTCTATCTGCTCCTCCTCGGCGTGCTCTTCACCGCGGCGTCGGGCCTGGCCTACGTCTGGCTGCTTCGGCGCGTGACGGCGCAGGCCGTCGGCGTGCTGGGATACGTGGAGCCCGTCTCGGCGGCACTCCTCGCCTGGGCCATCCTGGCCCAGCCGCTGAACGCCGCCGTCGTCCTCGGCGGCGCGCTCGTCCTCGCCGGCGGCCTCCTCGTCGTCGTCGCCGAGCCGCGTGCGGCCAGGCTGGAGGCTCCGGTAGCGCGATAGGATCGGTGACTGTGAGCGCACCCGATCGAAACCTCGCGCTCGAGCTCGTTCGGGTCACCGAGGCGGCGGCGATGGCCGCCGCCCGCTGGGTCGGCCGGGGCGACAAGGAGAGCGCCGACAAGGCCGCGGTGGACGCCATGCGCCTCATGCTCGACTCCGTGCAGATGGACGGCGTCGTCGTGATCGGCGAGGGCGAGAAGGACGAGGCGCCGATGCTCTACAACGGCGAGAAGGTGGGGAGCGGCACGGGGCCCCAGGTCGACGTCGCCGTCGATCCGCTCGAGGGCACGCGCCTCACCGCGCTCGGGCAACCCAATGCCATCGCCGTGATCGCGGTCGCCGAGCGCGGCACGATGTTCTTCCCGGGCGCCGCGGTCTACATGGAGAAGATCGCCTGCGGCCCGGAGGCTGCCGGCGCAATCGACATCACGCTTCCCCCCGGCGAGAACGTCCGCCGCGTGGCCGAGGCCAAGGGCAAGGAGCCGCGGGACGTCTCCGTCGTCGTGCTCGAACGCGACCGTCACGAGGAGCTGATCGAGGAGCTCCGCGCAGCCGGAGCCCGGGTCAACCTGATCCGGGACGGCGACGTCGCACCATCGATCGCCGCGGCGCACGGCACCGTCGGCGTCGATCTCCTGATGGGCATCGGAGGCACGCCCGAAGGCGTCATCTCCGCCGCGGCGATCAAGAGCGTCGGCGGCGCGCTGCAAGGGAGGCTCTGGCCGCGCTCCGACGAGGAGCGCGAGCAGCTCGTCGGCGACGGCTACGACGTCGACCGCGTGCTCACGACCGACGACCTCGTCTCCGGACAGGACGTATTCGTCGCCGCCACCGGCGTGACGACGGGAGCGCTGCTGCGAGGCGTCCGTCGCACACGGGAGGGGGCGGCCACGGAGTCGCTCGTCATGCGCTCGCGCAGCGGAACGGTGCGCCGGGTGGAGGCAGAGCACTCCTTCGAGAAGCTCACGCGCTTCACCGGGGTGGAATATCGATAGAAGGGAGTCAGGGATGGAGACACAGCAGCTCGAGACCGTCGCGCGCGACCTCGTCGCCGAGAACAAGGGCATCCTCGCCGCCGACGAGAGCTCGGGAACGATCGAGAAGCGCTTCAGCAGCATCGAGGTCGAGTCGACGGAGGAGAACCGACGCGCCTACCGCGACCTCCTGTTCACGACCCCGGGGGTGGAGGACTACATCTCGGGGGTAATCCTCTACGACGAGACCCTCCGGCAGAGTGCCGCGGACGGGACCCGCTTCGGCGACCTCCTGTCCGAGCGTGGGATCATCCCCGGCATCAAGGTCGACAACGGGGCCAAGCCGCTCGCCTTCGCGCCGGCTGAGACGGTGACGGAGGGTCTCGACGGCCTGCGCGAGCGCCTGGCCGAGTACCGCGAGCTCGGCGCGAAGTTCACGAAATGGCGCGCCACGTACTCGATCAGCGAGGAGTTGCCCAGCCGACTCTGCTGCGAGGTGAACGCCCACGCGCTCGCGCGCTACGCGGCGCTCGCGCAGGAGGCCGGTCTCGTGCCGATCGTCGAGCCGGAGGTGCTGATGGACGGCGACCACACGATCGAGCGGTGCTTCGAGGCGACGTCCGAGGTCCTCCACTTCGTCTTCGACGAGCTCGTCCACCACCGTGTGAGCCTCGAGGGCATCCTGCTGAAGCCGAACATGGTCGTGTCGGGCAAGGACTGCCCCGAGCAGGCCGGGCCGGAGAAGGTCGCCGAGTTGACGCTTCGCTGCTTCGGTCGCCATGTGCCCGCTGCCGTGACGGGCATCGTCTTCCTCTCGGGCGGCCAGAGCGACGAGGACGCCTCGGCGAACCTGAACGCCATCAACTCGGTGGGCGCGCAGCCGTGGGAGCTCAGCTTCTCCTACGGGCGGGCGCTGCAGGCGCCGGCGCTGAAGGCGTGGCGCGGAGCGGCGGACAACGTCGCGGCCGCGCAGGACGCATTCCGTCATCGCGCCCGGCTGAACAGCGCGGCGCGCTCGGGTCGCTACTCGGCGGACATGGAGGAGCTCGCGGCAGCCTGAACGTCCAGGCGGGCGTCCGCGGCGAGGACGGCGCTCAGGGCGTCCGGCTCGAGCGGCTTCGAGAAGAGGAAGCCCTGGCCCACGTGGACGCCCATCGCCTGGAGCTCCTCGACCTGCTCCGCCCGGTCGATCCCCTCGGCGACGACCTCGAGGTGCAGGTTTTGGCCGAGCTGGACGATGCTGCGCAGCAGATTCGAGCCCGGGTCCTCGCGGCGGGCGTGCTGAACGAAAGAGCGATCGATCTTCATCATGTCGATGGGGAAGCGCTGGAGGTAGCTGAGCCCGGAGAAGCCGGTGCCGAAGTCGTCGACCGCGAGCCGCACACCGAGCGCTTTCAGTCGCTGGAGCTGCTGGAGCACGCCTTCCGTCTGGTCAGCCAGCATGCTTTCCGTGATCTCGAGCACGAGCGTCGCGGCGGCGATGGAGGACTCCCGCAGCGTCCGCGAGACCTCGTCGGCGAGACTGGACTCCCGTAACTGCCTCATCGAGAGGTTGACGTTCAGGAAGAGCGGATCACCACCCTGCCGCTCGTCCAGCCACCCCCGCATGGCCTCGCAGGCTTCCGCCAGCACCCAGCGGCCGATCGGCACGATCAGGCCGGTCTGCTCGGCCAGCGATAGGAACTGCGCCGGCTGCAGCAGGCCGAGTGTCGGGTGCCGCCAGCGAAGGAGGGCCTCGACTCCCACGAGGCGCGCCGTGTCGAGCTTGACGATCGGCTGGTAATGGAGCTCGAACTGCTCGAGCTCGAGGGCCTCCTGCAGCATGCCGACGAGCTCGAGCCGTCCCAAGACGGACTCGTGCATCGCCGGCTTGAAGACGCTCCATCCCCGTCCGCCCGCATCCTTGGCGGTGTACATGGCAAGGTCGGCGTTGCGCATGAGCTCTGCGGCGCTGTCGAGCCCTGGGCCGAGGGCGATGCCGATGCTTGCGGCGATCGCGACGTTCCTGCTCCCGAGCGCGAACGGCTGCTCGAGCGAGGCGAGCAGCCGTCCGGCGATCTCGCAGGCGGCGGCTTCTCCGCCGACGTCCTCGAGGAGAACCGCGAACTCGTCCCCGCCGAGGCGGGCGGCTGTGTCCGAGGCTCGCAGCGACGCGAGCACGCGCTCGCCCGTCGTTCGCAGCAGGTCGTCGCCTGCGGCGTGGCCGAGGCTGTCGTTCACCATCTTGAAGTTGTCGAGGTCGAGGAAGAGGACGGCGATCGCGGCGCCACGCCGCCGTGCAATCGTGAGCGCATGGTCGAGCTTGTTCTCGAAGAGCGCGCGGTTCGCGAGCCCCGTCAGGGTGTCGTGGAATGCCTGGTAGCGAAGCTCCTCCTCCAGCGCCTTGCGCTCGCTGATGTCGCGGGCCGTGAGGATGAAGCCCCCGACGTCGTCCTCCCGGGGCCCCCGGATGCACTCCGTGGCGATCCACGAGCCGTCGTTGCGGCGCATCCGACACTCGAACGGTCGGCGCGAGCGCGTTCGCTCCACCGCCTCACCCGTCGAGGGCCGGTCGTCGGGATGGAGGAGCTCGTCGAGGCTGCGGCCGAGGAGCGACTCGGGTGGGTGGCCGAGCGTTCTCCCGACGGAAGAGGTCGTGTAACGGATCACTCCGTTCCGATCGACGACGACGATCACGTCGGTGGCGTTCTGGACGAGCGACCGGAACCAGCGCTCGCTCTCCCGGAGCGCGCGCTTGTCGGCGTCGTCGAGTGAGCGGCGTGCGCGCTGGAGGCCCAGGAAGAGAAGAACGAGCGCGGCTGCCGCGAGGGCGAGGAGCCCGACCGAGCCGGCGTTCGCGCGCCCGGTTGCGACCCGTGCCTCCCGTGCGCTTGCCTCGCTGGCGGCGCGTAGCGCTACGAGGAGGCGGTCCAGGCCCGGATCGACTCTGGTCTCACCGACTCGCAGCGCCTCGTCCTCGCGTCCGCTCGCGAGCAACGTCAGCTCGCTGTCGAGGGCTTTCTGGTGCTCGTCGAGCGCTCGTCGCAGCTCGGGGGCGCTCTCGAGCGCCGACAGCTCACGCTGGACCTCGAGCCGCTTGCCTCGCACGCGCCGGGCGAGAGTGTCAGCGGCCCCTCTCGCGGCGATCGCCTGCCATTCGAGGCTGCTCTGCTCGTTCGCGATCGCGCGCAGTCGCTCGATGACGAGGCCGTCCTGGCGCGCCTCGTCCGCCGCCTGGCGCAGGATGCCAACGCCGCCGCCGGCAGCGACGGCCACGAGCAGCATGACGGTGACGAAGGCCCAGCTCGGGAGCCGAAGGCGCACGGGTCAGCCCGTAACGGCGGCGCGCGTCGCGGTATCGACCTTGACGATGATGATCTTGGTCTGGCGTGCCACCGATGCCTGCGGCGAGCCGAGCCGGCAGCCGACGACGATCGTGCCCGTAGCCGTGAAGACGGCCGTGACGTTCATCGACAACGTCGCCCGGCCGGACTCCCCTGCGCTCTTGCCGAGGTCCGTCTCGCCGTAGTCGGTCGAGCCGCCACCCGCGTCGAGCGTGCAGCGCGTCGCGGAGCTGCCTCCGCCGCCGGTGCCGGTCTGGACGACGGTCGTCTTCGCGTACACGACGTACGAGCCGGCCGCGACGCTCGCCATCGTGGCGACGGTCGTGTCCGCGTTCTCGGTCAGGGTTGCGTCGCCGTCGCGGTAGACCTCTCGTGCGGTCGAGGTCCCCGCGGGGCCGGCGGGACCCTGCGCGCCGGCGGGTCCGGCAGGACCCTGGGCGCCGGTTGCGCCGGCCGGCCCGGTCGGGCCCTGCGATCCGGCCGGCCCGGCGGGACCCTGGGCGCCTGTTGCGCCCGCGGGCCCCTGTGCACCGGCCGGTCCCTGAGCGCCGTTCGCGCCCGCCGGACCGGTTGGGCCTTGCGCTCCGGCCGGCCCA
>Ga0136616_10000426_pt1 | contig 19708 bp, 18 predicted proteins | sample AntDrymUQ2992106_2_FD_106648 | JGI IMG/M metagenome (GOLD analysis project Ga0136616, IMG submission 106648) | Polar desert sand microbial communities from Dry Valleys, Antarctica - metaG UQ299 (21.06) | ecosystem: Environmental > Terrestrial > Soil > Desert | place: Antarctica: Dry Valley...
ACCCCGGCGCGCCAGCGCCTGGGCCACCGGCTCGTCGTCCTCGGCGAACGCCTGCTCGCCGGCTAATTCCGGCAGCGGCGCGCGGCTCATGCCCGGAAGATCGCGCCGCGGTAGTAACGCAGCTCCTCGATCGACTCGCGGATGTCCGCGAGCGCGCGATGGCCGCCCCCCTTCTCGGGGGCGGACTTCTTCGCGTCCGGGTACCAGCGCCGCGCGAGCTCCTTGACCGTGGACACGTCGACGTTGCGGTAGTGCATGTGCGACTCCAGCCGCGGCATGTGCCGGCGCAGGAACGCCCGGTCCGTGGCGATGGAGTTGCCGGCCAGCGGGGCGGTCCCGGCCGTGGGGACGAAGCGCTGCACGAAGGCGAGCACCTCGGCCTCGGCAGCGGCCAGCGTGGTGCGGGCGGCGCGGACGGCGACGTCCAGGCCCGAGTGCGCGTGCATCTGGGTGACCACCTGGGCCATGCCCGCCAGCACCGCCTCGGACTGGGCGACGACGACGTCCGGACCCTCCTCGATGACCTCCAGCTCGCCGTCGGTGACGATCACCGCGATCTCCAGGATCACGTCGCGCTCCGGGTCGAGCCCGGTCATCTCCAGGTCGACCCACACCATGGGGTGCTGCATCACCGCTGTCCTCTCCCGTCCGGTGGACCCACCGCCGCCTCCGCCTGGGCCGCCAGCTCGAGCCAGCGCGACTCGGCCACGTCGAGGCTCGCGAGCACGGCGGCGAGCTCCTCGCCGGCGGCCAGGGCCGCCTGGTAGTCGTCGCCCGCACGCTGCACGCTGAGTTCCAGCACCCGGCGGCGGTCCTCCAGGTCGGTAAGTTGGCGCTCCAGGGCGGTCAGCTCACGCCGCTGCGCATAGCCGAGGCGGCGCGGGCGGTCGGGCGCGTCGGGCTGCGGTTGCGGTTGCGGTTGCTCGCGGCTGAGCCCGCGGCCTGCGCCATCGTGCCGCGCGCCCTGCTCCGCGCGCCAGGCGCTCCAGCCGCCCGGATGGTGGCGGACGTTGCCGTCCGGCTCGATGGAGAATAGGTCGTCGCAGACGCGGTCCAGGAAGTAGCGGTCGTGGCTGGCGACCACGAGCGCGCCGGTCCAGCCGTCGAGGAACTCCTCGAGGATGGCCAGCGTGTCGAGGTCCAGGTCGTTGGTCGGCTCGTCGAGCAGCAGCAGGTTCGGGGTGGTGGCCAGCACCCGCAGGAGCTCCAGGCGGCGGCGCTCCCCGCCGGACAGCTCGCCCACCCGACCACGCTGCGCCGAGGGCGGGAAGCCGAAGCGCTCCAGCAGCGCGCCGGCGCCCACCTTGCCGCCGTCCGGCAGCGTGGCCTCCAGCACCACGTCCTTCACCGCGTCGATGACCCGCTGGGTCGCAGGCAGCGCGGCGGGGTCCTGGCCATACCAGCCGGGAACCACCGTGTCACCGATCGCGACCTTGCCCTCGTCGGGCTCGAGTCGCCCGGCGATCAGCGCGAGCAGTGTGGTCTTGCCCGCGCCGTTGGGCCCGACGACGCCCACACGGGCGTCTCGGCTCAAGCGCTGCTCGACCCCCCGCAGCACCCAGCGCTCGCCGTAGCGCTTGCCGGCGTTGTACAGGTTCACGACCTTCGACCCCAACCGGCGGCTGGGCAGGGCGACGTCGACGTGAGCGGCCGGTACCTCACCCCCCGGTTCTCCAGGGCGGGGCGTGATGAGCTCCTGCGCGCGCTCCACGCGGTAGCGCGCCTTGGACGTGCGGGCGCGGGCGCCACGGCGCAGCCAGGCCAGCTCCGTGCGTGCGCGGTTCTGCCGGCGGCGCTCCGTGGCCGCCGCCAGCTCGTCGCGCCGCACCCGCGTCTCCAGGTAGTCGGCGTAGGAGCCGGACCCGCTGTGCAGGGCGCCGCCCTCCACCTCCACGATCCGGGTGGCGAGCCGGTCGAGCAGGTAGCGGTCGTGGGTGACGAGGACGAGCGCGCCACGACGGCTGGCCAGCTCACCCTCGAGCCACTCCACCGCGTCGATGTCGAGGTGGTTGGTCGGCTCGTCGAGGATCAGCAGCTCGGCCTCCGCTGCCAGGCCGCGGGCCAGCGCCACGCGCTTGCGCTGCCCCCCCGAGAGGGCACCCAGACGCTGGCCGACATCGCCTACGGCGAGGCGGTCCAGGAGCGCGCGGGCGTGGCGCTCCGCGTCCCAGCCGCCCTCGGCGTCCATGGTCCGCGTCGCCGCCTCCAGCCGCGCCTGCGCGCCAGGATCGCTGGGCGCAACCTCCAGCGCCGCGGCCGCGGCCGCGAACGCCGCGGCCGCGCGCAGCGCCGCCGACGCGGTGGCGCTGGCGGCGCCCCCGCCGACGTCGAGGACGGCGGCGAGGACACGCTGGGTCGGGTCGAAGGCGGGCTCCTGCGGGACGTAGCCGATGCGCGCGCCGGCGCCCGTGACGATCCGGCCGGAGTCCGGCTCGTCGGCCCCGGCGATGAGGCGTAGCAGCGTGGACTTGCCGCTAGCGTTGCGGCCGATGACGCCGACCCGGTCGCCCTCGTCGATGCCGAGCGTCACATCGTCGAGGACCTGGGTGTCGGCGTGCCGCCGCGCCACCCCGTCGAGACTGACCAGGTTCACCGCCGCGGCCTCGCCGCGGGACCGAGGGCGGGTCTCACGTGAGGAACCCGACGCGTTCCCGGACGAGGCCGAAGGTCTGTGCGGCGACGACCTCCGCGCGGTCCGCGCCCTTGCGCAGCACCTCGCGGACGGTCCCCGGGTCGGCGGCCAGCTCGGCGTAGCGCAGGCGGACGGGTCGCAGGTAGCCGTTCACGGCCTCGGCCAGCTCCGCCTTGAAGTCGCCGTACCCGGCGCCCTCGTAGGTCGTCTCCAGCTCCGGCACGGTCGCGCCGGTCACGATCGCCGCCAGCTCCAGCAGGTTGGTGAGCTCGGGCTTGTCCGCGCCGGCACGCACCCCGCTGCCCGAGTCCGTCACCGCCCGGCGCAGCTTCTTGCGGGTGGTCGCCTCGTCGTCGGAGAGCAGGACCGTCCCGGCCGGCGGCAAGGACTTCGACATCTTGCGCTGCGGCAACTGCAGGTCCATCACCCGCCCTCCCGACACCGACACCGTGGCCTCAGGCAGGGTGAAGGTCTCGCCGAAGCGGTGGTTGAAGCGCTGAGCGATGTCGCGGGTCAGCTCGACGTGCTGGCGCTGGTCCTCGCCCACCGGCACCTCCTCGGCGTGATAGAGCAAGATGTCGGCCGCTTGTAAGACCGGGTAGGTGTAGAGGCCGACCGGGATCGAGTCGCGGCCCTCGCTCTTCTCCTTGAACTGGGTCATGCGACCCAGTTCGCCCATGCTCGCGACGCACTCAAGGATCCATGACAGCCCGGTGTGCTGGGGTACCTGCGACTGCACGAACAGCGTGACGACCTCGGGGTCCAGGCCGGCCGCGAGCAGCCAGGTTGCGGAGTCCAGCGTGCGGGCCCGCAGCTCCGCGGGGTCCTGGGACACAGTGATCGCGTGCAGGTCCACCACACAGAAGTACTGGTCGGGCTCCTGCTCGGCGGCCCAGCAGCTGATCGCCCCGACGTAGTTGCCCAGCTGCGGACTGCCCGTCGGCTGGATCCCGCTGAGTACGCGTGCCACTGCCCTGCCTTTCTCACGAACCGGAGGGTCATCGTACCGAGCCCCGGGGCGGGGCCTGGCGAGCCTGTGGACCGCGCTACCGTGCGCTGGTGAGTGACTGGCCGCCCGCCCCGCTGCGCTGGCCCGCGAGGGCGCTGACAGATGGCGTAGTGGCGCTGGACCGCATGCGGTCCCGCGACGTGCCGGCGATCGTCGACGCCATCGACGACGAGATCCTGCGCTGGCTGCCCCTGCCCACCGCGTACAGTCGCGCGGACGCCCTGGCCTTCCTCGAGTGGCAGCGCGACTGCGCCGAGCTCGGGGTGGGGCTGAACTTCGCCGTGCGCGAGGCGCCGGGCGGCCCGCTCGCCGGCTCCGCCGGCCTGCACTTCCGCGGCGGCCCCGGGGTCGCCGAGATCGGCTACTGGATCACGCCGGGCTCCCGGGGCCGCGGCCTGGCCACCGCCGCCACCCGCCTCCTCGCGCGCCACGCCGTGGCCAGCTTCGGCCCGCGGCGCGTCGAGCTCCTGGTGCAGCCTGCGAACCTGGCCTCCTGCCGTGTCGCCGAGCGCGCCGGCGCCGTCTACGAGGGCATCCGCCGCGCCGGCATCGAGCACCGCGGCGAACCCCGCGACGTCGCCGTCTACGCCTACGCCGCCGCCGACCTCACCTCTCAGTGAGGATGCGGTAGGGGGCCCGCACACCCGTCAAGCGTGACGGTGTGCGCGTCACCGACAGCGCACGCGCACACCCCGTTCGGGTCGCCAGCGACGACCAATCAAGGGACCTGGCCAAGCCCCGCCTCGTCATAGAGCGCGCCCAGGCTGCGGCGCACCGCCTCGAGCGCCGCGGCGGGCTCGGCTCCGGCCTGGCGGACGCGCAGGGCGTAGGCCCGCGCAGCCTCGTCGAGCAGCGCGTCGAGAGCCGCGGCGTCCGCCGGGGGCGGGCCGGCGCGGATGACGCGCGTGCCGCGCCGGCCGCGCCCGCCCACGAGCCCCGCCCGCTCCAGCTCCGCGTAGGCCCTGGCGACGGTCCCGGGCGCCAGGCCGAGGTCTCCGGCTAGCTGGCGGATCGACGGCAGCTGCGCGTCCGCCGCGATCACCCCGGAGCCGATCATCGCTGCGATCTGGCCCCGCACCTGCTCGTACGCTGGAACGGCGGAGCCTGGATCGACGGACAGGATCATGCGGTGGCGGGGCGGGCGGGCCGCGGCGCCGGATGGCGCAGCGCCGACCAGGCGGTCACCGCGAGGAGAGTCGTCACGAAGCTCAGCAGGTACAGCGTGGACCCGCTCCCGCCGCGGGCCTGCGCCAGACGCCCGAGGCCGCTGAGCTGACCGCCCAGCAGCAGCACCTGGATCGCGGTGGACGCGGCCGCGAGCGCGTGCAGGGACGACGTCCGGATGGCGTCGTCCGCCGCCAGCAGGTCCGCATCCACGACCGGTTGCCGGCGACGGACGACCGCTCGCAGCAGCAGCTCGCTGCCCACCGCGACGGCGACGCAGACCGCGAACCGGCCGACCACGCCCACGACCAGACCTTGGCGTGCGCCCGGCGCCCACGCCGCCGCGTACCAGCCCGCGAGTGCGCCCGCGACGAGCACCAGCGCCCAGCGAGCGGGCAGCGTCCACCGCGGGAGGTAGGAGGCGACGCGGCGCGGCGCGAGCGCCGCGCGGCGCGGGCCCGGCGGCCAGGGCCGCGGCACGCCGACCTCGGCGACGGCGGCGCCGGCCAGGTAGCCGAGCAGCACCAACTCCCAACCCCCGACATCCAGCCGGTCGCGGGTCAGGCCCGTCACGAGCATCGAGACGACGATGCCCAGCCAGGCGCCGAGGGTGCGCAGCAGGTGGGCCCGGCGCAGATACGCCGCGACCACCGCACGGTTCGCGTCCGTCAAGGCCAGGTCGTGGAGCGCGGCGAAGCGGGTCAACACGCGTTCGCTCGCCGGCCGAGCGGCCGCCACCACGAACAGCGCGCCGACAGCGGTCGTGATCAGCAGGAGCAACCGTAGTCCACGAAGATCCATAGACTCAATGTAGCAATACATTGCTACATTGTCGAGGCGCAGAAGGGCTACTCCTCTGTGGTGGTGGCCGCGGTGGAGCGGGACTGGATCTCGGTGACGATCTCGGAGTTGGCCAGGGTGGTGACGTCGCCCAGCTCGCGGCCCTCGGCGATGTCCTTGAGCAGGCGGCGCATGATCTTTCCGGAACGGGTCTTGGGCAGGTCGTCGGTGAACAGGATGTTGGCGGGGCGGGCGATCTTGCCGATGCGCTCGGCCACGTGCTCGCGCAGTTCCTTGGCCAGGCCGTCGTCGCCCTGCCGGTTCCCGCGCAGGGTCACGAACGCCGCGATGGCCTGCCCGGTGTCGGCGTCGGCGCGGCCGGTCACCGCCGCCTCGGCCACCAGCGGGTGGTCCACCAGCGCGCTCTCGACCTCCGTGGTCGAGATGCGGTGGCCCGAGACGTTCATCACGTCGTCCACCCGGCCGAGCAGCCAGATGCTGCCGTCCTCGTCGAGCTTCGCGCCGTCGCCGGCGAAGTAGACCTCGTTGCCGAAGCGCGACCAGTAGGTGTCGACGTAGCGCTCGTCGTCGCCCCACAGGGTCCGCAGCATGGACGGCCACGGGCGCTGCAGCGTGAGGTACCCGCCTCCGCCAGGCTCCACGGGGTTGCCCTGCTCGTCCACGACCACGGCCTTGACGCCCGGGAATGCCTGCATCGCCGAACCGGGCTTCGTCTCGGTGATGCCGGGCAGCGGGGTGATCATGATCGCGCCGGTCTCGGTCTGCCACCAGGTGTCGACCACCGGCGCGTTCTCCCCGCCGATGTGGAGGTGGTACCAGACCCAGGCCTCGGGGTTGATCGGCTCGCCCACCGACCCGAGCAGCCGGATGCTCGACAGGTCATGGCCCTCCGGCAGCTCGTGGCCCCACTTCATGAACGCGCGGATCGCCGTGGGCGCGGTGTAGAGGATCGTGACCTTGTAGCGCTCGACGATGTCCCAGAAGCGGTCCCGCGACGGGTGGTCGGGCGCGCCCTCGTACATCACCGAGGTCGCGCGGTTCGCCAATGGGCCGTAGACGATGTAGCTGTGGCCGGTGACCCAGCCGATGTCCGCGGCGCACCAGTAGACGTCGCGGTCCGGCTTCAGGTCGAACACCAGCCGGTGGGTGGCCGCGACCTGGGTCAGGTAGCCGCCTGTGGTGTGGACGATGCCCTTCGGCTTCCCCGTGGTACCGGAGGTGTAGAGAATGTACAGGATGTCCTCGGCGTCCATCGGCTCGGGCGCGCACTGCGTGGATTGGCCGGCGACGAGGTCGTGGTACCAGCGGTCGCGGCCGTCGGTCCAGGCCACGCTGGAGCCGGTGCGGCGGACCACCACGCAGGTGGTGACGCGGTCGTCGACCTGGGTCATGGCCTTGTCGGCGTTGGCCTTGAGGGGGATCTCGTTGCCCTTGCGCAGTGCGCCGTCGGCGGTGATCACCACGTGGCTGTCCGCGTCGATGATGCGGTCGATGAGCGACTGCGCGGAGAAACCCGCGAACACCACCGAGTGGATGGCCCCGATGCGGGCGCAGGCCAGCATCGCCACCGGCAGCTCGGGGATCATCGGCAAATAGATCATGACCCGGTCGCCCTTGCCCACCCCGAGGTCCTTCAGGGCGTTGGCGAAACGGCAGACCTCGTCGCGCAACTCGGCGTAGGTGATCGCGCGGCGCTCGGCCGGCTCCCCCTCCCAGTGGTAGGCGACCTGGTCACCGTGCCCGTCGTCGACGTGACGGTCCAGGCAGTTCTCGCTGACGTTGAGCTGCCCACCCACGAACCACTTCGCATGCGGCGGGTTCCACTCCAGCACCGTGCCCCACCGCTTGGTCCAGCGCAGGCGCTCGGCGTGAGAGGCCCACCAGCCCTCGACATCGGCCTCCGCCTGCTCGTAGACCGCGGGGTCACTGATCGTCGCCTGCTCGGTGAACGCCGCGGGCGGGGAGAACGTGCGGCCTTCACGGAACAGGTTCTCGATCGCGGGCTCGGTCATGCTGGTCGCTCCTGTCCTCAGGTTGCACATGGGTCTACCCCTCCGGCGGGCGGGCGCACACCGGAGGGGCAGACGGTTGTGGACGGCAGGCTCGGTCAGCTGGCTGGCGCGGGCTCGAGCGGCTCGGCCCCCACCTCGTCGTAGATCTGCGTGAGGTTGGTCTCGCGCACCAGGAACAGGCCGACGAAGAACGTGATGGTGGCGATGATGATCGGGTAGGCGAGTCCAGCCAGCGGGTTGTCGAAGCGCAGCACCAGGTAGGTCGAGGTCACCGGCACCAGGCCGCCGAACACCCCGTTGCCGATGTGGTAGGGCAGCGACAGCGAGGTGTAGCGGATCCTGCCAGGGAACAGCTCCACCAGGTAGGCGGCGATCGGGCCGTAGACCATGGTGACGTAGAAGACCTGGATGAAGACCAGGAGCACGAGCAGCGGGCCGTTGTAGTCCTCGGCGCTCGGGGCCGCGTTCAGCATCGCCTGGTAGATCGGGATGTAGGTGAGCGCGCCGAGCGCGCACCCGGCCAGGATGATCGGTTTGCGGCCCACCCGGTCCGACAGGTTGCCCCAGAAGATGAAGAACGGCGTGGCGAGGACCAGCGCGGTGCCGGTGATGACGCTGGCGGGCACCAGTCCGATGCCCGGCGGGCCGCCGGCCACCACGTTCTGCAGGTAGAAGTAGGCGTAGAACTGGCCCGTGTACCAGACGACACCCTGGCCCATGGTGGCGCCGACCAGCGCGAGCACCATGAGCTTCCAAGCACCCCCGGCAAAGGCGTCCTTCAGGGGCGACTTCGAGGTCTTCCCCGCCGCCTTCAGCTTGGCGAACAGCGGGGTCTCCTGCAGCTTCAGGCGGATGTAGAGCGCGAAGGCGAGCAGTAGGCCGGACAGCAGGAACGGCAGGCGGAAGCCCCAGGCCAGGAAGCGCTCCTCGCCCAGGCCCACCCGCAGGCTGACGATGACGATCAGCGACAGCAGCAGGCCCAGGGTCGCGGTGGTCTGGATGTAGGAGGTGAAGAACCCGCGGCGCCCGTCCGGGGCGTGCTCGGCTACGTACACCGCAGCGCCGCCGTACTCGCCGCCCAGCGCCAGCCCCTGCAGCAGGCGCAGCAGCAGCAGGATGATCGGGGCCAGGACGCCGATCGCCGCGTAGGAAGGGAGCAACCCGATCAGGAACGTCGTGGCGCCCATGATCGAGATGGTCACCACGAAGGTGAACTTCCGGCCGATCACGTCGCCGATGCGGCCGAAGAAGGCGGCGCCGAAGGGTCGCACGACAAAACCCGCCGCGAACGTCCCCAGGGTCTGCAGGAGCCCCGCCTCGCCCGGCGCGAAGAAGACTTCGGACAGCACGAACGCGAGGCTGCCGAAGATGTAGAAGTCGTACCACTCGATCAGGGTCCCGGCGGACGACGCCGAGATCACACTGCGCAGGCTGTAGTCGTAGCCCTCGTCCTGCGGTCTGGGCGCGGCTTGCGCCATCCAGTCCTCCTTCGTCGGCGGTCGGGGCGTGCGATAGCCGCCGCCTGCCGTAGCAGCCAACGGGCGCCGGGACGGTCCCACAAGGTCGAGTCGGCGAGTGGCGCGTCGCGGGGTGCGAGCGGTCGGTTGCGCGTCCCCGGCGGCGGGGGCGCGCGCCCCCCGCGAACGCCCTATCGTGAACGGCGCGGAGCGGCGGCCGCAGCGAGGGGGAGACGTGCCGGGGAGCCGGGGGCGGCGGGCGGCGGCGCTCGACCTCGCGCGGCCGCTCCCGCTCGCCGATACCGCCGCCGAGGTCGACGCCACCTTCCGCACCGAGCGGCGCATCGCCGTCGGCTACTTCGTAGTCTTCGTGGTGGCCACGCTGGCCGTGCCCGCGCTCACCCTGGTGCTGGACTGGTGGAGCGAGGGACGCGTCCTCGGCGGCATGAGCCCTGCCTTTCTGATGACCGCCGTCGGGCTCTACGTGTTCTTCTTCGCCCTGGCGGTCGCGGCGTCGTCGCTGGCCAGCACCGTCGAGGACCGCATGCTCGGCGAGCCGGAGGCGGACGCCGGCGCGGGCTGGGACCCGCCGTGAGCAACGCCGGGCTGGCGATGTGCGTCGCGATCCTGGCGGCCACCGTCGGTCTGGTCGTGCTGCTGCGGCCACGGCGGGCGTCGACGCTCGACTTCTACCTGGCCGGCCAGCGCGTCGGCGTGGTGACGAACGCCTGCGCCATCTGCGGCGACTACCTCTCGGCCGCGTCGTTCCTCGGCGTCGCCGCGGCCGTCTACGCCTTCGGCCTGGACGGGGTGTGGTACGCGACCGGCTTCACGGCCGGCTTCGTGCCGGTCCTGCTGTTCGTGGCCGCCCCGCTGCGCCGCTTCGGGAAGTTCTCGCTGGCCGACTTCCTCGGGCGGCGCTTCGACTCCGAGGCGGTGCGGCTGGTCGCGGTCGGGGTGGTCCAGCTGGTGGTCCTGAGCTACCTGCTGCCGCAGGCCATCGCCAGCGGGCTGACCTGGGAGCTGCTCGTGGGTCAGGGGCTTGCCGGGCTGTCGCCGTACGCGACCGGCGTGCTGTTCGCCACCGTCTCGGTGACGGGGCTGGTCGTGGTGGGCGGGATGCGCGGCGCCACCTGGACCCAGGCCGTGCAGTTCCTGTTCAAGCTCGCCGCGCTCACCTGGCTGGCGGCGGCGGTCCTCGGCGGCGGGTTCTCCTACTCGCGAGCCGTCGCGGACCTCGACGCGCAGCCCCTGGCGAACCCGCAGGTCGTCGACGGGACCTCCCAGCTCGTGATCGCCGACAACCGCCTGTCCGACGAGGACCCCACCTTCGCCGAGCCTGGCGCGCGCTACGGCGCGGCCGGGCAGTTCGCGCTGGTGGTGACCCTGATGTTCGGGACGGCCGGGCTGCCCCACATCACCAACCGCTACTTCACCAGCCCGTCGGGCAAGGCGGCGCGGACCACCACCGTGTGGGTGCTCGGCCTGGCGGGTGCGTTCTACGGGCTGGCGGTGCTGCTCGGCGTGGCCGCGCGGGACCTGCTGCCCGGGGCCGTGCCCGGCCGCCCCTGGCTGGCGGCCCTGACCACCGACGGCGTCCTGCGTGTGCCCGAGCACGCGCTGCTCGCCCTCGGGCGGCTGGTCGGCGGCGAGATCGGGCTGGGCGTGGTCGCGTCCGGGGCGCTGCTCGCGCTCATGTCGACGATCGCCGGCCTGCTGCTCGCGGCGGCGGCATCGCTGGGCCACGACGTCTACGAGCGCCACCTCAACCCCCGCGCCACGCCCAGTCAGGCGGTGCGGGCGGGGCGGCTGGCCACCGGGGTGATCGCGCTGGCGGCCACGCTGCCGGCACTGGCGGTGCGCCCCGAGGCCCTGAGCACCGTGTTCCCCTCGTTCACCGCCACGATGGTCACCTGGGCGTTCGCCCTGGCCGGGTCCGCGCTCACTCCGGTGGTGGTGCTGGCGATCTGGTGGCCCCGCGCGACGGCCGCCGGCGCGGCGGCCGGGATGCTCACCGGGGCGGTCACGGCGATCGGCGCGCTCGTGGGCGGCCTGACCTCCGGCCCCGGCGCGGGCGAGGTGCTGCTGACCCCCACGTTCCTCGCCGCGCCGGCGGCGGCCCTGGCGGTGATCGGGGTGTCGCTGCGCACGCAGGTCCCCCAGGGCCTCGACGCGCTGTGGCTGCGGCTCCACGGCACCGCCGCGGACCGCCGCGCGGAACGACTCGCGCTGCTGACCATCCGCGGCGTGCGGGTCGACGCGGGCGCCGAGGCCGAGGCGCCGGCGCGGTGAGGGCCGGTGGGCTGAGGGCCGGTGGACTGAGGGCCGGTGGACTGAGGGGCAGCGGGCTGCTGGCCGGAGCGGTGGTGGCGCTGTGGGTCGCCGTCTACCTCGTCACCCAGGTATTCGTGGACCCGCCCCTGCCCACCACCTCCACCCTGCTGGCCGGCGTGGTGCTGTCCGTGCTGCTCATCCTCGGCTACCCCTCGGCCCTGCGAGGCCCGCGCCAACTGCGCCGCGGACGGCGCGGCGGTGGACGGGCCGGGGCCCGGCGCGGGGCGGCGGCGCCGGCGACCTTCCTCGACCTGGGCCCCAGCATGCCGCTGCGGCGCGGGCTCACCCCGGAAGCGGCGGACCGCACCGTACGGCTGCTGCGCCCGCTGCTCGGCGGGGACGCGGTGGCCATTACCGACACCTCCCGGGTCCTCGCCTACGTCGGCCCGGGCCGCGACCACCACCGGCCAGGGCAGGATGTCATGACCGGGGCGACCGCGAGGGTGCTGGCCGGCGGGCGGACGGCCGTGCTGCACACCCGCGGCGAGCTGAACTGCCCGGACCCCGACTGCCCGCTGCGCACCGGCGTCATCGCGCCGCTGGCGATCGGCGGGCGCATCATCGGCGCGCTCAAGGTCTACCGCGTCGACTTCCCGGCGCCGTCCGCGCGCACGGTGGAGGGGATGGCGGGGATCCTGTCGCTGCACCTGGAGCTCGCCGAGCTTGACCGCGAGCGCGGCCTGGCCGCCGACGCGAAGCTCAACGCGCTGCGCTCCCAGATCAACCCGCACTTCCTGTTCAACATCCTCAACACCATCGCCTCAAAGGCGCGGACCCACCCGGAGGAGGCACGCCAGCTGCTGCTGCGCCTGTCGGACTTCTTCCGCTACTCGACCCGGCAGGACGGCCACTTCGCCGACTTCGGCCAGGAGTACTTCTTCGTGCGCACCTACGTGTCGCTGGAGCAGGCCCGCTTCGGCGATCGCCTGCACGTGCGCTACGACGTGGACCCGCAGGTCCTCGGCGTGCAGGTCCCCGTGCTGGTCATCCAGCCGCTGGTGGAGAACGCGGTGAAGCACGGCCTGGCCGAGAAGGTGGGGGGCGGGACAGTGACCCTGCGGGCGCGCGTCGACCCGCTGGGACGGATGACCGCGGTGACCGTCCGCGACGACGGCGTGGGCATGGACAAGGCCACGCTCGCGCGGGTGCTGGCCGGCGAGGGCCGTGAGGGCGGCGTCGGCCTGCGCAACATCAGCGAGCGCCTCGGCAGCCTGTTCGGCGAGCGCTACCGGCTCGATGTCCGCTCTGCGCCGCAGCAGGGGACCACCGTCGACCTGCTGCTCCCGCTGGCATGAGCTCGGCCCCGCGCGCCGACCGCGCCCGCTGTCTGATCGTCGACGACGAGGCCCCCGCGCGGGAGGAGCTGCGCTACCTGCTGCGCGACTTCGACGACGTGCGGGTGGTCGGGGAGGCCACCGACGCCGAGGAGGCCCTCACCCTGCTGCGCTCGCTGGCCTACGACGTGGTCCTGCTCGACATTCGCATGCCGGGCGGGACCGGGCTGGAGGTGGCCGCGGCGGTCGCGGCGCTGCCCCACCCGCCCGCCGTGGTCTTCACCACCGCCTACCCCGACCACGCGGTCGACGCCTTCGACCTCGCCGCCGCCGACTACCTGGTGAAGCCCTTCGACCGCGAGCGCCTCCGCCGAGCGCTGGACCGCGCCCTGTCCTACGCGGTGGACGAGGAAGAGCCCCGGGCCGCCGAGGCCCTCGAACCGCTGCGCCGCGTGGCGGTGCAGCGCGGGGACCGCACCGTGCTGGTCGACCGCGACGAGATCGTCTACGCCAGCGCCGCCCGCGGCTACTCCTACCTCAAGCTCGCCGAGGACCGGGTCCTGGTCAGCTTCACCCTCACCGAGCTGGAGCGCCGCCTGCCTCGCACCTTCTTCCGCGCCCACCGCTCCCACCTCGTCAACCTCGACCACGTCCGCGAGCTCGTCCCCGACTACCGCGGCGTCCTCATGCTCGTCATGGACGACCGCCAGTCCAGCCGCGTCGAGGTCTCCCGCCGCCAAGCCAGCGAACTCCGCCGCCAACTCGGCCTCTGACCTCCTGCGGTGGAGAGAAACCGTCGTTCTCGACGGTTTCTCTCCGCGGGTACGGGTTCCACCGCTCAACCTGCGGCAGGTCGCGGAGCCGAACCGTCGTTTCCGACGGTTTCTCTCCGTGCGGCCAGGATGGTGGTCAGCCGGCGGCGGGTGACCTCGCGGTCGCTGCGCAGCATGTCCTTGGTGATGCGGATCAGTTCGATGCCCGCCGCGCGCACGCGCAGTTCCCGGCTGCGGTCGGCGAACACGTCACGCTCCGCGGTGTGGTCGCGCTCCCCGTCGTACTCCAGGGCCAGCCGCGCGGTGCGCTCGTAGGCGTCGAAGCGCACGCCGGGCAGGACGTCGTCCACGCCCCACTCGAAGTGGCCGGGCAAGCCGGCGAGCAGTACCTGCAGGTCACGCTCCCCGACGCTCTCCGGACCCAGCGCGCCGCTCGCCAGGAGGGCCAGCACCCGGCGGGCACCCGGGTGCCCGGGCAGGTCACGCGCCCGGCGGACGAGCCGTTCCGCCCGCAGGAACCCGAGCCAGCGTGCGCTGTCCACGACCTGCAGCACCCGTCGCTCGCCGGCCTGCCGGGCGAGTTCCAGGACGGCGCGCTCGACGCGCAGGGTCGGGACGCCCGCGACGACCGCCCGGTCACAGGGCGGGACCGCCGTGCGCAGCACGGTGAAGTCGACCCGCTCCACCCGCCGGTGAGGCGGGATCATCACGACCGGCACGCCGGAGCTGTGCGCGCCCTCGATGCGGTAGAGGGCCAGCCCGCGCTCCCCGGCCAGGCGCGCACCCGCGCCAGCACGCAGCACCGCCGCCATCCCGCGCTGCTCCGCCGGCGCGAAGCCGCCGGGGACCCGGTAGACCCCACGGTGGACCAGCTGCAGGGCGCCGCGCCGGACCAGGCCGTCGATCGTGTCCGCGGTGATACCGGCGCGGACCAGCTGGCCACGCGCCGCCACCCCGTACTGCGCCGCCATCAGGCGCAGCGCGTCCTCAGGCAACCGCATGGCGGCAGCCTGCGCAGCCGCCCGCTCAACCCGCCAACCCCCCGCCTCCCAACCTGTGGACGAAGTGACCGCTTCAGCGCGGGGTCAGTAGTCCTCTTCGGCTTGGCTGGTCAGGCCTTCGAGGTCGTCGCGGGCGGTGTCGCGGTCGTGGTCGCTGGCCTCGGGGTCGTTGCGCTCGCGGGCGATGCGGCGGACGTCGTCAGGGTCGACGCCCTCGTCGGCGAGGGCGCGCAGCTCCTCGTCGGACAGCTCGATCTCGGGCGTGTCGCTGCGGCGGCGAGGCCGGGGGGCGTCGGGTGCGGGGGGGTTGCGGCGCTCTCTGGCCATGGCTAGACCAAGCTGTCCACATCGGCCTGCTTGGTCCGGACCGCCTCGGCGGCCGAGCGCAGGTTGGCGAGCTCGTCGGGGGCGAGGTCGTGCTCCACGACCTCGAGCACTCCGGCGCGGCCGAGCTTGACCGGCACGCCGAGATACACGTCGCTGATGCCGTACTGGCCGGTGACCCAGGCGCACACGGGCATCTGCGCGCCGGAGTCACGGGCGACGGCCTCGGCCATCCTCGCCGCGGCCGAGGACGGCGCGTAGTACGCCGAGCCGGTCTTCAGCAGCGCGACGACCTCGGCCCCGCCGTTGCGGGTCGCCTCCACCAACTCGTCGATCTCGGACTCGCTGAGCACGTCGCGCAGGGGCTTGCCGTCGACCGTGGCCAGCGAGGGCACGGGCACCATGGTCTCGCCGTGCGAGCCGAGCGTCATGGCGCGCACCACCAGCGGCGACACCCCGGCGCGCTCGGCGATCTTGTCCTCGAAGCGGGCGGTGTCGAGCATCCCCGCCTGGCCCACAACGCGCCGGGGCGGGAAGCCCGACACACGCTGGAACAGCGCGGTCATCTCGTCCAGCGGGTTCGACACGACGATGACCACGGCAGCGGGCGAGGTGGCGGCGATCTGGCGGGCGACCCCGCCCACGATCTTGGCGTTGTCGCTCAGCAGGTCCATGCGGCTCATGCCGGGTGTGCGCGGCTTACCGGCGGTCACCACCACGAGGTCGCTGCCGGCGGTGTCGGCGTAGTCGTTCGTCCCGACGACCCTGGTCTCGTAGCGCTCGATCGGGCGCGACTGGTTCATGTCGAGGGCGAGGCCCTGCGGCAGCCCCTCGACGATGTCGGTCATCACGACCTCGTCGGCGTACCCGGCCTGCGCGATGCGCTGGACGGTGGTCGACCCGTACTTCCCGGCGCCGACGACGGTGATCTTCACGAGGACGCTCCTGGGGATCGCGGATCTAGGTGGGCGCCCGCAGCGCCGGCTGCAGCCTACCCCTGGGAGCGGGAACCGCACGGTGCGCCCCGACCGCCCGGCCGCCTTCCGCCACCGCCGTCATCAGAACTTTACTGTCCCGTTTCAAGCGATATTTGCCATCTATAGTATTTTTCACATACCGCGGGGCTCACACCAGCGGCGCCCTACCCCCACGCCTGAGAAGGATGCGCATGCCGTTGCCCTTGCCGTCCCGGCGCAGGCCGGGAGGGTGGACCTCGTGATGGCGCTCCCCCTCGGGGTGCGGCAGATGGTGCTGCGCTTGCCCGCCGAAGCCCGCAGCACCGTCCGTGAACAGGTGACCGTGGTCGGCGCACAGGTTCTCTCGGGTGTCGGCAATCTCACCTTCGCCCTGGCCGCGGCCCGGCTGTTGCAGCCCGGCGAGTTCGCCCAGCTCGCGGGCTTCCTCGCGCTGTACCTGCTCATCCACCTGCCGACGGCAAGCTTGAGCGCGGGGGCGGCCCTTGCTCCCGGGACCGCGAGGCAACTCCGAAGCCGAGTTCTGGCTGTCGGCTGCGTGATCGCGCTCGTGATGGCCGCCGCCGCCGCGCCACTCGGCGCGGTCCTGCACCTCCCGGCGCCGCTCCTCATCGCCGCCGCGCTGACCGCGCCGATCGCGGGGCTCCTCGCGCTCGAGCGCGGCCCGCTCTACGCCGCCGGGCTGCACCGCCGGGCCGCCGCGAGCCTGGTCGTGGAGCCGGCGATCCGCCTTGGCCTGGGGCTCCCACTGCTCATCGCGGCGGGTGCCGTGGGCGCGGCGGCGGGCGCGGTCACCGCCGGCGCGGCCGCGCTCGCGGTGGCCGCATGGCGCTCACCGCACGATCCACGACGGCGGCTGCAGGCGCCCAGGAGCGGCGGCGCGTCGGAGGGCCTCAGCCAGCGGTTCGCGCCCACCATGCTGGCCTTCCTCCTGCTCGCCGTGATCCAGCAGCAGGACGTGCTGCTGGCCAACCGGCTCCTGACCTCCCGGGAGGCGGGCTCTTTCGCGGTGGTGTCCACGCTGGGCAGTACCGCGGCCTACGCCATGGCCACCCTGCCCTCCGTGCTCCTCCCGCGAGCCTCACGGCACATCCGCGGCGCGCTACCCGTGGCGATGGGGCTGGCGGGACTGCTGGGGGCCGGCGCCGTCGCCGCGGCCGCCATCGCGCCCACCGCGGTGGTCACCGCGCTGTTCGGCGACCAGTACCAGGCGGCCGGACCGCTGCTGGTCCCCTACACCATCGCGATGGCCCTGCTGGGGGTGAGCCGGGTGCTGACCGCCCAGCGCTGCGCCAGCGGCAGTCCCCGCCGTGCCGGCGCGCTGCTGGCCGCGGCCGCGGCCGTCCAACTCGGCCTCCTGCTGGCTTTGGGACGCGACGCGGGCGGCGTGGTCGCCGCGACGCTCCTCGCCATGTGCGTCCTGGCCGTCGGCACCGCCCTCGCCCTCCACCTCGACCCGGAGCCACCATGTCCCTGAACGCCACCGAGAACGCCACCGACCCCGCCGTCGATGTCGTGGTCCTGTCATTGGGCCGCACGGAACTGACCCTCGAGACGCTCGGCGACGTCCTCGCCCAGAAGGCCGTCGAAGTCCGCCTGACCGTGGTCGATCAGGGCAGCTCGGTCGAGCACCTGGAGCGCTTGCGCGCCTTCGCCGCCACCCACCGCGTGGTCGAGGTGGTCGAGGTCGGCGCCAACATCGGCGTCCCCGGTGGTCGCAACCTCGGATCGCGCCGAGGGCGTGCGCCGATCGTGGTCAGCATCGACAACGACGCGGTCTTCGACCGCCGTGACGCGCTGGCTCGGGTGATCGACCGCTTCGCGGCCGAACCACGCCTCGGAGCGCTGGCCTTCCGCGCCCTGAACCACTCCACGGGACAGCCGGACTGGTCGAGCTGGGCCTACCCGGCGACGCTGCGCTCCCGGGAGTCCCAGCCGTTCCGGGCGGCGCGCTTCGTCGGCGTCGGGCACGCGCTGCGGCGCCGCGCCTTCGAGGAGACGGGCGGGTACGAGGAGGCGCTGTTCTTCTGCGAGGAGGAACTCGACTTCTCCTACAAGCTGATCGCGCGCGCTTGGACGATCGCGTACGAGCCGGCCATCGCCGTACGCCACAAGGTCGCGCCCGAGGCCCGGGTCCGCTGGGACGATCGCCGCCTCTACCTGCAGACCCGCAACGCGGTGTACCTGCACTGGCGTCACCACCGCAAGCTGGGTGAGACGCTCCTGATCGCGGGCGGATGGGGGCTGCGCGGGCTTGCCAACCGCGGCGCGTGGCAGGCGTGGAAGGGCGTCGTCGCGGCGCTGGGCATGTGCCTGCGCAACCGCGGCGACGGGGTGCGGCTCGGCCCCGCCGGCCGACGCTACGTGTGGGAGCACGACACCCGCTGGCGCGGGTCGTTCCTGGATCGGGCCCGCCGCGAGGCGCTGGCCCAACTCCCCGGCCGATGACGGCCGTCGGTGTGGTCGAGCGGCTCGGCGCAGAGCTGGACCGGGTCCTCGACCCGCTCGTGCCCAGGGGCAGCCGCTGCGCGCTGCTCGACTTTCCCACCTACCACAACCCCGGGGACGCAGCGATCTGGCTCGGTGCTGAAGCGTGGTTGCGCAGGCGCGGGGCCGATGTGGTGTACCGCGCGGATCTGCGCTCCTTCGACGGCGCCGCGCTGCGCCGCCAGGTGCGTGACGGGATCGTCCTGCTCAACGGCGGGGGGAACTTCGGGGACCTGTACCCGGCCCACCAGCGCTTTCGCGAACTGGTGCTGCGCGGTGCGCCGGACAACCCGGTCATCCAGCTCCCGCAGTCGGTTGATTTCACCGATTCCCGTGGCGCGCAGCGCGCGAAGGCGACGATCGAGCAGCATGCGGGTCTGACGCTGCTGGTCCGCGACCACGGGAGCCTGGCCACGGCGAAGGCCCTGTTCGACACCGACGTCCTGCTGTGCCCGGACATGGCCTTCAGCCTCGGCCGGCTCGAGGTGGCCGCCAGGGCCGAGACCGACGTCCTGTGGCTGCTGCGCGACGACCGCGAGGCGGTCGACGGCAGACCGCGCCCGGTGGCGGGCCTCGTGCGCGACTGGCAGGGCGCGACGCCGGGCAGTGGGCGCTGGCGCGCACCGCTGTGGGCGGCCACGAGGGCCGGCGCCCGCCTGCTGGGCAGCGCGCTCCGAGGGCTGCCACCCGGTCGACCGGATCGCCTGACAGGGCTCCTATTCGGCCGCATCGCCGACGAGCAGCTCGACCACGCCGTCCGCGTGCTGTCGCTGGGGCGGATTCTGGTGACCGACCGCATGCACGGCCACATCCTCGGTTGCCTGCTCGGGCTGCCGCAGGTGCTGCTGGACAGTGTGACGGGCAAGGTCGGCCGCTACCACGAGACCTGGACGGCGGACATCGCGTGCGTTCGCCGGGCCACGTCCGTGGCGCACGCCTTGGAGCTGGCACACCGCCTCGCAGGCGCGTCGCAGGTCGCGCGCGGGGACGGTGCGGGGCGGTGGTAGCAGAGGTCAGGCTGCCGCCCCCGGCTACGGCGCCCTCGCGCTGGGGACGGGTGGTGGCACGAGCGCGAAGCCGCGAGACCCTCGGCGTCGGCCTGCTGACGGCGGTGGCCCTCGCGCTGCGCCTGCTGGTGACCCGCAGCATCTGGATCGACGAGGCGATCAGCATCCGGCAGGCCCGGCTTCCGTTCGGCGAGCTCCTGGAGAACCTGCGCACCTTCGACGTGCACCCACCGCTGCACCACATCGTGCTGTGGGTCAGCACGCGGTGGATCGGTGACAGCGAGTTCGCGGTCCGTCTGCCTTCCATGCTCGTCGGGACCGCGCTCGTGCCGCTGATGTACCTCGCTGGCGCCCGGCTGTGGGACCGCAGGACGGGCGCCGTCGCCGCCGTCCTCATCACCTTCGCACCGCTCGCCGTCTGGTACTCGCAGGAAGCGCGCATGTACTCGCTGTTCCTGG
>Ga0136616_10000428_pt1 | contig 19669 bp, 17 predicted proteins | sample AntDrymUQ2992106_2_FD_106648 | JGI IMG/M metagenome (GOLD analysis project Ga0136616, IMG submission 106648) | Polar desert sand microbial communities from Dry Valleys, Antarctica - metaG UQ299 (21.06) | ecosystem: Environmental > Terrestrial > Soil > Desert | place: Antarctica: Dry Valley...
CGGCTATCGCGAGGACGGTTGGGGTCGGGCGGCGCACGATCCGGCGATGATGGTGGCGTTGTTGCTGTACGCGTACGCGATCGGCGAGCGGTCCTCGCGGCGGATCGAGCGGCGCTGTCGCGACGACGTCGCGGTCCGCGTGATCACCGCCAATCAGGCCCCCGATCACACGACGATCGCGCGGTTCCGTCAGCGCCACGAGGCCGCGCTCGGGGAGCTGTTCGGCGAGGTCCTCGCCCTCTGCGCCGAGGCGGGGCTGATCAAGGTTGGCGTGATCGCGATCGACGGCACCAAGGTGCACGCCAACGCGTCCCAGCACGCCAACCGCGCCTACGAGCAGCTCGCGCGCGAAATTCTCGACGAGGCGGCGGAGGTCGACCGGCTCGAGGATGAGCAGTTCGGCGAGGCGCGCGGGGATGAGCTGCCGCCGGAGCTCTCGACGGCACAGGGCCGCCGCGGCTGGCTACGCGAAGCCAAGCGCCGCCTCGACGACCAGCGCGCCGATGAGGCCCGGCCGATCCCGGCCTCACGCCCGGCCAGGTTGAAGGAAGCCAAGCGTCGCTTAGACGAGGAGCTCGATGTCGAGTGCCGCGCCAACGCGGCTTATGAGGCTTATCGGGCGCGCGGCGTGATGAAGGACGGCCGGCGCTTCGGGCGCCCGCCGGACCCCTACCGGCCGCCCGCGACGCCGGCCGGGAAGATCAACCTCACCGACCCCGATTCGCGCAACGTCAAGACCTCACGTGGGTGGGTGCAGGGCTACAACGCCCAGGCCGCGACCGCCGAGCAGATCGTGATCGCCGCCGAGGTGACCGTCGACTCGCCGGACTTCGGACACCTGAAACCAATGGTCAACGCGGCCGAGCGCGAGCTCACCGCCATCGGGATCGACACGCTGCCCGAGGTCGTGCTCGCCGACGCCGGCTACTGGCACCAGCGTCAGATGGAGCGGATCGTCGACCGCGGCGTCACGGTGCTGATCCCGCCCGACGCCGGCAAACGCAAGGGCGAACGTCCCGGCTGGAACGGCGGGCTTTACGCGTTCATGCGTCGCGTGCTGGCCACCGAGCACGGCGGCGGCCTCTACGCCAAGCGCCAAGGCATGATCGAGCCGGTGTTCGCCGACACCAAGTTCAACCGGCGCTGCGACCGCCTCCAACGGCGCGGCAGATCCGCGGCCCGATCGGAATGGCGGCTGATCACCGCGACACACAACCTGCTGAAGCTCTGGCGGCACACCACGGCCCCGATGCCCGCCTGAAACGGCGGGCCGAGCCCGGCCGCGAACGCTTCCGCGGAAGCGCCCCGCCATCGCGCCCGATCACCTTCACGAGCGGGGGACGACTTTCCGCAACAGCCTCGCGTGGTAGCGAAAGCCGGCGAAGCAGCACGTCTAGGACGGCGTCCGTCGGCAGGCCTTCCGAAAACGCTCGACGCCGAGCTTGCGAGGTGTGTTTTCGGAAGGGCTGACGGACGGACGGCGGCCCGCCCTGCAGGCGATCGAGAGTGCTCAGCCGCCGAGTGAGACGGCGCGGCCGGCGAGGAAGCCGTCGCTCGAGACGATCTCGTCGAGCACCGCGTCGGGGACCGGCACGTCGGTCGTGACCGCCATGACGGCCACGTCCGCGGGGCCGCCGTCCTCGCCGGGCGGCTGGCGGCCGACCGCGGCGGAGGAGATGTTGACGCCGTGGCTTCCGAAGCAGGTGCCGACGCGGCCGATCATGCCCGGCACGTCGGAGTAGCGGAACAGCGCGAGGTGGCCGTCGTCCATCTGCAGGTTGAAGCGCTGGCCCCACACCTCGAGCAGGTGCGGGCGGTGCAGGCGGCCGAGTGTGGTGCCGACGACGCGCACGCGCTCGCCGCCGGAGACGATCGTGAGCCGTACGAGGTCGGTGAAGTCGCGGGCGACGGCCTCTTTGCGCTCGGAGACCGCGATCCCGCGCTCCTCGGCCAGCGAGGGCGCGTTGACGAGGTTGACCTCCTCCTCCGTGTGGCCGGCCAGTAGGCCGTTGAGGACCCCGATCGTCAGCAGGCGGGTGTCGCGCTCGGCGATCCGGCCGAGGTACTCGACCTCAAGGCGCTCGACGCTCGAGCGCTCGGCCAGCGCCATCGCCAGGCCGCCGAGGCGGCGGCACAGCGGCAGGAACGGTCCCAGCACCTCCATGTCCTCCGCGGAGACGGCGGGGATGTTGACCGCGGTGGAGACGACGCCGCCGGTCAGCGCCGCCACGACCTGCTGGGCGGTCTGGACGCCGGCGCGGTCCTGCGCCTCGGTGGTGGAGGCGCCGAGGTGCGGGGTGACGACCACGTTGGGGTAGCCGTCGAACAGCGGGTAGTCGGTGATCGGCTCGCTCGGGAAGACGTCCAGCGCCGCGCCGGCCACCTTGCCGGAGTCGAGCGCCGCCTTCAGCGCGTCGTCGACGAGCAGCTCGCCGCGGGCGCAGTTGACGATCCGCACGCCGTCCTTCATCTGCGCGAACGCGTCGGCGTCCAGCCAGCCGCGCGTCTCGGGCGTCTTGGGCAGGTGGATGGTGATGAAGTCGGCCTGGGCGTAGAGGTCGCCGCTGGAGTCGGCCTTCTCCAGCCCCAGCTCGCGGAAGCGCTCGGCCGAGACGAACGGGTCGAAGGCGACCACGCGCATGCCGAAGCCGCGCGCGCGGGCGGCCACGAGCTGGCCGATGCGCCCGAAGCCGAGCACCCCGAGGACCTTCTCGTAGACCTCGACGCCGCCGAACTTCGAGCGCTCCCACCTGTGGGCGGTCAGCGAGCCGTGGGCCTGCGGGATGTTGCGCGCCAGCGCGAGCATCAGCGCGACGGTGTGCTCGGCGGCCGCGACGATGTTCGACTGCGGCGCGTTGGCGACGACGATGCCGCGCTTGGTGGCCGCCTCGACGTCGACGTTGTCGACGCCGATGCCGGCGCGGCCGATCACCTTCAGCTTGTCGGCACGCTCGATCAGCTCGGCGGTGAGGCGGGTGGCCGAGCGGATCAGGATCCCGTGGTAGGCGCCGATGCGCTCGGCCAGCTCCTCGTCCGTCCACTCCATGCCGAGGTCGACGTCGAAGCGCTCGCGCAGGAGGTCCACGCCGGAGTCGGCGATCTGCTCCTTGACGAGGATCCGGTACTGCTCGGTCAGCGGGGTCTCGTTCACGATGATCGGTGCGCCCGAGGGGGTCGTGGACCAAGCCGCGCGCCGCACGAATCCGAAGGGAGTACGAACGTACTTCCGAGGGTTCGGGTGGCGATCCGGCGAAGTGTCCACGGCCGCCTCGGGCGTGCCGGGATCGTGAACGAGACCCCCCCGGTCACGCGGCGGCCGGGACGCCGGCCTCGAGGAACACGCGCTGTGCGGCGCCGACGCCGGCGCCGTGCTCGACCTCGTGGCCGAGCTGGTCCAGGACCATCTCCAGGCCCGACAGCGAGGTCAGGATGTCGAAGGCGCCGAAGTAGCCGCAGTGGGCGATCCGCAGGATCCGGCCCTTGAGCTGGTCCTGGCCGCCGTTGGCGGTGATGCCGAGCCTGCGCAGGGCGCCAGGGACCTTGCCGCCGTCGATCGTGTCCGGCAGCTCGACCGCCGTGACGACGTTCGCGCGCTCGTCGGGGTCGCCGAACCGCTCGAGGCCGAGTGCGGCGGCGCCGGCGCGGGTGGCGCGGGCGAGCAGCGCGTGGCGGGCGAAGACGTCCTCGAGGCCCTCCTGCTCGATCAGGTCGAGCGCGACGTCGAGCCCGAGGACCAGCGGCACGGCCGGGGTGAACGGGCTGTCGCCCTTGCGTTGGCTGGCGGCCGTCTTGTTCCAGTCGAAGAAGTAGCGCCCGGTCGTGGTCTCCCGCGCGTAGTCCAGCGCGCGCTGTGAGACGGACGCGAAGCCGAGGCCGGGCGGGCACATCAGCGCCTTCTGGGAGCCGGCCACGACGACGTCGATCCCCCAGGCGTCCTGGCGCAGCTCGGCGGCGCCGAGGCCGGAGACGGCGTCGACGACGAGCAGCGCGCCGTGGCGGTCGGTGACCTCGGCGATCGCCTGCACGTCGTGCACGACGCCGGTCGAGGTCTCGCTCAGCGTGGCGAACACGACCTCGACGGCGTCGTGCTCGGCGAGCAGGCGGTCGATCTCGGCCGGATCCAGGCGCTCGCCCCAGCCGGGCTCGTAGCGGATCGTGGCGGCGCCGTAGGCGTCGCACAGCTCGATCCAGCGCTCGCCGAACTTGCCGGCCGCGCACGCCAGCACGGGCTGGCCGGCGCGCACCAGGTTGGCGGCGGCGGAGTCCATGGCGCCGGAGCCCGAGGCCGCGAACGTCAGGACGTCGTTGGCCGACTGGAAGACGCCGGGGAGCTTGCCCAGCACGCGCGCGTAGACCTCCACGAACGCGGGCGCGCGGTGGTAGAGCATCGGCGCCGCCATCGCCTGCGAGACGGCGGGCGGGACGGGCGTCGGACCCGCGGTCATGAGGTACTGCTTCACGAAGGGGTTGGGTGTCATGAGAGTGACGTCGCCGAAGGCGAGCGGCGACGAAGGAGCACGCTCGCCTGGCAGGCGAAAGGTTAGAACTCGGTCTGGATCCAGTCCATGTGCGAGCGCAGCTCCTTGCCCTCGCGCTCGATCTGGTGGTCCTGCTGCTCTGAGCGCATGCGCTGGAAGTTCTCCTGCCCGGCGCGGTTCTCGGCGATCCACTCGCGCGCGAAGGCGCCCGACTGGATCTCGCCCAGGATGTCGCGCATCGACTGGCGGGTCTGCTCGGAGATCACGCGCTTGCCGCGCGTGAGGTCGCCGTACTCGGCGGTGTTGGAGATCGAGTAGCGCATCCCCGTGATGCCCTTCTCGTACATCAGGTCGACGATCAGCTTCAGCTCGTGCAGGCACTCGAAGTAGGCCAGCCGCGGGTCGTAGCCGGCGTCGACGAGCGTCTCGTAGCCGGCCCGCACCAGCTCGGAGACGCCGCCGCACAGCACGGCCTGCTCGCCGAACAGGTCGGTCTCCGTCTCGTCCTTGAAGGTCGTCTCGATCACGCCGCCGCGGGTGCAGCCGATGCCCTTGGCGTAGGCGAGCGCGAGGTCCCTGGCGGTGCCGCTCGCGTCCTGCTCGACGGCGATCAGCCCCGGCACGCCCGAGCCCTCGAGGTACTGACGGCGGACGAGGTGGCCGGGGCCCTTGGGGGCGATCAGCGCGACGTCGACCTCCTGCGGGGCCTGCACCTCGTCGTAGTGGATCGAGAAGCCGTGGCCGAACAGCAGCGTGTTGCCGGGCGAGATGCCGTCGGCGATCTGGTCGCGGTAGACCTCGCCGTGCTTCTCGTCGGGGAGCAGGACCATCACGACGTCCCCGCGCGAGGCGGCGTCGGCGACGTCGAGCACCTCGAAGCCGTCGCTGCGCGCCTTCTCGGCCGAGGCGGAGTCCGGGCGCAGGCCGACGACGACGCTCACGCCGGAGTCCTTGAGGTTCTGGGCGTGGGCGTGGCCCTGGGAGCCGTAGCCGAGGATGGCGACGGTCTGGCCGTCGAGGAGCGAGAGGTCCGCGTCGTCGTCGTAGAACATGGCCGCCAACCTAGCGATCGGGCTCCTCAGGCGGTCGCCACGGCCACCCAGGTGCGCGCCGGGATGCTGAGCGCGCCCTCCGCGTCCGCGAACGGCCGCGCCGCCTCGCGCAGCGCGGCCTGGACCTCCTGCGTGGTCTTCTCGTCCATGGCGGCCGCCGCGTCGGCGAAGCGCATCGACATGTCGCGGCTGCTCTCCCACCAGTCCTCGAAGGACTCGTAGCGGAACGCGAAGTCGACGGCGGCGATCTCGTAGTCGACGAAGCCGGCCTGCTCGAGCCGCTCGGCGATCACGGCGTCGTCCGCCCACGCGAACTGGCCGGGCGCGCCCGGCTCGGGGCGCTCCTCGAGGCCGCGGCGGATCAGCTCGCGCGCCGGGAGCGCGCTCCAGAGGTTGTCGTCGGGGCCGGTCCAGGCGGCCAACGCGAGGCGGCCGCCCGGCTTGAGCACGCGGCGGCTCTCCTGCAGGGCGGTGACCGGGTCGGCCATCAGCATGTAGCCCCAACGGCACAGGACGCCGTCGAGGCTGGCGGCCTCGACGTCGATCGAGGTCTCGGCGTCGATCTGCTTGAAGCGGACGTCGGTGAGGCCCAGCGCGGCGGCCCGCTCCTGGGCCACGTTGAGCATCTCGGGCACGAAGTCGGAGACGATCAGCGTCCCGCCGGGCGCGACCAGCTCGGCGGCCAGGAAGCCGGTGTCGCCGGGGCCGGCCGCCAGCTCGAGCAGCGTGTCGCCGGGCTGCGAGCCGAGCGCGTCGACGAGCCAGGTCGACACCGGCATGGTCGCGCGGCGCAGCGCGTCGGCGCGGGCGCCCCAGCCGGGGGCGGTGCGGCTCCAGCGGATCCGGCTCTCCCGGCGGTGGTCGGCGCTCATCTACAGCTCCCGGCGCAGCAGCTTCCCAGACGGGGTGCGCGGGAGGGTCTGCGCCGTGCGCACGGTCTTGGGCACCTTGAAGCGCGCGAGGCGCTCCGCGCACCAGCGCCGCAGCTCCTCCGCGTCGGCGGGTCGGCGCAGCACGACGCTGGCGGTCACGGCCTCGCCCCACTCGCCGTCGGGGCGCCCGTAGACGGCGGCGTCGGCGACGGCCGGGTGCGCGAGCAGCGCCGCCTCTACCTCGGCGGGCGCGACGTTCTCGCCTCCGGTGACGATCGTGTCGGCCTTGCGGCCGATGACCACGAGGCCGCCGCGGTCGTCGAGGCGGCCAAGGTCGCCGGTGCGTAAGACGCCGCCGCCCGCCACGGTCGGGCCCTCGACGAGGATCTCGCCGTCCGGCGCGAGCGTGACGGCGAGGCCGGGCAGCGGGCGGCCGGCGACGGTTACCTGCGAGCAGGCCTGCGTGAGGCCGTAGGTCTCGGTCACCGGCCAGCCGGTGTCGCGCGCGCGGGTCAGCAGCGCCGGCGTGGCGGCGGCGCCGCCGAGGAGGACCGTACGCAGCCGCCGGCCGGGACGCGCCCCGGAGTCCAGCAGCCGCTGCAGCTGGGTCGGGACCAGCGAGGCGAGCGTGATGTCCTCCTCCGCCGCACGCTCGGCGGGCGCGAGCACGGCGGTCGTGGCGTAGATCGCGGAGCGCAGCAGCACCATCAGGCCGCCGACGTGGGAGAGCGGCAGCGGACACAGCCATCGCTCGTCGGGGTCCAGCCCCAGCGCCACCGCGGAGCCCAGCGCGTTGGCCTGCACGTTGCCGAACGTCAGCTCGACCGCGCGCGCGGCCGCCGTCGTGCCGGAGGTGTGGACGACGAGCGCCACGTCGTCCTCCCCCGGAGCCACCGCCGGGGTCAGATCTTGCAATCCAGCACGTGCTCGATTGCAAGATCTGACCCCTAGGGTGGTATCGGGGGAGGCGAGCAGGGCCTCCCGCTCGGGCGCGGCCAACCGCGGGTCGACCGGCATCGCGGCGGCGCGGGCCAGCAGGCAGGCGTGCAGGGCGACGGCGAAGTCCAGCCCCGGCGGCAGCGCCAGTGCGACGCGGCTGCCCGGCGCCACGTCGAGCCGCGCGGCCGCCAGCAGCTGCGCGTAGGTGAGCGAGCCGTCCGGCGCCTCGAGCGCGACGCGGTCCGGCCGCAGGGCGGCCGCGCGGGGCAGCCATGGGTCGATCGGCACAGGCTGAGGCTAGTCTCCGGCCCATGTGGACGGCCTCCGGCGAGTTCTCCGACATCCGCTACGAGACCTCCGAGGACGGGATCGCGAAGATCACGATCGACCGGCCGGAGGTCCGCAACGCGTTCCGGCCGCAGACGCTCGTGGAGATCTCCCAGGCGCTCGAGAGCGCGCGCGAGGACCTCGCGATCGGGGCGATCATCCTCACCGGCGAGGGACCGGACGCGTTCTGCTCGGGCGGTGACCAGCGCGTGCGCGGCGACACCGGCTACGTGCCGGAGGGCGCCTCCGTCGGGCGCTTCCACGTGACCGACCTGCAGGTGCAGATGCGCCGGCTGCCGAAGCCGATCGTCGCGATGGTGGCGGGCTACGCGGTCGGCGGCGGGCAGGTGCTGCACCTCGTCTGCGACCTCTCGATCGCCGCCGACAACGCCCGCTTCGGGCAGACCGGGCCGCGCGTGGGGTCCTTCGACGGCGGCTTCGGGGCCGCGCTGCTGGCGCAGACCGTCGGCGTGCGCAAGGCCAAGGAGATCTGGTTCCTGTGCCGCCAGTACGACGCACTCCAGGCGCTGGAGATGGGGCTCGTCAACTCCGTCGTCCCGCTGGAGCGGCTCGAGGCGGAGACGGTCCAGTGGTGCCGCGAGATGCTGGCCCTCTCCCCCTTCGCGCTGCGCCTGCTGAAGGCCAGCTTCCACGCGGCGGAGGACGGGATGAGCGGTCTCCAGCAGCTCGCGCACGACGCGAACCTCCTCTTCTACGCCTCCGAGGAGGCGCGGGAGGGTCGCGAGGCGTTCCGGGAGAAGCGCGCGCCCGACTTCTCGAAGTTCCCCAAGCGCCCGTGACCGGCGCCGCGGAGCGGCCCAGCGCGGTGCGCATCTGGCTGATGGCGGCGCGGCCGCGGACGCTGCCGGCGGCCGTCGCCCCGGTGCTGGTCGGCACGGCGCTGGCCGCCACGCAGGGCACGTTAAAGCCGCTCACGTTCGTCGCGGCGATGCTCGGCGCGCTGTTCATCCAGGTCGGGACGAACCTCTCCAACGACTACTCGGACGCGCGCCGCGGCGCCGACACCGAGGACCGGCTGGGCCCGGTGCGGGTGACGGCCGGCGGCCTGGTCCCGCCGCGGCAGGTGCTGCGCGCCACCTACGTCGCGTTCGGCGCCGCGGTGCTGGCGGGCGCGTACCTGATCGCCACGGCGGGCTGGGAGCTGCTGCTGGTCGGGGCCGCCTCGATCCTCGCCGGCGTGCTCTACACGGGCGGGCCGCGACCGTACGGCTACGAGGGGCTCGGCGAGGTGTTCGTGTTCCTGTTCTTCGGCGTGGTGGCGGTGGCCGGCTCCTACTTCGCCCAGACCGAGGCGCTGACATGGGAGGCGCTCGTGCTCGCCGTGCCGGTGGGGCTGCTGGCGGCGGCGATCCTGGTCGTCAACAACGTGCGCGACCTGGAGACCGACCGCCGCGCCGGCAAGCGGACGCTCGCCGTGCGCCTCGGTCGCTCGCGGGCGCGCGGGCTCTACGGCGGGATGGTCTACGTCGCGTTCCTCACGGCGCCGCTGGCCTGGGCGCTCGGCGGCGAGGAGCTGTCGGCGTGGCTGCTGCTGCCGCTGCTGGCGCTCCCGGCGGCCGTCCCGATCGTGCGGCTGGTGCGCAACCGGACCGATGGGCCGGCGCTGAACGGGGCGCTCGCGCGGACGGGGATGCTGCAGCTCGCCTTCTGCACGCTGCTCTCCGCCGGGCTGCTGGCGAGCTGAGGGTCGTGGCGCAGCTGGCCGTCGAGCGGGTGCGGCTGCGCCTGCGGGCGCCGGTGACGGCGGCGTGGGGGGAGCTGGCCGAGCGCGAGCTGGTGCGGGTGCGGGTGCGGTTCGGCGACGACGACTGGGGCGAGGGCGAGGCGGCGCCGCTGGAGCCCTACGACGGCGTCCCGGTGGCCGCCGTCCTGGCCGCGCTCGACGCCTACGGCGCAGTGCTCGCGCGTGCGGGTCCGGGCGACGATCACGCGACGCTCCTGGAGGCCTGTCGGGCCGAGCGGGCGCTCCCGCAGGCGCTGGCGGCGATCGACCTCGCGCTGTGGGACCGCGCCGGGCGGCAGGCGGGGCGGCCGGTCGCAGACCTGCTCGCCGAGTCGGCGCCTGGCGCCGTCCCGGTCAACGCGCTCGTCGGCGCCACGGATCGGGCGGGGGCGTCGGCGGCCGCCGGGCGGGCGGTCGCGGCGGGCTTCACCTGCGTCAAGGTCAAGGTCGGCGTCGGCGACGACGCGGGACGGCTCGCGGCGGTCCGCGCCGCGGTCGGCCGCGACGTGGCGATCCGCGCCGACGCCAACGGCGCCTGGCGCAGCCCGCAGGAGGCGCTCGCGCACCTGCGCGCGCTCGCCCCGATCGGGCTCGAGCTGTGCGAGGAGCCCGTCCACGGCATCGAGGCGCTGCGCGCCGTCCGCGCGGCGTCGCCCGTGCCGATCGCGATGGACGAGACCGCCGCCCCCGGCGCGGGCGTCGCCGACGCCGTCTGCCTCAAGCTCGCCCGCAGCGGCGGGATCTCCGGCCTGCTGGCCGACGCCCGCGCCGCCCGCGCCGCCGGTGCCGCCGTCTACCTCGCCTCGAGCTTCGACGGCCCGGTCGGCATCGCCGCCGCCGTCCACGCCGCCGCGGCCCTGGCCGCCGCCGGCCCGCTGCTGCACTGCGGCCTCGCCACCCTCGACGCCTTCGCGGACCTCGACCCCGGCGAGCTCGCCCCGCACGAAGGAGCCATCGCCGTCCCCGCCGGCCCCGGCCTGCTCACGCGTTAGCCGCTTCGTTCCGCTGCACTCCGGGGTCAGAGCCCTTCGATGGCGGCGGCGACGGCCGCCGGGTCCTCGAGCTGGGCGGCGTGGCCGGCGCCGGGGACGACGACGACGCGGGCGTCCGGGAGCGCGGCGGCCATGCGCTCGGCGATCGCGCGGAACTTCTCGTCGCGCTCGCCGGCGAGGAGGGTGACCGGGATCGTCAGCTCGCCGAGGCGGTCCCACAGCGGCTCCATCGTCCCGGTGCCGAGGCCGCGCAGGGCGGCGGCGAGGCCGGCTGCGGTGTTGCGCAGGCGGTCGGCGTGCGCGGCCGCGGCGACCCGCTCCGGCTGGCCCGCGAACAGCGGCTGCGTCCCCCACTCGCGCGCGAACGCCTCCACGCCGATCGCCCCGATGCGCTCGGCGAGCGCGGCGTCCGCGGCGCGACGGGCCGCGCGCTCAGCCGGGTCGGCGAGGCCGGGGCTGGCGCCGACGAGCACGATCCGCTCGACCCGCGGGCCCAGTGCGAGGGCGGCGTGCAGCGCGATCCGCCCGCCCATCGAGTAGCCGCACAGCGCGAAGCGCTCCCCGCCGAGCGCCCGCAGATAGCCGGTGCAGGCGGCGAACGAGGCGGGCCGGGCGGCGGCGTGGCCGTGGCCGGGCAGGTCGGGCGCGAGCGCCCGACGGCGGCCGTCGAGCGCCGCGACCGTGAGCCGCCAGCTCCGCCGCGTCTGGGTGAACCCGTGGAGCAGGACGAGCGGCGGGCGCATCGTCGTGGATGATGCCGCGTCGGATGGACCTGGCTGAGACGACACCCGGGCGGGCGGCCGTGGAGCGGCCGGCCCGATGAGCGCCACGGACACCTACCTCGGCCTGCGGGCGTTCGCCGACGAGCTGGCCCGCTGCGGGCTCCGCGAGGCGTGCACCTCGCCCGGCTCGCGCTCGACGCCGCTCGTGCTCTCGCTCGTCCGGGAGCCGCGGATCCGCGCCACCTCGCACATCGACGAGCGCTGCGGGGGCTTCTTCGCGCTCGGGCTGGCGAAGGCGAGCGGCCGGCCGGTCGCGCTGGCCTGCACCTCCGGGACCGCCGCCGCCAACTACGCGCCGGCCGTGATCGAGGCGCACGAGGCGCGCGTGCCGCTGCTGGTGCTCACCGCCGACCGCCCGCCGGAGCTGCGCGACCTGGGCGCCGGGCAGGCGATCGACCAGGTCAAGCTCTACGGCCGCGCCGCCAAGTGGTACCTCGAGGTCGACGAGCACCCCGCCACGCCCGAGCGCCTGCACTGGCTGCGCCAGCTGGCGTGCCGCGCGTACTGGACGGCGCTCGACGGCCGGCCGGGCCCCGTGCACCTGAACTTCGCGCTGCGCGAACCGCTCGTGCTCGACGCGCCGCTGCCCGCGGAGGAGCCAGGCGGCGGCGGCCGCGCGCGCGGCCGGCCGTGGCTGGACCGGCCGCCGGTGCACGGCGAGCCGGACCCGAGCACCGTCGACGCGCTGGCGGCCGAGCTCGCCGCCGTACCGCGCGCGGTGCTCGTCGCCGGCCGAGCCGAGCGCGCCGCCTACCCGCGCGCGGTGCTCGTCGCCGGCCGAGCCGAGCGCGACCCGAGGCTCGGCGCCGCACTCGCCGGCTTCGCCGCGCGCGCCTCGATCCCGCTGCTCGCCGACCCGCTGTCGGGCGCGCGCCGCGGCCCGGCGGCGATCGCCCACTACGACGCGCTGCTGCGCGACGGAGGCTTCGCGCGCGCGCACGCGCCCGACCTCGTCGTGCGCGTCGGCGACCTGCCGACCTCCAAGCCGCTGCGCCAGTGGCTGCACGGCCTCGACTCCGCCCTTCAGCTCACGTTCGACCCCGAGGGCGCCTGGCAGGACCCGGGCGCTGTGGTCGCCACGATGATCGGCGCCGACCCGGCGGCGACGCTCGCCGCCGTGGCCGGCCGGCTCGAGGGGGAGCGCGACCGCGGCTGGCTCGACGCCTGGCGCCGCGCCGACCGTGCCGCCGCGGGCGCGATCGCCGCCACGCTCGACCGCCCCGGGCTGAGCGAGCCGCGCGTCGCCGCCGAGCTGGGCGCCCGGCTGCCCGCCGGCAGCACGCTCGTGGTCGCCTCCTCGATGCCGGTCCGCGACGTCGAGACGTTCTTCCCGACCCGCGACGACGGCGGCCCGCGCGTGCTCGCCAACCGCGGCGCCAACGGGATCGACGGCACCGTCTCGACCGCCTTCGGCGCCGCCGCGGCGACCGAGGGCCCCGTCGTCCTGTTGACGGGCGACGTCGCGCTCGCCCACGACGTCGGCGGGCTGCTCGCCGCCTCCCGGCTCGGCCTGAAGCTCACGATCGTGCTGGTCGACAACGACGGCGGCGGGATCTTCGACTTCCTCCCGGTCAGCCGCGAGGGCGCCGACTTCGAGCGCCACGTGGCGACCCCGCACGGGCTCGACTTCGCCCACGCCGCCGCCCTGTACGGCTGCGGCTACGAGCGCGCGGAGGACGTCGCGGGCCTCCGCGCGGCGCTCGAGCGCGCCCTGGCGGCCGAGCGGACGGCGATCGTCGCGGTGCGCACCGACCGCGGCGCCAACGTGGCGGCGCACCGGCACGTGTGGGAGGCGGTCGCAGCCGGCCTCGGTCAGAACGCCGCCTGACGGTCCCGGGGGCCGTTCCGAGCGGCACCCGGCGTTCCGGACTCGACGGGTCCGTCACACGCCCGTCATCACGCGTCGGTACCGTTGGACCGATGGCTGCCACGTCCGCGAGCCGCGCCGCCTCGGCCGCAGGAGCCCTCGCCTCGGCCCGCGACCGCACGCTCGCGCTCGTCGCGCCGCTGTCGGACACCGACGTGGAGACCGCCCACTCCGCGCTGATGAGCCCGCTCGTCTGGGACCTCGCCCACATCGCGGCCTACGAGGACCTGTGGATCCTGCACCGCTACGCGGGCGCGCCGCTGCTGCAGCCCGAGCTGGCGGCGATGTACGACGCGTTCGAGACGCCCCGCGCCGCCCGCGGCGACCTGCCGCTGCTCGACCGCAGCCAGGCGCTCGACTACCTCGCCGAGGTGCGCGAGCGCGTGCTCGCGGTTCTGGCCGAGCGCGGCGCCGGCGACGGCGAGCTGGTCGAGCTGGTGCTGCGCCACGAGCAGCAGCACAACGAGACGATGCTGCAGGCGATCGCGCTGGCCCGGCTGGAGCCCGGCCCGGCCGTCAGCCCCGCGCTGCGCCCGCTCGCGCCCGGCGCCCACACGGGCCTCGAGCCGGTCGAGGTCCCCGGCGGGCCCTGCACGCTCGGCGCGCTCGAGCACGGCTTCGCCTACGACAACGAGCGCCCCCGCCACGGCGCCGACCTCCCGGCCTTCCGCATCGGCCGCACGCCGATCACCAACGGCACCTGGCTCAACTTCGCCGAGGGCGGCGGCTACGAGCGCCGCGAGTGGTGGAGCGACGAGGGCTGGTCCTGGAAGGAGGACTACGACATCACGCACCCCGGGGCATGGGCCTGCGGGCCGGAGGGGTGGCGCCAGTGGCGGATCGACGGCTGGGCGCCGCTGAACCCCGACGAGCCCGTGGTCCACATCTCCTGGTTCGAGGCCGACGCCTTCGCCCGCGCGCACGGCGCCCGCCTCCCGTCGGAGGCCGAGTGGGAGAAGGCGGCGACCTGGGACCAGGAGAGCGACACGGCCAGGCCGTACCCATGGGGCGACGAGCCGCCCGGCCCGTGGCGCGCCAACCTCGATCACGCGGGCCTCGGCCCGCACCCGGCCGGCGCCCACCCCGACGGGGCCTCGCCGTGCGGCGCGCTCGGGATGCTGGGCGACGTGTGGGAGTGGACGGCAAGCGCCTTCGGCGGCTACCGCGGCTTCGCCGCGCACCCCTACCGCGAGTACTCCGAGGTCTTCTTCGGGACCGACCACCGGGTCCTGCGCGGCGGCTCGTGGGCGACCCGCTCGCACGTCGCCTCGCCCACGATGCGCAACTGGGACCTCCCGCAGCGCCGCCAGATCTTCTCCGGCCTGCGGCTGGCGTGGGACCGTGACTAACGTCGACCGTAGGTCCGAGCTTGCGAGGACGGAAGGGCGAAACCCGATTCGGTCCGAGCTTGCGAGGACCGCAGGGCGAAGCCCGATTCCGCCGCGGGTCGACGTCCACGTCGGCGAGGGCACCCATCGCACGCTGCACGAGGACGTGCTCGACGGGCTGACGCGGCCGGCCAAGGAGCTGCCGCCCAAGCACCTCTACGACACCTACGGCAGCGAGCTGTTCGACCGCATCTGCGAGCTGCCGGAGTACTACCCCACCCGCACCGAGCGGGCGATCCTCACCGCGCGGGCCGGCGCGATCGTGGCCCGCACGGGCATGGCCGAGCTGGTCGAGCTGGGCTCGGGCACGGCGGCCAAGACGCGCATGCTGCTCGACGCCGGCCGACGGGCCGGGACGCTGCGGCGCTACGTGCCCTTCGACGTCGCCGAGCAGATGGTCCGCGACACGGTCGCCACGCTGGCGGAGGACTATCCGGGCGTCGAGCTGCACGGCATCGTCGGCGACTTCGAGCGCCACCTCTCCGAGATCCCGCCGCCGGAACCGGGCTGCCCGCGGGTGCTCGCCTTCCTCGGCGGCACGATCGGCAACTTCCTGCCGGGCTCCCGCCGCCGCTTCCTCGGCCAGCTCGGGGCTCTGCTCGGCCCGGAGGACTTCCTGCTGCTCGGCACCGACCTCGTCAAGGACGCCGACGTGCTCGAGGCGGCCTACGACGACTCCGCCGGCGTCACGGCCGCGTTCAACCGCAACGTGCTGACGATCCTCAACCGCGAGCTGGGGGCCGACTTCCCGGTCGAGCGCTTCGAGCACGTCGCGTTCTTCGATCCCGAGCGGCGCTGGATCGAGCTGCGCCTGCGCGCCCGCCGCGCCTGCACGGTGCGCATCCCGGCGATCGACCTCGAGGTCTCCTTCCTGCGCGGCGAGGAGATCCGCACGGAGATCTCGACGAAGTTCACGCGCGAGCGCCTGGAGAGCGACTACGCCGCCGCCGGCCTCGAGCTGGCCGAGTGGCTGACCGACGACGAGGCGCTGTTCGCGCTCACGCTGGCGCGGCCCGCGTAGGCTTCCGGGCGGATGGCGGACACGGACGACGACGACCACGGGATCGACTACAAGGCGCTCGAGCGCGGCGTGCCCGTGCACGCCGCAGGCGGCGAGCAGGTCGGCACGGTCCACGAGGTGCTCGACAACGCGCGCGAGCGCATCTTCGACGGGATCGTGATGAGCACCGGCAGCGGCCGCGTCTTCGTCGACGCGCCGGAGGTCGTTCGCATCACGCGCCGGCGGGTGACGCTGAGCATCGCCGCGAGCGAGGTCGCCGCGCTGCCCGAGCAGCCCGGTGCCCTGCAGGCCCGCGCGCAGCGCATGGGCAGCCGCTGGCGGCGCCGGCTGCCCGGGCGCTAGCCTTCGCGCCGATGGACGCGTACCTGGCCGTGGTCTCGAAGCGCGAGGTGCGGGAGTACCTGGCACGGCCGCTCGAGCCCGGGGTCGAGCGCCGGATCCTCGACGCCGGGCGCGTCGCCGGCAGCGCCAAGAACCGCCAGCCGTGGACCTTCGTCGTGGTGCGCGACGACCAGGCGGTCGAGGGCGTCGCCGAGTCGGTCTACGAGCCCGACAACGTGCGCGGCGCCGCGTTCGTGGTCGCGATCGCCATGCACGGCGGCGCGGGCATCGACGCGGGGCGCGCGGCGCAGAACATGATGCTGGCGGCGTGGGCGCTCGGTGTCGGGTCCTGCCCCAACGGGATCGCCGACCGCGTCGGCCTCGCCCGCGCGCTCGGGCTCGACGAGGCGGACACGGTCACCGCCGTGCTCTCCTTCGGCCATCCGGCGCGGAGCCTGGACCCGGAGCGCCGCAGCCCCGAGGAGTGGATCGAGCGCGCGCGCCGCAAGCCCTATGACGAGGTCGTGCGCGAGGTCTGAGCCGCGGCGGGAACGCCGCGCGGCGCGGCGACCGCTCAGCCGGAGAGCACGGGCAGCAGCGCGCCGAGCTTGACCTCGGTCTCGGCCAGCTCGGCCGCGGGGTCGGAGTCGCGCACGACGCCGACGCCGGCGTAGAGGCGCGCCTCGCGACCGCGCAGCAGCGCGCAGCGCAGCGCGACGCAGAACTCGCCGTCCTCGTTGGCGTCCGTCCAGCCGACCGGGCCGGCGTACCAGCCGCGGTCGAGTCCCTCCAGCGCCGGGATCTGCGGGGCGGCGGCCGCGTGCGGCTCGCCGCCGACCGCGGGCGTCGGGTGCAGCAGCCCGGCCAGCTCGATCGCGCTGTGCGGATGGGTGAGCTGAGCGCGGATGGGCGTCGCGAGGTGCTGGATGTTGGCGACCTTGACGATCGCCGGCTCGTCGGGCGCGGCGACCCAGACGGCGTGCGGGCGCAGGGCGCGGGCGATCCGGCGCGTGACGATCGCCTGCTCCTCGCGGTCCTTGTCCGAGCGCAGCAGCTGCTCGCCGAGGTGGTCGTCGACGGCCGGGTCGGCGGAGCGTCGCGTGGAGCCGGCGAGCGCGACGGTGGAGGCGCGCTGGCCCTCGCGGCGGACCAGCAGCTCCGGCGAGGCGGCCACGAAGGCGGCGTCCCCGCGGCCGGCGGCGAAGACGTAGCAGGACTCGAAGGCGGCGCGAAGCACGCCGAACACCGCCGCGGCGTCGTGCGGGGCGGGCGCGTGGACGGCGACCTCGCGGGCGAGCACGATCTTCTCGAAGGCGCCGGCGCGGATCCGCTCGACGGCGCGGGCGACGGCCGCCTCGTAGTGCTCGGGCGGGGCAGCCGAGGCGATCTGGAAGCGGCCGGCCGGCGCGGGGTCGAGCAGCGGCAGCGGCGCGGCGCGCAGCTCGACCAGGCGCGCCTCCAGGCGGGCGACGAGCTGCTCGGGCACGTCGTCGGGCGCGGCGGCGGCGGCGAGGGTGAGCCACACGTCGCCGCCTCGGCGCGCCAGCGCCAGCTCGGGCACGACGAGGTCGCCGGCCCCGAAGCCCTGCCAGTGGCGGGCGGCGCCGCCCTCGGGGGCGAACGCGAAGCCGCCGACCGCGATCAGGCCGGCCCCGGCCGGCCCGTCGGGCGTGCCGGCCTCGGCCGAGCCCGCCAGCCGGCGCCACGCGGCGGCGGCGTCGGCGAAGCGCCTCGGGCCGCCGGTGCGGATCGCCCGCGCGCAACCGAGCGTGGCCAAGGCCGCGCCGTCGTGGTCGGGCTGCTCGAAGCAGAACCACGGCTCGCCGGCGCGGCGGGAGGCGAACGCCGCGGCGCTCGGATCGGTGCCGCGGTGCACGGGCAGCGTGATCGCGGCCAGCACCTCGCCGGCACCGCGCCGGGCCCGGCGCACGGCCCGCTCGCAGCGCGCCTCGAGCTCGGCCCGGTGGGCGGGCGCGAGCGCGAACGGCGAGCGTGCGGGCGCGGTGCGGACGGACACGCCGATGAGGGTACGACGGAGATCAGATCTTGCATCCCATCACGCCACATCCCGGGTGCTTGAATGCAAGATCTGACCCCTTCCGTGATCGCCCGGGTCGACCGACGCGGCATGGCCGTCGTCTCCTCCGCCCATGCGATGGCCGACTGCTGCCAGGCGGCCGTCGCGGCGCTGCTCCCCTTCCTCATCGCCGAGAACGGGTGGAGCTACGCGACCGCGTCCGCGCTCGTGCTCGCCGGCGCGGTCTCGTCCTCGATCGTGCAGCCGGTCTTGGACGACTGGCCCTCGTTCGCACGCCTCGGCGTCGTCATCGGGGCCCGCACGGTGCTCTTCTTCGGGCTGCTCACCTTCGTGCCGCTCTACTTCGTCGACGTGCTCCAGCGCTCCGAGCAGGCAGGCAACACCGCGCTGATCGTCTTCCTCGCCGGCGGCGCGTTCGGCACGCTCGCCGGCGGCCGGCTGGCCGACCGGGTGGGCCGCCGCCCGGTCGTGATCGGCTCGCTCACGGTCGCCACGCCGCTCGTGCTGCTGTTCCTCGCGCTGCCCGCGGCCGCCGCGACGCCGCTGCTATTCGTCATCGGCGCCGCGGTCATCTCGAGCTTCTCGGTCACCGTGGTGATGGGTCAGGAGTACCTGCCCAACCGGATCGGCATCGCCTCGGGGGTGACGCTCGGCCTCGCCATCGGCCTCGGCGGCCTCGCGGCCCCGCTGCTCGGCCTGCTCGCCGACGCCCATGGCCTCGAAACCGCGCTGCTCGTCGCCGGCCTGATGCCGCTGGTGGGCGTCGCGGCGACGCTCACACTGCCGCGCGAGCGCCCCCGGGTCGCTGCTACCGCTTAGGTCTCGCCGCGCCCGCGCGAGATCGCGATCTCGCCGGTGCGGGCCATCTCGACGAGGCCGAACGGGCGCACCATCCGCTCGAACGCCTCCACCTTCTCCCACGTGCCGGTGATCTCGACGATCACCGAGCGGCGGGTGACGTCGATGATCTTGCCGCGGAAGATCTCCACGATCTGCATGACCTCGCCTCGCCCGGCGCCGTCGGCGGAGACCTTGAACAGCGCCAGCTCGCGCGAGACGGTGTCGGCCGGCTCGAGGTCGCGGATCTTGATCACGTTGACCAGCTTGTGAAGCTGCTTGGTCACCTGGTCGATCGGGTGCATCGCCCCGTCGAGCGTGAGCGTGATGCGCGACAGCGTCGGGTCGTCGGTCGGGCCGACGGCGAGCGTGTCGATGTTGAATCCCCGGCGGGCGAACAGCCCCGCGATCCGCGTCAGGACGCCCGGCTTGTTCTCCACCAGGATCGAGAGGGTGTGCTTGCGGCCCGTCCGCACGCCGGCGGACGCCTCCAGCTCCTCCAGCGTCAGCGGCTCCTTGGTCCCCGGCTCGCCCATCACCCCACCTCTGCTCCGCGCGCGTGCCTGCGCACGATCGCTCCTGTCGACCCCATCCGGGTCATCCCACCTCTGCTCCGCGTGCGGGTCTGCGCCCGTACGCCTTCGTCGAGCCTGTCCGCATCAGCCCACCATTTCGCGCGCCGCGGCGCCGGCCGGGATCATCGGATAGGTGTTCTCCTCCCGCGTGACGCGGACGTCGACGACGACCGGCCCGGGCGTCTGGAGCGCGGTCGTGACGTCGGCGACGAGCGTGGTCTTGTCCGTCAGGCGGATGCCGGTGGCTCCGTAGGCCTGGGCGAGCTTGACGAAGTCGGGCCACTGGCCCATGTCGACCTGCGAGTAGCGGCGCTCCCAGAACAGCTCCTGCCACTGGCGGACCATGCCCAGGTAGCCGTTGTTGGCGATGAACACCTTGACCGGGATCCGGTGCTCGGTGCAGGTGGCCAGCTCCTGCGCGTTCATCTGGATCGAG
>Ga0136616_10000430_pt1 | contig 19642 bp, 23 predicted proteins | sample AntDrymUQ2992106_2_FD_106648 | JGI IMG/M metagenome (GOLD analysis project Ga0136616, IMG submission 106648) | Polar desert sand microbial communities from Dry Valleys, Antarctica - metaG UQ299 (21.06) | ecosystem: Environmental > Terrestrial > Soil > Desert | place: Antarctica: Dry Valley...
CAAACACGAGCCCTCGACCTGCTCAACGTCAAACTCCCCGCGTAGACAGAACCCGCCACCCCCCCAAGCACCGAATCCCGCGCACCCACGCGGGATTCAACGCCCCACGACCAAAAACTTCCGACTAGGACACCACGTCCCCGGCCAGGCTCAGAAGTACTGACAAAGCGTCCCTGGCGCCACCCGCGACCGGCGGCATAGCTTGCAATGACATGAGCGAGCAACACCATGTCGTGGGCCGCACAGCACCCATCGCTGGGAGCGATCCGGCGGGGGTGTTGGATATCGACCGGCGAGGGGTTTCTATGCGGGGTATTGCGGTTGGTCTAAGCAGCTTGGCGCCGGCTCCTCCGGCGCCGACGGAGGGCATCCGGCGCAGCGAGCCACTGGGGTGTGTCGGCAGGGCTTATCGGGCTGGCCGACTGGTCTGTGGCTGCGTGCACGTGGCGATCTGGTTTGACGATCGACTCGGGCTGACCCCCGACGAGCGGCGCATGGTAGGGGTGCGCTTCTGCGAGCCCGTCGACGAGGACCTCCGTGCCGAGCTGACCGAGCTTGCTCAGCGCCGCGGCAGGGCCTCTGAGCGGGCAGCCGAGCGCATCGCTCCGATCGAGCTGGTCATTGACGAGGCACAGGGCGAGCGTGAGCGCATGACCGGCCGGCTACGACCGCCCCACAGGCGGCACGGCCGGCTTCGCGAGATCGAGTTCGGCCTGTGCGAGCGCACCGGATGAGCGACGCACCCGCCGCCGCACGCCTCAGTGGTGAGCAAGTCCTAGCACTGCGGTTCGCCGCGCACCGCCAGCTCGCCCGCTGGTCCAAGAACCCCAGGCTGAGCCCCGATCAGCACGCCCGCCGCAACGCGCTCAAGCGCGCCGTCCGCGCCCTGCATGACCCGGCGTTCGCGCACGGCTGCGAGCTTCACACCACCGAGCCGGGCGGACAGCGGTGACGCCCGACGGCTGGCGCAAGATCGATCGCGGCCTCTTCGAGTCCGCCGATGGCCAATGGCGCATCGCCAACCCATGGAAGCTCGACACCGAGCTACGACACCGCTGGCTCGTCGCCGAGCGCCGCGCCAGCGGAGCGGGCTGGTCCATGCACGACGGCGACCACGCCACCCTCCACGAGGCCTGCGCCTACGTCAAGACCAGCCAACCGGCGTGACCCCAACCGCACGCTCCCAGACAACCTCCTGCGCCACCACAGCTCCAAGCGCCAACGAAATTAGAGCGTAAGCCTTGCGGGATGGTTGACGACTTCTATGTTTGTTGTTCGATGTGTTCGAAGATGTCGGCGTCGGTTTCTTGCTGCCATCGGGATAGGTCGTTCCAGTCCGCGATGTAGGCGGGTTTGGGATCAGGGAAGTGTTTGTAGATTTGTCCGATCCAGCACAGCGCTACGAAGCGGCCCTTCTGAGCGCGGGTTAGCTTCGCGGTGTTCCCTTCGGTGAGGTCGATGAAGGCTTGTACTTGTTCGTAGACAGCTGCTGCACTGTGACGTTCCCACTCTGGCATCTCGTCCCACGGCGCGATGTAGCTGGGCTTAGGCTCGCCGGGGTAGTGCATGGTGACGCCAGCGATCCATGCCTCACGAAAGATGCGGCCGTGGTCGAGCGACAACGTGAGTCTCCTTACTGGTTTAGGTGATCCGATGCGCCGATCTGATCCGTGATTTCTGTGTTGAGTTGCCGGATGCGGCTATCGCTCAAGAATGGTGGTAGATAAGTTTGTAGATCATGAAGTTTATGACCGATGACACCGGAACTGGTTTGGCGGGCTGTGTCGAGCGCGGCAGAGGCATAGGTAAGGATTCGGTCAGGGTCGCGGCATTGCGCACCTGTCATGGCCAGATCGGTGAGGACGCTGCCGCGGCGACGCGTCGACAGGTCTTGCCGTAGGGCCTCGTTGAGAGCCGCCTCGGCTAGCTGTGGGCGATGTAGTTCGACGTAGCAGGTTCCGCGTTCCTCCGCCAGACGAGAGCCGTCGAAACGCAACCACCCGCCAGTGTGCACTCGCCCAGTCAGTTGGTGAACGTGTTCGGCGTAGTCAAGGGCTTTTTCGCAGGCATCGAACTCACCCAGGCCCGCGAACGCATGGGCTTGCACAGTGCTGACCCAGTGCCTGGTCGACAGCGTGCTGTCGCCGTTGCAGGCAAGGTCGGCAGCTAACATGAGCATGGGTAGGGCCTTATCGAATTGGCGCTCATAGACACCGACGAACGCGTGTCTGGTCATGGCGCACGCCCACAGGTCAAACGCTTCGGCTTCTTTGCTGGCGGTAGCTGCCATCGTGTAGCAGTGGGCCGCGTCGGTGTAGCGGTTGGCGTCGAAAAAGATTTCACCGGCCAGTTGGAGAAGATCAGCGATGAGACCGCAGAGTCGCCGTCGCATCGCGGAACCGTTCGCCTGTGGGAACGCATTGATGAGCACACCAAGCTGGCTATTAACCACTGGAAAGGTGACGCTTTTAGTCTGAGAAGCGGCAAAGATGTGCCACAACTGGGCGTTGAGCGACGCGTACTCGTCCGCTGTGGCCGCGTCAAGGCAAGCCGTACGGGCGGCATGGTCCAGTCGGTCCCAGTCCACGCCAGCTCCGAGTGCCGCTAAAGAACCCCCGGCTATGGCCAGCAGGCGCAGTAGCTCACGACGGTTCATGTCGTCAATCTCCGGGTACCCCTGCTCGCCCTTCACTAGCCCGGAGGCAGCCGTCATCGTCGTCGCGCGCTTCCGGATCGCGGGGCCGTCGCCTGGCCGTCGATCACTGCGTCTGGCGATCGTCTCGGGCACTGGCATCGCACGCGTGACCAGCGCCGACACCTCCACGTCGAGCGCACGCGCCAGGCTGACGAGCGAGGTGATGCGTGCCGTCTGGCGCCGGCCCTGCTCGAGCTTGGCGACGAGATCCCGTGACACGTTCGCGTGGTCGGCCAGCTCTTCCTGCGTGAGGCCGCGCAGGCGGCGTAGCCGCCGCAGCTGATAGCCGATCGTCTCGCCGATCTCGCGTGATTCGGTCACCGTCCCCAAGGCTACAGCCGGCCCGCCTACGGTGGACCACGACGCAGATCCAGCAGCGCTTCGCGAGCGTCCCGCAGGGAGGCTTCGACGCCGGCCGCCAGGAGGACGTCTCCGGGGTTGAGGTAGCCCGAGCCGATGTACTGCCAGACGGAGAGCACAGCCATCGAGTCGTCGTCGGTGTCGGCCGGTGGTTGGTCTTGGCCGGCGCGGTAGGCGGCGCGCACGGCGCGCAGCTCGCCGAGGGTCGTGGAGTAGCCGCGGGACTTGGTGACGAAGTGTCCGCGGAAGCCGAGCATGTGCACCCACCGACCAAGCCCTCGCAGCCCGGATCGCTCGCTGAGGCGCAGGGCGGCGGTGGCCATCTGGACGAGCTGTTCGGGGATGCCGCGGTCGCGCCAGTGCTCGGGGTTGGTGTCGCGGGTGGTGATCTGTTCGTGGCTTGCTTTGCAGGAGTACTTGGCGACGTAGGCCGCGACCTGTCCGGGGCTCAGCTCGCGACCGTCTTCGGCGCCGGCAAGGACGCGGGTATGCAATTGCGCCCGCGGGACCGCCTTTCGATGCGCGGCTGCGCGAGCTCGGCGTCGACCCCGACGACGTCGACCAGGTCGTGATGACGCACCTGCACGTCGACCACACCAGCGGCATGCGCCTGCTTCCGCGAGCGACGTTCACGTGCGCGCGTGAAGAGTGGGCTGCGGCCCGCCGGCCGCTGGCGGCTGTCAAGGGCTACGTCTCCCGGCATCTGCCGCCCGCGTCGCGGATGCAGCTCATCGACATCGAGCGCCACGGCCTCGCGTACGGTCCCTTCGCGAAGACCCTCGACCTCGTCGGCGACGGCAGCATCCGCCTGCTCGCGACGCCAGGTCACACGCCCGGGCACCTGTCCGTCCTCCTGCGGGTCGCCGATGGCCCGCCAGTGCTGCTCGCGCAGCGCCGATCGTCTGCGCGCGGACCGGTCCGTCAAGTGTGGACCGTGTTGCGTCGATGATCGTGGATGTCTCCCTCGATGAAGCTCGCTGCGCTGTCCATCCTCGGAGCGCTTGCCGTTCCGGGAGCCGCCGTCGCCAAGCCGCGTCCGATCTCGCTCAAGCTGTCGAAAGCCGGCTACAAGGTCGTCGCACTCGACAACGCCGGGCACGCGGTCAAGGCCGCCGGGAGGAACGTCAAGCTGACGCCGACGGCGGCGCGGTTCACGCTGCACCTCGTCGATGCACGCGGCAACTACGCGGGTCCGATCGTCGTCGCCGGCAAAGGCAGCAAGGTCGTGGTCGGCCTGCGCGGCGGCGGCCGGCTGGGCACCGTGCAGGTCAAGCCCGGCTACGGCGTGGCGCATGCGCCCAAGCGCGCGGTGGACAAGCGCCGCACCGCCAGGGCGCGCAAGGGCGTTCCCCTCGGGGCCCGGGTCCTGGGCCGTGTCGCGGGCAGCTCGAAGGGATCCGCCGGTGCCGGACTCGACGTGGATCGCGACGGCGTGCCCGGCGCGTTCGACGTCGACGATGACGGGGATCTCCTGCTCGACAACGTCGACAAGGCCTCGCAGCGCACCCTCCGGCAGGTTCCCGCCGGGCCGAACCCGAACCCGCCGGTCGGGCCGCCGAACCCCGGCCAGCCGCCGGTCGGGCCGCCAAGCCCGGCTGCGGGCCCAGGCGCCGCCGGTCCCGGCGCCGGCTTCACGCTGTTCTCGAACCTCAAGCTGGACATCGGCCTCAGCCTCAACGCGAACGCTGGCGCGGTCACCGACGGGCAGATCGACGACGCCGTGGCCCGCTGGGCCACCCTGGCGATCTCGGTGCCGGCGGGCGACGCGGTCGAGCTGGACTGCCTCGGCCTGGCCTATTGCTCGGCGGGCGGCACCGGCGCGACGCTCGTGGACAACAAGCCGTTCCCCGGCGACTTCGATGCCGACGGCGACGGCTTCGGCACGATCACCCGCGGTGCCACCGGCGACTTTCAGCTGCATCCCGGCGCGACCAGCGCCGAGATCGGCTCGGGCGACAGCTTCATCCAGCGCGTCACCGCCGCCGGCGTCGAGACCACCACCGCGGCGACGCTGAACTACGTGTTCTCCACGACGCCCGCGCTGACGGCCTTCACGACGGCGGCGGGCAGCGGCACGATCTCCTACCCCGTCGTGGCTGGCGCGCTCGGTACCGCGCAGAATCCGATCCCCGTCCCCGCCGGCTCGCCGATCAACCTCGCCTTCTGGCGCCCGCAGCGCAAGGCCATCGACGGCTCCGGCGAGGGCAGCGGGTTCGTCGACATCGGACACCTGACCTACTCGGCCGACATTCCCAACGGCCCCTCAGCGGCGGATGGGCCCGGCGGCGGACCCGGACCCGGCGGCAGGTGCCAGGGCCAGTACGGCTCGACCGACGCTGACGCGACCGTCACCGCCGACGGGATCGTCGACAAGGCCGACGACCGCGCGGCCGCGCCCGCCAACACGCTTTCGTTCACCGTGGACGTCGACGCCTGCCTGGCGGCGAACTCGGTCACCTGGCCCGTGGGTCACAAGCTCGGCATCGACATCCAGGCCCGTGCCACGCAGGGCGACAACGCGGCACAGAAGATCTGGTTCAAGCGCGGGTAGGCGCGACTGCCCAAACGGCTGCACGGACGGACTCCGCGTCGGGCGTCGCCGACCCTAGTCTCTGCCAGACCCCCCCACGAACGGAGATTCGGACGGTGCTCGCATCGGCCTGTCGCAGCGCTGAGACGGTCGGCTCCCCGCCAACGCTGCTCACCGCCGCGCGACCCGCCCCGCGCGTGCCTGCTTCGGCCACACAGCGATCGGGTGCCGAGCGGCCGGTCGTGTGCGCAAGAGCGCCCGACGACGGGCTGGCCGCGTGCCTGCAACGGGCGGTCGCGGGACGTGAGCCCTCCAGCGGCCAGCTCGATGCAGGACACGGCACGCCGGTGCGCTCGACGCTGCGGTCGCCCGCTGCGCCGCGCATGATCGCTCGGCGCCGGATGCTGCAGCGCTTGATCGTCAACGTGGGAGACGATCCGCTCCGCGTCGAGTTGAAGAAGGACAACGGCTGGATCATCGCGTCCGACATCGACGCAGCCCTGCAGAGAGGTGGGGAGGACCAGGACATCGTCGAGCTGTCGCAGCTACGGAGGCTCGCCGTGATCGACGATGACGAGGACGTGTATCTCGTCGGCCACGGCAGCCCCGGGGAAGTCGGGGCGAAGCTGCCGCTGGCTGTGGGCAGAGCCCTGTTGCGCGTCCTGCCGAAGGGCTACGCCGGCGGCATCTACTCACTGTCGTGCTCGACCGGGGTTGTCGACGCATCCGGCTCTTCGGCCGTTTCGGAGTTGCGCAAGGCGCTCTTCGCCCGGGGGTCGTCCGTCACCGGCGTCGCGGGTATCGCCCTCAGCCATTCCGCGTACGAGGGCACAAGCCGCGCGATCACCGAGGAGCAGTACGACCGTTTCGTGGAGCACGCGATCAACAAGACGATCGCCGGGGTCAACGAGGACTGGCGCGCCTGGGCGGCGAAGAACGGGATGGGTGACCTCAGGAAGGCGTCGCTCATCGCCACGGCGTTCTCGATGAGCTTCTACGAGGCCCTCGAGCGAACAGTCCGCAGGAACCTCGTGCCGCGGGAAGAGACGTTCACCTCGACGGCGCCAACCCCTCCGCGTCTCCCAACCGGCATGGTCGCGCCCGGCAAGCGCCGCCGGGAGAAGCGCCGCAAGGCTCGCGAGCGCGTCAGCGGTTGATTTCAGGCGCTGCGCTGCTCGCGCTCCGCTGCCAGCCGCGTCGCGATCGTGCTCCAGCGTCCGAGGCGGGTGCGCACGGTCTCTGACGACGGCAGGTCGGAGCGGCCGGCGGCGTGGCGGTCATAGCCACCGACCGTCGGGATCTGTCCCAGCTCAGCCGTGACGCGGTGCATGGCGGCCCAGCAGGCCTCGGCCGTCCACCGTCGTGAGCGCGTGCGCGCCGGCATGGAGACGGGGGTGAGACCGGCGGCGCGAACGGCGTTTGTCCATCCGCCGATCCGGTTGGCGACGGTCGTCAGGCAGGGAAGCTCGAGCTCGCGCGCCAGCAGCGCGTATTCCTTGGCGCTGGGCACCCGGCCAAGGTGGGCGGCCATCGCGGACACCGCGGCGATGATGTCGCGGTCTGAGTACGTGGTTGCGCCGTTGCGCGCGCGCGCGAGGCTCGCCTTACGCTCGAACCGATCGAGCTCGCTGGCTGAGCGCGCGATCGCGTCACGACAGATGGCCGCCGGTAGGCCAAGGGCGCTGGCAGCGCGTCCCAGTTCCTCGCCGGCGCGCCACAGCGCCAGTAGCTCGGCGATGCGCGCCTGGACCTGCTGCTCGGCGCGCCGACGCCGGGCCGCCGCCACATTACGGGTATCGGGACCGCCGTGGGCGTGCAGGATCTGGCGTACGCGCTCGCGCGACACGGCAAAGCGCAGCGCGATCTCGTCCAGGCTGTGGCCCTGTTCGCGCAGCCTCGCCATCGCTCTTGCCCGCTGCAGCGATCCCGGGGCGGCGGGCCCGTGATCGGGACCCGCGGCGGCGAGCGCCCGCGAGTCCGAGGGCTGGCGATCCACGCGCACCGCTCGCTGTGGATATCGGCGCTCCCCCACCGGACATCAACACCTACGAGTGCTGCTTTCCGTTCCCCTGAACTGCACGTAGCCCTCCCAGTGGCCGCACTCGAAGCGTCCATAGAGCGAACGCTATGTGGCAACACTAGCAACGATTGATACGAGTCGCCCCGGTCGGCGCGTGATCAGCTGGCGACGTTCGCGGTGAATGGCGCGGTGCGCACGCGCCCGTCGTGCTTGAACTGCACGAACAGGCGGTAGCGACCGTTCGTCGGAAACTCGGTCGCAAAGCGCACGCGGCCGCCGCTCGTCCCGGCCTCGGTCGGGTGGACGTGCAGGTACGCCAGATCCGTCGCGCGCAACGCGACGAGGTGCCCACGCGCACCGAGGTGGGGGCTGCAGCGTGACCGGCCGTCCGCCGCGCGTCACGTCGAAGGCCAGCGCTGTCTCCCGGCCGGCGGTCGCGGCGCCGGTGTCGATGCGGACCGAGTAGCCGCCCTCGGTGGTCGTGCTCGTCGTCGCCGCCGGGAGCGCGACGGGCTCGAACGGTCCAGCGACGGCCACGTTGCGGGCGAGCGTCTGGCTGCGTCCGTCGTGCTTGAAGTCGGCGAAGACGCGATAGCTGCCGCCCGCCGCAACCGTCAGCCGAGTGCTCCAGGTCCCGTCCTGCGCCATCGTCGGGTGCAGGTGCTGGAAGCCGGTCAGGTCGCGCCGCACGAGGATCAGATGCATGCGCTTGTCCTGCTCGACCTCGAAGTCGCGCAGCACGGCTCCGGCGTCGTCGCGCACGCGGAAGCGCAGGACGGTCGCCACGTCACGCGCAAGCGCGGACGTGTCGAGTTCGAGCGACAGCCCATCGCTGCTGGCGGACAGCCCGCGGACCGCGGCAGCGGACGCCGCCTGCTCGTGTCCTGCGGCCCCCATGGTCGCCCCGTCGCCGGACGACCCGTCGACGAGCTCGGCGACCAGCACCGACGCGCCGAAGACGAACGCCACGGCGGCGGCGACACCGACGACGCGCGGTGACAGCCCGCCGTGGATGCCCGTCTCGTGCACGACGGCGTGGCCCTTGCCGCGGGCGATGAGCCAGCGGTTGACGGGCAGGGCGACCGCACCGGCGACGACGAGCGCAAACGCGAGGCTGCCCCAGAACAGCAGGCTGCCGAGTCCCTCCTCCATCGCGCCCGGTACGGCGAGGATGATCGCGTTGTCGACGATCTCCATCGTCGCGATGCTCAGCGTGTCTGACGCCAGCGCGATCGGCACGACGGTGCTGAACGCCAGTCCCGCGCGCAGCAGCGGCAGGCTCGTCAGCCCATAGCCGAACAAGAACGCAAGAGCGACAGCCAGCGCGACGGTCCCCAGCGCGGAGAACCCGAGCGCGGTACCGATCACGATGCCCAGCACCTCACCGATCGCGCAGCCGGTGAGGCAGTGCAGCGTGGCGCTCAGCGCCACGCGCGTCAGCGCGCTGCCGGATGTCGGCATGTCATGGTGATCGTGGTGTCGGTGGTCGGGTGCCGTGGCGGTCTGCATCGCTGCCTCCATCGCTTCTGTGCTCATCCAGTCGGAGGTTCAATACCCCTGGGGGGTATAACCCAGCACCGTACATGCCGTCATTGCTCGTGTCAAATACTCCTAGGGGGTATCTGAGAGGCATGATCGAGACGATGATCGTGGCTGCGCCGGTCGCTCCCAGGCCCGCTGACCGCCGTGCTGATCATCATGGGCGTGTGCCCACCGCGTTTGCGTCCTCGCTGCAGCTCGACCATGACGCGCTGCTCGCCGCCCCGCTGCGCTGGCCGCGACCATCGGCGCTCGAGCTGGCGCTGAAGGTCAAGCCGCAGAAGTCCGCCGACGCGGCAGTGCAGCTCGGCCTGCTCACCGTCGGGGATCTGCTCGAGCACCTGCCGCGCGACCGCCGCGAGGCGCGCACGATCGCCGCCCTGGCGCCCGAGGAGAGCGCGACCGTCGTCGTCGAGGTGCGCTCGATCACCAGCCGTCCCGTGCGGCGCCGCGGGATGAAGCCGCTCGTCGAGGCGACCGTCGCCGACGAGACGGGGATCATGAAGGCGACGTTCTTCAACCAGCCCTGGCTGCAGCGCAAGTACGCGCCCGGCACGCGCCTGGTGCTGCACGGCAAGTACGCGGCACGCAACGCGTTTCGCGTCACGAGCCACGCGCCGACGGACGAGCAGACCGGCGGCGAGGGCGAGGTCGCGCACTACCCGGCGACGGAGGGCCTGTCGTCGACGCAGATCCTGGCGCTGGTGCGCCAGCACCTGCCCGCCGTCGAGCACGCCGTCGAGCCGCTGCCCGCGCGGCTGCGGGCACGCGCGCCGCTGCCCGACCGCCAGGCGGCCCTCGTCGCCGCCCATGCCGGCGACCACGAGGGGGGTCGCCGGCGGCTGGCCTTCGACGAGCTGCTGCTCGCGCAGCTCTCCCTGCTGCGCCGCCGCGCCCAGCGCCGCGCCGCCGGCAGCGCGCCGCTGCTCGACGGTCCGCCAGGACTGTCGCGGCGCTGGCGTGAGCAGCTGCTGCCGTTCGCGCTGACCGGCGACCAGCGCGCCGCGATCGCCGTCCTCGACGAGGAGCTCGGCCAGCCGCGGCCGATGCAGCGCCTGCTGATGGGCGAGGTCGGCTCGGGCAAGACGGTCGTCGCGCTGCACGCGATGCTGCGCGCCGTCGAGCACGACATGCAGGCCGTCTTCATGGCGCCGACCGAGACGCTCGCCGACCAGCACTTCGCGACGCTGCAGGCGCTCATGCCGGGCGAGTCGGTGCGCGCCGCGCTGCTGACCGGCTCGACGCCCGCCGCGCGCCGCAGCGACATCCTCGGCAAGCTGGCCACCGGCGAGCTGTCGTTCGTCGTCGGAACGCACGCGCTCGTCGAGCCCGACGTGCACTTCGACCGCCTCGCGGTCGTCGTCGTCGACGAGCAGCATCGCTTCGGCGTGCGCCAGCGCGCGGCGCTGGACGCCAAGGCGCAGGAGGGCCTCGTGCCGCACGTCCTGCACATGACCGCGACGCCGATCCCGCGCACGATGGCGCTGCTGCGCTACGGCGACCTCGACGTCACGACGCTCCGCGAGCTGCCGCGTGGCCGCCGTCCGGTCACCACGCACGTGGCCTCGACCGACGCCGAGCGCGCCCGCGCGTACGAGCGCATCCGCGAGGAGCTCGACGCCGGCCGCCAGGCGTTCGTCGTCTGCCCACTGGTCGAGGAGTCCGAGGCGCTGCAGGCGCGCGCCGCGACCGCCGAGTACGAGCGGCTGCGCGGCGGCGAGCTGAAGGACTACCGCGTCGCGCTGCTGCACGGCCAGATGCGCCCGAAGGACAAGCAGGCGGCCATGCTCGCGTTCGCCGCCGGCGGCGCCGACGTGCTCGTCGCGACGACGGTCATCGAGGTCGGCATCGACGTGCCCAACGCGACGGTGATGCTCGTCGAGGGGGCCGAGCGCTACGGGATCAGCCAGCTGCACCAGCTGCGCGGCCGCGTTGGGCGCGGCGAGCATGCATCGGTGTGCCTGCTGTTCGGCCCCAAGAGCGCCGCGCGGCTGCGCGCGCTGGCCGAGCACGCGGACGGCTTCGAGCTCGCCCGGATCGACCTCGAGCTGCGCGGCGAGGGGGAGCTCGCGGGCACGCGCCAGTCGGGCCTGGCGCAGTTCAAGGTCGCGCGGCTGCCCGAGGACGAGGCGCTCGCCGAGGTCGCGCGGGTCTACGCCGAGGGTCTGCTCGACGCCGACCCGCAGCTCAGCCGGCCCGAGCACGCGCTGCTCGCGGACGCGCTCGTGCAGGTCTACGGGACGGCCGGGCTCGCGCCGCTGCCGGCCTGAGTGCTGGTTCGCCTGGACGCCCGTCGCGCGGGACGGCGATCGGTACAGTCGATCAGCCGATGACGGCGGAGGACCAACCCGACCTGCGTGCCTCTGACCTCGAGCGCGAGCGCACGATCGACATCCTGCGCGACGCCGCCGGAGAGGGCCGCCTGACGTTCGAGGAGCTGGCCGACCGCATCGAGGAGGCGGCCGCCGCGCGGACGCGGGGCGAGCTGGCGCGGCTGACACGCGACCTGCCCGCCGGAAGGGCCGCATCCGCACCCCCGCCCGCGGCCACGTCCGCTCCCGGCTCCGCGCTCGCGCCGCCCGCCAACCAGTCGTCGGTCTTCGGCGACGTGCGCCGTGAGGGCGCATGGATCGTGCCCGCCCGCAGCAGCCGCCCGGTGCGCCGCGCGTGATCCTCACCGGCTGGACGGCCTTCGGCGACGTCCACGTCCGCGCGCACCGCCTGCGCGAGCGCATCGCCGACCGGCTGCTTGGTCGCGCCCAGCGCGGTTGATCGCATGAGGGTCGTCGCCGGCGCCTACGGCGGCCGCCGCCTCGTGGCGCCGCCGGGCGACGCGACGAGGCCGACGAGCGACCGCGTGCGCGAGGCGCTGTTCAGCGTGCTCGGCGTCTCGGTGCAGGGCGCGCGCGTGCTCGACCTGTTCGCCGGCTCGGGCGCGCTGGGCATCGAGGCGCTCTCGCGCGGGGCCGCGAGCGCGGTCTTCGTGGACCACGCGCCGCGCGCGATCGCGGCCGTCCGAGCCAACCTCGCGGCGCTCGCGATCGACGCCGAGGTGCGCCGGATGGAGGCGCGCGCGTGGCTGCGCACGGCGTCCGCCCGGGCGGAGGCATACGATCTGGTCTTCCTCGACCCTCCATACCGGCGCGCCGGCGAACTGGGACGGGAGCTCTCGGACGGCTTGGCCGCGGTGCTCACAGCTGGCGCCCGCGTCGTGACCGAGAGCGACCGCCGCGATCCGCTGGAGCTCGAGCTGCCGCTCGCCGACGAGCGCCGCTACGGCGACACCGTCATCCGCATCCATGACACCTGACCATCGCATCGCCGTCTGCCCGGGCTCCTATGACCCGATCACGAATGGTCACCTCGACGTCATCACGCGCGCCGCGCATCTCTTCGACGAGGTCATCGTCGGCGTCGTCAACCTGCCCCAGCGCAAGGGCAAGACGCTGTTCGACGTCGAGGAGCGGTTGAGCTTCATCAGCGAGGCGACGGCCCATCTGGAGGGCGTGCGCGCGGAGCCGTTCTCCAACCTCGTCGTCGAGTTCGCGCGTACCAACGGGGCGCGCTCGATCGTCAAGGGACTGCGCGCGATCTCCGACTTCGAGTACGAGTTCGAGATGCACCAGCTCAACCGCCTGCAGGCGCCCGACATCGACACGCTCTACCTGATGGCCAGCCCGCAGTACAGTTTCCTGAGTTCCAGCGGGATCAAAGAGCTTGCGACGTTCGGTGGAAACATCGAAGAGCTCGTCCCGGAACGGGTGGCGGCACGCTTGAAGGAAGAGCTAGGCCGCTAGCGAACACAAGGATTGCCATGGACGTCCTCGTACTCATCGACAAGCTCGACGATCTGGTGCACAACGCCAAGCTCGTCCCGATGACGGGTCAGGTGCGCGTCGACAAGGACGAGATCTACGACATTCTCGATCAGATGCGCGCCACGATCCCCGAGGAGATCAAGCAGGCGCGCTGGATCGTCAAGGAGCGCCAGGAGATGCTCGCGGAGGCCAAGCGTGAGGCCGAGCGGATCGTCAAGGAGGCGCGCGAGCGCCAGGATCAGCTCGTCGGCGAGGAAGAGGTCACCAAGCAGGCCCAGCGCGCCGCGGAGGACATCATCGAGGACGCCCGCGCCCGCGAGCGCGAGATCCGCCTCGGCGCAGAGGACTACGCCGACGAGATCCTCAACACCCTCGAGGTCAACCTCTCGAAGTTCATCGCGGCCGTCCAGCGCGGCCGCGAGCGCCTGCAGGGCAAGGACGAGCCGGCCGAAGTCCGCTGAGGTGTCGCAGGGCCGGCGGGCATCGGTCGCCGCCGTGCTCGTGTCGCGCCGGGGGGGCACGATCCGCACCTCGCGCGACACGACCGCTCCGCCATGACCTACGAGCGCATGTGCACCTGGCTCAACTGATGCCGTCCTGCTCGGGGCGGTGCACGGTCAGCGCGACGAGCCGCGACACGACGATCGCCAGGTAGGCGAGACCGGCGAGCTGCTCGATCATCACGAGGCTGCGGGCTGGAGCCTCGACCGGCACGACATCGCTCAGGCCGGTGCTCGAGAGCGTCGTGAAGCTCAGAAACAGCAGCTCGATCCAGGTGCGGTCCGCGTCCGGGTCGATCGCCGCGGTGAAGCTGCCGGGATAGATCGCCTGGCAGACGGTGAACGTGTAGGCGAAGGCCCAGGCGACCAGCGTGAAGGTCGCGCCGACGGCGTACAGCTCGTCGCGCGTGATCACCCGGTCGGCCAGCATGTAGACGACCATCGCGCCCGCCGCGTAGAAGTACAGGGCAGCCTCGAACGCCGATGAGTAAGGCAGCAGAGCGTCGTTGCCCGAGATCGCCTGGACCAGCAGCAGGCCGGTTGCCGGGATGCCGAGCGTGATCGTCACCCAGTTGAGCCCGGGGGTGCTGCGGACGGCCAGCACGACGAGGCCGAGGATCGCGATGCCGAAGACGCTGAACAGCGCGCGTCCGACGTCGCTGCCCTCCATGAACGGGTAGACCAGCACGCCGAGCAGCTGGCCCGCGAGCAGGATCGCCGAAGGATGACGTCGCAGCGAGAACACGGCCGCAACGTAGCCGCCGGGCCGGTCGCCACCAGCGCCTGGTGTCAGCGGATCTCGAAGCGGGCGCAGCCCTGCGGCTCGATCTCGCTGGTGTGCAGCTCGCGGACGTCCGCGTGCCGCGGCCCCTCGCGACACCAGCGCACGAGCGCCGCGACCGCGGTGGGCGGGCCCTCGACGTGCGCCTCCACCGTGCCGTCCGGGCAGTTGCGCACCCACCCCGTCACCCCGAGCCGGGCCGCCTCCCGGCGCGTGCAGTCGCGGAAGAACACGCCCTGGACGTGCCCCTTCGCGACGATCCTGCGCGCGACCATGTCGCCGGACATCACTACGCGGCGAGCAGCCCCGGCAGGTCGGCCATGTCGTCAAAGGGTTGGCCGCCGGCGGCGGCCAGCGCGGCCGCGTCGGTGTCCCGCGCGAACGCGAGCGCGCGCATGCCCGCGGCGCGGGCGGCCTCGACGCCGGGCACGCTGTCCTCGACGACGGCGGTGCTCGCGGGGTCAAAGCCCATCGCCCGCGCGGCGTGCAGGAACAGGTCGGGAGCCGGCTTGCCGCGCGACACCTCGGTCGCGCTGAAGATCCGGCCCTCGAAGCGCTCCCACAGGCCGGTCCGGCCCAGCGTCACGGCCATCTTGTCGTGCGGCCCGCTGGACGCCACGCAGGCTGGCAGCGCGATCCGGTCGAGCGCCTCGATCACGCCCGCGACCGGCTGCAGCTCGCGCGTGAAGACGACCTTGATGTCGGCGTAGTAGCGCTCGGGGAGGTCGGCCGGCAGGGGCGCGCCGTGACGCTGCGCCGCGAGCGCCATCACCGACGTCATCGAGCGCCCGCGGTAGTCGCGCATGCAGTCCTCGAGCGTCGTCGGCAGGCCCGCCTGCGTCAGCAGCCCGGCGAGCACGGTGTTGGAGATCAGCTCGGTGTCGACGAGGACGCCGTCGCAATCGAAGATCACGGCGCGGGTCACGCCCACGAGGCTAGTACAGGCGTCCGCAAGTACTACATGGTCAGCGGGCCTGCGGCGGGCGTTCGTCGGCGCTGGCGCTCGCCTCGGCGAGCAGCAGCTCGATCGCCGTCAGGTGGCCGCGCACGTTGGCGGCCATCGCGTCGAGGATCGTGCGCGCGGCGTCGATCCCGCTCGTGGCGTTCGTCAGCTGGGACTTGATGCGGCGCACGTCCTCCATCGCGCCCTGCGCCCGCTCGACCTCGACGCGCAGCGCGCCCTCGTCGATCCCGCCACCGGCGGCGCGCGCCATCAGCACGCGGGCGCGGGCGAGGCCGTAGGCGACCTCGAGCGCGAGCGTCGAGCCCTCCTCGGGGTCGAACGTCACGAACAGCTTGTCGCCGTTGAACTCGCGCAGCGGGTGCGTGCGCGCGGGCAGCTTGTCGTCGGCCGAGACGACGAGTACCGCGTAGTCGGCCGTGCGCGTGTCCATCGCAGCATCGAGCTCGGCGAGCGCCTCGTTCTTGGACAGCTTCTTGTTCTTGGCCTCGAAGACGATCTTGCCGCGCGCCGGGCCGGTGCAGGCGTCGATCGCGATGACGAAGTCGCCCTTCTTGCCGCCCTCGCCGCGCGTGTCGCCGACGGCATCGCAGTCGTCGCCGCGCGCGCCGGCCAGCCCGTGCAGCGCCTCCGCGACCGCCTCCTCGTACGTGCGGCCCTTGGCCGTGCCCTTGTCCTCGACGGCGGCGATCTCGGCGAGCTTCTCCTTCTCGGAGCGCAGCTGCGCGATCTCGAGCGTCATCTTCTCGAGCCTCTCGTTCATCGCTCGCATCTGGTCTGACTGCTGGCCGGCGATCTGGCGCGTGGCGGCGAGGTGCGCGTTCTGGAAGCCGTGCAGCGGGTTGGAATCGCTGTCGGACGTGAACTGCCGGCGCAGGTCCTCGCGCATCTGCACGGACACCTCCGACAGCAGCGCCTTCACGCGGTTCTGCACGGCGACCGACGACTCGTCGCCGAAATGCCGCGCGAGCGCCTTGGTCACGTGCCCGTGCTCAGGGCCGAAGACCTCGTCGACCTTCGCGTCCAGGCGCTCGGCCACCTTGCGTGCGCGCTCGACGAACTCGGAGTCCAGCTCGCGCGCCGTCTTCTCGAACTCCGCGCGGACGAACTCGGCGTTGGCCCCGGTCTGCTCTCGGTCGAGCACCCGCGCGCCGATCTCGATCGCCTCCACGACGAAGCGCGTCGGGTCCTCGCGCTCGGCGGCGAGGCGCACGGCGGTCTCGTCGTCGATCGTCAGCCAGTCGATCGCGAGCCGGCCGTGGACGACGTGCACCCGCGCCAGGGGGAGAGGGGTGGCAGCTTCCATAGCCATCGACCGCACGCTACGGACCGCACCCGACGGATTGCAGGAGCTCTGTCAGCGGCGGCGCTCGTCCCACCAGCGCAGCAGGTCCTGGCGCTGGTGCGAGAGCGGATCGGCGCGCGGGTTTCGCTCGCGCACGCGCTGCAGGGCGTCGAGCGGCTCGAGGCCCTCGTGCAGCGCGACGATCGCGGCCGCGACCACCGCCGAGCGCTGCATCCCCGCGCGGCAGTGGACGTAGACGCGCTCGCCCTCCTCCAGCCAGGCGAGCACCGTCTCGGCGGCGAGCTCGAGCTGGGCGGACGGCAGGTTGCCGTAGTCGATCAGGTCGATGCGCTGCTCGCGGATGCCGGCCCGCCCGAGCGCCACGGCGCACGCGTCGCGGCCGCCCGTGCGCTCGTACTCGACGTCCTGGACGAGGTTGAAGACCGCCGTCACGCCGGCTTCGCGCAGCGCGGCGACGTCGTCGGCGTCCTGCGGATAGGCGCCCATCAGCAGGTCGTCGCCGACCTCGGCGAAGCCGAAGTGCTCAAACCAGCCAGACATTGCGCGTGCAGGCTAGATGGTTGATTGCCTCGCCGTCGGGGGCACGGCTCGGCGGGGGACCGCTCGCTACATACTCGTCGGATGAGCCAGCTCGCGATCGCGCTCGAGGAGGCCGGCGGCACGGCCGCCGGGCGCGAGCGCTCGTCGCAGCTGCGCAACCTCCTGCGCGACGAGTTGCTGCGCTCCACGCGCGAGCTGGCGCTGCCGCGCTCGGGCCGCGACGAGCCGGTCACCGTGGCGTTCGCGGCCACCTGGCAGGCGCTGGTCGCGGTCCTCCCGGTCGCGCCGTCGCTTCGTGCCGACCCGGCGGCGGCGCCCGAGCGCGGCTTCCTCACGACGGTCGCCGCGATCGGCGCACTCGTCGAGAGCGCCGGGCTCGGTGCGCCGGCCAGCACCGGCGACCTGCTCCTGGAGACCGGGACGCTGGACGGGCATCTCGCCCTGCGGCTGATGTTCGAGGGCGCCGAGGCCGAGGACGCCGAGCTGGCCGTCGTCGCCTTCGACGAGCAAGCGGCCGGCATCGCGCGCCTGCGCAGCCGCGCGCTCGCCCTGCCGGCGCACGCGGTCGCGGACGCCGGCGACTGGCGGCCGCCGATCGCCCAGGGCCTGCGCAGCGCCGAGGTCGTGGCGCGACTCGGCGGCCGGCCCGCCGACGGCGACTCGGTCGCCGAGCACGAGGACGCGGTGCTCGCGCTGATCGGCGCCGACGCCGGCGCGGCCCGTCCGCACGACGACCCGCAGCCCGCGCGGCGGATCGCGCGGCGGATCCTGCAGCGCCTCAACGGGATGGGCAAGTGGGGCGGTTACCACACGGACTTTCGCCACCTCTCGCGCGGGTTCGCCGGCAACGAGCGCGCGCTCGCCGACGAGGTCGGCGAGGCCCTGCTCGCCGCAGGCCTGCTCGACGAGAAGCCGAGCGTCGGTCAGCGCCACGTCTTCCTCAACTCGCGCCGGGCGGCCGACATCCACCGGCTCATCCAGTCCGGCGAGGTGCCCCAGGACCTGCGGCTGCCCTGAAGCACGCACGATTCGTCGCGGGGCGAATGGGCGCGGCCGCGCCCGGGCAATCCGGCTGCAGTGACAACGGCCCGCCGCCCGGCGGCTCCCCGCCGCCGGCGTCGTACTAGATTCCGACCATGCTCCTCGACACCCTGTCAACCAAGGCCTTCACCGCGCGCACGCTGATCGAGTGCGGCATGTTCGGGCTGACCCGGCCCGACAAGCTCGTGCGCACCCTCAAGGCGATCAAGGACTGGGGCCCGACGACGGCCGCGGGCTTCACGGCGTCGGCGATCCGCTATCCCGACGACGTCTCGATCATCGACGAGGCCGGCTCGCTGACCTTCGGCGAGGTCCACCGGCGCACGAACGCGCTCGCCAACGCCTGGAGCGACGAGGGGATCGTCGAGGGCGACAACATCGCGCTGCTGTGCCGCAACCACCGCGGCTTCGTCGAGGCGATGGTCGCCTGCTCCAAGCTGGGCGTCCACGCGCTGTTTCTCAACACCGCGTTCGCGGCGCCGCAGCTGGCCGAGGTCTGCGAGCGCGAGCAGCCCAGCGCGATCGTCTACGACGAGGAGTTCGAGGAGCTCGTCGAGACCGCGGCGCGCGACCGCCGGCGCTTCATCGCCTGGACGGACAGTGGCACGCCGCCCGACGGCGCCGACCTGCTCGAGACGCTGGTCGAGCGCGGCGACCCGCGCGACCTCGTCGTACCGGCGACGAAGGGCCGGATCGTGATCCTCACGAGCGGTACGACGGGCACGCCGAAGGGCGCCAACCGCAAGCAGCCCGCATCGCTGGACCCGGTTGCCGGGCTGATCGCGAAGATCCCGCTGCGTGCCCGCGAGCGCACGCTGATCGCCGCCCCGCTCTTTCATTCCTGGGGGCTTGCGCACTTCATCCTCGGGATCGGGCTCTCCTCGACGCTCGTCCTGCGCCGCCGCTTCGATCCGCAGGACACGCTCAGCGCGATCGACGAGCACGGCGCGACGGCGCTGATCGTCGTGCCGGTGATGCTGCAGCGGATCCTCGAGCTCGGCCCGAAGGCCCTGGGCCGCTACGACACCGGCTCGCTGCGCGTCATCGCTGCGAGCGGCTCGGCGCTGCCCGGCGAGCTCGCGACGAAGGTCATGGACACCTTCGGCGACGTCCTCTACAACCTCTACGGCTCGACCGAGGTGGCCTGGGCGACGATCGCCACGCCGGAGGACCTGCGCGCCGCGCCCGGCACCGCCGGGCGGCCGCCGCGCGGCACGATCGTGCGCCTCTACGACGCCGACGACCGGGAGGTCGGGCCCGGCGAGACGGGCCGGATCTTCGTCGGCAACGAGCTGTGCTTCGAGGGCTACTCGGGCGGCGGTCACAAGACGCTCATCGACGGCCTGATGTCCTCAGGCGACGTCGGCCACTTCGACGAGGGCGGGCGCCTGTTCGTCGACGGCCGCGACGACGAGATGATCGTCTCGGGCGGCGAGAACGTCTTCCCGCGAGAGGTCGAGGACACGATCGCCATGCTCGACGGGATCGAGGAGGTCGCGGCGATCGGCGTGCCGGACCCGGACTTCGGGCAGGGCCTGAAGGCCTTCGTCG
>Ga0136616_10000431_pt1 | contig 19634 bp, 20 predicted proteins | sample AntDrymUQ2992106_2_FD_106648 | JGI IMG/M metagenome (GOLD analysis project Ga0136616, IMG submission 106648) | Polar desert sand microbial communities from Dry Valleys, Antarctica - metaG UQ299 (21.06) | ecosystem: Environmental > Terrestrial > Soil > Desert | place: Antarctica: Dry Valley...
GCCCGCGGAGAGCTCGACTCCCCACAGGAGCTGATCCCCATCGCCGCCGAAGACGGCTTCGTTGTAGCTCAGGCGGCTCCAGTCCATCCCGTCCCCTGAGGTCCACACCTGCGCGTCGAGGTCCCTTCCGACTTCGTCCCAGCCAACCGCAACGAAGCCTGCCTCCGAGGCCACCAGTGAGGTCATGATCTGCTCCCCCGGCCCCCCGAAGACGCCGGGTGATTGTGCCCGGCGTTGCCATCTGGTGCCGTCCTTCGAGAACCACGCAGCGGCGTCATAGTTGCCCGCAAGGCCGACCTCTCCCACCGCTACGAGGTTCTCCCCCGATGCCGCTATACCGCGCATCTCCTGCGTCTCGTGGTCGCCTGGTTCCTCCGGAACCTCCGCCCGGTACCAGTCGAAACCGTCGTCCGACACCCACGCAGCAGCATCGCGATCTCCTCCAAGACCTTGATAGCCCACTGCGACCAGACCGAACTTGGTCCGAGCGACGCGATTCATGACCTCGTTTCGGGCACCCTCCAGGTCGTGGTCGCCCTCGACGGGCGTCCATTCTCGTCCATCCTCGGAGGTCCACACCGCGGCGTCGAGGGTTCCCCCATGGCCTCGGTAGCCCACCGCGACGAGGCCGGGGTCACCCGAGGCGACTCCCAGCATCCCCTGCCCGCCGGGCTCGGCCAGAGTATCGGGGGCTCTCCGGGTCCAGGCTTCCCCGTCCTCGGAAGTCCACACCGCGGCGTCGGGCCGGCCGGAGGAATCATCCTCGCCGACCGCAATGAACCCCTCATTGAAAGACAGCAGCCGGTTGATCCTCTGATTCCCGGGGCCACCGAGGCCGGCGGTCGAGGGGTTCACCTCCACCCAGGCCAGCTCCTCGGGGAGACTTTGCGTGGTCAGTTTCGAGTCGACGGCAATGATGCCCGCCACTACCAGGGCGAGCGTCACTGCTGCCGCCACTGCTGCCTGAATACGAGGAGAAGCGGGGGACCAGATCCGGGCCGAGGGTTCAGGGCCCTGACCCCGGCGCACCGGTGACGGGCTGCGGCGTGGGCCTCGCAGCGGCACAGGGGAAGAACCAGCGGGGGCCGGGGACCAGGCCAGCTCGCAGCAGGAGACCGGGGTCGCCACTCCCTTCAGGGCAATCCAACCCAGCTCCTTCCATTCGAAGTCGCCACGGCTCCCAACGATGTCGTGCACCAGCTCGGAGGCCACGATCTGCCCACCCTCCGCCCCGTCGCAGATCCTTTTGGCGATCACCACAGACTGTCCGAAGAAGTCGCCTCCCTCCCGTACGGGCTCGCCTGCATGAAGCCCGACCCGAAGGTGCAGCCCCTCGTCCTCGTGCTCGGAGTTATGATTGTGAAGGGACTGCTGCATGGCGACTGCGCACGAGACGGCATCGACTGCACTGGGAAAGACCACCATGAGCCCGTCCCCGAGGCTCTTGATCTCGTCGCCGCCACAGCGCTGCACCGAGCCCCTGAGCAGACGGAAATAGCGTCGTCGGACACGGTCCGCGGCGTCGTCTCCGAGCCGCTGGATCAGTTCCGAGGAACCGACCAGGTCGGTGAACAAGAGGGTGACTGTTCCTGTTCGCATGGTCACGCGTTCACAAGGCATTGTCTCGCGAAAAGCGAGAAGAAGTAAACAGGGGAAACGGGGCGAAGCAGGGCAATTCCCAACGAGTGGGAGCAGAGATTGGCTAGGAGCAGAAGAATGAGAAAGTGGGAATGATGGAAACCAACGAGCTGGTGTGGCAAGGAAGGGTAGGGACGATCCCGCTTCGGGTCGGCGTCGCCCATGCCGGGCGGATTATCGCCGAGTGGGACACGCCCCAGGGTTCACGCCAGAAGATCACCGGCTCGACTGAGGAGTTCGAGCGCTCTGTGCTCCTCCAACTCCTATTGAGCGGCGGCGAGACCGATGTCTCTACTACCGAGGAGATCACTCGAGCCATCACCGAGGCGCAGGCCGAGCGCCCCCGCCCCACCGCGGTGCAGCCGGAGCGGCGACGCAAGAACCCCAAGCAGCGCCAGCACCGCCGCTCCCGCAGGCCTCCCCGCCGCCGCTAGAGCAGCCATCGAATTCGACTGACGATGACCTCGTCGTCCTTTTTCCTGGCGCCGGAGGGGCACCGCACCCGCGTGCTCGACTCAGGGGTTGGTCACCCCGTTGTCGTCCTGCACGGCTGGGGCGGCCGCATCGAGTCGATGACCCCGGTGCTGACCTGCCTGGCTCCCGCCTTCCGGATCGTGGCGATCGATCTTCCGGGGTTCGGCGAATCGGCAGCTCCACCTCCGGAGTGGGGCACGTCGGAATACGCGGTCCACGTGTGCGAGATCCTGGACGAGCTGGAAGTCGAACGAGCCCATTTCGTGGGGCACTCTTTCGGGGCGCGCACCTCGATGTACATCGCCGCCACCGAACCCTCTTACGTCAACCGCCTCATCCTCCAGGCGCCCTCCGGGCTCCGAAGCCCACCCACCATGAAGGGGCGGCTCAAGAAGGCGGCCTCCAAAGGGGGCAGGCTGGCCGGTCGCCTGGGACCCGCGGGGCGGCGCTTCAAGCAAAGCATCTATGAGCGCGTAGCGTCGCAGGACTACCAAGAAGCAGGGGCGCTGCGGCCGGTTCTGGTGAGGGTCGTCAATGAGGATTTGTCCAGGTCGCTCCCCGCAGTCGAATCCTCAACCCTTCTCATCTGGGGCAGCGAAGACGACGCCGTTCCGGTGGCACATGGTCGCCGGATGGAGGACCTGATCCCGGATGCGGGACTCATCATCTTCGAGGGAGCGGGCCACTTCGCATACCTGGAGGAGCCCGATCGCTTCTGCCGGATTACCCTCCACTTCCTGGACTGATGGGACGGGCCGATCCGTTCATCGCGTACTCGCTGTTGCTGCGAACGATCATCTTCGGGTTCATCCCTGCGCTGACCATCGTCCAGTACTTCAGGCTCAGGCGAGGGCTGCACGTCTTCCAACTCGAGGGTTACAAGCGGGCTTCCTTCTTGGAGTGGTGCAAACGGCATCCCCGGCGAGCGCTCTGGCTGGCCGCCACTCCGCAAAAAAAGCCGTTGGTGATGACGGGACGCGCCCGGCGCACCCTCGTCGCCTCCCTTGCGCTCTTCGTCGTCGCCTCTCTGGTCCTGCCGGGGCTCGCCCATCTCTTCTTGGGTGGTTGGCCCGCAGACGTTGGAACCTGGGCAGTGGTGACCGCGCTATTGGTCGTGGGCTCGCCGCTGTTGCTGTCGACGGCCGACGTCCTGCTTACTCCGGCGCAAAGTGCCATCAACCGGCGTTTTACGAATCGGGCCCAGGCGCGGCTTATGCAGGTCGACCCCGTAGTCGTGGGGATCACCGGGTCGTTCGGCAAGACCTCCACTCGGGCCGCGGTAGAGGGGCTGATTGCGCCGACCAAGAAAGTCATCGCCACGCCAGGTTCCTTCAACACGCCGCTGGGCGTCGTGCGGACCATCAACGAGCGCCTCGACGAGCACCACCGTTTCTTCGTCGTGGAGATGGGGGCTCGGCATCCCGGCGACATCGCGGAGTTGTGCCGCTTGGTGAGCCCCCAGATCGGCGTGCTCACCGCCATCGGCTCCGCCCATCTCGAAACCTTTGGTTCCCTCGAGAGGATCGCCACTTCCAAATACGAGCTCATCGAGGCGCTTCCTGAGGACGGCGTCGCGGTGATGAACGTCGACGATCCCACCGTGCGGGCCCTCGCAGATGCGACCGAACGTGTGGAAGTCGTGCGCTACGGGCTGCTGTCACAGGCTGGTCCCCATGTCACCGCCTCGGACCTCACCATCACCCGCACGGGCACCCACTTCAAGCTTGTGGATACTCGCTCTGGTGAAAGCTGCGAGGCCTCGACTCGGCTGCTTGGACGACACTCGATCGGACACGTACTGGCGGGGGTTGCGGTGGCCGTGGCCGCCGGTCGCCGGTCCCTCGACCTGGTCGAATCCATTGCAGCCCTCGCCCCGGTCGAGCACCGGCTGCAACTAATCGAGGGCACCGGGGGCGTCACTGTTATCGACGACGCCTACAACTCCAACTCCGACGGGGCCGCCGCCGCGCTCGAGGTGCTACAGGCGCTGCCCGCTCGCCGGCGTGTGGTGGTAACACCCGGGATCATCGAGCTCGGCGCTCTGCAGGAGCAGGCCAACGAGGAGCTCGGCCGCCGGGCCGCCACCGTCGCCGACACCGTCGTCTTTGTCGCCCCTACCAATCGGGCGGCGCTCGTGCGGGGGGCGAACGGAGCTTCCGCTCGGGTCGTGGTGGTCGACTCCCTCGCCCAGGCCCAGGTAAAGCTTTCGTCGCTCCTCGGGCCGGGAGATGCGGTCCTGTTCGAGAACGACCTGCCGGACCACTACGAGGGTTGAATTCTGGAACGGGTGGGCGTTCTCCTAGGTAGATTTCCCCCAAGGTTGGCCCCTGAGTACGGAAACGGAACCTGCAAGCCCAACATGGGTGGACCATTACCTCGTTCAGGAGGGGCCGGGCGGGGCCGGGCGGGGCCGGGCGAAAGCTTTTCGGCCGTCACCAAACGTCGCCGGAGCGCCAGTCGCACATCAGGGGAAGCGTCGTTTCAAGTTGCTGGGTGTACCTGGTGCGTAGCACCATGACACCGCCGTCTTCCTCTTCCGTCCGCAGCGGCCCTCTCGGCGAGCTCGTGTAGGTCGGCCCCGGCCACAGCTCCCACCCGAGCCGGGCATAGAAATCCGGGAGGCACGTGGAGAGGCTTCCAAGCTCGAAGTGGGCTCGAATGAGCCTGCCGATCTCTCGCATGACCGTTGAGGCGTGACCCGTTCTCCGATGCTCGAGTGCAGTCGCGACGCCCTCGACATAGCCGGTTCGAAGGGGCCGGTCTCCCGCCATCAGGTGCCGTTCAACGACTGCGGCATGAGAGACGATGCCGCCGCCCACGGCGAGCACATGAAGCCCGCCCACCGTGTGGTCCCAGTCGTCATCGCTGAAGCCGCCCTCGAAGGCCTCATCCAGCAGTTCACGGAGCGCATGCCACTCGGGCTCGGAAAGCTGGTCCGTTGCGAGGATCCGGATATCGACCACAGCTCAACCCTCAGCAGGGACGGCAGGGCGTGCGTGTCCTCGCTGTAACCGCGTGAGCACGCTCCAGCCGAGACGGTCGTAGAAGCGAGCGGCTCCTGAACGTTCCCGCTCGGGAGAAACTGCGAGAATCACACGCTCGTACCCGCCGCGCCGCAGCAATGCGCTTGCGCTCTGCACCAGCCATGAGCCGAGGCCCCGGTTTCGCCAATCGTCCTTTACCCGCAGATCGGCCACTTCCGCCCAGGCGGCCAACGCCTGCACATCGCCTCCACTGCCGAGGTCAAGGCTCCATTCGCAGAATGCGATTTCATCTTGTCCGAGCATCGCCGAAAAGCGCACGAACGTCTCGGCGGTCCTCCGTCTGAGGTCCACACCGGAGACCGGGGGCTTCGATGGCTCGGGCACCGATGCGAGCAGCCCGAAGCGGACTATCTCTTCGGCCTCGGGGCTCGGCTGAAAGCCGACCGCCGCAATGGCCTCTGCGACATGGGGCCATTGATCCGGCACGCCGTCCAGCGCGGGCAACCAAAGATCTTCTGACGCGTACTGCTTGGTCACACTCCACTCGTCTAGCTGCGCCAGCGCGGCCCGGAGCAGCGCCTCAGCCGACTCGGCGAACGAGTACGGAAACAGGTAGCGGCCGGGCGGGCTCGGTGGCCAGGCCAAGAACCAGGCGATCTCCCCGGCCCTCTGGAAGTCCCCGCCGACCCCGGGGCCAGATCCGTAACGCAGCAGATGAACGGCTCCGAGCAACCGGCCTCGCTCGAGTGCACACAGGGTCCTGCGCTCGATTACCCACGGGTCGGTGACGTACTGACCGGGATTGCGCCCTAGATGGCTGGAAATGAAGTGTGAAGAGAGCGCCCAACCGGGGACGACCGAGCCCAAATGGCAGTTGATCAACGACTGGAGTTGGGCCAGGTGAGACTCACGAAACGGCTCGAGATGCAACAAGTATTTCCTCCTCACTAGCGCCGATGTGCATGATCGTGAGGAGATGCGGTGGGCCTCGTGGTCGACTGTTGGGCCGTTAGGTCATGACGAAACGAGTATAGACCTCGCCGAAAACGGGTCAACCTCTAGACTGCCCGTCATGGACAGGTTGGCAGTAGGCGTGATCTTCGGCGGGCGCTCGGTCGAGCACGATGTATCGATCGTGACCGCCCACCAGGTCATGGCCGTCCTCGCTGCCCTCCATCACGTGGTCCCGATCTACGTCACGAGGGAGGGTCGCTGGCTGCACTCGGAGGCACTCAACGATCTGGGCGTCTACCGGCGCCGAACCTGGGACGAGGTCGCCGGCGAGGCCTTCATTCCCCCGAGCACGGGCCGCGGTGGGCTCTATCTGCCCGGCGGGCGGCTCAAGCGGGCCCGCTCAGTTCCACTCGATGTCGTGTTCCCCGCCATCCACGGGACCTTCGGCGAGGACGGCACCCTGCAAGGCCTGCTGGAGCTGGCCGGGATCCCCTACGTCGGCTCGGGAGTGCCGGGCTCCGCCGCAGGCATGGACAAGGTGATCATGAAGGCCGCCTTTCAGGCCGCGGGGCTACCGGTGGTTCCCCACGTGATGGTGGAGGCCGAGCGACTCGAGGCCGATGCCGGGCGCACCCTCGACGAGGTCGAGAGCTCCCTGGCCTACCCCGTGTTCGTCAAGCCGGCGCGGCTCGGCTCCAGCGTAGGAATCGGAAGGGCCGAGGACCGAACCGGCTTGGCGCGGGCTCTCGACGTGGCCTGTCGGTACGACCGCAGGATCCTGGTCGAGCGGTCGATGGAGGGCTGCATCGAGGTCAACTGCGCGGTCCTAGGCGGCGCGGGGGTCGAGCCCCGGCCTTCACTTTGCGAGCAGCCCGTTCCTTGGGAGCAGTTCCTGACCTTCTCGGACAAGTACCTGAGGGGGGGCAAGTCCTCGGCGTCCAAGTCCTCGGGCATGGCGAGCGAGAGGGGGAGCATACAGGCGTCCAAGTCCTCAGGCATGGCGAGCCAGGAGCGCCGCTTGCCGGCCCCCATCTCGGACCGTCTCACCAAAACGGTGCAGGACAATGCAATGGCCGCCTTCAGGGCGGTGGACGCATCCGGAGTCGCCCGCATCGACGCCTTCGTGGACGAGGAAGCAGAACAGAGCTGGGTCATGGAGATCAACACAGTTCCCGGATCCTTCGCCTTCTATCTTTGGGAGCCTGCAGGAGTCTCTTTCGAGGAGCTCGTCGGCACCCTCGTCGACATCGCCCTCGAGACCCACCGACGGCGAGAGGGGCTCCTGTTCAGCTTCGAGTCGGGCATGCTCGAGGCGTCAGGAGGGGCAAAAGCGGGTGGCTGACTCGAAGGCCACAGGCCTCGCCGAAGAGGACCGGCAGCGATTTCAGGACGAGGTTCCTCCCCTGCTCGACTCTCTCTACGGAGGTGCCCTGCGGATGACCCGCAACCCCGCCGACGCCGAGGACCTAGTGCAGGAGACGATGCTGCGGGCATACCGCTCCTTCGATCGTTTCGAGTCGGGCACCAACCTGAAAGCGTGGCTCTTCCGCATCATGACCAACGCCTACATCAACACATACCGTAAGAAGCAGAGGGAGCCCCAAAAGCTATCCACTGATGAGGTCCAGGACTTCGACCTCTACCAGGAGCTCAAGAACCACGATACACAGTTCACCGAAACCCCCGAGTCCCTGGTTCTCGACGCACTGGTGGACACGGACATCCTCCAGGCCATCGAGGATCTGCCCGACCAGTTCCGGCTGGCCGTGGTGCTATCCGACATAGAAGGCTTTTCCTACGCGGAGATGGCCGAAATCATGGACGTCCCCATGGGGACCGTCATGTCGCGCCTACATCGGGGAAGAAAGGCACTGCAGAAACGGTTGTGGGACATAGCCAGAGATCGAGGGATTGTCAAGGGTGGCCCGGCCGGAGACGGACAGGGCCCACGAGGATGACAGCGAGCAGGGGAAAATGAAGGAGTACTGCCGGACCACGCTGGAGCTGATCCACCTGTATCTCGATGGGGAGATCCTCAGCGAGTCACAGCGTCAAGAGATCCGCGTCCATCTCGAAGAGTGCGGCCCCTGCTACGAGCGGTTCGGCCTGCAGAGGCGGGTCACCGTGATCGTTTCTCGGCAACGGCGGCACAGCTCGTGCCCGCAGGAGCTGCGGGCCCGCATCAGCCAGATCCTCTTAGAGGGCTGACAATACTTCCCAGTTATCAGGTGGCCGCACCGTGTGCGCCACCGATCTTTCAAACCAGAGCCGTGCCCGTCCCGGCCTGCGTATAATTCTGAGATTGCTCCCACGTTACTTACCAGAGTGGGTTTCCCGTACTAGATTACTTGATGTAGTCTGCGAAACCTTCCGACAGAAAGCAGTCACATGGCTCGTACGAACCTTCACCTATTAGCAACACGGTTACTCAACGCTCTCGACCAGGCCGCGGTCGATGGTCAGTTCGAAGGCAAGCTGCGTCAGGTCGCTACCGAGGCCGGCCTCAACTCCGTTCGCTCCGCCGAAGCGGTGAAGCTGTTGGAGGGCCTCGGCCGCATTGAGGTGATTCAGCGGGGCCGGCGGGGGCGGGACACCATAATTGCCATGCAATCGACCGAAGAGGTGACGCTCGAGGATGCTCAGTCCTCTGCTCCGGCGAAAGGCGGACGCAAGAACGTTCGCATCGACTACAACGACGTGGGACGTGCCGTGGTCGATCGGCTTATCCAGCTCGCCCGCGACGACTCCCTGCGCGCCGCCCAGGTCGACGCCTTCGCGACTCTGGGCGAGCAGCAGAGCCTTCGCCTCGAGAAGCTGGAGGTCGAGATCGAGGAGGCACGTCTCCGGGAGACGGATCTCCGGATCAAGCTGAGCGCCGCCGAGAAGGCGCTCGCTCGAGCCGAAGAGAACTTGAGCCGCGCCTTCGGCTTCGATCGCAAGGCCGGTGAACCCGTCAAGGTCGAAGACGACGACGCTCAGGCGGTGCTCGAGATCCTCAAGTCGGGCCGCTCGGTGGACCTCACGACGTAAACCGCGGCCGAACTTGGCGGAAGATCGCCACGCCGACCAGAATGAGGAGGAAGACCGGGAGCAGCGTCCCGGCCCCCACGATCACGGCTGCAACGACTCCCAGGGCGCCTTCGAGGGCCCTGTCCCACGCCTTGGCCAGAGTCCCGCGAGTGGCGGGGGCGGGGACGCCTTTTTCGGCAACAGTGATGCTCAGCGTGGCGAGCGACGTCTGGTCCTCGAGGTAGCGAAGGCGTCCCCGTAGCTGCTCGCTCTCTAGCTGGACTCGGCCGAGCTCGGACTGCACTCGAATTGTGGCGGCGACCGTGGTGGCCTTGTCGAAGAGCCGCAGCAGAACCGCTTCCTGAGCGCGCAGGTTTCTCAGGCGCGACTCGAGATCGACGAACTCCTGAGTCACGTCTTGCCCCGAGATGCTCTCGGAGCGAACATCGCCGAGGTTTTTGACCTCGTTGACAAGCTCCTCGAACCTGTCGGAGGGAACCCTGATGACCAGGGTGCCCGAGCGAGAGTCCTTTCCTTCGATCGAGGTCGACAGGACGAACCCCGAGAAACGGCCCGCCAGGGCGACCGCGTCCTGAGTCGCCTCCGAGAAGCCGTCCTCCGACACCGTGAGCTTGAGATAACCGGTCTTGATGACGGATGGTCCGACGGTCGGCAGCCTTGCCGCCGTCTGACCGCCATTGGTGGAGGCTCCCGCTCCCAACTGCGCTTCCTCGACCCGGAGTTCGGCGTCGCCGTGGGTGGCGCTGCCTACGCCGCTGCTACTACCGCCACCGCCGGCGTCGGACCCGCCGGCGCTCAGATCGCTGCCGCTGCAGGCGGTCGCCACCACAGTAAGAGTTGCGGCCGCCGCCATGATTCTCCACGATCTCATCGTCATTCCCCTCTCGGTTGCTACTCGCCTCAAGCTTTGTTGGGGCTTGGACGGAGGCGCTCGCCTGATAAGTTCCACGCGGAGTAGCCTCGGGGCCATGGCGGCTCGCTCGGACAAACCCTTCGGCCGCCTGACATGGCCGGGGCTGGCTCTCGTGTTAACCGGCGCCTACGGAGTGGCCGGCTACATGCTGATCGAACGCTGGTCGTTCGTGGACGCGCTCTACATGACACTCCTAGCGCTCACCTCTGTGGGCTTCGAGGAGGCACGGCCTCTGAGCCTCGCCGGGGAATGGTTCACGATCAGCCTGCTGGGGCTGGGCGTGGGCATCTTCGTCGTTACGCTGTCACTAATGGGGGTGGCGATCTCCGAAGGGGCGTTCGGTCGGCGAACGGTTAGGAGACGGATGAAGAGTCGCATTGGGGCGCTCAGCGATCACTACATAGTTTGTGCCTACGGACGAGTCGGCCGCACGGCGGCGCGCGAGCTCGCGGAAGAAGGTGTTCCCTTCGTCGTGGTCGAGCCAAAGGACGAGCTCATCGAGCTGATGGAGGATGACGAAATTCTCTTCATCATCGGTGATTCAACGTCCGACGAATCCCTTCGGACGGCCGGCATCGAGAGGGCACGCGCACTCTTGTGCGCGGTCGACTCGGACGCCGACAACGTCTACATCGCGCTTGCTGCTCGCTCACTCAATCCCGACATCTTCATCGTGGGACGGGCCTCGGATCCGACCGCTGCGGCGCGGCTGCACAAGGCCGGCGCCGACCGGGTCATCTCCCCTTACGCATCGACCGGCCAACACATGGCGGCTATGGCGCTGAGACCCCGCGTCGTCGACTACCTCGAGCTGACCCGGCGCGGGGGCGCGCCGCTGAGGATCGAAGAGCTGCAGGTCGATCCTGGCTCGGAGCTATGCGGACGCTCGGTATCGGACGTATGTGGCACGACGGTCCCGCTCGCGGTGTTGAGATTCGAAGGGGAGATAGTCGCAAACCCCCAGGGCGACCTGCTTCTCGAGGACGGAGATCTCCTGATGCTGTTGGGTGACGAGGAAGCACTGCGCCCCCTAGAGGGCCCATGAGCCTAGGTGCACCTGCGCGTAAGTCCGACGCTGCTTCCGCGCAGGAGCACTAGTCCTGCGGCTCGGTACCGAACAGACGGTCGCCGAAGTCCCCGAGGCCTGGGAGGATGTAGGCCTGATCGCTTAGCTCTCGATCGATTGCGGCGGTCACCACAGGCACGTCCGGATGCGCCTGCTCCAACGCTTTGATCCCCTCCGGCGCGGATACGACCGATACCATCCGGATCCACTCGGCCCCCGCCTTCTTGACCGAGTCGAGAGCCGCGACGGCCGAGCCCCCTGTTGCCAGCATCGGGTCGAGCACGAAGGCATGGGCGTCCGTCATCTCCGGCAGCTTGGCGTAGTACTCGGAGGGTTGAAACGTAGCCTCGTCGCGCTCGAGCCCGAGGTATCCGACACGCACCTCGGGAAAGAGCTCAACCACCGCATCGAGCATTCCCAGCCCGGCCCGCAGAATCGGAACCGCCACCAGAGGCTGAACCAGCGTGCGGCCCTCGGTGACCTCGAGCGGCGTGGCCACACTCCGGGGTCGCGACGGAAGGTCCCGGGTCGCCTCCAGGATGAGCACGGTCGTGAGCCTCTTGGTGAGGGAGCGAAACCACGTCGGCGGCGTACTGCGATCCCGAAGTGAAACCAGCAGATGGGCGGCGAGGGGATGGTCGACGACCGTGGTGCTCATCGGCCGAGCATAGCGGCGGCCCCGAAGCCGCGCCGGGTGGAGCAGATGGCGATCAGCCTTCGCCCAGCAAGCCCAGGAAGCGCTCCTCCAAGACGCCGCCGGCCGAGCGAGCCTTATCGACGCAGGTTTGCCGGTCAAAGGCCACTCTTTGGTGCCGCAGCAGTACCTCAGGCCCTTCGAGATCCACCAGCAGGTAAGAGGACGTTTTCCCGTCCATAGGGAGCCCTACCGAGCCCGGGTTGCAGACGATCGTGCCCTCCTTGAGACGGCGGACGAAGGCGCGATGGACGTGGCCGTAGAGCACCAGCGATGCCCGGCCTTCGTAGGGGACGAAATCGAGGGCCGGAGCATCGGGCAGGGGGGCATCGAAGGCACTATCGGGGGTTCCGTGCACCATCAGAATCGAGCCCGTCCCCGAATGCGAGTGGGGAAGGTCGAGCAGCCAGCGGGCATCCTCGGAGGAAAGAGCGTGAGCCGCGGCCACTGCCTTGAGCTGAGCGCGCTCGGCGTCGTCCGATACGGTCTGCGGGTCGCCGGTGATCCACACATCGGCGTTGCCCTTGACCGTCGTCCACCCCTCGTCCCGCACTTTGGCGATGCACTCGGCGGCCCAGGGGCCCACCCAACCGAGATCGCCGGCGCACCAGATCTCGTCGGGAGAGTGGCGCTGTAGGTCGGCCTCGACGGCCTCCAGCGCAGGCAGGTTCCCGTGGATGTCCGAGATCACGGCGATGCGCATGAGGCAATTGAACCAGGTGAGCTCGCCGGCGCAGAACGGCCGCCGGTCGGCGCGGGAACGGCCGGTCGGCGCGGGAACGGCTGCCGGTCGGCGCGGGCGGCCCTGTCGGCCGCCCCTCAGCCGGTTCTTTGCCAGATTGGGGGCGGATTCCGCACCTTATCCTGGCACAAAACCAGATTGGGGGCGGTAAGCGGGCGCGGGCGAAGCGGCCTCTAGGGCCCTGCCCCCTGCGAAGGCGACGGCTTGGGCGTGGGCGATTCCTCAGGGGTCGGCGAGCCTCGGTCGCCGCCGCCCCCGTCGTTGCCGACACCCCCGTGATCGTTGTGCTTACCCGCCTGGCCGTCGACGTCCTTGCGGTTCTTTTCCTCCTGTTGCGGCTCGGGGGTCGGCGTCGGAGTCGGCTTGGGCACAGGCTGGGGGCAATACGCGGTCGGGACCAGCTGGCGGAGCATCTGGCGCGGCTCCCCTTCGCACCAAGGAGCCGCCAGCAGGCCGGTCGCGGGGTCGATCAAGACCGTCACGAGCTCCCCTTCCGGGAGCACGAAATCTCGCACCGGCTCATCCGCAAGCGCGCTCGCCATGAAACTGCGCCAGATGAGAGCTGGGAAGGTGCCGCCCGACACACGGATGCCGTGCACGGAGGTCATCGGGATGGCCCCCTCAGGATGGCCCACCCACACAGCCGCGACCAAGTCGGGCGTATAGCCGACGAACCACGCGTCTGCGTAATCGTTCGTAGTTCCCGTCTTACCTGCGGCGGGGCGACCGAAGTTGGCCGCCACCCCCGTCCCGCGCCGGATCACCTCCTGCATCACCTGAGTCAGGAGATAGGCGTTTCCGGGGGAGATCACGCCCTGGACCACCCGCCGGTCCGGGCGCAGGACGTCCCCGCCGGTGAGCTCGACCGAACGGATCGTGGTGGGCTCGATCACGGTGCCGCCGTTGGCGATTGTGGCGTAGGAGGCCGCCATGTCCAGCACGGAAACCTCAGCCCCGCCCAGGGCTATGGAGGGGTAGGGCGGAAGCTTCGCCTTGACCCCCATCAGGCGGGCCTGGGTTGCTACCTGGTCTGCTCCGAGCTGGAGAATCAGGCGGGCGTAGACGCCGTTGACGGAGTGCACCAGGGCCTCATCCAGCCTGATCAGGCCGCCGGCTCCGCCCTCGGCGTTGTGCACCGGCCACGCCTCTCCCGAGGGCAGGGTGAATGTCCCTCCCGAGGACTCGTAAAGCTCGTCGAACGTGATTCCGCTCTCGAGAGCGGTTGCCGCCACCAGAGGCTTGAACGACGATCCCGGCTGCCGGCCAGAGCCTCCGCCGCTGATGCCAAGCGCAAGATTCACCTGCGAGGTGCTCCAGTCCCGGCCCCCGACCATCGCGACGATCTCCCCGCTCGAGGGCCGAATCGCAACCAGGGCGGCTTCTGGGTCCCCCGGTTGGTTCAGGACCCCGGCCACCGCCTTCTCGGCCGCCCGTTGGAGCTCCAGATCCAAGGTGGTCTCGACCTCGAGACCCCCGGTCCACAGCGCGGCCGCCCGCTCCCGTTCCGTCGTGCCGAGGCGACGGTCGGCCATCAGCTCCCGCTTCACTGCCTCGACGAAATAGGGCTGCCTGGTCGGCACTCGCAGCAGCCGTTCAACCACGTGGAGACGGGAGTGCCGTGCCCGCCGCACTCGACGAGAACCGATCAAGTCGAGCTCGGCCAGCCGGCGCAGGATGTAGTTGCGTCGCGCTCGCGCCGTGCCTGGATGGTTGCGGGGGTTGTAGTGCGCGGGGGATTTGATGACGGCGGCGAGGAGCGCAGATTTGGCCGGTGTCAGCCGGCCAACGCCGTGATCGAAAAACGTCTCCGCTGCCGCCTTGACGCCGTAAGCCCCGTCGCCGAAGTAGACGGTGTTGAGGTAGCGCTCGAGGATCTGTCGCTTGCTTAGCGTGTGTTCGACTTCGAGAGCGATCCTCAGTTCGCGCGCTTTTCGCTCGACTGTGCGCGGGGCACGCCTGAAAAAGGCGTTTTTGACGTACTGCTGGGTGATCGTGCTCGCCCCTTGGACCACCTCCCCGGCGGCGAAGTTGGCCACCGCCGCTCTCGCGATGGAGCCCAGGTCATAGCCCGGATGATCGAAGAAACGGCGATCCTCGGCGGCCAATACGGCAACGACCAGGCTGCGGGGGACCCTCTCCAGCGGTACGAGGGCTCGGTTCTGCTTGAACAGCCTGGCGAGCTTGGTGCCATCCGCCGCCGAGATCGTCGTGCGCTGGGCAAGCGGCCGCTCCCGATCGAGGTCCACGGGAGGAAGAGAGCAGGCGCCGGCGCCGAGAATAAGGGCGAGCGACACCGCGCCAAGGCGGCGTCCGGTCACTCCTCTAGAGCTTCTCTGAGCTGCCCCAACGTCCGATTGAGCAGCCGGGACACATGCATCTGGGAGATTCCCAGGTGCTGTGCGATCTCCGACTGAGTGAGCCCGCGAAAAAAACGCAGGTAAAGGATCGTGCGCTCCCGGTGCGGCAACTTGGCCATCTCGGGAGCCAGCGCGGTGCGGTACTCGAGGACTCGCAACTGATCGTCCTCGGCCCCGAACTGGTCGGCGAACGAAACCGAGCCGGCGTCGTCCTGATCCACGGGGACATCGAGGGAGGTGAAATTGTAGGCTTGGGCGATCTCAAGCCCTTCGAGCACGTTTTCTTCCGAGAGCTGGGTGTGTTCGGCGAGCTCGGCAACCGTGGGGGAGCCACCGAGCTCTTGGGAGAGCTCCGAGACCGTCTTACTCAGCTCGAGATGAAGCTCCTGCAGGCGGCGGGGCACCCTGACCGCCCACCCCTTGTCCCTGAAGTGGCGTTTGAGCTCCCCAACCACCGTTGGAGTGGCATAGGTCGAGAATTCGACCTCGCGCTCGAGATCGAAGCGATCGATGGCTTTTAGTAGTCCGATTGATCCCACCTGCACCAAATCCTCTGTCGGCTCTCCTCTATTACGGAATCGGCGCGCCAGGAACTCGACTAAACCCAGATATTGCGATACGAGGGTCTTGCGATGGTCAGCCCTCTCCTCCTCGTTGGGAGCGTCCTGGTAAGCCTGGAAGACGGCACGAATCTGCTCTCTGGAAAGCTCAGTCCCGTCGTCTGCGAGACGGCGATCAGGCGCGGGTCTTGCTTGCATGAAAGGTAGGCGTGGCGCCGACGCGCTCCAGAGAAGCGGACTCGGTCACGGTTTCCAGAATCATGCGAGACAGCTCGGTGAGGCTGGTTCTGACTTCCTCCGGCTCCTCCAGGCGGCCGTACCCCTTGAACGAGATGCACTCGCCGTCCAGGGAGAAGACCACTTCCAGAAAGCCCAGGCGCCCCTGTGAGCCGGTCACATAGGCAGCGAGCTCGTCGACGGCAATCTTGAGGTCCTCGATATCATCGAGCGAGAACCCCTGGCGAGCCGCCAGCCCTGCGGCGACCAACCGGATAACCCCGACGTATTGAGGAGATGCGGGGATGGTTATCGAAACCTCGTCCACGGTCAGGCTCCTGGGGGCAGAGGCCTCGGGATCAGGATGCGGAGACTGCCTGGCGATTGGAGTCGCCGCCCTTGCTGTTGGCCCCGCGCCGCTCCTTCGCCTGGGCGACGGAAGCCTTGAGGGCCTCCATCAGGTCCACGACCTCGGCGGGTCCCTCCTCTTCGGTTTCGGCCGAAACCGTGATCTCTTGGCCGTCGACTTTCTTCTCGGCCAACTCCTGCAAGCGGGTGCGGTACTCGTCCTCGAACTGCTCGGGCCGGAAATCATCGGACAGCTGTTGGATCAGCTGTCTCGCCATCTTGACCTCGTTGTCTCTGACGTCCACGCGCTTGTCTAGCTCCTCGAAGGAGGGGGTGCGAATCTCGTCGGGCCAGTGCATGGTCTCGAGAACGAAGAGCCCGTCCTTGAGCCGGATGGTGGCCAGATGCTCTCGTTCCCGCAGGGTGACCTTGGCGACCCCGACCTGGCCCTCGGCCTGGAGGGCATCCGCCAGCAGCCTGTAGGCCTTCAGCCCTGAGCTCTCCGGCGCGACGTAATACGACTTGTCAAAGTAGATGGGATCGACCCTTTCCAGCGGGACGAAGGAGACGACGTCCACGGCCTTGATCGAGTCCACGTCGAGCGCCGCCATCTCTTCCTGTGTGAAGGTCACGTAGTGGTCCTTGGAATACTCGTAGCCTTTGACGATGTCGTCCCAGGTCACTTCCTCACCACATTTGCCGCAGGTGCGCTGGTACTTGATCCGCCCCCCGTCCTTTTCGTGAAGAAGGTGAAATTTAAGGCTTTTGTTCTCCACGGCCGAATAGAGACGCACGGGGATACTGATCAGCCCGAATGTTATGGCGCCCCTCCACAACGGTCTCATCGTCACTAGTGTAATCCTCAAGGTGGGTTGCCAAAGATTGGTAATTTCTTTACAGTTCGTGACAGATAGTTGATCAGAAGCATATGGATTAGATGTCTTTGAGTAAGCAAGGGGGCTAGGAGTGACCGGAAGAGACTATGCGCAGGCGCTTGGGGATCGTCTGCGGGCGATTCGTTTGCAGAAGGGAATGTCCCTGCACGACGTCCAGGAGAGCTCCGAGGGGGTCTGGAAGGCTGCGGTGATCGGAGCCTACGAGCGTGGGGACCGCATGGTTACCGTGGCCAAGCTGTCCGAGCTGGCCCGGTTCTACGGGGTGCCGATGTCCGAGATCCTGCCGCCGAGTCCCGAGGGGACCGCGGCCGCTCCCGCCCCCCGTCGCCGGCTGATTCTGCACCTGGACAGGTTCGATTCGCTCTCCTCTGAGCGGCGAGAGCCACTGGTTCGCTTTTCGGCCGCCATCCAGGTCCAGCGAGGGGACTTCAACGGGCGTGTCCTGACCATTCGGGAGGACGACCTGATGTCACTCTCCCTGCTGTGTGAGACGAACGAGCCGGAGCTGACCCGCAAGCTCAAGGACTGGGGAGTTCTGACCAACGGCTCCGACTGACGGCACGACCCGATTCGATGCCGAGTAGTCGTCAGATGACGTATAGCAGCATTTAACGACCACTCGGCGCTCCTGGTGCCTCTTCGCCTCCCCAACAAAGACCCGCGGTACGGTGGGCCTGCGATGAGAAGCGATCGGATCGCGGCGGTGCTGGCCGAGACCTCGCTTTTTAGCGACCTCGACGACGGTGCTCGCCGGGCGCTGGCTCCGGAGATCGTGCCTCGCGCCTATCGGAAAGGCGACCTCATCTTCTCCCAGGGCGATCGGGGCGAATCCCTCTTCATCGTCGCCGAAGGACTCGTGAAGCTTTCGCTGACCTCTCTGGAGGGGGCCGAGATGGTGCTGGCGACGCTTCGGCCCCCTAGTGTCTTCGGCGAGCTGGCGTTGTTGGATGGGGGGGCGCGCACGGCCTCGGCGAGGGCACTCCAGGAAACCACGCTCTTGGCCCTTACGCGTCCCTCGTTCATGCGTCTACTCCTCGACAATCCCCGGCTGGCCGACGCCCTCCATCGCTCCCTCGGCACGATTATTCGCCGGACGCTGCAACAGGCTTCGGACCTGGTGTTCCTCGATTTGCCGGGCCGCCTCGCCAAGCTCCTGCTGGCGCTGGCTCAGGAGGAGGGCAAAGAAATAGTGGGAGGCGTCCGGCTGGACCTCGACGTCACGCAAACAACGCTCGCGGGCATGGTGGGCGGCTCCCGCCCGAGCGTCAATCAGGCCCTGCGCGCATTTCAGGAGAGGGGTCTTCTCGAGCTCAGGGGTAGAGAGATTTTGATTCGCGATATCGAGAGGTTGCGGCGCCGAGCCGAGCTCTGAGCGCTGTTATCCAGCCGACAGCTTTCCTGTCTTGGGGCCGACTGTCCCCGGCCACAACCAAGCGCACGATTCTCGAATGTCGAGGGGATCGTGACCGAGAGCGATGTGAACAGCCAACGGTTTGGCGCGCTGCTCGGCGCCGAGCTGCTCTTGGCGGCTGCCCTCGTGGTGCTGGCGGCGCATCTGCCCTTCGGGGGCGCCGGGAAGACCTCCCTCCCACAGGCTCGCGTTCCTATCGAGAAGGTCGTCGTCATCGTCAAGGAGAACCGCACGTTCGACAATATGTTCGGGCGCTATCCGGGGGCCGACGGCGTCACAACGGGCATCACATCGAACGGCTCCGAGGTTCCGCTGAAACGAGCCCCCGATCGCTATCCGCACGACATCGCGCATAGCTTTCTGCGAGGGCTCGTCGCCGTTAACGGCGGAGCCATGAATGGATTCGATCTGATTCCGGGCGGCAGGGATCTCGCCTTTACTCAGTTCCGCAGAAAGGACCTGCCCGCTTACTGGGCCTACGCCGACAACTTCGTACTCGCCGACAGAATGTTCTCATCAACGTTCGGTTCGACCTTTCCCGAGCACATGTACCTCATCGCAGCGCATGCCAAGAGGGTGGTTTCCAACATCAGCTCGAACGACCGTCCCGGCAAGTACTGCGATGACCCGGGCGACTACGTCTCCAGGCTGGGACGCCATCGGAACCTCGTCGAGTGGGAGGACGACGTGCGGCTCCAGAGGATCGAGGTCCTGATGAGCCGCATGAGAGCATGCTTCAGCATCAAGACCATCTTCGAGGAGCTCGACTCCAAGGCGATTTCGTGGCGCTACTACGTCGAGCCACATCAATTCCACAACATCCCACGGGCGATCAAGGAAATGCGTTACACCTCTCGCTGGCGAAAGGTTGTCCCGGCATCGCAATTCCAAGCCGATGCTCGGGCCGGGAAACTTCCCCAGGTCAGCTTCGTAATCGCTCCGGAGGAGCTCAACGAGCACCCGACTCGGGACCGAACGAGCATGTGCGCCGGCGAAAACTGGACCATCAGGCAGCTGAATGCCTTGATGCGTTCGGAGGACTGGGACCGCAGCGCGGTGTTCATCACCTGGGACGACTTCGGGGGCCTCTACGACCATGTTGCCCCCCCACGCGTCGACGACTTGGGCTGGGGGCCGCGTGTCCCTCTGCTGGTTGTGTCGCCGTGGGCCAAGCCCGGTTACGTGAGCCACACCAACTACGAGTTCGCCTCGTTGTTGGCGTTCATCGAGCGGCTGCACTCTCTGCCGCCTATCGGTAAGCGCGATGCTTCAGCCAACGACCTCTTCGACGTCTTTGACTTCTCCGGAGGCCGGCGCCCGCCGCTGCTTCTCGAGCCGCGGCCCGAGGTAC
>Ga0136616_10000439_pt1 | contig 19460 bp, 13 predicted proteins | sample AntDrymUQ2992106_2_FD_106648 | JGI IMG/M metagenome (GOLD analysis project Ga0136616, IMG submission 106648) | Polar desert sand microbial communities from Dry Valleys, Antarctica - metaG UQ299 (21.06) | ecosystem: Environmental > Terrestrial > Soil > Desert | place: Antarctica: Dry Valley...
AGGCGGTCGATTGGGAGGGGATCGAGCGGTCCCCCGAGTTCCAGGAGCTCGTACGCAGGCGGCGCGCGTTTGTGCTGCCGGCGACAATCTTCTTCCTCGCCTGGTACATGGGCTTCATCGTCCTGGCCGCCTACGCGACCGAGTTCATGTCCGAGCGCGTGTACCAGGGGCTGACCGTCGGCTACGTGTTGGCCCTCACCCAGTTCGTGATGGTCCTCGTACTCGGCCTGTTGTACCTCAGCCGCTCCTCGAAGGTCTACGACCCGCTCGCCGAGCGCGCCATCGCGGGCCAGGTCGCGCCCGATCCCGCCGACCGCGGCGGCGAGCGCCCGGGCGCCCGGGCGGCCGGCAGCGCAGGGGAGGCGGCGCGATGACCCTCCTCGCCGCCGTCAACACCACGGCGCTGGTCGTCTTCGCGATCGTCCTCGCCATCACGCTGGGGATCACCTACTGGGCCTCCAAGCGGGCCACCAGCACCGTCAACTTCTACGCCGCCGGGCGCGGCATCACCGGCTTCCAGAACGGCCTCGCCATCTCCGGCGACTACCTGTCGGCCGCGTCGTTCCTGGGCATCGCCGGCCTCATCTACCTCTACGGCTTCGACGGGTTCCTGTACTCGATCGGCTTCCTCGTCGCGTTCCTGACCGTGATGTTCCTGCTGGCCGAGCGCATGCGCAACGCCGGCAAGTACACGATCGCCGACGTGCTCTCCTTCCGCCTGCGCGAGCGCCCGGCACGGGTCGCGGCGGCGCTGGGCACGCTCAACGTCGCGGCCTTCTACCTGATCGCGCAGATGGTCGGCGCGGGCGTGCTGATCCAGGCGCTCGTCGGCTTCGACTTCACGGTCGCGGTCCTGCTCACCGGCACGTTCATGCTGTGCTACGTCGTCTTCGGCGGCATGCTCGCGACCACGTGGGTGCAGATCATCAAGGCGTGCCTGCTGATGGCCGGCATCGTCGTGATGTCGGTGTTCGTGCTCGAGCGCGTGGGCTTCAACCCGATCGAGCTGTTCAACGAGGCCGAGCGCCAGGGCCAGGCGGAGGGCAGCACGTTCTCGCTCGGCCCCGGCACGTTCCTCACGAATCCGATCGACACGATCTCGCTCGGGCTGGCGCTCGTGCTGGGCACGGCGGGGCTGCCGCACATCCTGATGCGCTTCTTCACGGTGCCCACGGCCAAGGCCGCGCGCTCGTCCGTCGTCTCGGCGATGTTCATCATCGGCTTCTTCTACCTGCTGACCACCGTCATCGGCTTCGGGGCGCGTGCGATCCTGGGGCAGGAAGGCACGGAGGCGGCGGGCACCGGCGGCAACCTCGCGGCGCCGAACCTCGCGGAGGAGCTGGGCGGCGGCGCCGGCACCACCGGCGGCGACCTCTTCCTGGCCATCATCGCGGGCGTCGCCTTCGCGACGATCCTCGCCGTGGTCGCGGGACTGGTCCTGTCGGCCTCGAGCGCGGTGGCGCACGACATCTGGTCGAGCATCATCCGCAAGGGCAAGGACTCCGACCGCGAGGAGGTCATCGTGGCCAAGATCGCCGCGCTGAGCGTGGGTGCGATCGCGATGCTGATCGCGATCATCGGCGGCGAGGGCCTGAACGTCTCCTTCATGGTCGGCCTGGCGTTCGCGATCGCGGCCAGCGCGAACTTCCCGGCGCTGCTGCTGGCGCTCACCTGGCGGCGCTTCAACACGGTCGGCGCGGTCACGGGCGTGCTGTTCGGCGTCGTCTCGGCGCTCGCGCTGATCATCATCAGCCCGATCGTGTGGGGCGGCCCCCCGGGTGATGCGGACACCGGCGCCTTCACCTGGTACGACCTCAACAACCCAGGGCTGTTCTCGATCCCGCTCGGCTTCTTCGGCTGCTGGCTGGGGACCGTGCTGAGCACCGAGCGCGGGGCGGAGCGCAGCTTCCACGAGCTGTACGTCCGCTCGGAGACCGGCTTGGGTGCGGAGCGGGCGGCCGCCGGGCACTAGTCACCCAAACGGACATCGCGGAGGGCACAGATGGCAGACGGAGCGACGCTCGAATCCCAGATCGGCGAGCTGCTCGACCAGGAGACGTTCGCGCCGCCGAAGGCGTTCGTGGATGGCGCGGTCGTCTCCGACGACTCGAGCTACGAGCAGGCCGACGCCGACTTCGAGGCGTTCTGGGCCGAGCAGGCCGAGGCGCTGCACTGGCACGAGCCGTGGGAGACGGTGCTCGACTGGTCCGACCCCCCGCACGCCAAGTGGTTCGCGGGGGGCAAGCTGAACGTCGCCTACAACTGCGTCGACCGCCACGTCGAGGCCGGCAACGGCGACCGCGTCGCGTTCCACTGGCGCGGCGAGGAGGGCGAGGAGACGGACGTCACCTACGCGGACCTGCACCGCGACGTCCAGAAGCTCGCCAACGCGCTCAAGGACCGCGGCATCGGCACCGGGGACGTCGTCGGGATCTTCCTGCCGATGATCCCCGAGGTCGCCGTCGCGATGCTGGCCTGCGCGCGCATCGGCGCCGTCCATAACGTCGTGTTCGGCGGCTTCTCGCCGGAGTCGGTCAAGGAGCGGATGGAGTTCTCCGACGCCAAGGCGCTGATCACCGTCGACGGCGCGCGGCGCAAGGGCAAGACCGCGCCGATCAAGGAGCAGGTCGACGAGGTGATGGGCGACGTCTCCTCGATCGAGACGATCGTCGTCGTCAAGCGCGTCGACAACGACGCGCCGATGACCGAGGGGCGAGACGTCTGGTACCACGAGGCGCTGGAGGCGGCCGACGACGAGTGCCCGGCGGAGCCGTTCGACGCGGAGCACCCGCTCTACATCCTCTACTCGTCGGGCTCCACCGCCAAGCCCAAGGGGATCCTGCACACCTCGGGCGGCTACCTGACCGGCGTCGCCTACACGCACAAGGTCGTGTTCGACCTCAAGCCCGAGGAGGACGTCTTCTGGTGCTCGGCCGACGTCGGCTGGGTCACCGGGCACTCCTACATCGTCTACGGGCCGCTGGCCAACGGCTGCACGTCGGTGATGTACGAGGGCGCCCCGGACTACCCGGACAAGGACGTCTGGTGGTCGCTGATCGACCGCTACGACGTGACCCTCTTCTACACCGCGCCGACCGCGATCCGCGCGTGCATCAAGTGGGGGGCGCAGTACCCGGAGAAGCACGACCTCTCCTCCCTGCGCCTGCTCGGCACGGTCGGCGAGCCGATCAACCCGAAGGCGTGGCTCTGGTACCACAAGGTGATCGGCGGCGAGCGCTGCCCGATCGTCGACACCTGGTGGCAGACGGAGACGGGCCAGATCATGATCACGACGCTGCCGGGCCTGCAGGACACCAAGCCCGGCTCGGCCGGCAAGCCGCTGCCCGGGATCGAGGCCCAGGTCGTGACCGAGGAGGGCGAGGACGCCGGCACCGAGCAGGGCCTGCTGACGCTGCGCCGGCCGTGGCCGGGGATGCTGCGGACCCTCTACAAGGACGAGGACCGCTTCATCGAGACCTACTGGGACAAGTTCGGCAAGGAGGTCTACTTCGTCGGCGACGCGGCGCGCAAGGACGAGGACGGCTACTTCTGGATCATCGGCCGCGTCGACGACGTGATCAACGTCTCCGGCCACCGGCTCTCGACCGCCGAGGTGGAGTCCGCGATCGTCTCCCATGAGAAGGTCGCCGAGTCGGCCGTCATCGGCCAGCAGGACGAGGACTCGGGCCAGTCGATCACCGCGTTCGTGACGCTCACGGGCGACCTCGAGGGCGACGACGACATGATCGCCGAGCTCCGCGAGCACGTCGCCAAGCGGATCGGCAAGCTGGCGCGGCCCAGCCGGGTCATCTGGGCCGACGACCTGCCCAAGACGCGCTCGGGCAAGATCATGCGCCGGCTGCTGCGCGACATCGCCGAGGGCCGCGAGCTGGGTGACGTCACAACGCTGCGCGACCCCGACGTGATGCAGCAGCTCGAGGGCAAGGTCGCCGAGCGCCAGAGCGAGGAGGAGTAGCGATGGCGTTCTCGTCCTACGAGGAGGCGGTCTCCGAGCACGAGTGGGACGTGCCGGAGCGCTACAACATCGCCCAGGACTGCTGCGACAAGCACCCGGCCGACAAGCTGGCGATGATCCACGAGGACTTCGAGGGCACCGTCCGCGAGGTGCTCTGGGGCGAGCTGCAGGTGCAGTCCAACCGCTTCGCCAGCGTGCTGCGCGGGCACGGCGTCGAGCGCGGCGACCGGGTCGCGATGCTGCTGCCGCCGACGCCCGAGACGGCGGCGGCGTTCTTCGGCACCTACAAGAGCGGGGCGATCCTGCTCTCGATGTCGGTCCTCTACGGCGATGACGGCATCCGCCACCGCATCGTGGACTCCCAGGCCAAGGTGCTCGTCACCAACGAGGCCAACAAGGACCGCGTCCCGCCCGAGCTGGTCGAGCACGTGCTGGTGCTCGACGACGAGCTGCTGGCGTCCGGCGAGCCGGAGTTCGACGCCGTCGACACGGCGGCCGACGAGCCCGCGCAGCTCTACTACTCCTCCGGCACCACCGGCCTGGCCAAGGGGATCGTGCACGCGCATCGCTACCTGCTCGCGCACGAGGAGTTCGTCTACTGCCACGACGTGCGCGACGGGGAGCGCTTCCACGGCATGGGCGAGTGGGCGTGGGCGGCCGGCATCGCGCCGCTGCTCGGGCCGTGGCGCTTCGGCGCGGTGCAGTTCGTCTACCAGCGCCAGGGCGGCTTCGACCCGCGCAAGCAGCTCGACGCCCTCTCCCGCCACGCGGTCACCAACGTCTTCACGACACCGACCGCGATGCGCTCGATGATGTCGATCCCCGACGCCGGCGAGCGCTACCCGCAGCAGTTCCGCATCGTCTGCTCGGCGGGCGAGCCGCTCAACCCGGAGGCGATCCGCTGGTTCCGCGAGCAGTACGGACTCACCGTGCTCGACTACTACGGGCTCACGGAGTCCTACCCGCTGGTCGCCAACTACCCGTTCATGGACGTCCGCGAGGGCTCGATGGGCAAGCCCATGCCCGGCTGGGACGTGGCGATCCTCGACGAGGACGAGAAGCCGCTGCCCCAGGGCGAGCGCGGGGAGATCTGCCTGCGCGCGCGCTCGAACCCGCACTATCCGCTCGGCTACTGGAACAACGACGCGGACTCGGAGGAGACCTTCGGCGGCGAGTGGTTCCACACCAAGGACGCGGCATCGCTCGACAAGGACGGCTACGTCTGGTACGAGGGCCGCGCCGACGACGTGATCATCGCCGCCGGCTACCGGATCGGGCCGTTCGAGGTCGAGTCGGCCTGCCTCGAGCACGACGCGGTGGCCGAGGCGGCGGCGGTCGCCTCGCCCGACGAGCGGCGCGGCAGCGTGGTCAAGGCGTTCATCGTGCTCGCCGAGGGCCGCGAGGGCTCCGACGAGCTGGTCAAGGAGATCCAGGCGCACGTGCGCGATCGCCTGTCGGCGTACGCGTATCCGCGCAAGATCGAGTTCGTCGAGGATCTGCCCAAGACGCTCACCGGCAAGATCCGGCGGATCGAGCTTCGCCAGGCGGAGCTGGAGGCCTCGAAGGCCTGAACTGGCCGCTCGGCAGCCGGCGGCCTAGGGCTTCATCCGCGCCTTAGCCTGGATCCACCGATTCGCGCGGCGCCTCGGCACCGTGGCCGTTCGCCAGAGCCGATCGGCCGCAAACCAGGTGGCCCACCACATGAGTGAGCGGCCGATCGGCTCTGACTCGGCCCACGGCGCCGAGTCATCCACGGATGATCGGTGGATCCACGCTTAGCCGCCGTGCGATCATGGGCCGGGTGAGCCTCGCCGCCTCCGCTCCCGCGCGCGCGCCCGACGAGCGTGCGCCGGCGGCGCTGCTGCCCGCGTGGGCCGCGCGGCTCGTGGGCTTCGCGGCGCTCGCGTGCCTCGGCGTGTCGCAGTGGCAGCGGATGGTGGCGGGCACCTCGGGCACGCGGGCGCTGCTGTGGGTCGCGCTCGCGGTGCTGACCGCGGCGGCGGTGCTCGCGTGCGGCCGCGCGCCGGTGCGCCTGCGCTCGGTCGCATTGGTCTGCGCGGCCCTCGCCGGGCTGCTCGGCGCCTTCCTCGCCGCCGGGCTGGACCTCGGGCTGCTGCGGCCGCGCCGGCTCGACGAGCTGGGCTCCGGCCTGGTCGGTGGGGCGCAGGCGCTGAGCACCGTGCGGCTGCCCTACGAGGGCGCCGACGCATGGCCCGGGCTCGTGCTGCAGCTGCTCGGCGCGGGGCTGGTCATGGTCTCGGCGCTGCTGGCGTTCTGGCCACGCGGCGCCGACGGCCGCGGCTATCCGTACCTCGCGCTCGCCGCCCTGCTCGTGCTCACCGCCGCGCCCGTCGTGTCGCTCGGCGGCGCCCGCCCGCTGTGGCTCGGTGCGATGCTGACGCTGCTGACGGTCTGCTTCCTGTGGCTCGAGCGCCTGCCCCTGCGCCCGGGCCTCGGCGTGGCCGCGCTGATCGCGATCGCGCTGGCCGGCTCGCTGCCGCTGGCGGCCGCGGCCGACCGCGGCGACCCGTGGTTCGACTACCAGGCGTTCGCGGAGGGCCTCGGCCCGAAGGACCCGGTCCGCTTCGAGTGGGGCCACGGCGACTACGGGCCGATCACGTGGACGCGCAGCGGCGCCGAGGTGGTGCGCGTGAAGGCGCAGCGCCCGTCCTACTGGAAGGTGCGCACGCTCGACGAGTTCGACGGGCGCTCGTGGGGAACGGGCAGCTACGACCGCGTCAGCGACGACCCGACGCTGGACCTCCCCGCCGACGCCGCCGTGCGCAGCCGCTTCCAGGAGCGCATCCAGGTGTCGGTGCAGCGGATGCGCGGCACCGACGTGGTCGGCGCCGGCACCACGCTCGGCATCGACGAGGAGACGCGCCGGATCGAGCCCGGCGTGGCGCCGGGGCAGTGGCGGTCGGTGGAGGAGCTGCGCACGGGCGACTCCTACAGTGCGCGCGTCTTCGTGCCGCGGCCCACGCCGGAGCAGCTCGGCGCGGTGCCGGCCTCTGCGTCGGTCGAGCAGGCCGACGACCTGCAGGTGCGGGTCGATCTCGGGGGGCTCACCGAGGCGGAGCTGGATGCGCTCCCCGACGGCGCGCGCAACCCGCTCGACGGACGGCCCGCCGGCAGCGCGACGGTCGAGTTCCCGCCGTTCGGGCGCGTCGGCGCCAGCCCCGTCGCCGACTATCGCGCGTTCGGCGTGGAGGGGGACGGCCGCACGCCGCTCGAGGTCTCCGAGCTCGCGCGCACATGGGAGCTCGCGCAGCAGCTCAGGGCGCGCGTGACGACCCCGTACGACTACTCGCTGGCGATCAGCTCCTACCTGCGCCGGGGCTTCACCTACACCGAGCGCCCGCCGGAGCCGGCGTTCGGCGTTTCCCCGCTGGAGTCGTTCCTGTTCGACACGAAGGCGGGCTACTGCCAGCACTACTCGGCGGCGATGGCGCTGCTGCTGCGCATGGGCGGCGTCCCGGCGCGGGTGGCGACCGGGTTCTCGCCCGGGGGCTACTCCAAGCGCCGGGAGGCGTGGATCGTGCGCGACACCGACGCGCACTCGTGGGTCGAGGCCTGGTTCGACCAGTACGGCTGGGTCACGCTGGACCCGACGCCGCCCGCCACGCCGGCGCGCTCGCAGATCGCGGCGCTCGCGGGCGCGGCCGGCGACGACGCGGCGGCCGGCGGCGCGGCCGACGCCGGGGCGGCGGACGCCGGCGGGCCCACCGATCGGCGTGCGGCCGGCACGCGGGAGGAGCTGTTCGACCAGCTGCGCGGGGGCGGCGCGACGGCGAGCGAGGACGCCGGTGCCCAGGACGGATCGGGCGGCCTGCCGCTGTGGCCGTTCGTCGGGATCGCGCTCATCCTCTCGGTGGGAGCGGGCGTGCTGTTCGTGCGGCGGCGCAGGGCGCTCCCGGACGACCCGCTGGAGCGGGCGGTGTTCGAGCTGGAGATGGCGCTGCGCCGCTCGGGCCGCCCGACGCCGGCGGGCATGACGCTGCGCCAGCTCGAGCGCCGGCTCGGCCTGTCGGGCGACGCCGCCGGGTACCTGCGCGCGGTCAGTGCGGGCCGCTACGCGCCGGCGGGGGCCGCCCCGACCGGCGCCCAGCGGCGGGCGCTGCGGCGCGAGCTGGCCAGCGGGCTCGGGCTCGGGGCGCGCCTGCGCACGTTCTGGGCGCTCCCGCCCCGCGCGCGCTGACGCGTTGCGCGACGAGCCTCGACTTCGTCGGGCTCAGGCTGGGGACGTCGGCGCCCGAGCTACAGCGAGGCCGCGGTGCGGCGGCGCTCCTGGCGCATCTCGGCCAGGATGCGCTCGAGCCGGGGCTCGGCGCTGGTGTCGACGTGGGTCATCGCGTCGGCGACGGCCGGATGGTGCCCGGCGATCTGGGCGTGCATCTCGTGGGCGACGGCGCGGTAGCCCGGGTGGCCCTCCCGGCCCGAGCGCAGCTCGATCAGGTGCATCGCCTCGCGCGCGTTCATGTCGAGGACGTAGCGCATGCGGTAGCCGAGGCACAGCGCGTAGGGCGCCGCCTCGCCGTGGCCGGCCCCGGTGAGCCGCTCGTACTCGGTGCGCGAGCGCTCCAGCGCGCCGCGGTAGAGATCGCCGCAGCCGGCCTCGGCGACCTCGTCCGGCACGGCCGCGCCGAGCTCCGGCGTGAGCGCCTGCCACTGGACGGTGAGCATGCGGTGGCGCTGGAGGTCGCGGAACGCGCCGTAGTCCGAGACGACCTCGAAGCGGTAGCGCAGCGCCTCGAAGCCGCGGCCGGGGCGGTGGCGGCGGTTGGCGCGCTCGCCGATCAGCTCGGCGAGCATGCGCGCGCGGTCGGGTGCGTCCAGCGTGGCGACGGCGGCGAGCGTCGTCTCCTCCGACGTCCCGGCCGCCTCGAACAGCAGCGCCGCGAGCAGGCGGTCCTCGTCGCCGTCGACGTGCAGCAGGCGGACGGAGGGGCGTTCGTCGGGCTCGCTCTCGCGGTCCAGGCCCAAGCGCGCGGTCCAGTGCTCGGCGGCGGCCCTCCGCTGCTGCAGGAAGGCGGCCCAGGCACCGCCGCGGTCCGGGCGCTCGACGCGGGCGACGAAGCTCGGCATCACCGCCTTCACGGCGGCGAGGATCATCTCGCCGTAGCGGCGCGCCTCGGGCAGCGGGTGCCCGATCAGGTGCAGGATCAGCTGCTCGTACGCCTGGCCGGTGGCGTAGATGCCCATGTGCGAGAGCGAAGCCGCCGGCAGCAGCCCGCGCAGCAGGTCGAGCGCCTTCGCGTTCACGGCCCGCCGGCGCGCGGACTCCGGCTCGCCGTCGGTGCGCGGGAACGTCTCGTCGGCCCACGCGCGCACGCGGGGGAGCGCCTCCGCGTAAGCGTCGAAGAGCGAGTCCATCGCGGTCGCGTACGCGGGCCCGAGCGCGGCGTCGCGGTAGTAGCGATAGCCGCCGCCCGCGCCCGCGCCGCCGGCACGCGAGGTGCCACCACCCGCCGGCGTGTCGCCACCACCCGCTGGCGCGCCGCCCCCTGCGGGCACCGGCGCGTCGTAGGCGAGGTAGCGGGTCGACTGCTCGAGGTAGGCGCCCAGGCGCGGGCGCTGGAGGACCTTGGTGAGGATGTTCGACGTCCACTCGCACGCGACGTGGGCGCCGCCGAGCTGGGCCACCGAGTCGTCGCCGTAGCCGACGAAGATCCGCTCGTACAGCTCCGCCGCGCGGCTTCCCTCGTCGCCGTCGTAGCCGCCGCCCTCGGGCAGCGAGTCGGCGAACTCGTCGAGGAACAGCCGCCGCAGCGTCCCGGGGTAGCGCGAGTAGCGGGCGAACAGCGCACCCTTGACCGTCTCGGGGAGATTGACCAGCGCGAACACCGGCCCGTCCAGGTCCGTGAAGTGCGGCGCGATCCGGGCGCGCTCGGCGGGCGTCAGGTCGTCTGCGGGGTAGTCCACGGGTCGGCCACACTAGCGTGGCCCCCGGCGGCGTCACCCGAGGCAGTCCTCGCGCGCGCGGGCGCGAGATCCTGCGGTCCATGCGGTGGCCGAGACGAGGCGGCGGTCGACCTTCGTGCGCTGGAGCTCGGCGCCCAGCTCGAGCCCGAGGCGACCCGCCAGCTCGACGTCGCCGGAGCGGTCGCTGACGGCGTACACGCTGCGCTCCACGGTCCCGGCGGCGACGGTGTGGCGGATGACCGCGCGCAGGTCCTCGAGCACGGAGGGCGGCCATGGCGCGCGGCGGCGCAGGAGCCGGGCGGCGACCGCGCGATTCGCGGGCTCGCGGAGGTCCAGGCGGGCGACGGTCTCGACCACCTCGTTCGCGCGCGTCCCCGGCGCGGTCGCGCGGAACGCCAGCTCGCGAGGGCCGCCGCGGTCGCGCGTGTACTCGGCGACCACCGGGCCGCCGCCCTGCGGGCCGACGGCGTGCCCGAGGGCGTCCTCGAGCTGTGGCCCCTGGCGCTCCGCGCGCAGGTACAGCGTGGTCACGCCACGGCCGATGCGGGCGCCGAGCGCTCCCTCGGCGGTCACCTCCGCGCCCGCGAGCGAGCCCGAGACCCCGTCGTCGTCGCCGAGGTCGACGCCGAGGCCGGCCCAGCCGGACGCGGCCAGGCCGGCGTCGCCGGAGCGCCACGCGGGCGGCCAGCGGCGGGAGTCGAACGCCGCGCCGCGCCCGACCTCCGAGAGGAACCGGGCCGCGGTGGCGGCATCGGGCAGCTCCCACGCCGTGCCGGCCGCGACCGTGAGGCCGAGCGTCCCGTCGACGCCGAGCCGCAGCGGGCCGGCCTCGAGCCCCAGCCCGCCGCTCACACCGGCCTCGTCGCCGTCCTCGCGCGTCACGAGCACCGATCCGTCGGAGCGCCGGGCAACCGTCCAGTCGTGGCTCCCGCCGAGTCGGATGGACATCACCGTCACCGCGGCGCCGCCACCCCGGCGGCGGTCCGAGAGCGTGCACGGAGCGAGCCCGGCCGCGGCGGCGTCGGAGGGGCGGCAGACGTCGCCGGCGACGATGCACACCCCGGTGCGCACCGCGCGCGCCACCTCCGGGCCCACACCCGACACACCCGCCACCGGAGCGGCCACGGCCAGCACGGCGACGACCACGGAGAGCAGGCCGACGTACTCGAGCGAGCCCTGGCCGGCGGCGGGGTGTCGGGCGGGAGGGGGAGGCACCACGTGCGGGGTAGGTGGGTGGCGGAGGAGTTCGCCCCCCCCCGCGTCGCGGCCCGGCGCGGCGCGGCGCGGTTGGCTTCGGTCGGCGCGGTGCGAGGCGGCTCGCCCGGGCCCGGAGCGTCTTGAACGGCGGGCATTCAGGGGAAGGTTCGGAGCGGGCCGGCGTTTCGTGACAGGCATCGCAGCGGAGGTCGCTGGTTGTCACGAAGTGCGGGTCAGAGCCGCGTTTCGTGACAGGCTCCGTCTCCGGAGGCCGCTCACCGTCACGAGATGCCGCCGCCGGCCGGCGCCCTCACCCTCCTCACCTGCCGCCGTAGACGCTCCGCGCGACGACCACGCGTAGTCGCCGCCGCCTCCCTACACCAGGCTGGCGATCGCGGCGCCCGCGTCGCGGGCGACGTCGAAGAGCGGGTCCGGGTAGATCCCGAGCGCGATCGTGACGACCGCGCAGAGGACCGCGACCAGCGCGACCTCCGGTTGGCGGACCCGGGCGCCGGACGCCCGCGCGCCGCGCCCGCCGCCGTCGCCCACCGCGACCTCGTCGCCGTCCGCCCGCCGCGCGGGCACAGCCGCCCGCGCGCCGACGTCCTCGCCCTCGGTCGAGCCGTCCCCTCGCGGCCTCCCACCCTCGGCGTCCGCCTCCGGGGAGCCGCCCGCCATCGCCGGCCGGGACGCGCCGCCGCCGCCGCCGACGCGCCCGCTCGCCAACGCGACCGCCTCGGACGGCGAGCGCATCCAGACGGCGGCGATGACGCGCAGGTAGTAGACGAGCGAGAGCGCGGAGCCGAGCACGATCGCGACGCCGAGCCAGGCGTACTCGTTGTCGACCGCCGCCTCGATCAGGAAGAGCTTGCCGAAGAAGCCCGCGGTCGCCGGGAAGCCGGCGAGGGAGAGCATCGCGATCGTGATCGGCCAGGCGAGCCACGGCCGGTCGGCGCCGAGGCCGTACAGCGACGAGATGTCGTCGCCCGCGCCGGTCTCGCGCTCGCGCGCCACGATCACCGCGAAGGCGGCCAGGTTCATGACCAGGTACGCGCCCAAGTAGAAGACCGTCGCCTGGATGCCCAGCCGCGTGGAGACCACCACGCCCGCGAGCATGTAGCCGGCCTGCGCCACCGACGAATAGGCCAGCATCCGCTTCAGCGACGACTGGCCGATCGCGCCCACGTTGCCGACGACGATCGTGACCGCCGCCAGCGCCGCCAGCGCCGGGCCCCACGTCGAGACCGCGCCGATCAGCGCGACGTCGAAGAGCCGCAGCAGCACCCCGAACGCCGCCGCCTTGGTCGCGACCGCCATGAACGCCGTCACCGGCGTCGGCGCGCCCTCGTAGACGTCGGGCGTCCACTGGTGGAACGGCGCCACCGACGCCTTGAAGGCCAGGCCGGCGACGACCAGCGCCAGCCCGGCGAACAGCAGCGCGTCGGAGCCAAGCTCGCTCACGGCGGCGGCCACGCCGGCGAAGTCGGTCGAGCCCGTCGCCCCGTAGATCAGCGCCAGGCCGTAGAGCAGCGTCGCGGAGCCGACCGAGCCGATGATCAGGTACTTGAGCCCGGACTCGAGCGAGTGCTCGCGCCGCATGTGCGTCGCGCACAGCACGTAGAGCGGGATCGAGAGCAGCTCGAAGCCGAGGAACAGCGCCACGAAGTTCTGCGCCGCGACCAGGATCAGCATGCCGAGCACGGAGGAGAGCAGCAGCGCGTAGTACTCGCCCTCGCCGGCCTCGACCGCCGCGGCGCTCCGCCAGGACAGCGCGACCGTCCCCATGCCGGCGAGGCAGAAGAGCACGGTCAGCGCCCGCGTGAGGTCATCCATCGCCAGCGCGCCGGAGACGACCGACTCGTTCTCGCCCCACTGCCACACGCACAGCCCGATCGTGACCGCGAGGCCGAGCGCCGCCAGCACCGGCACCACCCGGATGCGGACGAACGGCGCGCGCGCGAGGCCGACGAGCAGCACCACGCAGGCCGCGGTCGTGAGCGCGATGACCGGCGCCAGCGCGGCCCAGTCGATCGGGGGGCCGGACACCTCCGCCTGCGCGAGCACGATCACGGCGCCGCCTCCGCGGCCTGCGGCCCGCCGGCGCCCGCCTGCAGCGCCGGCGCCATCACCGCCTCGACGGCCGGCTCGGAGTGCGTCAGCGCCCCCTGCGGGTACAGCGCGAACGCGACGATCGCGAGCACCAGCGGCACGAGCACCATGCCGTCGCGCAGCGACAGCTCGAACGACGTCACGGCCGGCCCGGTGCGGTTGTGCATCGTGCGGATGTACATGCGCAGCGCGTACACGGCGGCGAGCACGACCCCCAGGGAGGCCAGGAACGCGAACGTCATGCTCTCCTCGAACACGCCCAGCAGGATCAGGAACTCGCCGACGAAGTTGGCCGAGCCGGGCATCGCCAGTGTGGCCAGCGTCGCGACCAGGAACAGCCCCGCCAGCACCGGCGCGCGGAAGGCGATGCCACCCATGTCGCGGATGTCCTCCGCGCCCCCCGCCCGCTCGGCCAGCAGCGCGACCACGAAGAACATCGGCGCCACTACGAGCCCGTGGTTGACCGCCTGCAGCAGCGCCCCCTGCGCACCCGCGCCCGCGCCGTCGACCGCGAAGATCCCCAGCGTGATGAAGCCGAGCTGCGCGATCGACGAGTAGCCCAGGATCAGCCGCGCATTGGTCTGGGTGAACGCCATCACCGAGCCGTAGAGGATCGAGAGGACCGCCAGCACCATGAGGATCGTCTGGAAGTCCTGGGCGGCCTCGGGGAAGAACGGCAGCGCGATCCGCAGGAAGCCGTAGGCGGCCACCTTGGACACCACGCCGGAGAAGACCGCCAGCGCCGGCAGCGGCATCGCGCGGTAGGCGTCGGGCATCCAGCCGTGGAACGGGAACGCCGGCATCTTGATCAGGAACGCCAGCCCGAAGGCGACGAACAGCCACTTCTGCGTGCTCTCGGGCAGCGGCCGCGCCGCCAGGTCCGAGAAGGCGAAGCTCAGCTCGCCCTCCCCGCGCGCGGCCAGCACGGCGGTCGCGCCCGCCGCGGCCAGCATCAGCAGCGAGCCGACCAGCGTGTAGACGACCATCTTGACCGCCGCCGCGACCCGCTCGGGCCCGCCCCAGATCCCGACCAGGAAGTAGAACGGCACCAGCATCAGGTCGAAGAACAGGACGAACACGCCGAGGTCCTGGGCCAGGAAGGCGCCCAGCACGGCCGTCTCGGCAATCCCGAAGTGCAGCGCGAACTGCGACGCGCGCGCCGGCGGGCGGAACGTCAGCCACAGCGCCGAGGCCGCGAACAGCAGCGAGGTGAGCGCGACCAGCCACAGGTTGAGCCCGTCGACGCCGAGCTTGTAGGAGATTCCCAGGTCCGGGATCCACTCGTCGTCGGTGAGGTACTGCAGGCCGCGCGCGCCCGCCTCGAAGTCCAGCAGCATCACCACGACGTAGCCGAGCGGGACGAGCGAGCCGACCAGGGCGCACAGCGGCGCCACGCGCCGCGGCACGACCGCGCCGAGCACCGCGAGCGCCAAGGGCCAGAAGAGGAGGATGGAGAGGTGGATCGTCATGTCGAGACCAGGAAGTAGGCGCCGAGGCCGGTGAGGCCGACCAGCAGCAGCGCGGCGTAGTAGCGGAGGTAGCCCGTCTGCACCCCGCGCACGGCGGCCGAGGCGGCGCGCACGGCGCTGCTCGTGCCGCCGACGAACACGCCGTTGACGAGCCCGCGCTCGATCACCGAGCCGGCGAACCGCCCCAGCCACGCGCCCGGTCGCACGAGCAGCAGGCCGATCGCCTCGTCGAAGTACCACTTCCGCGAGAACACGTGGTGCAGCGGGCCCAGCCGCGCGCGGATCGCCGCCGGGCGCGCCGGCTGCTTCACCCACAGCACGTAGGCGATGAAGATGCCCAGCACGCCCACCGCCGCGCCCACCAGCAGGCCGACGACGACCAGCGTGCCCGACGGCTCCAGCTCCTCGTAGAAGCGCGACTCGGCGAACGTCGGCTCGAGGAAGCCGTGCAGCAGCTCGTTGACCTTCGGGACCTGGACGAGGCCGCCGACCGTCGCCAGCACCGCGAGCGCGCCCATGGCGACCTTCATCGTCCCCTCGCGCTCGGCGATGTGGTGGTCGGGCCCGGGGAAGCCGACGTCGGTGTCCTCGACCTCGCCGCTCGCCGGGTTGGTGGGCTGGGCCGCATGGAACAGGTGCCCTTCCTCCAGCGCGCGCGCCTCCTCGCCGGGCTCGCCTCCGAACGCGCGGAAGATCATCCGGAACGTGTAGATCGCCGTCAGCAGCGCGCCGACGTAGCCGAGCACGCCGAGCACGATGTGCCAGTCGTCGCGCGCGATCAGCAGCGAGAGGATCTCGTCCTTGGAGAAGAAGCCCGAGAACGGCGGGACGCCCGACAGCGCCAGGCCGCCGATCACCATGCAGCCGAACGTGAACGGCATCGCGCGGCGGAAGCCCGACATGCGGTCGAGGTCCTGGCTGCCGGCCAACGCCGCGATCACCGAGCCGGCCGCCATGAACAGCAGCGCCTTGAAGAACGCGTGCGTCATCAGGTGGAACATGCCCGCCGCGTAGGCGGCCGAGGAGACCGCCATCACCATGTAGCCGATCTGCGACATCGTCGAGTACGCGATGACGCGCTTGAGGTCGGTCACCACGAGGCCGATCGTGGCGGCGATCAGCATCGTCATGCAGCCGATGATCGCGCCGACGTCGGCCGCCGCCGGCGCCTGCTCGAACAGCGGGTGCATGCGCGCGATCAGGTAGACGCCCGCGGTCACCATGGTCGCGGCGTGGATCAGTGCGGAGACCGGGGTCGGGCCCTCCATCGCGTCCGGCAGCCACGTGTGCAGCGGCACCTGCGCGGACTTCGCGAAGGCGCCGACGAGCAGCAGGATGCAGCCCGCCACGAGGTCGCCGTCGTTGCGCCCGAACGCCTCGGGCACCGCCTCGAAGGTCGCCAGGAAGTCGACCGAGCCGGTCTCGCGCAGGATGAAGAACGTGCCCAGCACGAGCCCGACGTCGCCGGCCACGTTGATCACGAACGCCTTGATGCCCGCGGCGCTGGCGGTCGTGCGCCGGTACCAGAACGAGATCAGGAAGTACGACGCCGCGCCGACGAACGCCCAGCCCACGATCAGCAGCACGAAGTTCGCGGCCAGGACCAGCAGCAGCATGCTGAACACGAAGAAGTTCAGGTAGGCGAAGAAACGCGAGTAGCCGCGGTCGGACGCCATGTAGCCGACCGAGTAGAGGTGGATCAGCGTCGAGACGCCGGAGACGACGCAGATCATCAGCACCGACAGCGGGTCGATCAGGATCGACAGCTGCGCGTCCAGGCCCGCCGTGACCGCGTACTCCCACGCCGTCGAGACGACCTGGCGCTCCTCCTCGCCGCGGCCCTCGAGCGCGATCAGCGTGACGACCGAGGCGACGAACGACGCCGCGACCGCCGCCGTGCCGATCCAGCCGTGCGTCCTCGACGACAGCGTCTTCGAGCTGAGCGCGATGTAGAGCGAGCCCAAGAGCGGGGCGAGCAGGACGATCCAGGCCGCCGTCGTCATCCTTGAAGCCCTCGCAGCTCGTCGACGTCGATCGGCAGCCGCCGCCGGAAGATCGCCACGATCAGGCCGAGGCCGACGGCCACCTCGCACGCCGCCACGACCAGCACGATCAGCGCGAAGATCTGCCCGTCGCCGTTGCCGTGCATGCGCGCGAAGGCGACCAGCGCGAGGTTGGCCGCGTTGAGCATCAGCTCGATGCACAGCAGGATCACCAGCGGATTGCGGCGCACGAGCACGCCGGCCGCGCCGATCGAGAAGATCAGCGCCGAGACCACCAGGTACCACTGCATGCTCATCGGTTCGCCGGGCCCCCGGCCTCGAGCATCGACTCCTTCGGCGCGTCGATCCGCGTGCCGCCCGAGCCGCGCATCACGTCGGCGACCGAGATCTCGCGCGGGTCCTCGAGCCCGCTGCGCCGGCGCGCGAGGATGACGGCGCCGACGGCGGCGATCAGCAGCAGCAGCGAGGCGACCTCGAAGGCCACGAGGAACTTGGTCAGGAACAGCCGGCCCATCTCGGCCGCGGTGCCGAAGCCGCGGTCGGCCGCCTCGCCGGTGACGCCCGCGAGCGGCGCGCCCTCCGTGCCGAGCGCGGACAGGCCGGAGCCGAGCACGGCGATGCTCAGCTCCACGAACAGCGCGCCCGCGAACAGTGCGGAGGCGAGGCGCAGCCCGGCGCCGCCGGCTCTGCCGAGGGGCTCGTCCTGGCCGCCGACGTAGGCGACCACGAACACGTAGAGCACCATCACCGCGCCCGCGTACACGACCACCTGCGCGGCGGCCACGAACTCCGCGCGCAGCAGCAGGAACAGCGCCGCCAGCGCGAGCAGGTGGCAGACGAGCGCCAGCACCGCGTAGAACGGGTTGCGCAGCGCGACCGTCCCCACGGCGCCCGCCACGGCCCCGATCGCCGCCAGGAAGAAGAGGACCTCCGCCATGCGGCCGCGGAACCTACTCGTCCGCCGTCCGCAGCGGGGTCCGGTCCAGCGGCTCGGCGAGCAGCATCTCCTTGGTGAAGATCAGGTCCGAGCGGTTGTAGTCGGACATCTCGTAGTCGTGGCCCATCGTGATCGCGTCGAACGGGCACGCGATCTCGCAGTAGCCGCAGAAGATGCAGCGCGAGAGGTTGATCTCGTAGACCGCCGCGTAGCGCTCGCCGGCGCTGACCCGGTTCTCGGGCGTGTTCTCGGCGGCCACGACGCGGATGCAGTCGGCCGGGCAGGCGGCGGCGCACAGCGAGCAGCCGACGCACTTCTCCAGCCCCGTGTCCTCGAAGCGGTGCAGCTTGTGACGCCCGCGGAAGCGCGGGAACACGGGCGTCTTCTCCTCGGGGTACTGGATCGTCTGCGGCCCCTCGACGTAGCGGGCCAGCGTCGTCTTGAGGCCCTTGAGCGTGGCGCCGAAGGCGCGGTAGGCGCCGCCGGCCGCGCTCGGCGAGGGGGCTCGCTGCACGGCGACGACGTCGTCGCCGGGTGTCCACCGTTCGAGAGGGACCACTAGAAGACCACCACCAGGATTGCAGTGACAAGGGCGTTCAGCGTCGCCAGCGGGAGGAAGATCTTCCAGCCCAGCGACATCAGCTGGTCGTAGCGCAGCCGCGGCAGCGTGGCGCGCACCCAGATGAACAGGAAGACGAAGAAGAGCATCTTCGCCAGCACGACGATCGGGTCGACCCACGTCGGCGGATCGACGAACGGGAGGTTCCAGCCGCCGAGGAACAGAGTGACGGCCAGCAGCGAGACGACGACGATGTTGAGGTACTCGGCGGCGAAGTAGGCGGCGAAGCGCCCGCCGCCGTACTCGGTGTTGTAGCCGCCGACCAGCTCGGCGTCGGCCTCCGGGAGGTCGAACGGCGGGCGGTTGGTCTCGGCGAAGCCGGCGACCAGGAAGATCACGAAGCCGACGAACTGCGGCACGATGAACGCGAGGTCCTCCTGGGCCTCGACGATCTGCGTCAGCGACAGCGAGCCGGTCATCATGATCACGCCGACCAGCGAGAGCCCCTGCGCGACCTCGTAGGAGATCAGCTGGGCGGCCGAGCGCATCGCGCCCAGGAACGAGTACTTCGAGCCCGACGCCCAGCCCCCGAGCATCAGCCCGTAGAAGGCGATCGCGCCGAAGGCGAAGGCGAACAGGATGCCGATGCTCGGGTCGACGCCGTAGAGGCCGACCTGCGTGCCGAAGATGTCGACCGTGTTCGAGAACGGGATGATCGCGATCGTCGCGACCGCGGTGAGCATCGAGATCGCGGGGGCGATCGCGAACAGCCAGCCGATCGAGGTGCGCGGGCGGAACTGCTGCTTGAACAGCAGCTTCCCGATGTCGGCCACCGGCTGCAGCGCCCCGAACGGGCCGACGCGGTTCGGCCCGTAGCGGTGCTGGAAGCGGCCGAGCAGCTTGCGCTCGGCCAGCAGCGCGACCGGGACGAGCTGGAAGACGACCCCGAAGATGACCAGCGCCTTGAGCAGCTGGATCCACCACGGCTCGTAGTAGCCGACGACCGCCACGGTGGTCACGTGGAGCCGTCCTCGGACCTGGCGGCGGCGGCGGCGCCGACGCGGCGGACCTCGACCATCGCCTCCGTCAGCACGTTGGCGGGCTGCTCGCGCGTGCCCGCGGCGAGGAACACCGAGCCACCCGGCACGGCCGCCCGCAGCTTGACCGCGCCCCTGACGCGCGTGCCATTCCCCCGGCCGGCTTCGCCGGCGGGGACAGGCCTCCCCACCTCGACCTGGTCGCCCTCGCCGATGCCGAGGCGCTCGGCGTCGACGGGCGAGAGCTCGAC
>Ga0136616_10000441_pt1 | contig 19451 bp, 22 predicted proteins | sample AntDrymUQ2992106_2_FD_106648 | JGI IMG/M metagenome (GOLD analysis project Ga0136616, IMG submission 106648) | Polar desert sand microbial communities from Dry Valleys, Antarctica - metaG UQ299 (21.06) | ecosystem: Environmental > Terrestrial > Soil > Desert | place: Antarctica: Dry Valley...
GGGTATACCCGAGTGTCAACCGACTGGTATGCAGCCGAGGGAGGCCAACCGACACCAGCGCCCGGACGCCGTGCTCGTCGACGACCGGCGACCGTTCCACACCGGAGGGCGGCGGGGCCTCGAGCTCGAGGTCGGCGATCTCGGCGACGAGCAGAGCTTCGGTCGGCCGGGCGGTGAAACCGGCGGCGAGGAGTCGATCGGGTAGGTCTGGCGGCTGGTCGTAGGAGTAGTGCTTCCACTCCCAAGGACGAGACAGCTCTGCGAACCGGCTGATCTGCGCTGCGATGACCGCGTCAGCGCTGGCGTCATCCAGGTCGGACCAATTCACCCCGGTCCACCCGCCCGGGCCGGAGATGCTCCGGATCACGTTGCTGTCCCGCTCGAGGTAACCCTCCGGTGGCTCGGGCTCCGGACGTCGGCGGATCTGTTCGTCGAAGGCCGCTAGTACGGCGAGTCGGTCCACGGGGTTAGCCTCTCGATCATGTCCATCGAGTTCCTGTTGACATCCCTTGTCGTGGCCGCCATTCCGGGCATCGGGGTCGTCTACACGATCTCGCACTCGATCAGCGGGGGCTGGCGCCGAGGGCTGGTCGCCTCCGTCGGCTGCACGCTGGGCATCGTCCCGCACATGCTCGCAGCCATGCTGGGACTCTCGGCGATCATGCAGGCCGGCGCGCTGGTCTTCGAGATAGTCCGCTACGCCGGAGTCGCGTACCTGATCTATATCGGCGTGTCGATGATCCGCACGGCTGGCGCCTTGGCGCTGGATGACGACAAGACCTCCATCGACCCGATGAGCACGGTTGTACGGCGCGGCATCCTGCTGAATGTCCTGAACCCGAAACTGACCCTGTTCTTCTTCGCGTTCCTGCCGCAGTTCCTGAACGGCTCGCCGAGCCTGCTCGACCCGACAGTGATTGCGCTGGGCGGTGTGTTCATGCTGATGACCCTCGCGATGTTCGCCATGTACGCATTCGTGACCGCCGCTGTCCGCGAGGTCGTGCTCGGCGCACCCCTTGTCCGCCGTTGGATCGAGCGCGTTCTCGGCACCCTGCTGATCGGCTTTGCGGCCAAACTCGCGTTCACCGACCGCTGAGCTGACCGGAGAGTCGTCGACATGTTCGGCTACGACGCCCCGGTCGTGCAGCGCTACCCGACGATCCGGGCCGGAGTGATCCACGCGACCGGCCCGCGTAATGGGCCCAGTTCACCAGACCTGCTCGAGGCCTCAGCGCTCGACGCTGGTGCTGGCGGCAAAGCGCGCACAGCGCCACCGGTCGAGCACGGTCGAAGCACTCTTCGTCATCGAAGGCCAGCACGACGCGCGCAGCGGCCGACATCACGCCGGCACTTGGTGACCTGACGCCGCTGCTTGCCTCGTACCAGCCGGACAGCAAGCTGGACCCTACGAGCTGTCCGCGGGGCACCCCAAGATCATGAGCGCCACCGGTATAGGGGAGCTGCACCCAGATCGCTCATGATCAACCAGTTACACCCGATCGGTCCCTAGAAGTCCAACGCCGACCGCGTCCTCGAATCGGATGGGTGACCTATGGGAGGTCAGCCGTCGACGGCGTCGTCGTGCTGGTGGAACCGGCGAGCTGCCGACCGGGTCAGGCCGGTGAGTGCGTCGTAGACGCGTCCGGGCTTCGCGACGGTATGCCCGGGCGCCAGTGGCGTACGTGCCTCCTCCGAAGGGAGCAGCCGGTTGGCCGCCGACAACAACCGGATCGTGGTGGCCGGCGCGATCCCGTGCAGCCGTACCGCGACCTTGGCCGCCGGGGTAAGCACGATCTCCGGCGAGCCCCGCAGAGTCGCCCGAATCAGCTTCGCCGCGGCTCGCTCGGCATCCATGGACAGCAGCGGCAGGCTGTCGGCGACACTGAACCAGCGGTACTCCGCCGCCCGGTCCCCGGTGAACAGCGCATTACGCGGCGAACCGGTGCGCATCAGTCCGGGTACGGCGGTGGTCACCGTGATCCCGTGCCGAGCCGCCTCGACCCGCAGTCCTTCGGCGAACCCGACCGCGGCGTGCTTCGCGACGGTGTAGGGCAACAGATGCGGGGCCGGGACCTTGCCGCCCAGCGAGGTGATCACCAGGATCCGCCCACCGCCCATAGCACGCATCAGTGGCAGCGCGGCCAACGTCGGGTACAGCACTCCCCAGAGCATGACGCCCAGCGCGTCGGCGAAGTCGCTCGATCGCATGGCCGCCGCTGGACCCACCTGGATCGCACCAGCATTGGCCACCAGCACGTCCAGCCGCCCGAACTGCTCCGTCGCCGCAGCTACGACCGCCTTTGCCTGCACCTCGACCGAGACGTCGGCCGCGACGGTCACCACCTGGCCTCCGCGGCCCCGCAGTTCGGCGGCGGCCACAGCCAGGCCATCCGCGGAGCGAGCACAGATGACGAGATCGTGGCCCTGGTCGGCGAGTTCGCGGGCGAGCAGAAATCCCAGACCGCGACTGGCCCCGGTCACGACGGCCACCTGACGGGTCGTCATCCAGTCCTCGCCATGGCGCCGCCCAACACAGCGGCCGTACTTCTCGCCGGTATGCGCACAATGGTCACGATCCGATCCGGCAATTCGCCGTTATGCGCACAACGGCGAGGGGAACGAGTGGCCGAAGCGACCTCATGCCGGATGGCCCACGAGCGCTGGGGCCTGCCGGGGTGCATCGGCCAGCGGGCGGCGCAGCGCCGAACGGCCCTGGCCCCAACAGTCGAGCAGGAGCGCGGAGAGCCGGTCGGCGAGCAGGCCGCTGGCCCGGATCCCGAACACCACGTCTCGAGCCAGCGCAGGCTCGGCGGCCAGCATCGGGGCGATGACCCCGCGACGGATGAGCTGCTCGTGTACGGCGTCGGCCTCGACATGCTCGGCATAGAAATCCACCGCCGCAGCGGGAGCCTCCAGTCGCCGCAGGGCCTTGACTAGCCGGTCCGAGCCGGGAGAGGAGGTCAGCTCGACAGTGGCGAACTGCCCGACCAGCGCCCCGCGCAGCCCCCGATGCAGCCCACACACCGACATCAGATTGACCTCGGCCAGCACCTCGGCGGGCGCGGCGTCGAGATACTGCCCGTATGCGGAGCAGAGACCCAAGGCGTCCATCATGTCGGCAAAGAGCTTGGCGTGCATCCGATCCGGGTTCCCAGCGCCGTACTCGTCGTGCTCGATCGTGACCAGCGCGGCCTTCGCCGGCCCCTCCAACCGGGCGATCACAAGGGCCTGCGGATCGGCCTCCTTGAGGTGGTAGAGCGAGCGAAGCGCCACGTACTCGCGCATCTGCCACAGCTCGCCGTCACGGCGCAGGTGGTGCGAGACACCGGGGGCGTCGATCGGCTCGATCAGCAGCGTCGCCAATTCGGCGTCGACATCGACGTCATCGGCACCACCTGCGACGTCGGCCCGCAGGGCGTAGAGGAACAGCCGCTCCATGCTCGCGCGGGCGGCGAGCAGCGTCGGATCCCACTCGCGGTCGTCGGGCACCGAGGCGAAACCGCGGTAGTGCAGTTCGTAGCTGCAGTACAGCGCGAGCTGAAGATCCTCGCCGTACGGGTCGCAGTCCTCGGGTACGGACAGTGCGACCGGTCCATGCTGCAGGGCATCGATCAACGCCGCGGACAACGGACCTCGAGGTTGCGGCAGCCCCGGCGGTTCAACGGGTCGCGGCGGATTGCGGCTGAGCACGGTCCTCCTCCTGCGCGATGTCATGGGCGAGGTCGGCGATGCGCACCCGGGACCGATGGCTGGTGTCGCAGAAGGGCTGCCGCCGGCTGCGCTTGCAGACGCACAGCGCCGTGACCGGTCGATCCGACCGTACGCGGCTGCCATCGGGCAGCACGATCTCCACCGGCCCGCAGACCAGGATCGGGCCGTCGTCGGTGAGCACGATCTCCTGAGCGTCCTCGACTTCGCTGGACACTGCGCTCTGGCCGACCTCAGGCATGCCGCGCTCCCACTACCACGAGCTTCTCGATCCGTTGTCCTGGGTAAATCATTCCCCGTGATTCGAGCATTGCCGCGCGGGTCAGCAACACCGGGCCGAACGCAACGTTCGCCCGGGCCAGCACCTGCGCCTGCAGGCCGGCCGCGCTGAGCGCCTCGAGGGTCCGGTCGGTGCCACACAATTCGGAGTGCACCAGCAGCAGATCGCCCTCCAACGTCAGGACATCGGCCACGTCGGAGCAGATCCGATCCAACAGCGCACGCCCGTCGAGCCCGGCATCCCATGAGCGGGCAATCCGGTGGCGCGGCAGCACCGTGCCCTCCGATGGAACGTACGGAGGATTGGCGACGACAAGATCGAAGCGGCGACCGGCCACCGGGGCGAAGAGATCGCCACGCCGTACCGACACGCGCGTGCCCTGCAGTCGGCTGTTCAGCCAGGTTGCCGCGACCGCTCTCAGGGACAGGTCAACGGCGGTCACGCGGGTGGCGCCGGCCCGGGCGGCGGCGATGGCCAGGGCGCCGCTTCCGGTACCAATGTCCAGGACGCGCTTTCCCACGGCGTACTCACCGCGGCGCATCACCTCGACGAGGAGGTCGGTGTCGTCCTCGGCCCGATACACCCCAGGCGGATACAGAAGCATCACCCCGGGCAAGTGCCCGGACTCCCGGTTGTCAAACATGATCGTTCTCACCTGTGGCTTGCCGGCCGCCACCCGATAGAAGCTCCCAGGAATAGTCCTGGAACGCGCGTACGACTTCGGACACGCCCGAGACGTACGCCGGTAGGCCTTCCTCCGAGTCGGCTGCTACCTCCATGGCGTCAGCTTCATGCCCGGCGGCTCAGCCGAGGGTCCGCGCGAGGAAGGCCAACACGGCGTCGGCCACCGGCGGGTCGTCGAGCAGCCGGGTGGCATGCGCCCGACCGGGCCGGATCAGCACCTCAGGACTGGCGCCGGCAGCGGTCAAGGCTTCGGCCATCACCTCGGTCTGCTCGACCGGCAGGCTCTCGTTCTCGGACTGAGCGAGCAGGAAAGGCGGATCAGTGGGATCGACCTGGGTGATCGGTGAGGCGGCCGCACCCGTGGGGCAGCCGACGAGTTCCGCGCAGCCGAGGTAGTCCAGCACGCGTTGGATCTGAGTGGACTGGGGCTCACCGAGGGTCAGGGCTCGCTCGGTGAAGTCGGCGGCCCCCGACAACGAAACTACCGAGGCGACCCGAGACCCCTGCGCAACTGACCCGTCGCCGGACGTCCCGAGCAACTGCGCGAGGTTAGCCCCGGCCGAACCGCCGATGACACCGATCCGGGCGGGGTCGATGCCGTAGGTCTGGGAGTTCGCCCGGGTCCACTGCACCGCGGCCTGCAGGTCCTCGATAGCGGCCGGAAACCGGTGTTCGGGGGCGAGGCGGTAGTTGAGATTGACAGCCACGTAACCGCTTTCGGCCAGCCAGCGGCAGATCTCCTGCCATCGAGCGGTGCTCTTGTCGCCGGCGGCGAAGGCGCCTCCGTGAACGAGCAGCACGGCGGCCCGCGGGCTGTCCGCCCCAGGCAACTGGCACACGTCGAGCATGACCTGCTGCCCGTCGACCTCCCGATAGACGATGTCGGTCTCGACACTGATCGTGCCCGGCTCCGTCTGGCTGGGCACCGGCGCGCTGGTCGCGGGCGGGGAAGGCCGCGGCGGCGAGGACGATGTGCGCAGCGCAATGGTCGCGTTGCCCTCGACGGCTGGCCAGTCGCTGCACCCCGCGAGCCCGCTCAGCGTGAGTCCGAGGATCACCAGGGTCAGCGCAGTCCTGCGCCTGGTTCGTCGCGACACGTGCACTCCTCCTGCCTCATCACACCTGTACCCCGCGAACGATCCGCTTGCGCCGGTCAGTGTGGCTGGTCGAGTCGGCCGAGCATCTCCCGGATCCAGGGACGGAAACCGACCCGCTCGTAGAGCCGAGCGGCGTCGCTGTTCGCCTCGACGACACCGATGGAACAGTACGAGCATCCACGTCGCTGCAACTCCGTACGGCAGGCTGCGAGCAGGTCGGTACCGATTCCGGCGCCGCGGGCGCGATCGGAGACCACGAGTGAATCCACGTCGCCGCGGATCGGGCCGAGGTCGAAGGTCGGTCCGGACTCGACGAGACGACAATAGAGATAGCCGACCGGCTCGCCGGATCCGCGCAGCCGGGCGAGGAACAACAGCCCACGGGCCTCGTCGAGGCATTCTCGCAACTGGTGGATTGCCAGTCACGAACTGCCGCGGGATTCGGCGAGTCGCCGCATCCAGTACCGGAACCAGTCGGCGCCGTAGGGCACGTACACCCGGACCGGAACATCACGCGCGACGAGATCATCCAGCGTCTCCGGCCGTACGCCGAGCAACTGTTCGACCGGGCGAGGGCCGAGGGCGGTCAACAGTGCCTCGCGCAGAACTCCGTCGTGGGTGGCCAGCGCGAAGTCTGCGCCGGTCTGCGCCAGTCGGTGGGCCAGCCGCAGATAGGCGATGTCGGTGGGCTCCCCGTAGGGCAGGGCTCGATCGGGCGGCTCGAGGTAGGCGCCCTTGACCAGCCGGACATGCACGCCGGCCTCCACGAGGCGATCCAGGTCATCGGCGGATCGGTGCAGGTTCGCCTGGACAGTGGCCCCGAGCCGATCGGCCAGACCATTCCCACGGCTGGCCACCGCCAAGACGCAGTCCAGGACGGCGTCGGCGCGGGCATGATCCTCGGCGCCGACCTGGATCCGCCGACCGTGCGGCAACGCGGCGACGATGGCGCCAAGCTGGTCGGCACAGCGGCTGTGGTCGACGTCCAGGCCGAGATGGGACAGATCGACCGACAGCCACACCCCGTCGCGTTGCTGGGCCAGCTCACCGGCCAGCCGGACATAGTCCGCGGCTACTTCCTCGGCCGCCCCTGCATCGGTGACCAGCTCGCCGAACTGGTCGACGCTGGCGCCAATCCTCCTGCTGTGCAGCCGATCTGCTGCCTGCCAGGCCTCAGCCAGGGTGCTGCCCGCGACATATCGAGAGGCAGCGCGCAAGGCCTGGCGCTCGCCCGCCGCCGTGGCTCGTACGATCCGCTCGAAGCGGGCACTGGTGGCCAGCCGGAAGAGCGTGGCTCGTACGACCGACATCCCGCCATCGTGTCAGCCCACTCTCGGTCGCCGCCGACGACGAGGATCCGGCAGGGCGCCGTACCGGCGAATCGTCCGCGAGTTCGGGGTTTCCGGGGTCATCCGGTCGTCGATGGGCCCGACAACCCCGAACTCGGCGAGCCCGGGTCGGTGAGGCCGCGCGCTCGGTCCAGCAGCAGGGTGCGCTCCCGCTCGTTGCGGGTCATGGTCGCGGCCCGCTCGAACTCCGTACGTGCCTCGTCGTGGCGGCCGAGCCTGGCCAACAGATCGCCGCGCACGCTGGGCAGCAGGTGGTAGTCCCGCAAGGACGGTTCGTCGGTGAGCTGCTCGACCAGTACAAGACCGGCGGTCGGGCCGAAGGCCATGGCCAGCGCGACCGCGCGGTTGAGTTCCACGATCGGTGACGGGGTCAGCTCGGCGAGCGTGTCGTACAGCGCGGCGATCCGCGGCCAGTCGGTGTCCTGCGGGGTCAACGCCCGGGCATGGCAGGCGGCGATAGCGGCTTGCAGCGCGTAGGCACCGTACGGCCCGCTCGTACCGCTCGTTCGGCCCGTACCCCTTGATGCGCCAAGCTGTTCGGCGCGGGTGAGGGCGGCCAGGCCGCGGCGGATGAGTAGGTGATCCCAGCGGCCGCGGTTCTGGTCCAACAGCAGGATCGGTTCGCCGGACGGTCCGGTCCGTGCGCGCGTTCGCGAGGCCTGGATCTCCATGAGGGCGACCAAGCCGTGCACCTCGGGTTCGGCGGGCATGAGTTCGGCGACGATCCGGCCGAGTCGGAGGGCATCCGCGCACAGTTCCGGCCGCATCCAGTCGTCGCCGGCCGTCGCGGAGTATCCCTCGTTGAAGACCAGGTAGATGACCTCGAGCACCGACGGCAGCCTCCGGGCCAGCTCCTCGCCGCTGGGGACCTCGAAGGGCACCTTGGCGTCGGCCAGGGTTCGCTTGGCCCGGACGATGCGCTGTGCGACCGTGGATTCCGAGACCAGAAAGGCCCGGGCGATCTCCGGTGTCGTGAGCCCGCCGAGCAGCCGCAGGGTCAGGGCGACCCGGGCCTCGGTGGACAACTTCGGGTGGCAGGCGGTGAAGACCAGCCGCAGCAGATCCTCGCCGATGTCGTCGTCATCGGCCGCGTCGACGCCTGGTACGGCGGTAGCGGCGTCGGTCTCGAGGTCGCGCGCGAGCAGAGCTTGCTTGTGCTCCAGTCGCTCGTTGCGCCGAATCAGGTCAATCGCGCGACGCTTGCCGACGGCCATGAGCCAGGCACCCGGGTTGTCCGGCACGCCCGAGTCGGGCCACTGCTCGAGGGCGGCGACCAGGGCATCCTGGGCGAGTTCCTCCGCGTGTCCCAGGTCGTGGACCAGCCGGGCCAGACCGGCGATCACCCGGGCCGACTCGATCCGCCAGACCGCCTCGATCGCGCGATGGGTCGCGCCGATCGCCGGGGAGGTGTCGCAAGCCGCCATGGCCAATGATCAGACCACGACCGCCACCCGCGCGATGGCCGGGCCGCCGCTACTGCTGGTTCAACTCCGATTGCGCCCGCAGCCGGTCCTCCTGCTCGCGGAGTTCCGGGGTGTACTCGTCGCCGAAGTCCTCGGCCTCGAAGACCTGGCGAATCTCGATCTCGGTCTCTTGGTCGGCCGAGATCGGCACCCGCTTGACCCACTCGACCGCCTCGTCCAGGGACTTGACTTGGATCAGCCAGAACCCGGCGATCAGCTCCTTGGTCTCGCTGAACGGGCCGTCGGTCACGGTCCTGTTACCACCGGAGAAGCGCACTCGCGCGCCCTTGGAACTTGGCTGCAGCCCCTCGCCGGCCAGCATCACCCCGGCCTTGACGAGCTCTTCGTTGTAGTTGCCCATGTCGGTGAGCTCCTGCTCGGTGGGCATAACGCCGGCCTCGGTGTTCTGGTCCGACTTCAGGATGATCATGAAACGCATGGCGGGTCTCCCTCTTCGACGTGATCCTTCGAGCGGATCGACCGGGCGCTTTGCCTGGTTCTACAAGCGCGTCGAACGAGGCCACGGCCGTATCGACAACACGTGGAACTTTGTTTGGAGATCTTTTTCGTGACCGGCCAGGGCGCAGGCTGACTCAGCCGGTGGTCGCCTTGAGGAACCGCTCGCCCATGTCCTCCAGCTCGGGCCTGGACAGGTTCTCCTGGAGCTCGGGAAGCAGGTCGGCCTCCTCCTCTTCGAAGTGATGGCGCAGTTCGGCCGCGAATGCCGAAACCGTGCCGTCGAAGCCCGGTCCACCCGGCTCCTGGTTCAGGAGTTCGTCGAGCAGACCCATGATCTGGTCATGCTCGGCCGCGCCGTCCTTGATCTCCTCGTCGGTATCGGGTTCGACCCTCTTGATCGTCGGGTAGACGAAGCCCTCCTCGGCCTCGTGGTGCGGCTTGAGCATGCCGTGGATCTTCTGTAGGGCAGCCGCGACGTCACCCTTCTCCGCCTCTACCTGCTTCACCAACTTGTCGACTTCCCGGTGCTGTTCCTTGATCACGGTGACGACGCTGCTGGCCATTCGGGTGCCTCTCGTTCGGTGACAGTGGCTGCGCTCCTCACCCGCCGTACCCGGTTTGTGCCTCCTCACACCACAGTGTGTCGCGGTTTCGGGCTGACCGAGTCGAGGAGCCCTCGCGGGAGCACAATGAGGTTGGGACGTGAGGAGAACTGGTGTATCAGACGATCGCGGATCTGGTCATGCTGTTGCACTTCGCGTTCCTGGTGGTGCTCACCCTCGGCGGGTTCGTGGCGTGGCGGTGGCCGCGGTTCATCTGGGTCCACGTCGGGCTGGCGATCTGGGGCGTGCTCAACGCCGTGTTCAACGTGCCATGCCCGCTCACCGGCATCGAGGATTGGGCCAGTCGGCGGGCTGGTGAGCAAGGACTACCCAGCGGCTTCATCGACAACTACCTCACCGGTGTGGTGTATCCCGAAGAGCAACTGGCCGCCGTACAGGCCGGTGTGGCCTGCCTGGTGGCAATCTCGTGGATCGGCTTCGGGATCCGCGTCCATCGGCGGCGATCAGCTGCGGCTGCAAGAACGCCACTGAGACCGGAGGATATGGTCCACGGCGTGGGACCTGCGGCGCACATGGCGATCAGATGGGACCGGGATGGGCGCTGACAATGGCGCTGGCAACGGCGAACTGGACATCCTCGGGATCGGCAACGCGATCGTCGACGTGATCTCCAACGCCACCGACGAGGTGATCCTCAGCCACGGACTTCCCAAGGGCAGCATGACGCTGATCGACGCCGAGCGGGCCGATGCACTGTACGTAGCCATCGGTCCGAGCATGGAGATCTCCGGCGGCGGAGGGGCCAACACCATCGCCGGAGCCGCCTCGTTCGGCGCGGAGGTCGCATTCATCGGAAAGGTCCGCGACGACACGCTCGGCGACACGTTCACCTCCGACATCCGGGCCGCCGGCGCGGTCTTCCGGACACCGCCGTTGAGCCAAGGCCCAGCCACCGCGCGTTGCCTGATCATGGTCTCGCCGGACGGCCAGCGCACGATGAGCACCTATCTCGGCGCGGCCGTCGAGCTCGGGCCCGAGGACATCGACACCGACCTGGTCGGCCGCGCGAAGGTGACGTACCTGGAGGGTTATCTCTGGGATCCGCCACGAGCCAAAGAGGCCTTCCGTACGGCGATGGCCGCCGCGCATGCGCGCGATCGCAAGGTCGCACTCAGCCTCTCGGACACGTTCTGTGTCGAACGGCACCGGGAGGAGTTCCGGGCCCTGGTCGAGAACGACGTCGACATCCTGTTCGCCAACGAGGAAGAGGTCCGCGAGCTTTACCAGGTTGCGACCCTGGACCAGGCGCTGGCGGCGGTCCGCGGCCGGTGCGAGATCGTGGCCGTGACCCGCTCGGAAGAGGGCTCGCTCGTCTCCTCGGGGGGCTGCTTTCACGAGGTTCCCGCCGAACCGATCGACACCCTCGTGGACACCACCGGCGCCGGCGACTCGTACGCTGCCGGCTTCCTGTACGGGCTCACGCACGGTCTGGATCTGCCGACCTGTGCACGGCTCGGCTCGATCGCCGCGGCCGAGATCATCTCGCACGTCGGCGCCCGCCCGCAGGTCAATCTCGCGGAGCTCGCCGCACCGGTCCTTGCCGCGCGGTAGCGCTCCAGCAGGCTGTACGGCATGACCCGCGCCGGGCAACACGATCACGATCACGGCACCCGGGGTCATGACCATGGGCAGCACAGTTGCCGGCAACACGGCCATGAGCATGACCACGAGCACCCACGTGCCGCACTGTGGCGGTTTGCGTCAAAACCGTCAGGGCGTCGGCGCGTGCGCTGGCCAGGATGGCTGCCCCATACGTTCCGCCCGCACAGTCACGACTCGGCTGATTCCGTCGATCCCGCACTCGAGGCGAGCGGCGAGGGCATTCGAGCGGTCAAGATCAGCCTTGTCGTGCTGGGGATCACCGCCGCGGCCCAGCTGGTCGTAGTCCTGTTCACCGGGTCGGCCGCCCTGCTGGCCGACACGATCCACAACTTCTCCGACGCCCTGACGGCAGTGCCGTTGTGGATCGCCTTCGTGATCGGCCGGCGACCGGCGACTCCGCGCTACACCTACGGCTTCGGCCGCGCCGAGGATCTGGCCGGCGTCTTCATCGTCGCGATGATCGCGCTCTCCGCCGTGTTGGCCGGGTACGAGTCGATCAGCCGGTTGATCGACCCGCGGCCGATCACGAACGTCGGTGTGGTGTTGATCGCCGGGCTCGTCGGGTTCGCCGGGAACGAACTCGTCGCGGTGTACCGGATCCGGATCGGGCGCAAGATCGGCTCCGCCGCGCTGGTAGCCGACGGACTGCACGCCCGTACGGACGGATTCACGTCTCTGGCGGTGGTCGCCGCCGCGCTGGGCGTGCTGGCCGGCTTCCCACTGGCCGATCCGATCGTGGGACTGTTGATCACCGTGGCGATCCTGTTCGTACTCAGGGGCGCGGCCAGGGACATCTACCGCCGGCTGATGGACGCCGTGGATCCCGGACTGGTGGATCAGACCGAGCGCGTCGCCCGCGGTGTCGACGGCGTCGAGGACGTGGCCGAGTTGCGGCTGCGGTGGATCGGACACGCCCTGCGCGCCGAAATCAACATCGTTGTGGACCCGGCACTGGACCTGCGTGCTGCGCACGCACTCAGCCATCAGGTGGAACACGAACTGCTGCACCACATCCCGCGGTTGCACGCCGCGATCGTGCACGCCGAACCCGGTCTCGGACCGGGCGTTCATGACGACCTCGAGCACCATCGCTGACCCGGGCCCAATCCGTCGTCACGGAGGGGATCAGGCGGGCTACTCGTGCAGCTGACCCTCGCTCATCCGCCACTGCCGGGTGCTTCGGGTCGACTCGAGCATTCGGCGATCGTGGGTCACCAGCACGAGCGTCCCGGTGAAGCTGTCCATCGCCTGCTCCAACTGCTCGATGGCCGGCAGATCGAGGTGGTTCGTCGGCTCGTCCAGGATCAGCAGGTTGACCCCACGCGCCTGCAGCAGGGCCAGTGCCGCGCGGGTCCGTTCGCCAGGGGACAGCGAGGCGGCCGGTCGCAGCACGTGCGCTCCGCGCAAGCCGAACTTCGCCAACAAAGTGCGCACCTCGTCGTCGGGCAATGCCGGAATGTTGGCCCCGAACGCGGCGGCCAGCGATCCCTCGCCGCCCTGGAACAGGCCGCGAGCCGGGTCGATCTCTCCGATCGCGATCCCCGATCCAAGCGTGGCTCTGCCCGCGTCGGGCGCCAGCCTGCCCAGCAGTACCGCGAGCAGGGTCGTCTTGCCGGAACCGTTCGGCCCGGTGAGCAGGATCCGATCGCTCCAATTGACCTGCGTGCTCACCGGTCCGAGAGTGAAACCGGTTCGCCGTACGACTGCCGCGTCGAGGGTGGTCACCACCGTGCCACTGCGCGGTGCGACGGCGAAATCCATCCGCAGCTCCCACTCCTTGCGAGGCTCTTCCACGACCTCTAGCCGTTCGATCCGGCGTTGGGTCTGCTGCACCTTCGAAGCCTGCTTCTCCGAGGACTCCACCGCCATCCGACGCCCGATCTTGTCCATGTCGGTGAAGTTCCGGCGTACGGCGCGGACGCCCTTGTCGGCCCAACTGCGCTGCATGTGGGCGCGCTGCTCGAGGTCGGACCGGGTTTCGGCGTACTCCTCGAATGCCTCGCGGGCATGTAGCCGCGCGACGGCGCGCTCGGCCAGGAATGCGTCGTAGCCCCCGTCGTACACGGTGATCTCCTGCTGGGCCAGATCCAGTTCGACGATCCCGGTTACTGTGCGCGCCAAGAACTCACGGTCATGGCTGACCAGCACAACGGCCGTACGGGTGTCCGCGACGAAGCGTTCGAGCAGTTCGAGCCCGCCGAGATCCAGGTCGTTGGTCGGCTCGTCGAGCAGCAGGACGTCATAGCGGGACAACAGCAGCGAGGCCAGCCCCGCTCGGGCCGCTTGCCCTCCGGACAGGGTCTGCGTCAGTGCATCCAGACCCACCCCGAGGCCGAGCTCGGCCATGACCTTCTGGGCGCGCTCGTCTAGATCGGCGCCGCCGAGGGTCAGCCACCGTTCGAGTGCAGCGGAATAGCGGTCCTTTCCGCCTCTGGCCAGCTCGGCGGCTGCGGTGGTCATCTGGAGTTCGGCCTCGGCGACGCCGGTCCGGCGGGCAAGGAAGTCGCGCACCGTTTCGCCGGCCAGCCGGTCGGGCTCCTGGGGCAGATACCCGATCGTCGCATCGGATGGGCTGAGCGAAACCGTCCCCTCGGTGGCGACCTGTCCCTCACCTGTCGAGAGCTCGTACGCGTCAGCGGACGCCGATGTGCCCGAAGCGGTTCGCGGGTCGTCCGAGTGTTGGCTACCGGCAACGGCGAGCAGCCTGAGCAGAGTGGTCTTGCCCGAACCGTTCGCGCCGATGAGACCAAGGACCTCCGCTGGCCCGAGAACGAGATCGAGCTCGGAGAACAGCGTCCGCGCACCGTAGGTCGCCGACAGCCCGCTCACGCGCAGCGTTGCTGTCATGCGCCCAGTATTCCGGCCCCAGTCTCAACCCTTATGCGCATAGCGGCGAGAATTCGGGCACGGCCGTGACCCTTATCCGCATAAGGGTGAGGCAGTCGGGCGGGTCAGGTGGTACTGCCGGCACCGGAGACCTGCATGACCGAGAGGATGTTGCCGGCCGGGTCGGTGAACCAGGCCTGGGCGATGTCACCCACCCGGAAGATCCCCTTCTCGTCGGTGTCGGTGTCGGTCGCCGTACCGCTGTAGTGCGTTACGGCGACACCCCGCTCGGCCAGTGCGTCGACGGCCGCCTCGATGTCGTCCACCTCGAAATTCAGGACGGTGTACGTCGCCGGCGAGTGGTCGGCCTTGGGGTAGACCAGGATCTGCCGGTCGTTTCCGAGCTGCAGGAACAGCAGGCCGCCGTCCTGGGTCACCGGGACGCCGAGAGTTTCGCTGTAGAAGGCTTTCGCCGTCCCCACGTCAGGTACGGCGAAGCTGCTGGATGCCCTACTGGTGTCAAACATACTGATCTCCTTCACTGTTGAGGTTCGCCCCAGTACGCCGCACCTACGCGACGACCGGTCCGGAACCGCTGATCTCGTACCTGGTGGCTTCGTGGCTGAGTACCCCGACTGGCGAGGGCGACGGGCTGAAGGTCGCGCACCGTAGGGCGAAGTCCTCGGCGGTTGCCCACTGCTCGAACAGGTTCACCCGCCCCGGCTCGACCGGATCCGGGGCGACGACGAAGTCCACGCATCCCGGCTCCGCCCGGGTCTGTCTGATCTCGTCGGCGGTCCCGGCCAGAAACTCTTCGCGGCGATCAGGGTCGACGTACAGCTTCGCGGTGATGATCAGCATCAGCTCGCGGCTCCCCGACTCCCGCACGTTATGCGCATAACGTCCGATTCCGCGGCGGATTCCGGGACGTTATGTGCATAAGGTCCGGGGTGGTTCTCGCAAGGCACGTCGGCGTCCGTCTCCGGGGCGGTCTCGAGTTCGGTCTCGCCGTGCGGGGGTACGTGCCGGAACAGCACTGTTGCGACACCCGCGAGGACCAGGAACACCACAGCGCTCAGGCCGGCCACCACGTTGAGTCCGTCGGTGAAGGCATCCCGGGCGGCGGCGAGCAGATCGGCCCCGAGCCGGTCGGGCAGCTGCGCCGCTGCCGCGGCGGCACCGATGATGCCCTCCCGAGCTGCGGCCACAACCTCGCCCGGCAGGCCTGAGCCAAGAGAATCTGACAGCTGGCTGCGGTAGACCGCAGTGCCGAGGCTGCCCATCGTCGCGACCCCCAATGCGATACCGAACTCGCCGCTGGTCTCCGAGATCCCCGAGGCCGAGCCGGCCTTCTCCGGCGGGGCGGAGCCGATGACCAGCCCGATCCCGAGTGCCGAGGGCAGCGCGATCCCGACGCAGGCGAGCACGAACCCGCTGATCACCAGCGCCATCCCGCCCATGCTGTCGGCCTGCGTGACCAGCATCAGCCCGCCGGCCGCGATCGCCAGACCGGATGCCATCACGTACGCCGGACGGAACCGTCGCGCCAGTTGCGGGGCGAGCATGGTGGCGATCACCATCGCCAGGTTCATCGGGACCAGCCAGAGCCCGGCAGTCAGCGGCGAGAAGCCCTGCACCATCTGCAGGTAAAGGGTGACCAGCAAGAAAGTCCCGGCCATCACGATGCCGCCGAACATCCCGATCGCGAGGGCGCCGCTGAACGAGCGGTTGGCGAACAGCCGAAGGTCCAGCAACGGAGAGGTCAGCCGGGTCTGCCGCCGTACGAAGCTGGTCCCGACGATCCCCCCGACCACGATCGCGAGCACCGGAACCGACTGCAACCCGTCCTTGGCCAGTTCCTTCAGGCCGTAGATGATCGGCAGGATCGTTGCCAGTGACAGGGCGACGCTGATCAGGTCCAGCCGGCCGGGGTCGGGGTCGCGGTACTCCGGCAGCAGCTTGGGCGCGCTGAGCAACAGCAGGACCATCACCGGTACGCCGAGCAGGAACGCCGACCCCCACCAGAAGACCTCCAGCAGTACGCCGCCGACCAGCGGGCCGACGGTCATGCCGCCCATGAAGCAACTCATCCACACCGAGATGGCAATTCCGCGTTGGTGCGCGTCACTGAACATGTTGCTGATCAGCGCCAAGGTCGAGGGCATCAGCGTCGCGCCGGCGATGCCGAGCAGCGCGCGGGCCGCGATCAGCAGCTCCGCACTCGGCGCGTAGGCCGCGATCACCGAGGCGACGCCGAAGGCGCTGGCACCGATCATCAGCAGCTTGCGGCGTCCGATCCGGTCACCGAGAGTTCCCATTGTGATCAGGAACCCGGCGATCATGAAGCCGTAGATGTCCATGATCCACAACTGCTGCGTGCTGCTGGCGCCCAGATCGGCGCTGAGGTAGGGCAACGCCAGGTACAGCACGCTCATGTCCAACGAGAGCAACAGAGTGGGCAGCGCAAGTACGGCCAGCCCGAGCCACTCGCGCCGCCCGGCCCGTACGGCGGTCTCCGTGCCGGAGGTGTCCACACTCATCGCTTGCTCCTCTACTCGTCTCCTGTCCGGGTAGACCGCCGGCTTAGCGAGAACTCATCGTTAGCAGGCCGGCGCGGCTAACGAGATCTTGCGCGCATCTGATGCGGACTTAACTATCATGTGATGATGACCCGTACCACCATCGATTTAGACCCAGGAGTCCTGCGGGACCTGAAGCGCCTTCGGGAACGTGAAGGTAAGACGCTGGGACAGCTTGCCTCCGAGCTGCTCGCGGCGGCGCTCGCCGAGCGGAAGCCGGGAGCTGGCAAGAGGTTCGAGTGGACAAGCGCTCCGATGGGTCGCCCAGCTGTCGAACTGGAGGACAAGGAGGCGCTTGCCGCGCTCCTCGACGAACGGTGAGTCAGACGATCGACGCCAACGTTCTGGTCTACGCCTCGAACGAGGATGATCCAGCCACCGAGGCAGCTCGGGCATTTGTGGCAAGGCTCGCTGCGGGGCCGGATCTTGTCGTGCTGTTCTGGCCGGTTCTGATCGGTTACCTCCGAATCGCCACCCATCCGTCGATCTTCGCTGCGCCGCTCGCGCCGGCAATCGCCGAGCGCAACGTCGAATCGTTGCTCGACCGGCCGCACATCCGCGTGGTGAGCGAGTTGCAGGGCTACTGGACCACCTACCGGCACGTGACCGGGCAAACCCCCGTCCGTGGCAACCTGGTTTCCGATGCCGCGCTGGTTGCCCTGATGCGACAGCACGGAGTCACCACGATCTGGACGAGGGACCGCGACCTACGAAAGTTTGACGGCATCACCGCCCGGAGCCCGTTCGACTGACTCGCCGTGCTGCCGTCAGTAGATATCGTGTCCTGGGGGTGTGGCGTCCTCGTCCAGCTGGACAGGTCGGGCCCGGACGAGGGGGTCGTGCCGGAGGGTCTCGACGAGAGCCGCTGGTCCGCCGACGCAGGTCCAGGTGTCGTCCCAGAGGGCTGAGACGAGCCAGGATCGATCCGCGGGGAAGAACAGGTCCGGCAGTACGCCGTACTGGCTCCGCATGTGCTCGGTGCGCCAGGTGAGCGCCTGCTCTGGCCCGGCTTCGACCAACACGTAGTGCCAGTCCGCGTAGAGGGAGACCGTCGGAGCCTGCGGGAAGACAATGTCGTGAGCGCCGGTGTCGAGATAGCCCAGCCACCACGGCTGGTCAGGCGTGTGGTCAACGAGGTCCTTGACCACGGCTTGCTCGTGCAGCGGCGTGCTGATCGCTGTGTCGTCCGGCTCGTGGAAGGTGGCGTAGGCATGGAAGACCGCAGGAATGGCCGCGGTGATCGTCCGGCCGAATTTGGTCCCGTTCGCGATCCAGGCGGCATCGGAGGTCGTCCCGAGCTGCCAGGGTCGTCCGTCCTTGGTGACCTCCATCCGACCATCCAACCCGCTCGATGGCTTGTCACCACATGCGAGGCCTCGAAACCGTAGTAGCATCTCACGTGCTACATTTCTCCTGTGGAGCGGATCGGGATCCGAGAGCTACGCCAGCACGCCAGTCGCTTCCTGCGTCTGGTCAAAGCCGGCCAGACAGTCGAGGTGACCGAACGCGGCGTACTCGTGGCACTGCTGGTCCCGCCTCATCCAGCCAGCGGCGTCCGGGAAGAACTAGTCGCCACTGGTCGGCTCATCCCCGCCACTGGCCCCCTTCGACTTCCGCGGCGTGCCCCAGCGCTTCCGGGCATGCCTGACACCGGAGCGATCCTGGACGAGTTGCGCGAAGAACGGTCGTGATCTACCTCGATTCCTCGGCGATCTTGAAGCTGCTGTTCGACGAGCCCGAAAGCGCCGGACTGGAGCGCTGGCTGTCCGCTCGTACGGGTACCCCGGTAGTCAGCAGCCAGCTCGCAAGGGTGGAGGTGACCCGAGCCTGCCGCCGGCTGAACGCCGATGCACTACCCGAGGCAAGGGCGCTGCTCGCCGGGCTGGACCTCGTTCCGCTGACCACGGACATCGTCGACCAAGCATCGAATGTGGGCGAGCCCCTGCTGCGCGGTCTGGACGCCATTCACCTCGCCAGCGCAGTCTCGCTCCGCGCCGACCTGACGGCCTTTCTCGCCTACGACCCTCGGCTTGCTGGGGCTGCCTCCGCGGCCGGTCTCGTGTCCCTCCAACCTCGTAGCTGACGTGCTGCGCGTCCCGGAGCAGCTGCTCGTACACCTTCGCCGTGCGCGGCACCTGGCCGATCGGCACTACGCCGACCCCTCGACCTGGACGGGTCCGCCGCGACCTGCGCCGTCCTGGTACAGCGTGTCGTTAGTCATTTGACGCTTGGTGGTGGGCGATAATGGGTTATGCCTGCTCGTCCCGCGCCTGCTTTGGCCCTGCGTGATGGTGATCGTCGCCGGCTGTCGGGGTGGACTCGTTCCTCGACTGTGCGGGCCGGGCTCGCGCAGCGGGCGCGGATTGTGCTGCTGGCCGCCGACGGGTTGAGCAATACCGAGATCGCCCGTCGGGTCGGGGTGTCGCGGCCGACGGTGATCGATTGGCGGGGCCGGTATGAGCGCAGCGGGATCTCGGGGCTGGATGACCACCCGCGTTCGGGGCGGCCGCGGGTCGTCGATCATGAGGCGATCATCGCGGCGACGCTGATTCCACCACCGAAGAAGCTGGGAGTCACGCACTGGTCGAGCCGATTGCTGGCGGCGAGGTTGCGGATCGGCAACGCCACGGTGGCCCGAGCCTGGCGGGACTACGGGGTGCAGCCCTGGCGGTCGCAGACGTTCAAGTTCTCTACCGACCCGCAGCTGGTCGCCAAGGTGACCGACGTGGTCGGGTTGTATCTGGCCCCGCCGGAGAACGCGGTCGTGTTGTGCGTGGACGA
>Ga0136616_10000442_pt1 | contig 19446 bp, 21 predicted proteins | sample AntDrymUQ2992106_2_FD_106648 | JGI IMG/M metagenome (GOLD analysis project Ga0136616, IMG submission 106648) | Polar desert sand microbial communities from Dry Valleys, Antarctica - metaG UQ299 (21.06) | ecosystem: Environmental > Terrestrial > Soil > Desert | place: Antarctica: Dry Valley...
GGATGATCTTCACCCTCACCGCTGGTACGCGGGGCATTCGTTATTCTGATTATCGACCATCCCGCAATCCCCGCGATCAACGAAGCCGTCAGTATTCCCAGTTTGGAGACATCCAGCAGTGAGCCTTCTGCGAAGGCCAGGTCAGAGATGAAGAGGGACATGGTGAAGCCGATCCCCGCCAACCAGCTTGCCCCGTAGATGTGTAGCCAGGTCACCCCTTGGGGAAGCTCCGACATGCCGCTCTTAACTGCCAACCAGGCGAACAGGGTGATGCCAACCTGCTTACCAAGCAGAAGTCCTGCCACGATCCCCACGCTCACAGGATTTAGCAACGTTGAGGTGAAGTCCTCGCCTAACAATACACCCGCGTTGGCTAGGGCGAAGAGCGGCATGATGGCGAAGACCACCCAAGGATGCAGGGCGTGTTCTAGCTCTTGCAGCGGTGGTTCTACATCTTCGTTGGCCCTATTGAGGGCATGCAAGGCTCCCTGGCGTTCTTCGTTACACAGCACGGGATCTCCTGCCCGTTCCCCGGCCTGTTCGAAGCGATCCAGGAGGCCCCTGCTCCGCTTGAGGAAAACCCCAGTGTCGATGAAGGAGCTGGCCGGGACGGTCATCGCCAGGAGCACCCCGGCTATGGTCGCGTGTACACCCGATTCCAGGAAACAAAGCCACAGCCCGATCCCCAAAAGGGCGTAGGGCAGCGGCTTGCCCACTCCCCCCAGATTTGCCGCGACGAGCGCGACCAAGAACACGGCGCCGACACCAAGTACACCCCAGGAGACATCCGACGTGTAGAAGAGGGCGATCACCAAGACGGCCAGTATGTCGTCCACGATGGCCAGGGCCGTCAGGAAGACCTTTAGGCCTAGGGGCGCCCGTCTGCCGAGCAAGGCCAAGACGCCGAGGGCAAACGCTATGTCGGTGGCCATCGGGATGCCCCACCCCGATACGCTCTCGGTTCTGAAGTTGATGGCTACGTAGATCAAGGCTGGTAGCACGGCTCCGCCGATAGCGGCGGCAAGAGGGAGAGCCGCCCGTCTCGGGGAAGAGAGTTCGCCGACCAGAATCTCACGCTTGATCTCAAGGCCTACGACCAGAAAGAAGACCGCCATCAGCCCGTCGTTGATCCAGTGGGTCAGGTCCTCTTCAATCAAGAAGGGTCCCAAGCCGACGGAGAGTTCCGTCCCCCACAACCTGGTATAGCTCTCCCCCCAGGGCGAATTAGCCCACACGAGGGCCACGATGGCGGCCGCGATCAAAAGGATGCCGCCCGAAGAGGCCTTGTCGGCGAAATACTGGAATGGACGCACGATCTGCTCTACCGGCCGCACCCGCTTCACGCCCATGCAGCACTATATACCCCGAAGGAACTTTACCGAAACAGTGTCCCTTTATTCACCGAGCTGCCGCTAAAAGAGGTCTTCTCGGAAACCCGTATCCAGGATTTTGCATATGTCTGGTTGAACAGTCCTAGGATCTCTACGTTCCGTCTACCGGTGCCGAAGTGCCGAACCCAATATGTAGTGGTACCGGATGAACATTCGGCTTGGTACATGCGCAGACCGAGGCGTTCGGGTTTCTCCAGACGTAGGACGCGGGCATCCGGGTCACCAAGCCGAGCGGGCGCGTCGCCAATATAGGCTACCATGAAGAGAACCCGAAGCCGCTAGAGGTCCCCCTAGAGCCGTTCGAGATGGGGATGGCCGACAAGCAGATCTACGGCGGCCTGAACCGCGGGGGTAGCGAACGGCTTCGTCGAATCTTCCGGCTCATGCAGACCGGCAAGGTAGACCCCACGCCGATGACAGCCCACGAGCTCGGCTTCGACGAGATCGAGAGGGCGTTCGCCATGATGCAGAACAAGGAGGACGGCATCATAAAGCCCCTGATCCACTTCGACTGAGGGTGCTTCGCCCCACCTAACGCGCGTCCGGTGCCCAAAAAGAGCGAGTGATAGTCGCGAGCGTGGTGTTCGCCGCGAACGCTCGCCCAAGTAGCTGATGGCTGAGTGCTGACAGCGGGGCTTTGAGGGCCGTCGGCCCTCAAAGCCCCAAAACCACCCGTCCTCCGGGGCCGACGTGGGCGTTCGAGGGTTCGCGATGCACACCGGAGAGGTCCTCGCCGGCGCCGGTCTGGTAGACGCGGGGCTCTTGCACCGCGAGGCTCGGGTTGGCGGCGTAGGCCCGCCAGGTAACGTCGCTCCAGGTGAAGGTCAGGATTACCGCTGGCTCTGCGCCTTCTTCTTCGAGGACGGCGCGAACCTCCGGCTGACCCAAGGACTTGGAGATCGAGGTTACCTCCTGAAGCTGCTCGGAATCGTTGAAGAGGTCTATGCCGGCCCTGAGGCGGTTGGCCGGCCCGGCCACGCGCCGCCGCAGCTCGTACTCCAGGTCCATCTCGGCCCGCATACTCTCGATCGTGGCCGTTAGCCCGGCGACCATCTCCTCGCGCTCTTCGAGGTCGCGCTCGAGACCCTCGACCCTCCTCAAAGCGTCCCCGAGCGCGGCGTCCTTGCGGGCGGCGAGATCCTGGGCCTCCCGGTCGTGAGCGACCCTCTCGTTCTCCCTCTCCTCGAGCAGGTCTTCGAGGTTCCTGATGCTCTCTTCGCGGCGTTCGATCTCGCGCTCCAGCCGCGCCACCCGCCGGTCCTGGCCCTCGCGCCAGCGCCGCCGCTTGCGCTCCTCTTCCTCGAACCCGCGCAACCGCTCCTTGAGCAGCTCCCGCTCGTCCTCGAGGTCCCGCACGCGCAGCTCGCGGGCCTCCACCTTCGCTCCCGCCTCGTCGACCGCGAGCCTGACCGCCGTGAGCTCGTCGTACAGCTCCCTTATATGCCGGTCCTTAGCCTCGAGCCGGCTCGGGAGATCGTCCCGCTCCGTAAACTCTTCGCCAGACCCCTCGCCGTCCTCCGGGAGATCTTCCTCCAAATCAGCCTCTTCGGTGGAACCTTCATTCGTGGCGGACTCTCCCAGCGATCCATTCGCCCGTTCGTGCTCGTCCTGGCCCTCCGGCCTCTCCTCGGCCTCCCCGTTCGTCCCACGCCCCTCCGGCTCTTCCACTTCGCCCTACTCCTCACTCCCGGATTCTCCGTCGTTGTCCCCGGATCGGGCAGCCTGGCGCTCTGCACGGCGCTTTTCCCGCTCCTCCGGAGAGGGCTTCTTCGGCTTCTCCTCCTTGGCTTCACCCTCCCCGACTTCGCCGTCGTCCGCCCCTTTCGCGGCCTTGCGGGGCCTCTTCGGCTTCTCCTCTTCGGCTTCCCCGTCCTCCTCCTCGGCAGGTTTGGGGAGGCCGGTGATCTCGGAGACCTTTGCCAGGACCTCCTCGGCCCCGGGCCTCTCCCCCACCCAGGCTTGGACGACCTTGTGGTCGGAGTCGACGATGAACGTCGCCGGACGTGCGTACTCCCCGTGTTCCTTGTCCTTCTCCAGAAGGCCGTACTCGCGGGCGGCAACCCCCGCGTAGTCGTAGAGAACGTAGGACTTTATTCCAGTCTTGCGGACGAAGTCGCGCGCCGCTTGGGGCTCACCGCGGCCGATGCCAACGATGGAGGCGGCGGCCAGATTGATCTCGTCCTCCTTCGACGCCAGGTCCTTGAAGTACGCCACGTCCTCCCCGGACCATCCGCCGCTGTAAAAGACCACGACCACGGGCCCACGCGCGGTCCTCATGCTCAACCGGAGCTGCCCACCCTGGGCACTCGGCAAGTGAAACTCCGGGGCCTCCGACCCGACCTCTGGAACAGCCAGTATTTTCGTGCGCGCCATAACATCCTCCTCGACCGATCTAACAGTACGCCTGCGAGAATATTACAGCCTCGTCGCCGCTTTGACCCGCCCGGATCTCACCGGCAGGCACACCTCTGCTATCCTCTACGCATCATGAACCTCCTGATGACGCATGGCTACATGCTCTCGGGTACGGGGAGCAACGTCTACGTCCAGAACCTCTGCCGGGCGCTGGTCGGGATGGGCCATGGCGTACACCTACTGTGCCAGGAGCCGAACCCACTCTCCTACGACTTCGTGAACGCCCACTACCGCGTGAGCGCGGAAGGTATCGAGAAGCTGGGCGAGAAGCCGTCACCCTACCCCGGATCCTGCTCCGTCTACCAGCCAGAGATAGGCGACCTCCTCCCGGTCTACGTCTACGACGACTACCCCGGCTGGCGGGTAAAGACCTTTCTGGACCTCACGGAAGGGGAGTTTGAGAACTACGTGGCGAAGAACGTCGCGGCGGTGCGGACGGTGATGGAGCGTTCGGGGGCCACGGGTGCGGTCACCAACCACTCCGTGCCGGGACCCAGTATCATGCGCGAAGCTCTCTCCGGCAGCGTGCCCTACGCAAGCATCGTCCACGGCAGCTGCCTCCAGTACGTCGCCCGCAAGAGCGACAAATACATGGAGGTCGCCCGCGACGGCCTCTCCGGGGCCACGAGCATCATCGCCCTCTCCAACCACAGCGCCGGCACAATCGCCGAGGACTTCCCGAAGCTCGCCGAGAGGACCGTCTCCCTCCCCGGCGGCGTGGATACCGGCCTCTTCCGCCCCGACGCCCTGGACGCGCACGTAACCGAGTCACTCGTCGGCGGCCCCGGCCGCGGTCCCGAGCAGACCGAGAGGTTGCGCGAGACCCTCGAAGCATTTTCCGAAAGGGGGAGCGCCGAAGACCTCGCCGGAGAGCTGAAGGTACTCTCGGAAGTGTACGAGCCGCGGCGGCACGACGTGGACGCGGGCGTTCGCCTAAGACGGTTGCTCGACGATGACGCTCCGGTGATCCTGTACGTCGGGAAGCTCATCCACTCCAAGGGCGTCCACTGCCTCCTCTCGGCCTTCGCGCGCGTACGCCGCCAAACGGAGGCGAGGCTGCTCGTGATCGGCTACGGCATGTTCCGCGAGGGGCTGGAGGCCCTGACCGTCGCCCTCTCGACCGGCAACCGCCGGGTCGTCGAGCTCCTCGCGAAAGGCGGCAGTCTCTTCGAGGGCGGGGCACCTTCGGCGATGGAGCACTTCGAGGTCACGGACGCGCTGCTGCGCGACGCCGAGGGGATAGCTGGGGAGGTCGAGTTCGTGGGGCCGCTCTACCACGCGGAGCTCGCACGCGTCTTGCCGGCCGCGGAGGTCGCGGTGGTTCCCTCGATCTTCCCCGAGACCTTCGGCCTCGTGGCGGCGGAGGCTGCCGCTTCATCGGTGCCGCCGCTCGTGGCTGACCACTCGGGCCTTAGAGAAGCGGGCGGCTTGGTCGGTCGCGATCTCCCCTTCGACACGCGGGTTAGCCTGGAGGGGGACTTCGGGGAGAACCTCGCCCGAGCACTGGCCGGCTACCTCGCCCTTCCGCCGAAGGAGCAGCAGCGGTGCCGGGAGATCGTGCGACGCAACAGCGTCGAGGATTTGAGTTGGAGCGCTCTGGCCGGACGGATAGCGGAGCTCTCCAGCAGCCCCCAGCGTCTGGAGCCCCCGGCGTCTCGATAGGAGCCCCCGGCGTCCCGCCGGGGGCAGCGGTAAGGGGTAGCGGGAAGGGCTAGCGTTGCCCCTCGGGCGTCCGTGAGTCGCGGTCCCACTCGTCCACGGCCTCCGGCGCTTGCATCCTCTCCTTTTTGAGGTAGGCGGCGCGCCCGACCATGTGCGCCGAGACCGGGGTGGTCACGAGGAGGAACAGGCCGATCAGGATCACGCGCAGCACGACCCCCCTGTCCCCCGTGAACGCCGAGGCCAGGAGCAGCGGCATCATCCCCAGGACGACCGTCTTGCTCGCCGCGTGCAGGCGGGTGTAGGTGTCCGGCATCCGCACTACCCCGTAGACCCCGACCGTCATCACCAGGACCCCGAGCACCACCAGGGCGTCGGCCAGGAGGGGGAGCGTGGCCGATACTACGGCCGGCATCAGAAGATCCTCCTCTCGCCGTAGTATCGGGCGGCGGCCAGGGTACCGACGAAGGCCAGAAGGGCGAGTATGAGAGCCGCGTCCAGGTAGTAGGCGCTGCGGTTCGCGTCCCCGTAGAGCACCAGGAGCGCCACCAGGATAAGGGTCAGCACGTCCAGGGCGAGGATGCGTCCGGCGGTCTCGGAGACCCGGATCACCGCCACCACCGCGACCGCGAGCAACACCGTCATCCAGGCCGCCGCCGCGTAAAAAACTATCTCGTGCAAGCCGAACTCCTCTCTCGGTGCGGGCCAACGCCCGTCACGGGAACACCTTTCTCTGGTACCGCTGGTAGAAGTCTTCGTGTTTCTCGCGCACCGCATCCGGGTCGGACGCGTCTATCAGGTGGAGCATCATGAACTCCTCGTTCGCCTCGATGAGGAACGCCCCCGGAGAGAGCGTCGTAACCAGCGCCGAGACCGCGACCCCGGTGGGCGTCCGCTCCCCTACCGGCACCTTCACCACACCGGGGCGCCAGAGCGGCCGGAGGTGCAGCGTGACGAGCGCCACCTCCCACGTCCCCTTGACGACGTCGACCAGGACGGCCCAAGCAAACGGGAAGAACGCCGCGAGACGCCTGAGGAGCCCGGGCAGCGGGTCCGGCCTGCCGCCGGCATCACCCCACACGAACGCACGGAAGGTGTAGAGCATCGCCGCCGAGAGGACCGCGCCGAAGAGGAGGTCGAAAGGATCGAAGCTCGTCAAGACCATCGCGTAAACGAGGGTGAGCAGCGCGCATTCGAGAACCGCCCGCTTCACGGCGAGCCTCCGCTGGGGCTCCCGGTAAGGGCGGTGGCGGCCTCCTCGCTGAGAACGATGAGCGGTTCGGGCCAGAGTCCCATCGCCAGGACTAGCGCCGCCAGCAAGACGACGAGCGCCCGCGGACGACGCGAGCTCGTGTTCTTGCTCTGCCAGGGGTCGCCCGGTTTGTCGGCCAGGAAGACGCGCTGGTAGAGTTGGAACATGTAGATGAAAGAGAGGGCACTGCCCGCGAAGATCACCGCGATGAGCGCCACGACCTGGACCGTTCCGCCCGCCGCGAGCCCGGCCTTGAACGCCGCGATCTTGCCGATAAACCCCACCGCGGGCGGTACCCCCACCACGCTGAACGCCCCGACCGCGAAGGCCGCCCCGACCAGCGGGCCGCGCAGCGAGGCGGCGAGGAAAAGTAACGTCTTGTTTAGTGAGTTCACGACCGCGTAGATCACCGCCGCCGAGAAGCCGATTGTCCCCCCCACGCCCAGGGCCAAGAGGATGTACCCGGCCTGCCCTATGGTCGAGTAGGCCAGCACCTCGTCCGTGTTGCGGCGCGAGACCGCCTGCAATCCCCCGTAGATTATGCTCGCGGAGCCCAGGACAAGCACCGCAGCCGTCCCGAGCTCGAGCTCCTCCGGGAGGATCTCGCCACCGAAGCGCAGAAGCCCGTAGCTCCCGATGTTCGCCAAAGCGCCCGCCAAAATAGCTGCCACCGGCGGGTGGCTACCCACGTAGACCGCCGGCAGCCACAGGTGGAACGGGAAGAGCCCGAGCTTCAGGCAGAAGGCGACGAAGATCGCGGCGGCTATGGTAATGAGCGAGTTCGGGTTCACCGCGCTCGCCCTCGCGGCTACGGTCTGCATCTCCAACGAGCCCGTCAGGTGGTAGAGGGAGGCAACAGCGATGAGGAAGACGACCGATCCGAAGAGGTTGACGATCGCGAAGATGAACGCCGCCCGGACCTGGTAGTCCTGCTCCCGGTAGCCCGTGAGCACGTACGCCGCCGTCATCGAGACCTCGAAGAACACGTAAAAGTTGAAAATGTCGCCCGTCAGGAAGAGCCCCGAGAGCCCCGCCGTCATGAACAGCACCAGCGCCGGAAACGTCCGCGAGCGCACCCCCGCGGAGACCTCGTAGAGGAGGGAGACGAGGATCACGCCGACCGAGACCGCCGCGAACGTTACCCCTAGAACATCGGCGCGCAATACGATGCCGACCCCCGCGGGCCACCCTCCCGCCACGACCTCGACGGGCCCCGTGCTCAAAACCCGCCACCCCAGCAGCACCAGCGAGACGAAGCTCGCCCCGACCCCCACGGCGGCGACCCGGCCAACCCAGACCCGCCGCCCATCCAAAAGAGCGCAGACCGCCGCGAGCGCCCACGGCACGCCAGCCGGTAGCACGATCAGCATCGAGCCCGTCAGCCAGCTGTTCACCGCGACCTCTCCTCGATCTCCTCTTGACCCGGCTCCTCGTGCGGCTCTACCTCTTCTTCGGGATAGGTATCCCGTTCGAGAAATTCCGCTTCGCGCACCTCGGCCTCGGAGATGTCCGTGAGGTCCACGGAGTCGTGGGAGACGTAGAGGCGGTAGACCACGCTCAGGAGAAGGGCGGTCACGCTGGAGGTAATGATGATTGCCGTGAGCGCCATCGCCTGCACCAGGGGGTCGCTCACTGACGCACCGTCCCCGCCCGGGACGGGCAGTATCGGGACCGGCCCCTGGGTGAGCCCCGCGGCGACGATAAACAGCGAGGCGGAGTTGGAGATCAAAATGATCCCGACCACCACCCGCATGAGGTCCCGCTGCAGAACGAGAAAAGCCCCCGACCCGAATACGACGGCCACCGCGAGCGAGAAGGCCAGGGTCATCTCCCCTCCCTACTACTGGCGGAGAACTCGTCCCCGCCCTCCGAGTCAGCGGCGTCCGGACCCCTATACTCGTCCTCGTCGGCGATGGTGTCGGCTATGAGCTTCGTGGTCCCGATGGCGAACCCAAGAACGACCATGAAAACCGCCGCGTCGAAGAGGAAGGCGGTAATAAGCTCGATCGTCCCGATATACACCGCCCCGGACCCGGCCCGCGGATAGTGGGTCATTACCGGATCGCCCATCAACACGGGCACCGCCGCCACGAGGAGCGCCACGAGTAGTCCGGCGAAGGCGCCCTTCCCGACGAGCCCGACGAGCGGGAGCCGCTCCGCCCTCCGGCGGCCAAAGGCCAAATACTGGAGCAACACCCCCAGAGAAGCGACCACCCCGGCCGAGAACCCATCCCCCGGCTGCGCGTACCCCTTGACGAGAATCGCCACCGCCGTGACCAGCGTCGGCAAAAACAGCAGCTTCGCCACCGTCCGCGTCATCACGCCCGTAACCTCCGGAGCCTTCGCAGAGCCTCTGTTCACGAACAGCTCCCCACAGAAAGCATCCACGAGCGGGGAGAACCGCAACCCTTACCGGCGACTGACCACCAAAAACTGAAAACTGAAAACTGAAAACTGAAAACTCTCAAGGCAACCTTCCCCGGTTCAAGAGGGTCGCGACCCCGAGCAGAACGAGGGCGACGACCGTGATCTCGCCTAAAGTATCCAGGCCCCTGAAGTCGGCGAGTATCGCCGCCACCACGTCTTTGGCGTTGGCGTCGGGGGCAAGCCGCACGTGCGCTTCGGCGACTGTGCTCTCGGCAGCGGGTTGGGAGAGTGTTCCCCACACGACCGCCAAGGCAAAGGCCCCCGCGAGAACGGAGAAGAGTATTCTGCGCGGCGTCTGCTCCAGCGGCAGCCGGGCCTGCTCGTGCAGGACCTCGTAGGAGATCAACTTCGAGGTGCCGAGGAAGAGCAGAGTCAGGACCGTCTCGACGAGGACAGCCACGAGCGTCACGTCCGGCGCCCCCAGAAAGGCGTAGACCATCGCGAGCACGAACCCCGCGCTGGACAAGACCAGCGCGAGCGTAACGTGCCGCCGCGTAAAGGCCGTGGTGAGCGCCGCGACCGCCACCGCGACGAGGGTCAGGAGCAGCGGCAGGTCTCCCACACTGACCTCCCCCACCCGGTACGCCCCGGCTGTGGGCGTCGCCAGGATGCCCGCCCCCACCAGGACACCCGCGGGCAAGAGTATCGCGGCGACCCTGCTGCGCAGATCCCGCACCTCCGCCCGATGCGCGTAATCTGAGAGCCAGTTGAGTGCGTCCACGCCCCGCTCGTAGAGCCTCTCTGGTCCCAGCACCTCCCCAATCCGCGAGACCGCCCGCGCCCCTCTCTCCCACAGCGGTCTCGAGACCACGGCAAGTGCGCCGAGCGTGAACGCGCCGAGCGCCATCAGGTTCTCCGGGCGCAGGTCGAAGTGGTACGCAGGCTCCACGGGCGTGGGAGACCCGTAGGAGGCCGCGCCCGCCGCCCCGGCCAGCCGGGCGAAAGGCTCGACGTAGAGGCCGCCGAAGAGCACGAGCCCCCCGAGGGCGACGATGGGCCAGACGAGGACGGCCGAGAGGCCGCTCGCCCCTTCGCGCGCCTCACCGAGAAAGAGGCCGCTCCAGAAACGCCAGGTGTAAGCGACGGTCAGTGCTGGCCCGCAGACCGCGAGCCCGGCGAAGAGGGGACCCTGCTCCAGTGCCGCCGTAAACAAGAGCTCATCTTTGAAGAACCCGATCGTGAGGGGTAGCGCGGCGAGGCCGGCGGACGCGACCCCGCTCGCGGCCGCGAGGAGCGGCAGGGGCTTGCGCAGGCCGCCCAGTGTGCTGAGGCAGTCCTCGCCGGTCTCCTCGGTAACGACGCCGGCGGTGAGAAAGAGGGCGCATTTGGCGAGGGCGTGCGCTACCACGTAGAACGCAGCGCCCGCGGCGCCGTACTCTCCGCCGAGGCCGTACAGAAAGACGACGTAGCCGTACTGGGAGATCGTGGAGTAGGCCAGGAGCTGCTTGAGGCCGTCCCGGGTGAGGGCCAGGACGCCGCCGACGGCGATCGAGACAAGCCCCACCACGAGCAGGACGTCGAGGAGGAGCTGGCTCTTCTCGACGAGGGGATACACCCGCCCGAGCAACAGCACCCCGGCCGCGACCATCGCGGCGGAGTGGAGGTAGGCCGAGACCGGGGTGGGCGCAGCCATCGCCCGCGGCAGCCAGAAGTGGAACGGGACCTGGGCACTCTTGGCGAGCGCGGCCACGACGATGAGGAGCCCCGCGACGTCCAGGAGCAGACCCGGCTCCACCCTCCTGGCGAGCTCGGGCACCGACAATGTCCCGTGGGCGGCGTAGAGGACCAGGGCGCCGATGAGAAGCAGAACCGCGGTGACGCCGGTGACGACGAGAGCCATCAGCGCCGAGGCGCGGGCGTCCGGGTCGCGGCGGTCGTAGGCGATCAGGTAATAAGACGCGACCGCCGTGAGGTCCCAGAAGACGAACAACAGCACAAGGTCCTGGGCCATCGCGAGACCGACCATCGAGCCCATAAAGAGGAGCATGAAGCCGTAGAACCTGGTCTCCTCGGATTCCGGGCGCCTCTCGTGCCCGAGATGCAACCGCAGGTAGCGCGAGGAGTAGACGAGGACCAGGAACCCTATCCCGGTGGCGAGCAGGGCGTAGAGGGCGGCAAGCCCGTCGAGCGCGACGGAGAACCGGAGGTCCCACGCGGGCGCCCATGCGACGTCCACGCTTCCCCCACCCCGGTACCACGCAAAAGCCGTCGCGAGAAAGGCGAGCGCCGCGAAGGCCGCCCCCACCTGCGCCGCCAGGGATGGCCTCCAGGCACCCACGAGCACCACCACGGGCGCCGCGAGCAGGGCCAGGGAGAGCGGCAAGAGCACCGCGAGGGTATCCGGCGTCGCGAGCGCCGTCAGGGGGTCTCCCCCGAGGGGGCCTGTGGGCTGTCGTGCATTACAAGTTCCTCCAAACAGGTAGTGGAGTTGTCGAGACCGGGGCGCTTCTCCTACTACCCGGCCGATACCTGGAAGAAAACATTGTACAAAGAGATGCTCGGGGCCATCGCGGAACGTCGTAGCCCTGTTTACGGGGTACAATGAGTATTCGGGAAAGCTAAGCTAGGCGGGCATGGTTCAGTTAACGGACAGCTTTGATCGCAAGATGGACTACCTCCGCATCTCGGTGACGGACCGTTGCAACTTCCGCTGCCAGTACTGTATGCCGGAGGACATCCAGTTCGAGGACAAGAGCCACATCCTCACCCTGGAGGAGATGCTCACCTTCGCTGAGGCCTGTCTGCAGCTCGGCGTCACCAAGGTGCGCGTCACCGGCGGCGAGCCGCTGGTACGCCGGGGCGTGGTGAAGTTCGTCGGGTGGCTCAAGGATTTGGGCTTCGAGGATGTCACCATGACCACCAACGGCTTCCTCCTCGAGGATAACCTCGAAGGGCTCATCGAGGCGGGGCTCGACCGGATCAACATCTCCCTGGATACCCTGCAGCCCGAGAAGTTCGCGTTCATAACGCGCCGCAACCACTTCGAGAAGGTATGGGACGCCATCATGGCGGCTTTAGAGACCCCGCTTTCGCCGGTCAAGATCAACGCGGTCGCCATGCGCGGGGTGAACGATGACGAGATCTCGGACATGGCCAAGCTTACCCTGAAATACTCCATGCATGTCCGCTTTATCGAGCTGATGCCCCTCAACGGCGACACCGACGGCTCGCGCTTCAAGTCGCTCTTCATCCCAGGCAAGGAGATCCTGGAGCGGGCCCAGGAGGAGCTCGGGGACCTCACCGAGATAGAGCCCGACGACCCGGCGGCGCCCGCCGACGAGTTCAAGTTCGAGGGCGCGCCCGGCACGTTCGGAGTCATAACCCCCGTCTCCGAGCCGTTCTGCGCGAGGTGCTCGCGGCTCAGGCTGACGGCGGACGGCAAGATCCACCCGTGCCTCCTCACAGACCTGGACGTACCCGTAAAAGACGCGATACGCTCGGCAGACCCCATCCCCGCCATCCACGAAGTCCTCTGGCACACCGCGCGCGTCAAGCCGCCCGCCGGGCTGACGCTCCCCGAGGAGGCACGCAACCGCACGATGAGCCAGATCGGCGGGTAGCTCTCAACCACCGGCAAAACGCTCGACGGCCGTACCTGAACAGAAGCTCCTCGAACGGATAACCGAGGTGGCCCAGACGCTCATCGAGCTCTACCCCCCGGCCGAAAAGGCCAATCGGCGCCCAGGAGGAAAGATTGAGCCACCTTGCCCACTCCTGATCCGAGAGTTTAATCCGGTTCTACGGTAGCGATCAGGCCCTCCGACCTGAGGTTTTCCTGGTAGAGCTCGGCGAGTTCCTTGTGGCACTTGGTGACAACCGCTTTGCCTTTGGTGTGGGCCTCGAGCATGATCGAAACGGCCCGCCGCATGTTCATGCGCGGTATGACCTTGCGAAGCACCTTGATGACGTGTTCCATCGGGGTGTAGTCATCGTTGTGCAGGATGACCTTGTAGGGCGGCTCAGTGGTGAACTCACGTTCGGTTCGTCTCTTGGGGACGGTCTCGGTCGATTGTTCTAAGAGGGTCATGCTCTTCTCCAGAATCTTTCGCGCCAACTCGGACGCTACCAACGAATTCTTCCGCGACACCGTAAGGTTAACAGCCGGAGGCCGAGGTTTGTAGGAAGACCGGGCCGAAATCCGGGCGGGTAACTCGCCCCGCCGGTTGGGGTTTGGCATTAGGAATGCGGGTAGCTCAACTGATGAGCGGCAGCACCCTCTCCAGGAGCTCCTCGACCGTCCGGCGGTTGCGGTCCTCTATCTGGCCGGCGCGCTCGATGGGCGGGTAGTCTTCCGGCTCGTCGCGTGTGAGGAACGGGAGCTTTACGGGGCTATCTTCGCCCCATTTCTCCAGCCAGTCCTCGGGCATCTCTGTGGGCAGCTCCTGGTGAGAGACGGCGGCCCAGAGGGCGGTCCACGCCCTGGGAACGACGCGCCATATGTCGTAGCCACCGCCACCAACCGCTACCCAGCGGCCGTCGCAGAGCTCGTGGGCAATCTCGTGGACGCGACGCGGGACGTGCTCGTAGACACGCATCGTCGCCGAGACGTGCGCCAAAGGGTCCAGGGCGTGGGCGTCGCAGCCGTTTTGGGAGAGGATCAGGTCTGGCTCGAAGGCGCGCAAGGCTTCGGGCACCACAGCCTCGAAGCACTCGATAAAGGAATCGTCCTGGGTAAAGGGTTCGAGCGGCAAGTTGATCGAGTACCCGTGGCCGTCCCTCTGGCCGTCTTCCTTTACGGCGCCGGTGCCGGGGAAGAGGTAGCGCCCCGACTCGTGCATCGAGACCGTCAAAACGTCCGGATCGTCGTAGAACATCCACTGCACCCCGTCGCCGTGGTGGACGTCGGTGTCCACATAGGCGACCTTTATGCTGGGGTGCTCTTCTTTGAGACGCGCGATGGCGACCGCGGCGTCGTTGTAGATGCAGAAGCCGCTCGCCTTCGAGGGCAGTGCGTGATGGAGACCGCCTGAGATGCACAAAGCGTGCTCCGCCTCGCCATTCATTACGAGCCTCGCGACTACGAGCGTCCCCCCCACCACGTGGGCGCACGCCCGGTGGACATCTGGGAAGATAGGGTTATCCGCAGTGCCGAGCCCGTATTGCTTGAGCTCCTCGAGATCCCCCTCGCCCCGGCCGGCCTGCTGCACGCGGCGCACGTAGCTGGTGTAGTGGACGGTCCTCAGATCCTCGTCCATCGCCGGCGCAGGCTCGACGAATGGGTACCCTTCCAAGAGCCCCAGCGACTCGCAGAGCTCGATGGTCATCCTGAGCCTAACCGGGTTGAACGGATGATCGCCGCCAAACCCGTACTCCTCGAGCGCCACGTCGTGGACGAAGGCAGCCCTGCCGCTCACGCGGGCCCCGTTCCGGACCCTGGCGGCGGCCAGAGGATCCGGTACCCAGCCGCGCTCAGGCTATCCACGACATCTTTGGGATCTATGGTGCCGACCCGGAGAACCGCGACGCGCTCTCCGCCCTCATCCTCATACTCGGAGGAGGCGAGGACGCTCACGATGTCTACTCCCTCGTCCCGGATGATCCCGGTGACCTCGGCCAGGGAGCCGGAGCGGCCCGGGAGGGCAACCTCGAGGCGGCTGCCGGGCTTGTGTGCGCCGACGAGCCGCACGAGCGCCCTCAAAACGTCCGAGGAGGTCACGATGCCTACGAGATCCTCCCCGTCGACTACGGGCAGGCAGCCGATCTTTCTCTCGTACATGGCCATCGCTGCGTCCTCTATCGGATCCTCGGGTCGGGCCGTCGCCACGTCCCGGGCCATCTCGTCGGCGACCCGGATGAGATCCAGCGCCTCCGCCCGGGCCGGGTCGCCCAGGGCGGGCGTCGCCGCGCGCAGGTCGCGGTCGGAGATTACGCCGACCAGCCGCCCTCCTTGGAGGACCGGCAGGTGCCGGATCCTGTTCCCCCGGCAAAGCGCCAAAGCCTCGACCGCCGTGGTCTCCGGCGCGACCGTCACGACCTCTTGCGTCATGGAATCCCGAACCAGCAGCATCTCTACCTCTCCCGGACGCCCAGGCGTCCCTCGAACACCACGTCACGCATTATAAGAAGAGCCCCTCCTCCGCGCCGGTCTGGTTGCCGAAGAAGCCAACCCGAACCGACGTCCCGAAAATCCGCCGGGTGTCTGGCGCCCCTGCCCACGGCTCTTGGAAGGACACGCGAGGACACATCACCCTGTCCGCCGATCGTTCCCCTCGACGTCCGCGAAGAGGGTCGGTTTTATCTGCGCGAGGGCAGGGAGGTCGCACTGTTGTAGTATGGGCCTATGCCCGAGTACGTGAACCAGTTCCTTGCCGATAAAGCGACGATGCTCGTGGAGGAGAACTTCACCGGCGTCGAGGCCGAATGGTGGTGGGAGCGGCGCTTGGGAGGCGGCATCGCCGTCTGCCAGGAGCTCGACCCCGTGTCGGTGGCCCGCGAGGTCTCCCAAAAAACCGGTCGCGAGGAGGACGAGGTCCGGCGCGTGGTGGAAGAGGAGCTCGGCCTGGAAGACCCGGAACCCGTCGTCCTGAACTTCGAGATCTCCGGTGACACCGAGGCGTCAGAGGCCGCGAGGATGCTCACCGAACGCTCCGCCACGCCCGAAGGACTCGCCGCGAACCTCTACCGTCGCATCGAGGAAGCCACACGCCGGAAGGCGTAGCGTTCGGCTTTGCCGACCGCGGAGGGCCGTAGCTCTACGTGGCCATGATCCGGGTCCAGCTCATCGACGCGAGCCTAAAACCCTTCTATCCGGGCGAGCCTCTGTGAGGACACGTACTTTGGAGCGGTCGCGGCACCGCGTGAACGATTGTCGGAGCAACATCCCCTTGCCTGCCCGCGCCCGATCTCGGTCAGGTAGATTCGAGGGGATTCCTAAAGCGCAGGCACTACCGGCTCTGCTACCGGCTCCTCTGCCACCGGCTCTGTAACCGACTCCTCTGCCACCGGCGGCTGCTCTTGTGGAGCAACTCCGGCAGCATCTTCGCCCGTTATAAACGAGGCTCCCTGGCCGATGAGGGTGAGGCCGCCGCTCGCGTCCTGTACGTACGCGGTCCCGTCGGGCCGGACGAGGACGGGGGCAGTAGAGCCGTCAGGCAGCGTGATAAAGCCGTTTTCGTCCACCGCGCAGGTGGCGGCGGGATCGTTGTACAGTATCCCGCAACCAACCGTGGCTCCTACCGGAGCGGGAACAGGGGCCGGTTCAGGAGCAGCAGCAGGGACCGGAGCGGGAGCAGGGGCCGGGGCGACGGCAGGGTCGACGCTGGCGTCTCCCGAGTATTGAACGGCCTCCGCATCCTGCACGGGGCTCGCTTCAATGTCGTTGGTGGGGGCCGTCTGGGTCAGGGCCGGCACAGACGCCACCAGTACCAGCGCCAGCACTGCCACTATCAATACAGGCTTGTTCACCTGTTACCTCCTATGAAGTTAACAAAAGCAAACTAATCCTAGCACGGCCAGCCGAAAGTATAAACGGCACTAGCGCGAGGAGATCCATCTTTTCGGTCGTCGGGTTCGGCCTCTCGCGGTGTTGCGTGCCCGTCCTATCCTGCTGAGAGGAGCGGCGGTTGACGCCTAGTAACGCGGCATCGAGGCGTCCACGGACGAGTAGGCGTCGAGCCCGCCCTCGAGGTTGAAGGCGCTTTCGAAGCCGGAGCGGTCCAGGATGCGGGTCACGTAGGCGCTGCGGGCGCCGTGGTGGCAGATGACGACCGTCTCGGCGTGAGGGTCGAGGTCAGAGAGACGGTCGAAAATTTCCGCCATCGGTATGAGCTTGGAGCATTCTATCCGGGCGAGGGAGAACTCCCACGGCTCCCGCACGTCGAGCAGGATCGGCTCCTCGCCCCGGTCGAGCTTCTCCTTCAGTTCGCGCGGGGTGACGTTCTTGTAGTCCGGCTCTTGCAAAGGATCGTTATCTTTAGGGCTCGTGGTCGTAGTCGACGACGAGGCGGCCGGTGGTGAGGGCGTCGAGCTTCTCGACCACGGCGCGGTGGTCGGGGTGATCCAGGTACGCCCGCAGGTCGTCGGCGGTCCGCAGGCGGACGAAGAGACCGTGCGTGTAGCCCTTGGCCCGCCCGCTGAAGTCCTTGCCGACTGAGAGGTCCATGACGTCGGGGATGCTGCCCCTCAAGTCCCGGATGCTCGAGAGGAGATCCTCGACGTCCTCCGCCGACGCGTCGTCATTTACCGCGAATAGCACCAGATGGTCTACCAAGTTCTTCTCCCAGGTTTCTGCGCGCGACTAGCGCGACAGCCTATAAAACCGAGCTTACAAGTCTAGCAGATGGCCACCTCTGACCCCATACTTACCGCTCCCACCTGTAGCGGCGCTCGGACTCGTCTATCTTGTAGTCGTTTATGCTCGCGTCGCGGCGGCGCATGTACCCCTCGTCGTCGAACTCCCAGTGCTCGTTGCCGTGGCTGCGCCACCACTGGCCGTCCTGGTCGTGCGACTCGTACTCGAAGCGCACCGAGATGCGGTTACCCGCGTAACACCACAGCTCCTTCATCAACCGGTAGTCGAGCTCGCGCTCCCACTTGCGCGTCAGGAACGCGACTATCTCGTCGCGTCCCTTGAAGAACTCGTCGCGGTTACGCCACTCGGAATCCACCGTGTAGGCGAGGGACACCTTCTCCGGGTCCCGGGTGTTCCAGGCGTCCTCGGCGGCCTGAACCTTCTGGCGCGCGGATTCCTCGTCGAATGGGGGCACCGGAGCCCTGACCTCCTGACTTCCGCCGCTCTGCTGCATACGTTGGTACTCCTTTCGGCCTCTATGGTCTCAACATCTCGTTCGCTAGAGCAACCAGCTCGTTAGCGCGCTAAGGTGTTTCACGGGGTCTGCTCGAACCTTCGCTCTTGCCACGGTCGAGGAGTCTACGCATGCTATCCGTGAACCGAGCGGAGGACTCTTTGGTCACCTCGATCTGGTTCACGAGGAAGACAAGAGTCTCCCTCACCTCAGCGGCCAATTCTATACACCTTTCGTCCGACTCCTTGTGCAATCCCTCGCTGAGGGTACTGTAGAGCACGGACAGAGGGTTCATACCACCGGGCCGTAGGATTGAGGGCAACAAGTCCTTTACCAGATCGATCTTCTCCTGCGCAACTGTCGTCTTCTTCGTTTTTTCCAAGGCTTCGAGGTACTGCTCTCGCTCCTCACCCGCCATGAGGTACGGTATCCCCTCCAGTAGGTCGTCGATGATTTCCTCGACGATACGGCGGTAGTAGCCGAACGCGCCGATTCCATAGCCCTGTGACTCGCTAACCAGACCCCTCTTGTAGTAGTTCGCCCGCGTTCCTAACGTCTTCTCCAAGGCGCGGTCCATAGCGATCTCCCACGATGGTTCTTGGCCCACCTTCATGATGTAACCCTTCTCTAAATCGAGCCTTACTGCAAAGAACCGGATGAAACGCTGGCATGCGGTGCATCGGTAAAACAGGGACGCAACTGGTATCGTAACCGGCTGTTGCTTGGGGCCACTGCCATAAAACATGATCCACGAAAACGCTTCAGAATAGGTACCCTCCATGTTGAACGTCTGCTCAGAGGAGCAGACGGCGCAGCTCATGTGGATAGCCGGTTTCTCCAGCACAACATCTATCAATCCTGAACTCTTGCTGATGGATGCACCATCTAACCGTGAAGTATCGTACGGAAGGGAGATCTCTATGTCCATTCTCCTGTACAGAGGGTACTCCTCCAAGAACCGACGGTTCGGCATGGTGCCCTCCTTGCGCGATGGGATTTATTCGCAGACGCCCTTGTTTTCAGGGCGGATGGTGATCCTCGTTATACCAGCTCGATCTTCGGCTCCGGGCCCGTGCCGGCGACGATGCGGAGCCGCGTTGCAAACCGGTGGTAGGGGTGGGTGTGATGGCCCCAGCATCGGGACAAAAGACACCTGTTCCTTGACACCGGGTTCCTCGATACTCGCACCTGCTGCGGCAGCAGAGTAACAGCCAAGGTTCTTACCTCTGGAGCCAATATGCCCTCGAGCCGCCTGAGCGAGTCGCCGTAACGTAAAATTCCCGGGCGCTTCGCACGGTCTGCTCTTGGATCCGCTGCCGCAGGTTCCGTTCCCCTTCCGGCACTTCCTCTCCTCTCGCACGACGGCGGTCGCCGCTTCGGGCTCGGAGGCTGGGCTCGGGTTCTCCGTTTAGTGCTTCTTTCGCCCCGGCGTACCCGCGCCCGAGATACGTGCAACCCGCGTCCGTCGTTGCTGCCCCAAATCCTCAAGCCCCCGATCCCGGTCTCTGGGGCGGAGTGTAACGTCTCGTGCTTGTACTTGTCTAACATACAGAGGCAA
>Ga0136616_10000443_pt1 | contig 19420 bp, 24 predicted proteins | sample AntDrymUQ2992106_2_FD_106648 | JGI IMG/M metagenome (GOLD analysis project Ga0136616, IMG submission 106648) | Polar desert sand microbial communities from Dry Valleys, Antarctica - metaG UQ299 (21.06) | ecosystem: Environmental > Terrestrial > Soil > Desert | place: Antarctica: Dry Valley...
GAGATCACGCACCACTGGGCCGCCCTGCCGTGGCGGTTGGCGCGAAGCGCGCTCCCGCCCAGTCGCCGAACACGGTCGATGCTGAAACCGACCCGGACCGCCCGGTGTGCGGCCTGTTCACCAGCGACCGCATCTCTGCCGACCTCGACCGCCTCGCCCCCCCGCAGCAGCGCGATGGAGGATGGGTCGTCGATTTCGCGTCGTCTTCACCCGTTGCGGCGCCGCTGGTACGCCTCGCGGTCGAACCGCTTGCCTTGCGCCATGAACGGGTCAGCCTCGAGGTGGGTGATCGGCAGGCCGGGATCGCTCTCGAGCTGCGCAATTGCAGACGCTGCGAGCCATTTGTTGATCCCCTTGGGGTGATCGATCACGATCAACTCGTCGTACGCGCTTTCTGCTGCCGCCGCGACCTCGCGGGCTGCGCCGACAGGGTCTGCCTCGCCGTAGAGGTAGCCCTCCACATCCATTCCCAGCTCCTTGCCGAAGCCGAGCATCATGTCGAGGCGCTCCCGGGCATCCTCGGCGGCCTGCTCCTCAGTCCAGGTCCAGCCGTAGCTCGGCTTCGTGGCCGGGACGACGTAGCTGAACCTTGATGGCTGCCGCTGGGACAACCTGTACAGCTGCTCGCCAGCCCCAGGGCCAGCAAGCATCTCGACCACGAGCACGAGATACCGGCGGACGCCTTCCTGAACCCCTGTCATGACCTCTCTATCTATGGATGAAGTATGGATGAAGCCTCGGCCAGGCGATCACGCACCGCTGGGCCGCGCTGCCGTGGCGGTTGACGCGGAGCGCGCCCGCCAGTCGGCGAACAGGCGGTCGATGCTGAACCGACCCGGCCCCGTGAGCAGCAGCGCGATCGAGGCCGCGCACATGATGAACGCGAACCCGGAGCCGCTGCCGTCTTGGCCCATGACCAGGGACTCGCCGCGGTGGACGAAGAGCAGCGCGCCGGCCATCACGACGATGAACCCGGCACTGAGGGGTCGGGTGAGAGCGCCGAGGACGAGCAGGACGCCGCCGAACAGTTGGATGTAGGCGGCGAACGGCGCGCTCAGCGCGGCCAGCGGGATGCCGGCGTCCTGGTAGTTCGGGATGTTGTTCGACACGCCCGCCTCGAACACGTCCCCCCAGCCGTGCGCGACGAACACCGCGCCAGCCGCGAGACGCAGGACCAGCAGGCCGACGTCGGTGACGATGGGCGCTGCGCTGTCGGCAAGGATGCTGCGGTTCACGGTTCGCTCCTCCATTGACTTTGTTGACGGTCTGGCAGCTGCTGATCGCGCCGGTTCACCAGGGCACGACTTCCTGCTCTTCGTTGTCGTGGCGACCGAGGAAGGTCCCGGTCGGACCGCCAGCGCCCAGGAGCGCGAGCTGGACCGGCAGGTCGGCGCCCTGCTCAATGGTCAGCTGGCCGCGGTGATCGTTGAGGTCGGTGGCCACGAAGCCGGGATTCGCCGCGTTGACGAGGATGCCGTCCTCTCGCAACGCGTGGGCGTAGAGCACGGTCAGGGAGTTCAGCGCGGTCTTGGACGAGCTGTAGGCGAGCAGGCCGACGCTGGTGACGAGCTGCTCGGGGTCGGACAGGAGGGTCAGCGAGCCGAGCGCAGAGGAGAGGTTCACCACCCGCGCGGCCGGCGACCGGCGCAGCAGCGGTATGAATGCGCTCGTCACCGCGACCACGCCGAACACGTTGACCTCGTAGGTGCGCCGCATCTGCTCCACCGTGACCTGGTCCACCGCGGTTCCCCACTCGATGGCGACGCCCGCGTTGTTGACCAGGATGTCGAGCCGGCCGAACGCCTCGTCGACCTGCTTCACCGCGTCGTCGATCTGCGCTTGGTCGGTCACGTCGAGTTGGAGGAAGCGGACGTCGGCCGCGTCGCCCGCCAGGTCCCGCGCGGCCTTCTCGCCGCGCTCCTCGTCGCGGCCGCCGAGATAGACGGTCACGCCCTCGGCGGCCAGGCGCCGGGCGGTCTCCCGGCCGATCCCCTTGTTGGCGCCCGTCACCAGCGCTACTTCTCCGCGGTGTCGCCTGTTGGTCATCGTGGTCCTCTTCGCGTTGGGCTGTTCTGTCGTCTGTACTCCAGCAGCCCGTCCCCCAGGGCGGAAGGATCAGATGGGTCGCGTGCTATACCCTGGAGGTATGGACCTCGAGGTGCGGGAGCTGCGGTATTTCGTCGCGGTGGCCGAAGAGCTGAACTTCACCCGCGCCGCCGAGCGCTTGGGGATGACCCAGCCGCCGCTGTCCCGCGCCATCCGCCACACCGAGCGGCGGCTGGGTGTGCAGCTGTTCGAGCGCACCAACCGTCAGGTCACGTTGACCGCCGCCGGCGTGACCTTGCTCGAGGAGGGCAGAAACGCGCTTGACGTGATGTGCGCGGTCGCGCGGCGCACCCGCCGCGCTGCAGTGGCCGATCCCGCCTTGGTCGTCACCGCGAAACCAGGCGTCGCGACGGGCCTGCTGCTGCGGATCGTGGAGTCCTACTCCGCGCTGGCCGCCACGCCTCAGGTCGAGATCGCGGTCAGCGGCTACCGGGAGCAGACGGACATGGTGCGCGATGGGCGCGCGGATCTGGCCCTGCTGAGCGTGCCCTACGACCGGCGCGGGCTCGACGGCCAACCGTTGACCAACGAGCCGAGGGTGGCTGCGCTGCCCGTCAACCACGAACTCGCCCGCCGCGGCTTCCTACGCTGTAGCGACCTTGACGGCGAAGCCATGCCGCAGTGGCGGGACTCCAGTCACGCCGAACGCGTCTACTGGTCCGGTCGCGACGGCGGCGTCGCGGCGAGCGGAACCATCGAACCGCAACCCGCTGCGCCCGTACACGGTCCGGTCGTCAGCGACAGCGCACAGCTCCTGGAAGTCGTCAGCCTCGGCCAGGCTGTCGCGCTGATCCCGCTGTCGCTGGCCGACCGCAACCCGCGACCGGATATCGCCTACCGGCCGGTCCGCGATGCCAGCCCCTACACCATCGCCATCGTGTGGCCTGAGGCGGCGCGAGCACACGCCATCGCCGTGTTCGTCCGCACCGCGATCAACCTCGCCGCGCAAGAGCACAGCGCGGTGCACACGTCGTCGCAGGCCCACGGGTCGGCCGTCGCCTAGCAGGGAGCAACAGCGCCCATGACCGCTGCCACGCTCTGGACCTTCTGCGTTGCCGCTGCCGTGGTGCAGCTGACCCCCGGCCCAGGGATGCTGTTCATTCTGTCAAGCAGCGCCCTGTCCGGCCGCCTCGGTGGAACCGTCGCGGCGCTGGGGGCGGCAACCGGCATGGTCATCCACACGGTGACGGCGGTCGCTGGCCTCGCTGCCCTCTTTCGGTTCTTGCCTGAACTCGTCAACGTCCTGCGGGTCGTCGGGGCGGTCTACCTCCTCTACCTCGCGGCCAGGCAGATACACGCTGCTCGTCTCAGCGCGCTTCCGGCGAACATGGTCGCCGGCGTCCCGCTGCGGGAGACCTACATGCGGTCACTCATCAATAACCTTGCCAACCCGAAGGTCGTCCTGTTCTACGCAGCCTTTCTCCCCACCTTCGTCCACGCATCAGCCGTGCCGACCGAGGTGCAACTGGCGGTTCTTGGGTCGATCTTCTTGCTCATCGGCCTTGCTGTCGACATAGTTCTCGGTACGGTGGCGGGAGTCGTCGGTGGCCGGGTGTTGCAGCGGCCGCGGGCGCGTGCCGTCTTGGACTACGTCTGTGGCACCGTCTACGCGGCGCTCGCTGCGCGCCTATTGTCCAGCAACACGCGACCTGCGTGATGCGCCCCGCGTCGACGGTCAGCTCCCGCAGCTCCGTCTCGTGGATCGCGTCCAGCCACACGTGCACCCAGTTGAGCCGGAGGCAGACGGTCGCCGCGGTCCACCCTCAGCCTCCGCCCTCAGCCTCCTACGAGGAACCGCACCGTCGCGGCGGTGACGGCGGCGAGGAAGACGACAACCAGGGTTGGCGCTCGGGCGAGCAGCGCGACCGCGGCGACAGCGAGCCCGGCGGCCCGCGCGTCCAGCACCAGCCGCTGCCCGTCGGAGAAGGTCTGCACGACGATGAGCGCGGCGAGTAGCGCAGGGGCGAGGAGGGCCACAACCTGAGCCGCGACAGCAGGCAGGGGTCGTTCGCCAAGCGCGAGTGGACCTGCGCCCTTGAGCAGGACGGTGGCGACCCCCACGATCGCCACCAGCAGCCAGGCATGGGTCATCGTGGCCCCCACAGTCCGAGCAGCCCCACAACGGCAGACGCAACGACGGGGATCCCCAGCGGGGCGACGGGGACCAGCGCCAAGGCGATGGCCGCAGCCCCGACCACCGCTGCAACCGCCATGCGGTCGCGCATCTGGCCCATCAGCAGCGCGAGGAACAGGGCAGGCGTCAATGCGTCCAGGCCCAGGGCCGCGGGGTCGTGCAGCACCGCTCCCGCCGCCAGCCCCGCCGCGGTCCCCCCGACCCACGCTACGAGTACGACCACACCGGCGCCGACGAGCCGGTCGGCGTCGTAGCGCCCGCCGCCGACGTGGCTGACCGCCCACGCTTCATCGACGGCCAACTGCGCAGTGGCGACCCGCCGCCACCAGCGTCCCCGCAGTGCGGGCGCCACCGAGATCCCGATCGGCACGTATCTGAGGTTGAGCAGCGCCGCCACCGTCGCCGCCGTGAGCACGCTGCCCCCACCACCCAGCACCGACACGGCTGCGAACTGCGCGCCGCCCGCGAACGTCGTCACGGACATGACCAGCGCTGCCGCGTCGCTCATCCCCGCCTCGCGTGCCAGCGCGCCGAAGGTGACCGCGAACGCGGCCACCGCCACGGCGAGCGGCGCCGCCGCCCGGGCGCCAGGGCCGTACCGCGCTTTCCACCCCGTCGTCATAATGGCAACCTAGCATGAGATACCATTACCTCGTGACGGCCAGCCGGTACCCGCTGAACGAGGGCCCCGCTGCGCTGAACTTGGCCAACACGGTTCCCAGCGCACGACCCGGGCGCGACCTGCTCTCCAACCGCGAACAGCTGCGCGACTGGCTCGCCGCGCAGACCGGCCACCTGCCAGTCGACCTCCTCGCCGACCATCAGGAGGTGGACCTGGATGAGCTACGGGCGCTGCGCACCCTGCTGCGACGACTGCTCGGCTCCGGTGCCGACGGGCAGGACCTCCACGGCGACGACGTCCAAGCCCTCAACGACCAGGCCGCCCGCGCGTGCGGGCAGCGCCGCCTGGAAGCAGGCCAGGATGGCGGCTGGCACGCCGTCACCCGGCTGCAGGGCGCGACCATCACCGACCGGATCGTCGCCGCCATCGCCGACACCGCCGTCAACCTGCTCGGCAGCCCCCCAGCACTCGAACGCCTGCGCCGCTGCGCCAACCCCGGCTGCCAACTCCTGTTCCTGGCCCGGCGCCCCCACCGCACCTGGTGCGACTCACGCACCTGCGGCAACCGCATGCGCGTCGCCCGCCATCACGCGCGCAACTGACACAGGCGGCGTTCATAGGCGGCTGGGGAGACACCGACGAGTTCACGGAAGGCACGGGTCAGGTGCGGCTGATCGCTGAAGCCGAGCTCGAAGGCCAGCGCCGCTCGCGGTGGGAAGCGGGTCACCACGAACGGGCGCGCTCGGTCGGCCGGGTACAGGACTGCGGGTTCATCGTCGCGCACACGCCGATGCTACGGCGGCCCCGCGCGGCGTCAGGCGACACGACCGAGTCTGACGCCCTTGTGGCATCGGGGGAGTGGGGATGATCACGACCATGGGTGTTCGCCGAGTGGTTCCGGATCTCGCCAGCCGGTCGTTACCAGCGGCCAAGGACTTCTACGGCGACGCGCTCGGGTTGCGGCCGGTGATGGACCACGGCTGGATCGTCACCTTGGCCGACCCTGAGCGGCCGGGTGTCCAAGTCAACCCTCATGACCCACGACGCGACCGCACCGGTCATCCCCGAGGCCTCGATCCAGGTGGACGACGTCGACGCCTGTCACGCGGCTGCGCTCCGGGTAGGCGCAGAGATCGTGCATCCGTTGACCGACGAGCCGTGGGGCGTTCGCCGCTTCTTCGTCCGTGACCCCGACGGCCACGTGATCAACGTGTTGAGCCATCCGTAGCTGCCGGCCGGGCGGCGCGCCGAGCGCAGCAGCCGGTGGCGCCCGTCAGGCCCCGTCTCGAACGTCTATGCCGCTGCGGCGCAAGCGGGGAGGAGCCGCTCAGGTAGCTCGTCGCGGGCGCCACCTCTGTCACGGGTGGGCAAACCTCCTCGGGTACGCTGGGGCCGATGGAGGCCTACGAGAGTGCTGCGGAGCCGCAGGAGGGGTTCGCCGTGGAGGTGACCTTGGCCGAGGCACGGGCGCGGTTGGAGTTGCTCTTGGAACGTGCCGAGGACGGGCCGATCGCGGTCCTCGGCCCCCACGGCACGCTCCTTGGCGCGTTGCTCTCCCCGGCCGACGTGCGGTACTTCCAGGAACTGGAGGACGCAGCGGATCATGAGGTCAGCCAGCGGGCGCTCGCCGAGGAAGGCGAACAGATTCCGCTGGAGCGGCTGGCATCTGACCTGGGGCTGTAGGACACCGTCCGGGCGGCGCGGGACCCGCTTTTGCGCGTGCGAGGCTCCAAGGTATGCAGTCCGTCGATCGACCCTACGAGGTGGTTGTCGCCCCAGCCACGCAGCGCCAGATCCGCAAGCTGCCGCGCCAGGTGCAGCCGGACTTGGTCGCTCGGGCCCGTGAGCTGGCGGTGGATCCACGTGGCCACCGCGTCAAGAAGCTAGTGGGTCGTCCGGAGTGGCGCGCTACGGTCGGGGACTACCGGATCATCTACCTGATCAACGACGGTGCTCGCGAGGTCGTCATCACCGTGGTGGCCCACCGCCGCGAGGTGTATGACCGCTAATCGAGTCCACGCTCTTGGAACCCGTGGTGGGACTCGGGGTCGTCTGATGCGGGACCATCAGCAACGTCTACCTGAGCACGCTCGGTGCGCTGGAGGGCGTGGAGGTGCTCGGCTGCGCGGACCTCGACGTCGCGCGCGCACGGTTCGGGGACGGCGTTCGCCGTGGGCACCCCGTCGCACGTCGCGCGGTGCTGGACTTCGAGGCCGGCGCCGTCGTCACGCTGACCACCAGCTTCGACGTGTGAGACCATGTGAACCGCATCGAGTTGTACGGAACCGAGGGGCTCGCTGCGCCTGCCGGACCCCAACACCTTCGGCGGCCCCGGCAGCCTGCGGCGCGCCGGCGGGTCACCACCCCTGTCAGTTCACCCTTCCGCGTGGCGTGCGGATCTGCGAAGGTTGGAGACGGTCGGGGGCGGGGACCACCGCATGAGGGCTCCAGCCGCCCTCCGACCGCCAAACCAGGACGGGATCAACAGACCGCGATCGTTGCCGGGGCGTACATCCGGTTCGCGGGCGTCTGGAACCGAGAGCGCGGCCGGGACGCGCGCGCGGTCGTCTGGTCGCCAAGCCGAGAGCGACTCATGGTGCGGCCTCGTCGAGAGCGGCGAGCACGAGGGCCTGGAGCACGAGCGCGGCGGCCACGCCGGCCGCGGGGTCACGCTGGGCCACCAGGTCGGCCACCAGGCCGTCCAGCGCCCTGCGCAGGACCCGGGGCTGACCGCCGGCCAGCCAGCGCGACTCGGCCACGTCGGGGTCCTCGCGCCAGACCGACAGCAGCCCGTGACCATGCTCGGAGGCCAGGCGCAGCGCTGCCCGCCTGCGCGCCTCGATCGGCATCGCCGCCCTCATGCTCGCCAACGTCCCACCCTCCGGGGTCGCACGCTCTGGGGCCGGTGTTCTCGCACGCGCCGACCGCTCGGAAGGATTCAACTACGAGCCGGAAGCAAATGCAATGTGTCACGTAGAACGGCTTTATTTATGAGATATGAATCAAGGCTCACTATATTGCTATGCCGCACACTGTGTGGCAGCCTGTAGGAGGAATCCGCCGTCACGTGCCCGATCTTGCAGCGACCGGTGCTCCGGGAGGTCATGAATGTCTGAGGACGCGGTCGGTTCGGCGCTGCTCCGGCGCTACATCGGGCGGCGGTTCCAGGCCCTGCGCGTGCGGGCCGGCCTCACCCAGGAGCAGGTGGCGGTCGCGCTCCAGCGCAGCCGCTCGACGGTGGCGCGACTGGAGGACGGCGACGAGCGGATCCGCTTCCGCGACAGCGACGTCAAGGCGACCTTGGAGCTGTACCGGGCGACCGAGCAGGACAGCGAGGTGCTCCTCGCGATGACCGCCGAGACCCGCAATGGGCGACGCAAGTCGTGGTGGCACGACTACACCGCGACCGCCCTGCCGTCCTGGATGCGCTTGTACGTCTCGCTGGAGGACAGCGCCGAGACCATCCGCGAGTACGAGCCCGAGCTCGTGCCCGGGCTGCTGCAGACCCGCGCCTACGCCGAGCAGGTCATGAGCGTCCCGGCCGGCTACACCGACGCCGACGAGGCCCAGCGCTGGGTCAGCACCCGGATGGAACGGCAGTCGCTGCTCACCCGCCCGCGGGCACCGCACCTCAAGGTGGTCCTGACCGAGGCCGTCCTGCGTCCCCTCGTCGGCGGCCCCGAACTGATGGCCGAGCAGCTCGCGCACCTGGCGAAGGTGTCCGAGCAGGCGAACGTCTCCGTCCGGGTCGTACCGTACTCGGCCGGGATGCACGGCGGCATGAGCGCTGCGAGCGGCGGCTTTCTCATGCTGGACTTCCCTGCCGACCCCGTCAGCGGGCAGCCGCTCGAGCCGCCGCTGGCCTACACCGACTCGCTGACCGGCGCGCTGTACCTGTCCAAGCCCGACGAGGTCCGCGCCTACCAGCTCGTCTGGGACGACCTCGACCGCCGCGCGCTCGACGAGTCAGCTTCGAGAGCGGCGATCGCCGCCGCGATGGAAGGACTCCGCCGTGACTGACCAGCCCGGCGCGATCTGGCGCACGAGTAGCTACAGCGGCAACCAATCCACATGCGTCGAGGTCGCCACCAACCTGCTCGACCGGACCGGGCGCATCATGGTCCGCGACAGCAAGGACCCCGACGGGCCGGTGCTCAGCTTCACCCCCGCCGAGTGGGAGGCGTTCACCGCCGGGGTCCGCGACGGCGAGTTCTCCCCATAGGGGCCGCGCCGCGCGTCTGCGAGCGGATGAGGCGGGTCAGCCCTCGTCCTCGTCCGGCTGCTCCAGCGCGCTGCGCGCGTCGCCGCCCGCGGCCTGCTCGACCTGGTTCGCGCTGATCTGCAGGAAGCGCAGGGCGGTCAGGCTCAGCCCGCCCACGAGATTCGCCAGCGCGTACCAGGCCACCAGCGCGACCGCCGAGGCGTAGCCGAAGTCCGCGCCGCCCACCAGCGCCGCGGACAGCTCCAGCGCCACGACGACGACGTGGCCCAGCGACCCCGTCGCCACCACGAAGCCCATCGCGAACAGGGCGACGAGCCGCCCGCCCTCGGTCTTGGCCGAGGCCTCCATCCAGGTCATCAGCGTGATGGCGGCGCCGCCCAGCATGGCCAGGGCGAACGATCCTGCGCTCACGCCGAGCTCGACATAGGTGCTGGCCGTCTCGTTGGCGACCACGGCGAGGTCCGGCAGGGCGCTGAGCGCGACCGCGGCGAGCAGCCAGCCGCCCAGGAGATTCGCAGCCAGGGTGCCGGTCCACAGGCGCAGCAGCGTCAGGACGCTGGCCTGCCGGGCGGCGACGGTCGACACGGGGACGAGGAAGTTCTCGTCATACAGCTCGCTCTGGCCGAGGCCGAGGGCGATGAGGCCGATGCCAAAGGCGAGGCCGGCGAGCGGCTTGGAACCGGTGGCGTCGAGCACCAGGAGGTAGGCGAGGACGCCCACGCCGATGTCGATCCCGCCGACCAGGCCGGTCGCGATCAGCCCGGGCAGGTTGCGGCTGAGCCGGACCCGGCCCTCCTCGACCGAATCGCGGTAAGCCGCCTGCAGCCCGGGGTCGGTCTCCTGGCCATTACTCGGATCGGCCCGGGACTCCTCCCCGGTGTCGGTGCCCGTCACTGGGCGCGGCGGCGCTGGACCTCCAGGCCCAGCAGCATCGCCACCATGGCGACGGCGAACATGGCCGTGGCGATCACGTTCACCTGCGGGGGCACCCCGCGCTGGGCCGCACCCCAGACGAACATCGGGAAGGTGATCTCGTCGCCGGAGACGAAGTTGGTGATGATGAAGTCGTCGAAGGACAATGCGAAGGCGAGCAGCGCACCGGAGACGATCCCTGGCAGTGAGAGCGGCAAGGTGATCTTGCGGAACGTCGTCCACTCGTCGGAGTACAGGTCCATGGCCGCTTCCTCGAGCTTGGCGTTCTGCCCCTGCAGCCGTGCCTTGACGGTCACCACCACGTAGCTGACGTTGAACATCACGTGCCCGATGATGATGGTGGTGAAGCCCCGCCCCGCGCCGAGGTTCAGGAACAGCGCGAGCAGCGACGAACCCATCACGATCTCGGGCGTGGCCATCGGCAAGAAGATGAGCAGATTGGTCGGGGTGCGCCCGCGAAAGCGGTGCCGGACCAGTGCAAAGGCGATGAGCGTCCCCAGCGCCGTGGCGATGACGGTGGCCACGAGCGCCACGCGGAGACTGACGAGCAACGACTCGCACAGACCCGGCGCGCCGCAGGCGTTCGCCCACGACTTCAGCGAGAAGCCCTGCCAGGTAAAGTTGAACCGGCCCTGGTTGTCGTTGAACGAGAAGACCACGACCACGAAGACGGGCAGGAACAGGAACAGCAAGACGATGAGGGAGTGGACGGCCACCCAGCTGCGGGCCAGCCGGTCGCCGAGGCGGGCGGCCATCTACAGCACCTCCTCGGCGCCGGCCCGCCGCAGGTAGGCGATCACCAGCACGAGGATCGCCAGCAGGAGCAGGAACGACAGGGCCGCCGCAGCCGGGTAGTCCAGGACCAAGAGGAAGCGGCTCTCGATCACGTTGCCGATCATGTACTGCGACGGCGTGCCGAGGAACTCCGCGTTCACGAAATCGCCGGCCGCGGGGATGAACACCAGCAGCGTGCCGGCGATGACCCCCGGCAGCGACAGCGGCCAGGTGACGCGCCAGAACGCGGTCCTGGGGCGGGCGTAGAGGTCGCTGGCCGCTTCCAGCAGACGCGGGTCGATCTTGTCGAGGCTGACGAACAGCGGCAGGGTCATGAACGGCAGGAAGTTGTAGACCAGACCGGCGACCACCGCGGTGCTGGTGGCGAGCAGGCGCCCGTTCGGCGCGAGCAGTCCAATGTCCCTCAGCGTGCCCACGAGCGGGCCGTTGTCGGCCAGGATGATCTTCCAGGCCAGCGTGCGGACGAGGAAGCTCACCAGCAGCGGCATGACCACGAGCACGAGGACCAGCGGTCTGTAGCGACCGGCCCGAAACGCCATGAAGTAGGCGAGCGGATAGCCCAGGGCCAGCGCGATGCCGGTCGCCAGCGCGGCGTAGCCGAAGGAGCGCAGAAACTGGGGCGAGTAGGCCCGCACGACATCGACGTAGTTGGCGAAACGCCAGGTGAACTCGTACCCGGCGCTCAGCGAGCCCTCCGTCAGCGAGGTCTGCGCAAGGGTGAACATGGGCGTGACAAAGAACACGACGAGCCACAGCAGTCCGGGCGCCAGCAGCAGGTAGGGCGTGAGCGAGCGCCGGCCCGCCGTGGGCGCCGGCTCGGTCCCCAGGTCTCGCCCCGCCCGCCCCGCCGGGGGGGCGGCAGCGGCCTCGACCGGCCCGAGGACCGCCGCCATCAGGGCTGCGTCCCCACGGCGACGGACCCGGCGGTCACGGGATCGGCGCCGTTCTGCGCACCGGCCTCGGGCTCGGGCTCGGGTTCGGCCAGGACGAAGCAGTGCCGCGGGTCCCAGACCATGGTCACCGGCGCCCCCGGCACCAGATGGTCGGACGGGCCGACGTTCTGCAGGCTGACGGCGATCTCGGAGCCGATGTCGGAGCGCACGAGGAACTGCGTGCTCACACCGGTGAAGCTGCGGTCCACCACGCTGCCCGACAGCGCATTGTGCCCCGGCTCGGTGGCCGCGTGCCCGCTGAGCAGGCGGATCTTCTCAGGCCGCACCCCCATCTGAGCGGTCGCGGCGCCCGCCGGTACGAGCCCTACCGGCACCCGCACCCGCGTGTCGGCCACGTGCAGCACGGTGTGCGCGCCGTCGGTGCCCGCCACCCGTCCGGTCAGCAGGTTGGACTGGCCCAGGAAGTTCGCCACGAACGCCGTCCGCGGCGACTCGTACAGCTCCAGGGGCGTGCCGAGCTGCTCGATCCGGCCCGCGTTCATGACCGCGATGGTGTCGGCCATGGTCATCGCTTCTTCCTGGTCATGGGTGACGTGCACGAACGTGATCCGCACCTCGGTCTGGATGCGCTTCAGCTCGATCTGCATCTGCTTGCGCAGCTTGAGGTCCAGCGCGCCCAGGGGTTCGTCGAGCAACAGCATCTTGGGGTGGTTCACCAGGGCGCGGGCGAGGGCGACACGCTGCTGCTGGCCCCCGGACAGCTGCGTCACGCGGCGGTCGCCGTAGCCGGACAGCTGCATGAGGTCGAGCATGTCGCCCACCCGCTGCCGCGCCTCGGGGCCCTTGACCCCGGCGCGCTGCAGGCCGAACGCGACGTTGGCGTTGATGTCGAGGTGCGGGAACAGCGCATAGTTCTGGAACACGATGTTGACGGGCCGGCGGTACGGCTTGAGATCGGTGACGTCGGCCTCGCCGAGGTACAGCCGCCCCGCGGTCGGCCGCTCCAGCCCGGCGATCATCCGCAGCGTGGTCGTCTTGCCACAACCTGATGGCCCCAAAAGGGCGACGAACGAGCCCGGCTCAACGGTCAGGTCGAGGGAGTCGACCGCAACCATGTCGCCGAAGCGCTTCGTGAGGCCGACCAACCTGAGCTGTGCATCCGGTGGTTGCTCCATCCCGCCCCCTGTTCCGCCCACCCGCCCACACCCTGTTACCTCATAACGGTCTCCCTATCGGTGGCGTCGCGTGATGGCGAGCGCCTCCTCCAGCACCGCGACGCAGCGGTCGACCTCGTCGTCACTGATGACCAGCGGGGGGCAGAACGCCAGCGTGGGCGCCCCGATGGGCCGGGCGATGACACCGCGCTCCAGCATGGCATCCCGGACCAGCGGCGCGGGCAGCTCTGGACCGTTCCCACCGCCCAGTCCCACGGCCCAGATCGCGCCGTCGCCGCGGGCCTCGACCACCGCCCCGTCGTCGGCCAGCGAGCGCAGCCCGGCGCCCAGGCGCTCGCCGACCTTGGTCGCGCGCTCGACCAGCCCCTCGCGCTCGGTGATCGCCAGTGCTGCCAGTGCGGCGGCGGCGGCGGTCGGGTGGCCGCTGTAGGTGTGGCCGTGGCGCAGGACGAGGGTGTCATCCGCCTCCAGCGGCGCCCGCACCGCCGGGCCGACCAGGACCCCGCCCAGCGGCAGGTACCCCGAGGTCACGGCCTTGGCGAACGTGACGAGGTCCGGGCGCACCCCATAGCGCTGCGCGCCCCACCAAGTGCCCAGGCGGCCGAAGCCGCAGATCACCTCGTCGAGGATGAGGAACGCGCCGTGGGTGTCGCACAGCCGTCGCAGCCCCTCCAGGTAGCCCGGCGCGGGTGGGTGGACCCCGCCTGCGCCGACCACCGGCTCCGCGATGACCGCCGCGATCTGGCCGGGGCGCTCGGCGAAGCACGCCTCGACCGCGGCGAGGTCGTCGTGCTGGGCATGCGTGACGTCGCCGAGCATGGCGCCGAAGTGCTCCTGGTTCAGCGGCAGGCCGGTGGCGGCCATGCCGCCGTAGGTGACGCCGTGGTAGCTCGGGCGGCGGCTGATGATCACCCGGCGCTCGGGGTGGCCGGCCACGGCGTGGGCCAGCCTGGCCAGCTTCAGCGCCGAGTCGACGGCCTCGGAGCCGCTGGAGGTCAGGAACACGCGCGCGTCGGGCATGGGGGCGCGCTCGGCGAGCAGCGCGCACAGCTGCTCGGTCGGAGCGTTGGTGAACAGCTCGAACGTGTTATAGGCCGCGATCTGGCGCATCTGGACGGCCACGGCTTCGGCGATCTCCGCCCGGCCGTGCCCGACGTTGCAATACCACAGGCTCGCCATGCCATCGATGTAGGCCTTGCCCTGCGCGTCCCAGACGGTGGCGCCCTCGCCGCGGACGATGGTGATGAAGTCCTCGGCGGCGGGCCGGGCGAACGGGTGCAGGAACGCCCCGACGGTCACGCGGCGCCCCCGGCCTCGGCCTGGGTGAAAGCCTCGGCGACCGCCGGGTGGACGATGCGACCCCGGACCACGTTGGCGGCGCCCTCGAGCTCGGGGCGCTGCGGGTCCGCGGCCAGCTTCAACAGCCGTGGGGCGACGGCGGCGGACAGCGCGCGGCTGGAGGTCCGCGGGTACTGGCCGGGGACGTTCGTGACGCAGTAGTGCACCACGCCGTTCACCATGTAGACGGGGTCGGACAGCGTGGTGGGGCGGGAGGTGGCGATGCAGCCGCCCTGGTCGATGGCGAGGTCGATGATCACCGAACCCGGCTTCATCGCGGCCACGTGCTCCTCGGTCACCACGATCGGCGCCCGCGCGCCCGGCACCAGGGCGGCCCCGATCACCAGGTCCGCCTCGGCGACCTGCACGCCCACCGCCGCCTTGGAGGACGCCAGCGTGCCGTGCACCGTGCCCTCCATCGCCACCTGGTGCAGGCGGGTCAGGTTCACGTCCACGCCCATCACGTGGGCGTCCAGGCCCCGCGCGCCGCGCGCGGCCATGGCGCCGGACACGCCCATGCCGACCACCACGACTCGTGCCGGCGGCACGCCGGCGGCGCCGCCGAGCAACGTGCCCGACCCACCCTCGCGCGTGGACAGGTGCGCCGCGCCGACGATCGCCGCGGTCCGCCCGGCGATCTCGCTCATCGGCGAGAGCAGGGGTAGCGCGCCGCGCTCGGTCAGCGTCTCGTAGGCGTAGGCGGCGATGCCGCTGTCGCGCAGCGCCCGGGTCAGCCCGGGATCCGCGGCCAGGTGCAGATAGGCGAACAGCACCAGGTTGGAGCGGAAGAACGCGTACTCCGAGGGCTGCGGCTCCTTCACCTTGACCACCACATGGGCGGCCCAGGCCTCGCCGGCCTCCGGCACGATGTCGGCGCCGGCCTCCTTGTACTCCGCGTCGCTGAAGCCGGCGCCGACGCCGCCGTCGACCTGGATCAGGACACGGTGGCCGGCGTGCGTCAGCTCCTGCACGGCGGCCGGATCGAGGGCGAAGCGGCGTTCGCCGTCCTTCACCTCGGCAGGGACTCCTATCGTGGTCACCGTGCGCTCCCACCTTCGGGTTGGGTCGGCATGGTCCGCTCGTGCGTGGGCTTGCCTGCAGTGCCGTTCTGCATCCGCTTCGCAGCCTCTCCCAGGACCTGATCCAGAATGTCGACCATCTCGCCCAGGACCGTGCGGTCGGCGATCAGCGGCGGGGAGAGCTGGATGACGGGCTCGTCGCGATCGTCGGCGCGGCAGATCAGGCCCAACTCGAGCAGCCGGGTCGACAGGAAGCCGCGCAGGAGCTGCTCGGACTGCTCGGAGGTGAACAGGATCTTGCGCTCCCGGTCCGCCACCAGCTCCAGCGCCCAGAAGTAGCCGGTCCCGCGGACGTCGCCGACGATCTCGTGGCGTGCCTGCAGCTCGCGGAACTGGCCGCCGAGCCAGCCCTCGTTGCGCTGGACGTTGCCCAGGACATCCTCGGACTCGAACACCCCGATGTTCGCCAACGCGACCGCGCAGGAGACGGGGTGGCCGCCCCAGGTGGCGCCGTGGTTGAACATCATCGTGCGGTCCGAGGACAGCGCGTCACCGATGCGGTGGTTGAACGCCACGCCGGCCAACGGCGCGTAGGCGCTGGTCACACCCTTGGCGAAGGTGAGGATGTCGGGAGCGAAGCCGTAGCGCTCCGCGCCCGTCCAGGTACCCAGCCGTCCAAAGGCGCAGATGACCTCGTCGGAGACCATGAGCACGCCGTAGCGGTCACAGATGTCGCGCACCGCTTGCAGGTAGCCGGGCGGCGGGGTGAAGCAGCCGCCGGCGTTCTGCACCGGCTCCAGGAAGACCGCGCTGACCTTGTCCGGGCCCTCGGCCACGATCGTGCGCTCGATGGCCATGGCGCACGTCAGGTCGCAGGGCGCGCAGTTGGGGCTGGACTGGCAGCGGTACTGGTTGGTGTTGGGCACGTGGTGGTGGCCGGGGACGAGGGGCTCGTAGGGCGCTCGCGCTCCCGCGAGCCCCGTCACGCCAAGGGCGCCCATGGTGGTCCCGTGGTAGGAGTAGTTGCGGGAGATGACCTTGTAGCGCCCGGGCTGGCCGTTGGCTGCGTGGTACTGGCGCGCGAGCTTCAGCGCGGTCTCGACCGCCTCGGAGCCGGAGTTCACGAAGAAGAAGTGGTCGAGGTCGCCCGGGAAGCGCTGCGCGAGGGCTGCGGCCAGGTCGATGGCGGGCTGGTGGGCGGTCCCCCAGTTGGTGGCGAAGGGCAGTTTGCGCATCTGGCGCTGGGCCGCCTCGACCATCTCCTCGCGGCCGTAGCCGACCTGCACGCAGAACAGCGCGGAAAGGCCATCCAGGTACCTCCGGCCCTCGGCATCCCAGACGTAGCAGCCCTCGCCGTGGTCGAGGATCGGCACGCTCGGTTCAGGTCCTCGCCAGTCCGAGGTACGGGTGAAGTGCAGCCAGAGGTTGCCGTCGCTGAGCTGTGGGGTCTGCACATCGTCTCCTTCGTCGGCGCTCACGCTAGGCAGCCGCCGGGGACCTGTCTTCGGCCACCCGTCCGCCACCACCCTCTCATCATCCCTCTCATCATCCGGCCACGTGTCCCAGACAACGTCGACCCTTTCGCCGTCAGGATTGCTACGGTGCCGGCCGTGCGAGCGGTCAACGCGCAAGGGACGGCGACCCCGGCGGGCGGCTACGTCGCCGGGATGATGGCGACCGGCAGCCTGCTGTTCGTCAGCGGTCAGACGCCCGAGGGACCGGACGGCGCCAGCTCGGCCGACCCGGAGGAACAACTTCGCCAGGTCTGGCGCAACCTTTCAGCGGTGCTGGCGGGCGCCGGCGTGGGCCTGGACGCGCTGGTCCACGTCCGCACGTACCTTGCAGCCCGTGAGCACCGCGAACTCAACAGCCGAGTCCGTCGAGAGGTCCTGAGCGGGCACGAGCCGGCGCTGACCGTCGTCGTATGCCAGCTCTACGACGAGCAGTGGGTCGCCGAGATCGAGGCCGTCGCCGAGCTGCCCGGCAATACGTCCCGTGGCAAGGTCCGCTCGGTGTGCTGAGCGCCGCCGGAGCTGCGGTAGACCGTTTACGACCTGTTTCCGGCCCCTTTGCGTTCCGCGAACAGTCCGCTTACGGCCCACGAACAGCCTGCCAGAACGGTTCTTGTCCGACCTAGGTTCACTGCTGAACGGCGGACGCCAGAGCGCTGCCGACCAGGGACGGGTAGAGACGAGATGATGGCTGTGCTCACACGTCGTCGCCGGCTGAACGCGCTGATCATCGCCGAGATGCACAAGGAGGCGGCGTTCCTCGTGCCGCTGCGGGTGTTCATCGCGCTGGGCTGGGCGCGTGCGGGGGTGGAGAAGCTCATCGCCCCGAGCTGGCGGGACGGCACGGATCTGGTGGCGTACCTGCGGGAGCACCTGGTGGCGGGCCAGGTCATCGCCCCGTTCTACGAGCGGCTGATGTCCGAGGTCTTCCTGCCCAACGCGCAGGCGCTCGCGTGGGTCGTCCTGGTCGCGCAGCTCCTGGCGGGCGCGGCCATCCTGGTCGGCGCGTTCACCAACCTCGCCCTGCTGGGCGGGCTCGTGCTCAACATCAACTTCGTGATGACCGGCGAGGTGAACCCCAGCGCGTTCTACGTGGTGATCCAGCTCGTCCTGCTGGTGGCCGGAACGGGGGCGGTGCTGGGCGTCGACGCGCTCCTCAGCCGCCGTATCGACAACCCGCTCCTGGTGGCCCAGAACGACCTGACGACGGTCTCGAGCGATCGCAAACGCCGTTGGTTCGCCGTGCTGAGCGCGGCGAACCTGCTGATCGCCCTGCTCGCCGCCACGCGCGTACGGACGATCGCGCCGATGTTCGCGGTGGAGGACCCCGGCATGATCCTCGTCACCCTCTTCGGGACGGGAAGCCTCTCCGCCTTCATCGGCTATCTCCGGCAGCGTCCAGCGGCGGCCTCCACCGGCAGGCGCCCAGCGCCACCGCAGCGCAGTGGCGGGCAGCGGCAACGGGACGGAAGGGGTGCGGCGTTCGCCGCCGCTGCCGCCGTGCGCCCGGCCGACCAACCGGCCGCTGACGGCCGCTGACGTGTCAGGCGCGGGCGTACATCACGTGCTTGATGCGGGTGTAGTCCTCGAGGCCGTAGGTCGACAGGCCCTTGCCGTAGCCGGCGGCGTGCGCGGGGACGCGGTCGAGGAAGCCCTCCACGCGCGGGAGCTGGCCGGCGTTGCTCAGCGGCCGCGCGTGGAGGGCTTCCTCGCTGGACGGACCGATCCTGGTGGCCCGGTCCTGGGTCACGAGTGCGGACAGGAAGTCGTCGTGGACGCGGGGCCCGGCCAGCACCCGCGTCGCCGCGGTGCAGTCATGCCCGGCGTTGCAGTAGCCGGCCACGGACTGCGCGCTCATTCTTCAAGGCTCCTCGTGGCCGGATGCGACGGGCAGGCTATGCCGCCGAGCCTGCGGATGTTCGTGGGACAGATGGCGCACCCGCGCAGCCCGGGTCGGCCGGATGGCGAGCGTCACGAGGGGCGCCGGCCGAACAGGGCGCGGGCGGTCATGCTGAGCACCACCTCGTCGCGCTGGTTGCGCAGCTCGGAGAGCAGGAACACCGTGCCGCGGTCGGCGCGGCTGGCGGACGGCGCCAGATCGGCGACGGTGACCCTGGCCGAGAGCGTGTCGCCGGGCCGCACCGGCGCCAGCCAGCGCAGCTGCTCCACGCCCGGCGAGCCCATGCTCGTGCTGCCGTCCAGCAGGTTGTCGGCGTAGCAGCGCATGAAGATCGACGCGGTGTGCCAGCCGCTCGCGATCAGACCGCCGAACACCGAGTCCTCAGCGGCGCGCTCGTCCACGTGGAACGGCTGCGGGTCGAACCGGCGGGCGAAGTCGAGGATCTCCTCGCGCGAGATCTGATAGGCGCCCAGCTCGTAGACCTGGCCGACGGCGAAGTCCTCGAAATGCACGGGTGGCTTCATCGCGCCAAGTGTGCCCGAGCACCGCGGCGATACCCTGCCGCGGCGCGTGGACAACACCCCGACGGACGACTGCGCACCGCGCTCGACGCGCTCCAGGCCGACGTCCTGGACTGCGACCCCGAGCTCGCCGACACCGCCCTCTTCCTCGCGCACTGCGGCCACGCCCCCGACACCGTGGTGACCGGCCGCACCCTCGCCGAGCGACTCATCCGCCACTGAGCGCCCGGCGCGGTGCGCCGCCCAGACGC
>Ga0136616_10000445_pt1 | contig 19399 bp, 21 predicted proteins | sample AntDrymUQ2992106_2_FD_106648 | JGI IMG/M metagenome (GOLD analysis project Ga0136616, IMG submission 106648) | Polar desert sand microbial communities from Dry Valleys, Antarctica - metaG UQ299 (21.06) | ecosystem: Environmental > Terrestrial > Soil > Desert | place: Antarctica: Dry Valley...
CCGGCCAGCGCCGGCACCTGCAGCCCGAGCTTCAGCGCCTCCCGCTCCACCGACAACGCCGGGTCGTCCGGTCGCGGGCGCCCACCCAGCTCCGGCCGGGAGGCCGCTGCCGGCGCCTCCCGCCGCCCGAGCGACTTCAGGTGCGACACGACCGCCTCGACCTCCATTCCCAGGTAGCCGGCGAGCCGGCGCGCGTACTCCGGCCGCAGCGCCCGATCCTTGATCCCAGCCACCAACGGCGCGCTGCGCTCCAGCGCGTGCACCCGCCCCTCGACCGTGTCGAGGTCGTAGTTGGCCAGCGTCGCGCGCAGCACGAACTGCACCAGCGGCTCGCGGCGGGCGACGAGGTCCCGTACGGCGGCATCGCCGCGCGACTGCCGCAGCTCGCACGGGTCGAGCCCGTCCCCGTCGATGGCGACAAACGTCTGGCCGACGAACCGCTGGTCCTCGCGGAACGTCTTCAGCGCCGCGTTCTGACCCGCCTGGTCGCCGTCGAAGGTGTAGATCACCTCACCCCGGAACTCGTCCTGATCCATCAAGAGGCGACGCAGTACGCCGATGTGCTCCACGCCGAACGACGTACCGCAGGAGGCCACAGCGGTGGGCACGCCCGCCAGGTGGCAGGCCATCACGTCGGTGTAGCCCTCCACGACGACGGCCTGCCGCCGCCGGGCGATCTCCTTTTTCGCGATGTCCAGGCCGAACAGCACGTGGCCCTTCTTGTAGATCGGGGTTTCCGGCGTGTTCAGGTACTTCGGCCCGTCATCGTCATCGAAGAGCTTTCGAGCGCCGAAGCCGATGACGTCGGCAGTGATGTCCCGGATCGGCCACAGCAGCCGGCGGTGGAACCGGTCGATGAACGTGCCTCGCGAGGATTGCCGCGACAGGCCCGCCGTGGTCAGCTCGTTCTGGCTGAACCCCTTGCCCAGCAAGTGTTTCGTCAGCGCGTCCCAACCGGCCGGAGCGAAACCGCACCCGTACGTCGCCGCCGCTGTCCGGTCGAAGCCGCGTTCCAACAAGAAATCGCGGGCGGGCTGACCGTCCGATGTGGACAGTTGGTCGGCGTAGAACTCCTGGGCCAACCGATGCGCCTCCACGAGGCGGGCCCGCTGGCCGTGTTGACGGATCGGCGCGGAGCCGCCCTCCTCGTAGCGCAACTCGATTCCGACATGACCGGCCAGTCGCTCGACCGCCTCGACGAAGGAGAGGTGGTCGACCTTCTCCACGAACCGGATGACATCGCCGCCCTCTCCGCAGCCGAAGCAGAACCAGAGATTTCGGGACGGGGTCACCTGGAATGACGGCGTCTTCTCGTCATGAAAGGGGCACAAACCCTTGAGGCTGCCGCCCCCGGCGGAGCGCAGCTGCAGATGCTCACCCACGACGTCGGCAATCGGCGACCGCTCGCGCACGAGCGCGATGTCCTCGTTGCGAATCCGGCCGGTCATGTCCTACATCCTGCCCCGTGCCACTGACGCAGGGCTCAACCCCGGACGAGGGCAGCGTGCCAGGCCACCGCTGAGGGATCGGTCAGACTGGCCACCTGGTCGATCACGACCCGGCGGCGGGCGGCGTCGTCACCGGCCGCCGCCCACCGCGGCCCCTGCAGCTGATCGAGAGCCTCCGGCCGGTCGAGCAGCGCCACGACGAGCTCGGTCAGCAGTTCGCGTTGCCGCGCCTGCAGTGCGGCGGTCTCCTCCCGTGCCATCACGTACCGCACCGCCACCGCCTTGAGCAGCGAGCACTCCGCGGCGACCCGGGCCGGTACGACGAGATCTGCGGCGTACCGGCGCGGCACCACCCCGGCGGCTGACCGGGTGGCGTGCACCGCGGCGTTCGTGAACCGCCCGGTCAGCTCGCTGGTCGCCCGCTTCAGCGCGGCCCGGCCGGTCAGCGAACCGTCGTAGGCCGCCAGGTCCTGCAGCACCGGCAGCGCCAGCAGTTCGACCAGTACGTCGTCCAGACCGTCGGCCGCTGCCCCATACATGGACCGGGCGATGGCGCAGACGGCCGCCCGCTCCGCGTCCGAGGCCAGTGCCGCGAGCGACACGTGCCCGGCGTACACCCCGTCCTCCACGTCGTGCACTGAATACGCCACATCGTCGGCCCAGTCCATGACCTGCGCCTCGAGGCAGCGCCGGCCGACCGGAGCACCCGAACGCACCCAGTCGAAGACGTCGAGGTCCTCGTCGTACACGCCGTACTTGCGCGCACCCTCGCGTCGCGGCCAGGGGTACTTCGTCACGGCGTCCAGCGTGGCCCGGGTCAGGTTCAGTCCGGCGCTTCGTCCGTCAGCCTCGAGCACCTTGGTCTCTAGCCGGACCAGCACCCGCAGGCTCTGCGCGTTGCCCTCGAAGCCGCCGCACTCGGCCGCGCACGCATCCAGCGCGTCCTCGCCGTTGTGTCCGAACGGCGGGTGCCCGACGTCGTGTGCCAACCCGGCCGCGTCGACGAGATCGGGGTCGCACCCCAGCGCCTGCCCCATCTCCCTCCCGATCTGCGCCACCTCGAGGGTGTGCGTGAGCCGGGTCCGCGGAAAGTCGTCCGATCCCGGCTCCACCACCTGGGTCTTGGCCGCGAGCCGGCGCAGTGCCGAGCAGTGCAGCACCCGGGCCCGGTCCCGTTGAAACTCCGAGCGCCGTACGCCGTCCACGCCGAGAGATGAGCGCTTGGGTGGCTCGTCAACCCGCCGGGCCCGGTCGTGGTCGTCGTACTCGGCTGCGGGGTTCATCTCAATGCACCCTAGCGACGGCTGGGCTGGCGCAGGTCGGCACGCAGCGCCGTCGTCGTCGCGGTCGCCCTGGGGATCCTGGTGGGCCTGGTCGATAGAGGTGCTGGGCATCGATCGGTCCGCGCCGCCGCACTGGGGGGCCGCGTCGGCGGCCTGGTGCTGACGTACTTCCTCGTCATGTCGACGTTCGCACTGGCGATCGGGCTCGTCGGCGGCGACGAGGCGGGCTCGACCGCTGAATTCCTACTCGGCATGATCCCGACGACACTCGTCTCACCCCTCGTTGGTGACAGCGTCCTGTCAACGCTGTTCGTCGCGCTGCTCGTCGGCTTCGCCATCCAGGCGCTGGGTGCCACCTCGGGCGCCTTCGGAGCCATTGCGGCCGTGCTGGGTGGGACCGGCGTAGAAGCCCTGAAGAGTCTTGCCCGGTCGCCTCGGCGATGAACAGCGAGGCCACCCAGTGTCGATCGGCGAGCAGATCTCCCTGCTGCTGTTCATGATCATCGCCTCCAAGGGCGCTGCCGGCGTCACCGGCGCGGGGCTGGCGACCCTCGCCGGCGGGCTGGCCTCACACCGCCCGGAGCTGATCGAGGGCGTCGGGCTGCTACCGCCCGCCTGCTTCCCGCAGTCGGTACGTGGACTGTCCACGAGCCGATGATCGCCACCTTCAGCGTCGGCAACCTCGGCAAGCGCGTCGCCGGAACGATCCCGGTGACATCGGCAGAGGTCGACGTCGCTGAGGACGGCACCGTCCGCGGCGCGAGCGCCGAGCTTGACATCGCCGCCATCGACACCGGTCACACCAGGCGCGACAGGGACCTGCGCAAGCCCAACCTGCTCGATCTGGCCAACCATCCCAGGATGACGTTTTCAAGCACCCGGTTGGCCGAGCATGACAGCGGCTGGACCGTCGCCGGCCTGCTGACCGTCAAGGGCACGACACGGGAGATCTCGCTCGACGCGACCGCCGAACTGCAGGCCGACGGCACCGTGCGGCTGCGGCTGACCGGTCAGCTGGACCGCACGGACTACGGCATCAAGGCGCCGCGGTTCATGATTGGCAAGACCGTCGACATCGACATCGACATCACCCTGCGGCGCCAGTAGCACCCGCGTGCTCCGGTCAGCCGAACCCGATCCGGGTCTCCGGGGTCGATCCGGTCAGCCGGTAGTACAGGTAGGCCGCCGTCTCCCGGACGATCGCGCGCAGTTGGGTCTCACGGGTGAAGACCGCCGGACCCTGCCGGGTAGGGGAGGACAGCGTCGTCATCTCGAGGTCCGCGGCGATCCGGTTGGTCCGCAGCTCGTGCCACGGGTCGGTCACGATGATCAGCTGGGACCAGCCACGCTCGCGGTACAGATCGGCGACCGCTTCCAGGCTGCTCAGCGTGTTCGTCCCCGCCCCGACGGCAACAATCGCCTCGGCCGGTACGCCGAAGTCCTGCAGCCACAGCGACCCGGACTCGGCCTCGGTGAACCGGTCGCCGTCCTGCTTGCCGCCCACCGTCACGATCGTCGGCGCCAGGCCCTGCTCGAACAGCTGCAGCGCATGGTCCAGCCGGGCCTCGAAAACAGGGGACGGTACGCCGTCGTACTGGGCCGAGCCGAGCACCAGGATGGCATCGGCTGGGGCTCGCTCGTCGGCGCGGGCCTGCTTCCAGACCGCGTACGCCGTACCGCCGACGACGAGCACCGCGGCGATCACCACGGCGGCGACACCGCGTGCGGCCCACCGGATCATCGGGAGTCGCTGCCCCCGCCCAACAGCGCCGCCCGGCCGGCTTCGAGGCGAGCGACCGGAACGCGGAACGGCGAGCACGAGACGTAATCCAAGTCGACCTCGTGGAAGAAGTGCACCGACTCGGGGTCGCCGCCATGCTCGCCGCAGATCCCGATCTTGAGGTCGGGGCGGCCCTCACGGCCCTTCCGTACGCCGATCCGCACCAGCTCCCCGACACCTTCGAAGTCCAGCGTCTCGAACGGGCTGATGCCGAAGATGCCGAGTTCCAGGTACTGCGAGAAGAACGACGCCTCGACGTCGTCCCGGGAGAAGCCCCACGTCGTCTGGGTCAGGTCGTTCGTACCGAAGGAGAAGAACTCAGCCGCCTCGGCGATCTGGTCGGCCGTCAGCGCCGCGCGCGGCAGTTCGATCATGGTGCCGATGAGGGCGTGCAGCTCGACGTCCTGCTCGTCGGCGACGTCGGCGAGGACCTGCTCGGTCTGCTCACGGATGATCTCCAGCTCCTGCACGGCGCCGACCAGGGGAATCATGATCTCCGGGATCGGATGCTTGCCTGCCTTGATGAGCTCGGCGGTGGCCTCGGCGATGGCGCGGGTCTGCAGCTTGAACAGTCCGGGCACGACCAGCCCGAGCCGCACGCCACGCAGGCCCAGCATCGGGTTCTCCTCGTGCAGCCGCTGCACCGCCTCCATCAGGGTCTGCGCTTCCTCGTCCGGCTCGTCCCGCGCCTCCGCGACCGCCACCCGCACCGACAGATCGGTGAGGTCGGGCAGGAACTCGTGCAGCGGAGGGTCCAGCAGCCGGATCGTCACCGGTAGGCCGTCCATCGCCTCGAGGATCTCGACGAAGTCCGCCCGCTGGAACGGAAGCAGCGCGGCCAGCGCTGCCTCGATGTCCTCGTCGGACTCGGCCAGGATCAGCCGCTGCACGTGTTCGCGGCGCTCACCCAGGAACATGTGCTCGGTGCGGCACAGGCCGATCCCCTCGGCGCCGAAGTGGCGGGCCCGCCGGGAGTCATCGCCGGTGTCGGAGTTGGCGCGCACCTTCAGTCGGCGTACGTCGTCGGCGTGGTTCATCAGCCGGTGCACGCCGCGCACCAGGTCGTCGGCCTCCTCGGAGTCGGGATCGAGCTTGCCCTCGAAGTACTCCACCACCGGTGAAGGCACGACCGGCACCTCCCCGAGGTAGACCGCGCCGGTACTGCCGTCGATCGAGATCACATCACCCTCGGAGACCTGCACGCCGCCACCGGCGCTGAAGTACCGACGCTTGACGTGCACGTCGAGGTTGTCCGCGCCGCAGACGCAGGTCTTGCCCATGCCCCGGGCGACGACCGCCGCGTGCGAGGTCTTGCCGCCGCGGCTGGTGAGGATGCCCTGCGCGGCGATCATCCCGTTGAGGTCGTCGGGGTTGGTCTCCCGGCGTACCAGGATCACGTCCTCCCCCCGGCCGGCCCACTCCACCGCGGTCGCCGAGTCGAAAACCACCTTGCCCACGGCCGCGCCGGGCGAGGCGGACATGCCCTTGCCGATCTGTGTCTTGTCGGCCTCGTCGTCGAACTGCGGGAACATGAGCTGCATCAGCTGCGCACCGGTCACCCGGTTCAGTGCCTCGTCGAGGTCGATCAGACCCTCGTCGACGAGTTGGGTGGCGATCCGGAACGCCGCACCCGCTGTCCGCTTGCCGACGCGGGTCTGCAGCATCCAGAGCTTGTCGCTCTCGACGGTGAACTCGATGTCGCAGAGATCGAGGTAGTGCCGCTCGAGTTTCGCCATGGTCTGGAGCAGTTCGTCGTACGCCTGCTTCTGGACGCCCTCCATGGCCGAGAGCGGCAGGGTGTTGCGGATGCCGGCCACGACGTCCTCGCCCTGAGCGTTCTGCAGGTAGTCGCCGTAGAGGCCTTGGGCGCCGGTCCCCGGATCGCGGGTGAAGGCGACGCCGGTGCCGGAGTCCATTCCCAGGTTGCCGAAGACCATCGAGACCACGCTGACCGCCGTACCGAGGTCGCCCGGGATCCGCTCCTGTCGGCGGTAGAGGACGGCGCGGTCGGAGTTCCAGGAGGAGAAGACCGCGTTGATGGCCAGGTCCAACTGCTCGCGGGGGTCAGTCGGGAAGTCCCGGCCGGACTCCTTGGCGACGATCTCCTTGTACGCCGCCACGAGTTTGCGTATGTCGTCGGCGTCGAGGTCGAGGTCGTCGTCGCTGCCGTTGGCCTTTTTTGCCGCATCCAGCGCCTCGTCGAAGCGGCTGCCCTCGATGTGGAGGACGGTCTTGCCGAACATCTGGATCAGCCGGCGGTAGGAGTCCCAGGCGAATCGCTCGCTGCCGCTTCGGGCCGCCAGTCCGTGCACCGACTCGTCGTTCAGCCCGACGTTGAGGACGGTCTCCATCATGCCGGGCATCGAGAACGCCGCCCCGGAGCGAACCGACACGAGCAGCGGGTCCTCGGCGTCGCCGAGGGTCTTGTCCATCGCCTTTTCCATGCTCGCGAGGTGCTCGCCGATCTCGTCGGACAGGCCGACGGGTACCTCACCGGTGTCGAGGTACACCTTGCAGGCAGCCGTTGTGATCGTGAAGCCGGGAGGCACCGGCAGGCCCAGGTTGGACATCTCGGCGAGGTTCGCGCCCTTGCCGCCGAGCAGGTCCTTGAGGTCCCGGTTGCCCTCGGCGAAGTCGTAGACGTACTTCATGAGCCCACCTCCGCATGGGAGCACACCACTGGAGCGCACCATGTGGAGGTGGGCGGAGCAATAGTCACTGGACGCTCCCTCGAGCCACAGTCGGTCGCCGCAGCCTACCCAGGCGCCACTGGCTGTACGCCTGAACGAACCGATGGTTCGCGCGGCCGGTCTACGCGAGCAGGACGAAGGGAGCGAGCTGGCACGGCCGGCCGGACTCGTCGACGATCCAGAGCAGGTACGGCCCGGCGGGGCGACGCCCCCAGCAGGCGGGGCAACGGCTTCGAGCACACCCGGTGCCGGATTGTCGAACTCCAGACCCACGTACCGCTGATCTCCGTCCCAGGCGTGCGTCACCGATCCGCATCGCATCAGGGCGACGCGCTGGATCCGGCCGGCGCTGCCGGTGACGATCTGGAACGTCTCGCCGTACGCCAGCGACGGGGGTGCCTGCTCGATCTCGGGACGCTGCGCGTCACCGTCGTACGGCCGGGCTGAAAGTCTCGATCCGGTACTCCTTGACCGAGTCGCCACCGCTCTGCCCGTCGAGGTTCGACCCGGCGGTGAGGACGAGGCCGTTCGGCAGGAGCAGCGCGACCGAGTGGTAGTTGCGCGGGACCGTGGCCCTGGCCGTGGTGGTCCACGACTCCTCGGCGCCGTAGGACCCGGTGTCCCAGTCGATCCCCGGCTGGTAGATCTCGCCCTCCAGTACGGCGTCGGTGTCGAGCAGGCCGGTGTCATCGGTGGAGTCGATGCCGCCGGCCAGCAGCACCTCACCCGTCGGCAGCAGCACTGCACAGCCATGCCGGCGCAACGGGCGCTCAACCGGCCAGTCGCGCATCGCGGTCGGCTTGTGCCGGCGAGCCCGTAACTGTGACGACGTCCGACCTGTCGGCCACTACCGTCCCCACGTGAGTCGCCTCGTGGAAGCGGTTGCGCCTACCCGCCTCGGCGTCGGATTCCGCTGGCTGCTCGGCTCGTCGTGGACGAGCAACCTCGGCGACGGGATCGCGATCGCGGCAGGCCCGCTGCTCGTGGCCTCACAGACCAGGGACCCGTTCCTGGTGGCTCTCGCCGCGCTGCTGCAGTGGCTGCCACCGTTGGTGTTCGGCCTGTACGCCGGAGCCGTGGCGGACCGGCTGGACCGGCGGCTGATTGTCATCACAGTGGACCTGGCCCGGGTGATCGTCCTGATCGGGCTCTGCCTGACGATCGCCACCGATTCGATCTCCATCGTCGTGGTACTGGGCTGCCTGTTCCTGCTCGGTACGGCGGAGGTCTTCGCCGACAACACCTCCGCCACGCTGCTGCCGATGCTGGTCCACCGGGACGATCTTGCGATCGGCAACGCGCGGCTGCTGACCGGCTTCATCACCGTCAATCAGCTCGCCGGCCCTCCCCTGGGCGCAGCACTCTTCGCGACCGGCATGATCTGGCCGTTCGTGGGTCAGGCCGTGCTCGTGTTCCTCGGGGCGCTGCTCGTTTCACGCATCGTGCTGCCGCGGCACGGGCGGTCCCGGCAGGAACGACGTCACCTCCGGCACGACATCTCCGAAGGGGTCCGGTGGGCCTGGCGGCATCCGGCCGTGCGCACACTGCTGCTGACCATCTTCACGTTCAACATCACGTTCGGAGCGGCGTGGTCGGTGCTCGTGCTCTACGCCACCCAGCGCCTGGGTCTGGGCGAGATCGGCTTCGGCCTGCTCACCACCGTGGGAGCGGTCGGCGGGCTGCTCGGCATCGTGGCGTACGGCTGGATCACCCGGCGACTGAGCCTGGGCAACATCATGCGGATCGGGCTGATCATCGAGACGCTCACGCACCTGGGTCTCGCCCTCGCTACATCCGCGTGGCTGGCGATGCCCATCTTCTTCGTCTTCGGTGCCCACGCCTTCATCTGGGGCACCACATCCGTCACCGTGCGCCAGCGGGCAGTTCCGTCGCAGCTGCAGGGTCGGGTCGGCAGCGTCAACCAGGTCGCGACGTTCGGCGGTCTCGTGGCGGGGTCGGGGATCGGCGGGCTGATCGCCCGCGAATGGGGCGTGACCGCACCGTTCTGGTTCGCCTTCGTCGGGTCGGCGGTCTTCGTCGTGGTGATCTGGCGGCAACTCGCGCACATCGCCCATACCGACGCCGCGGTTCCCAGCCCCTGAATCCAGGCGAACCTGGTGCCAGTCCAGCGCCGATGATCTCGGACATTCGCCGCCGCGTCCCCGTTGATCTCGGGAAGCGACCGGCCAGGACCGGCGAAATGCCGAGATCAACGCGCAGAAGGCGGCGGTTAGCCGGAGCTCGCGACCAGCGCGGCGACCGCCTCGGCATCTGCGGGATCGACCCGGCGCAGACCGGGGATCCCGTCGAAGCCCCGATCGGTGGACAGGATCGTCGTCAGGCCGTGGCGGAGGGCCACGGCCACGAGGACGGCGTCGTTCATCTGCAAACCCTCATGCGCCTGGAAGGCGTCGAGGGCGCTCGCGGTATCCACGTCGTCGATGGAATGCAGCAGGACGACCTGCGCTGCGGCCCGCCCGTCGGCAACGGCTCGACGACGGTCGCCGGTGCGCCGGTGACGAACATGGACGATCTCGTTGATGATGACGACAGCCGCCTCACCGGCCAGACGGTCTTCGGAAACGGCGTCGATGATCGACGTGCAGGCTGCTCGTAGGGCGGCGTCGCTGCCCAACGCGTGCAGGAAGACGTTGGAGTCGAGCAGCACGCGCTTCACTCGTCGTAGATCGACTCGAGTTCGCGACGGATCTCGTCGGGGGTGCTGATGTCCATCAGCGGGGCGGTGCGGAAGTACTCCGCGGCCTGCGCCTTGGTCATCGCTTCCGACGGGAAGGCACGGTCGATGGCCTCGCGAATGACCGCTCCGACCGAACGGTTGGTCGCGGTAGCGCGCTGCCTCAGGCGGGCGTAACGATCCTCGTCCAGGAGCAACTGGGTCCGCCGCGTCAACATGCACATACGGTAGCATGTGCAGGTACCACGTCAGCCGCCGCTGTGGTCGAGTTCGGCGCCGAAGGGCACCGCGCGGGACGTGGAGTCGAGAAGCCAGCCTTCGGGGAGTACGACGTGGCGGGTGCCGGTGCTGCGGCCGCGCGGCATACCCAGGATCGCGGTCGGGTACGACTGGTCCGTCAGTGTCGCCAACCGCCCTTCCAGCTCGCTGAGACTGTCCACAGTGGATAGTTCGGCGCGCACCGGGCCGCCGACGCCGAAGCCCTTGAGGTACCAGCCGACGTGCTTGCGGAAATCCCGGATTCCCCGGTCCGCGCCCATGAACTCGATCAGCAGCGAGGCATGCCTGAGCATCACGTCGGTCACCTCGCGCAAGCGCGGCAGGTTCCGCCGCGGGTGACCCGCGAAGACCGCTGCGAGGTCACCGAACAGCCATGGCCGGCCCAGACAGCCGCGGCCGATCACGACGCCGTCGCAGCCCGTCTCGGCCACCATCCGGACGGCGTCCGAGGCTTCCCAGATGTCGCCGTTACCGAATACCGGAATGTCCACAGTGGACTTCAGCGCCGCGATCGCGGCCCAATCCGCTGTTCCGCCGTACATCTGGGCCGCCGTGCGCCCGTGCAACGCGACCGCCGCGATCCCCTCGTCCTGGGCGATCCGGCCGGCGTCGAGGAACGTGGCGTGTGACGGATCGATGCCGAGACGCATCTTGATCGTCACCGGGATCCGCCCGTCCGCTGCGGTCACCGCGGCCCGGAGGATGTCGCGCAGCAGCCCCCGACGGAAGGGCAACGCCGCGCCGCCGCCCTTGCGGGTGACCTTGGGGACGGGGCAGCCGAAGTTCAGGTCGACGTGATCGGCCCGGTCCTCGGCCACCAGCATGCGGACCGCTGCACCGACGATGGCAGGGTCGACGCCGTAGAGCTGCAGCGACCGCGGTGACTCCGCCGGCGCGAACCGGATCATCCGCATCGTCCGCTCGTTGCGCTCCACCAACGCCCGGCTGGTGATCATCTCGCAGACGTACAAGCCGCCGCCGTACTCGCGGCAGATCTGCCGGAAGGCCGGATTCGTGATCCCGGCCATCGGCGCGAGCACCACGGGCGAGTCCACCACCAGGGAGCCGATCCGCAACGGTCGAGCCAGGGTTACAGCAGCCACGTCAGCACCGGCTCGTCGTCGGAGCCGGCGGCGGTCCACTCGACGTGGCGCAGCGTCGCGGCGTGGGGTAGCACGAAGTAAGTGTGCCCCGACACCGACTCCCCCGAGCCGACCGGACCGTTGCGATAACGCGGATACGCAGTCAGGGTCGCCACCGCCCGGCCGTGCCGGTCGCCACCGCTGTCCACCAGCACCAGCCCGAGATCCGGCGGGGCGAGAAAGTCGTCCTCGGCCAGGTTCGTGAGTTCACTGGCGACGAGGAGAGACCGCTGACCGGCGGGTACGCCGATGCCCTCGGCAGCGAAGTACTCGTCCGCCGGGTCGCTCACCCACAGCACCCGCACGGCAACCCACACGCCGGAGTGCTCCAGCCACTCTCCCAGCCGCCCAGGCATCGACGCGCTCAGGCGCCGACCAGGCGGCCGGCCAGGTAACCCTGAAGCTGGCCCATCGCGACCCGCTCCTGCTGCATGGAGTCCCGCTCTCGCACCGTCACCGCCTGGTCGTCGAGGCTGTCGAAGTCGACGGTGACGCAGTACGGCGTACCGACCTCGTCCTGTCGACGATAGCGACGGCCGATCGCGCCGGCGTCGTCGAAGTCGACGTTCCAGTGCCGGCGCAACTCCGCGGCCAGGTCCTTGGCCTTGGGGCTGAGGCTGGGATTGCGCGACAGCGGCAGGACCGCGGCCTTGAACGGCGCCAGCCGGTGGTCCAGGCGGAGCACCGTGCGCTTTTCCGGCACACCCTTGGCGTTCGGCGCCTCGTCCTCGGTGTAGGCGTCGACGAGGAAGGCCATCATCGAGCGGCCGACACCGGCGGCGGGTTCGATCACATACGGAACCCAGCGCTCGCCCTTTTCCTGGTCGAAGTACGACAGGTCGGCACCGGATTTCTCCGAGTGAATCGTCAGGTCGAAGTCGGTCCGGTTGGCGATGCCCTCCAACTCACCCCACTCGGAGCCGGCGAAGCAGAAGCGGTACTCGATGTCCACTGTCCGCTTGGAGTAGTGCGACAGCTTCTCCTTGGGATGCTCGTAGAAGCGCAGGTTGTCCTTGTCCACCCCGAGGTCGGTGTACCAGCCCATCCGCTCGGCGAGCCAGTACTCGTGCCACTCCTCGTCGGTGCCGGGTACGACGAAGTACTCCATCTCCATCTGCTCGAACTCGCGGGTGCGGAAGATGAAGTTGCCCGGCGTTATCTCGTTGCGGAAGCTCTTGCCGATCTGGCCGATCCCGAACGGCGGCCGCTTGCGAGCGGACTGCATCACGTTGAGGAAGTTCACGAAGATGCCCTGCGCGGTCTCCGGGCGGAGGTAGGCAAGGCCGGACTCGTCCTCCACGGGGCCGAGGTGGGTGGACAGCAGGCCGTTGAACATCTTCGGCTCGGTGAACGCCCCCCGGGTGCCGCAATGCGGGCAGCTGATGTCGGCCAGTCCGTTGGCCGGCGGCCGGGCATGCCGCTCCGCGTAAGCCTCCTCCAGGTGGTCGGCGCGGAACCGCTTGTGGCAGCTCTGGCACTCCGTCAGCGGGTCGACGAACGCGTTGACGTGCCCGGAGGCGATCCACACTTCGCGGGCCAGGATGACGCTGGAGTCCAGGCCCACGATGTCGTCGCGGCCGGTGACCATGCAGCGCCACCACTGTCGCTTAACGTTTTCCTTGAGCTCGACGCCCAGCGGGCCGTAGTCCCATGCGGAGCGCTGCCCACCGTAGATCTCACTGGAGGGGTAGACGAAGCCCCGGCGCTTGCTGAGGCTGACGATCGTGTCGATCCGGTCTGCGGGCACGCGTTGCTCCATCCGGCTGGCGGTCGGCGGTTTCGCTGTCCAGCTTACCGAGCGTGGTCACCGCGATTGCCCGGTCCGCTCACGTCCGCGCTCCGGTCGCTGGGTGCACTCACTGCCTGTACGCCGTCGTTGTACAGCAAGGTCTCGTAGGCGCTCGGCTCGTCCCTGGCGAGCGCGAGCAGCGGCGTCGCGCGGACCTTGACGTCGTACGCCGACAGCGCCCGGCGGTAGGCACCGACGCCCTCCCACTCGGTCACCACCGTCCACACGCCGGGCTCGTCCACGCTGCGCCCCACCCGGCCGGTCAGGTAGCCAGGCCGGGCGGCCAGCGCAGCCAGCGCTTCTCGGGCCCTGCCGAGGAAGCCGTCCGCATCCCCGGCGGAGACGTCGAAACGGACGACGACGAACACAAGGCACTCCCTGGGCTGTCACGATGAGCGTCCACGGTAGCGAGGAGGTAGGCGTGAGCGCGCCGTCGATCGGGAGCACACAGCCGGAGCGGACCGGTCGACGGCGGGCGGGATCATCGTGAGCGCGCCGTCGATCGGGAGCACACAGCCGGAGCGGACCGGTCGACGGCGGGCGGGAACATCGTGAGCAGCCCGCTGCGGCGGGCGGTCGAAACCCGCAGCGTCACCGCGTTGCGTGCGCTGTCGGCGGTCCCGAAGTGGGCGGTGTTCCTTGCGGTGCTTGCGGTCGTCGTTGGCGGTTTGTTGCTGACGGGACTTGCGGCGCTGCTGCTGCTCGGTGCCCTCGCGGTGTTCCTCGGCTGGCTGGCCTACCTCGCCTGGCCGGCGCTGGCTGCCGGTCAGCGGGTGCTGCGGCTGCTAACGGTGCTTCTTGTCGCCGCCGCTGGGATTGCCCGGTTCACGGCGTAGCTGTACCCGCCGTGCCGTTCCATGATCACGAGTCAGGGTCAGGGGTTTCGTCTGACGTCACACACATGATCATGGTCCAGTCCCTACGACCCCCTCGGCACCAATTGCACGCCCCCGGTGCAGCACCATCTCGTGTGCCTCGGCGTAGCGATCGACGATCCACCCGAGCGGGTCCGCGTCATAGTGCTCGGTCGCGGCCAGCTCCCAGTCCGGCGGCTCGACGGCACCCGACAGAACCCACGCGGCTTGCCGCGCGGCGCCGTCGGCGACGTACTCGCCGGGCGCGGGCACGGACACGGGGTACCCCAGGATCGCCGGCGCGCTCGCCCGCACCGCCGGCATGCGGGCACCCCCGCCGATCAGGACGACCCGGCCGACCTCGACCCCCTGGGCGACGAGCGCTTCGAGGCCCGCGCGCAGCCCGCAGAGCACGCCCTCCACGGCGGCCCGAGCCACGTGCGCGGCCGTGGAATTGGCCAGCCGCATCCCGTGCAGCGCACCGGTAGCGGTGGGCAGGTTCGGAGTGCGCTCGCCTTCCAGATACGGGATGTAGACCAGACCGCCGGCACCAGCGGGTGCGGACAGGGCGAGATCGGACAGGGTGTCGTGGTCGACGCCGAGCATGCGGGCGGTGGCGTCGAGAACCTTCGCAGCGTTGAGTGTGGCGACCAATGGGAGGAACCGTCCAGTGGCGTCGGCGAACCCGGCGACGACACCAGACTGGTCAGCGATCGCGCCCGCGGACACCGCGCAGACCACCCCGGACGTTCCGATGGAGACGATGACCGTGCCGGGCGCAGCACCAAGACCGAGCGCAGCTGCCATGTTGTCGCCGGTCCCGGCGCCGAGTACCGCGCCGCTCGTCGAGGTGCCGGGACTGTCGGCGGGCCCTAGCACGGTCGGCAGGACGACGTCCTTGCCGAGAGCCCGGACGAGCAGGTCCCGCCGGTAGCCGCCGGTCAGCGGTGACCAGTACCCGGTGCCGCTTGCCTCGCCCCGATCGGTGGTGAGGGTGTCGATGCCGGCGGCACCGGCGGTTCGCCACGTCAGCCAGTCGTGCGGCAGCGCCACGGCGGCGGTACGGCGAGCATTCGCGGGCTCGTGCTCGGCCAGCCAGCGCAGCTTCGTCACGGTGAAGGAGGCGACCGGGACCGAGCCCACGGCGTCGACCCAGGCTGCCGTGCCCCCGAGCTCTGCGATCAGCTCGGAGGCGGCGCGCGCGGAACGGGTGTCGTTCCACAGGAGCGCCGGTCGTACGACGTCCCCCGCATCGTCGGGTCCACCCTGGCCGCTGTCGCAGGCATCCTGTTGGCCAGCCGCGACAACTCGATCTCGCCCACGACCGGAGGCGCGTCCACCCTGCTGTACGCCGTGGGCGCCGCCGTGATCGGCGGCACCAGCCTGTTCGGCGGCAAGGGCAGGATCCTGGACGCGATCCTGGGCGGCCTCGTCATCGCGGTGATCATCAACGGCATGGGCCTGCTCAATCAGCCGTCGAGCGTGGTCTACATGGTCACCGGAATCGTCCTGCTGGTCGCCGCGAGCGTCGATGCGCTCTCCCGCCGCCGCGCCGCATCCACCGGGCGCGCGTAGGTCAGTCGGTCGCCCTCCCGTGACTACCTCGCCCGCGTCGATCCAGGAGGAGATGCGCCGGCACAACCTGGGCGGGCTGCTCCGGCTTCTGCACGTGACGGTCCCGCTTCCCGAGCCGAACTGACCGCTCGCACCGGCCTGAACCGGAGCACCGTCCGCGCCCTTGCCACCGAGCTGGCTGACCTCGGCCTGGCCCGCGAGTCCTCGCCGGTGTCCAGCGGCGGCGCGGGTCGCCCGTCGATCGTCGTGGCGCCGGACACCCACGGCGTGTACGTCGTCGCCGTCACCATCGGGGTCGAGCACCTCGACGCCGCCCGGGTCGGACTCGGCGGAACGGTGCTGGACCGCCGCGAGGCTGGGGCGGCACGCACCGGCTATGGCGTCGACGAGACCCTCCGGCACGTCACGAGGCTGGTGGAGGCACTGCGTCGTACCGCCCCGCCTCGGGCCCGGTGCGTCGGGATAGGCGTGGCCGTCTGCGGGCTGGTGAGCGCCGAGCGGGGGGTGGTCAGGTTCGCACCCAATCTGGGCTGGGTCGACGTCCCCTTGGGCGAGCTGCTCGCCGCGGCGCTGCGCGGAAGCCACCCAGTGGCTGTCGGGAACGACGGCGACCTCGGTGCGATGGCGGAATACGTCCGTGGCGCGGGCGCGGGGGCCGCGGACCTGGTCTACCTGTCGGGTGAGGTGGGCCTCGGCGGCGGGATCATCCTGGGCGGGCGAGCGCTCGCCGGAGCCGGCGGGTACGCCGGCGAGATCGGTCACATGAGCATCAACCCGCGCGGCCGGATGTGCCGGTGCGGGCGCCGCGGCTGCTGGGAGACCGAGATCGGCGAGGACGCTGTTCTGCGGGCCACCGGCAAGGCACCCGGTACGACCATGGCCGAGATCGTGGCAGCACACGCTGCCGGCGATCCGGTGGTACGCAGGGGACTGAACCAGGTTGGTCGCTGGCTCGGCATGGGCGTCGCCGACCTGGTGAACATCTTCAACCCGGACGTCGTGATCTTCGGGGGTGACACCCGGCAGCTCTTCGAGGTGACCGAACCCGTCGTTCGGGCGGCGCTGCACACTGCTCTGGCGGCACCGAACGAGCACGTGCGGCTCACGCATCCGGGACTGGGAGCCGACTCGTCTTTGCTGGGCGCGGCCGAACTGGCCTTCGCGCCGCTGCTGCGCAACCCGTTGGCCACGCAGGGAGCGCCCGCAGCAGCAGGCTAGGGGCGCCGTCCGACGTACACCGTCCGCGCGGCGAGCAGGAAGAGGTCCTCGCGGATGCGGCGGTGCAGAGCATCCTCGGGATCGGTCACCCGCCGCAGCACGGCGCGCTCCTCCTCCGGCAGATCCTCGCGCCCGTCACGGTCGGTGAACCCGCGAAGCCGGCCGAGGACATGGTCGAGCTCGCGCGAACCGAGCGGTGCCGGCAGGTCGAGCAGGAACGACCGGGCGGTGACGTCGACCAGGCCGGCGCGCTGCAGCGCGGTCGACCAGCCATCCAGCATCGGTACGGCGCCGGGCAGGTCGCGGCGCATCCGGGCGAACCACCGATCCTGCGCAGCATCCAGGCGCAGCTCCAGACCTGGCTCACCGACACCCAGGTCCCACGGCAGACTGCGGCTGTGCAACCCGCCCTCCCCCAGGGCCAGTCGCCCGCCGGGAGCCAACCGATCAGCGAGGTCGGCCAGGACGGCTTGCTGATCGGGAAGGTGGTGGATGACGCCGCCGGCCCAGATCAGGTCGGCAGACCCGGACTCGACCGGCAGCTCCGTGCCGAGGTCGGCAAGGACTGTCTCGACCCCGGCCCGGCGGCGGGTCGCTGCCAGCAGCGCTGGCTCACCGTCCACGGCGACGACGCGGGAGTCCCGCGGGGCGGCCGCACGCAGGGCCGCGGTCATCCCACCCGCCCCGCAGCCGAGGTCATAGATCAGCCGTTCGTCACCGGCAAGCAGCCAGTCGGCGATCTGCGCGTTCAGGTCGGCTTCGATGTCGTCGGCGCGCCCGAGGGTCTCGAGCATGCTCGACCAGTCCAGATCCTCGGTTCTGCCGTGCTGGTGCGGCATCGGACGTCCTCTCGGTGAGCCATGCGTTTTTGACAATGATTGTCATCTTGGTCGACAGTTTGCAACATGACGGCAGCAACCCTCCTGGCCGGCGGCACCGCGCTCGCGTTGGCCGTCGCCGGCTGCGGGGCGGCCGCAGGCAGTGCCGAGGACGGATCGGTGCAGGTGGTGGTCGGCTTCTACCCACTGCAGTTTCTCGCCGAGCGGGTCGGCGGCGATGGAGTCCAGGTGAACAGTCTGGCCCAACCCGGAGCCGAGCCGCACGATCTGGAACTAGCCCCGCAGCAGATCCAGCAGGTCGCCGAGGCCGACCTGGTGCTGTACCTCGGCGACTTCCAGCCGGCCGTGGACGACGCGGTCGAGCAGAACGCACCGGACACGTCCTTCGACGTCCTCGGAGCCGATGACGTCGACCCACACGTCTGGCTCGACCCCGTCAGGTACGCCGAGCTGGCCGGCGCGGTTGCCGACCAGCTGGCAAGCACCGATCCCGACAACGCCCAGCAGTACCGCGCGAACTCGGGAGACCTGGTGGTGGAGCTGACCGGGCTCGACGAGGAGTTCCGGACCGGTCTGGGAGCCTGCGAGCGTCGCGAGATCGTCACCACCCACAGCGCCTTTGGCCACCTCGCCGCGCGCTACGACCTGAAGCAGGTGGGCATCGCCGGTCTGTCACCGGAGGACGAGCCGTCCCCGCAGACGCTGGACGAAGTCAGCCGGTTCGCCGCGGAGAACGGCGTGACGACGATCTTCTTCGAAGAGGCGGTCAGCCCGGAGTACGCCGAGACGGTGGCCGACCAGGTGGGCGCCGACACCGCCGTGCTGTCCCCCGTCGAGGCGGTGGATGAGGGCGAGGACTACCTGTCGGTGATGCGGACCAACCTCGCCACCCTGCAGGATGCGCTTGGCTGCACATGATTGACCGCGTCGTAGACGTAAAGGCGGTCTCGGCGGACCTCGGCGGCCGGCGCATCCTGCACGAGGTCGACCTGCAGGTGGCCACCGGCGAGGTCGTGACGCTGCTCGGGGCCAACGGCTCCGGCAAGTCCACGCTGGTCCGGGGGGTCGTCGGTCTGGTCCCGCCGTCCGGCGGGACCGTCGAGCTGTTCGGTACGCCGCTGCCCCGGTTCCGGGAGTGGGGCCGAATCGGGTACGTGCCCCAGCGCGTCACCGCGGCCAGCGGCGTACCGGCCACGGTGCGGGAGGTGGTCGCGGCCGGGCGGCTGTCCGGGCGCGGGGTGCTGGCCCGGTTCGGTGCCGCCGACCGCACCGCGGTCGACGACGCCTTGGACGTCGTGGGCCTGCGGCCGCTCGGCCGGACCGGTGTCGCCAAGTTGTCCGGGGGCCAGCAGCAACGAGTGCTGATCGCGCGCGCGCTGGCCGGGCGGCCGGACCTGCTGATCCTGGACGAGCCGATGTCCGGCGTCGACGCGGACAGCCAGCTGGCCATCGCGGCTGCGCTGGAGCAGATGGTGGCCGGCGGCACGAGCGTCCTACTCGTCCTGCACGAGTTGGGGCAGCTCGCGGCGCTGATCGACCGTTCGGTGGTGCTCGGCGACGGCCGGGTGACCTACACCGGCAGCGAGCCGCCGGCGCCCGGCGACCACCGCGACGCCGACCACGACTTCCTGCCGCCGCCCGCCGGTGGCTTCGGGCTTTCCTCCTCACCGTTCGGCGTCAGGCAATGAGCCGAGAGCGAGTGAGCATCGCAGCGAGCCTCAGCGAGCGAGGAGCGGAGCGAGCGGTGCGCGAAGCGCACGAGGCGGGGGCAGTGATGAGCCGAGAGCGAGTGAGCATCGCAGCGAGC
>Ga0136616_10000447_pt1 | contig 19368 bp, 14 predicted proteins | sample AntDrymUQ2992106_2_FD_106648 | JGI IMG/M metagenome (GOLD analysis project Ga0136616, IMG submission 106648) | Polar desert sand microbial communities from Dry Valleys, Antarctica - metaG UQ299 (21.06) | ecosystem: Environmental > Terrestrial > Soil > Desert | place: Antarctica: Dry Valley...
ACGACGTCGTTGAAGACGCAGAAGCCGCGACCGCCGTCGGCGAAGGCATGGTGCGTTCCGCCGCCGAGGTTGAGCGCAACACCGTCTTCGAGCGAAGCGCGCGCGGCCATGAGGGTCGCGCCGGTCGCCCGTCGGGCGCGCTCGACGAGCGCCGGCGACCACGGCAGGCCGAGTGCCAGCTCCTCGCGGCGGTCGAGACCTCCGGCACGCACCCGCGCGAGGTACGGGACGACGTGGGCCGCGCGAAGCTCACGCCAGGTCGCCCGCCGAGCCTCGGCGACCTCGACGCCCGGCAGGCGCTCGACGGCCTCCCGTACCAGCCGGTACTTGGCGAGCGGGAAGCGGTGGCTCGGCGGAAGCGGATACGTGTAGACGTCGTGCGCGAACGCCCGCACGGGGAACCGCTAACGGCAGACGCGAACGGCGCGGGTGGTGACCGCAGTCTTCCCCGACGCGTCTCGCACGACGGCCCGGAGCACATGCCGACCCCGCTTGAGCCCTCCGGTTCTCCAGTTGGCGCCGTAGATTCCGGCGACCCCGCGCCGGACGGTGGCGATCCTGCGCTCCCCGTCGAAGAAGCGAACCGAACGGACGCGTACGGGCGAGCCGGCGACGATGGCGAGCCGTTCCCGGCGGGCAACGCAGGCACGCACCTCGGGCGCGATCCACGCGACCGTCGGGCGCCGCACCACGCGCAGCCGCACTCCCTGGAAGGCGGTGTTGGGAAGCAGGTTCTCACTCCCACCCGTGTTCACGTTCTTCGTCTCCTGATAGTCGGAGGCGACGATCACGGCGGGCAGCCTGCCCGCGCGCAGGCGAGGAGCGGTGGCAGGCAGCGGGAAGACCGCGATCGCCGAGGCGGGGTCGTACGCCGCAGCTCCCACCAGGATGCCGCGGTAGGAGATCGCGAGCGAGAGCGGATCGACGCCCGAGCCAGGCTCGAGGAGGCCGTCGACGACCCGGGCCACGAGCGTCGGGCGGCCCGCGGAAACCGTTCTCGTGATGGGCAGGATGAACGGGGGCGACACGTCGTTGACCCACGACTGGAGCACGTAGCGGCCTCCGAGCCGGCGTCCGGTGAAGGGATCGCGACCCGAGTCGACCGCGACGTAATAGGCCCTCGGGCGCGGATATGAAGCACCCGCTGCACCGACATCGGCGCGGTAGCCGAACGTGAGCGAGTTGACGTTGATGGGCGTGCCGGCGTACCCCTGGACATCCTGCTCGTCGCGCGAGCCGAGCACCCAGGGGTCGATGAACGAACCGGGCGACGAGACGATCACGGAGACGCCGAAGTTGACCGCGGGTGCGTTCAGGCGGGTGACATACAGCCTCTCCCTGCCGTCCTGCCGCATGGACGGCCCGACGTAGTCTGGCGGCGGGCCGAAGGGAGCGGCGGGATAGCGGTACGCGTCGACCCTCGACCCGGCGCCGAGCGTCGAGCCCGTCTGGAAGCGCTTGAGCCTCACGGCCCTCACCGTCTCCAGGGCGGGGCGCGTGACGATGAAGAGGTAGGGGATGCGGCGCGTGACGTCGCCCTTGCGCAGGACGATGAAGCCGTAGTTCTCGCCCTCCTCTGCCCGGGCCTGGACGCGCGCGACGACCTGAAGGGCGCTCTCGCCGGCGGGCAGGATGTCGATCGTCGCCGGCAGGTCGAGCGAGGCGCCGGCGGTCGCCCTCTGCGGGCGAAGCTCGACGCTCCATCCCCCGCCGCCGTTGCCGGCGTCGGCTACTCGCACGTAGATGGCCTTACGCTGGGCATCGCGGTTGACGTTGAGGTCGCCGAACGAGACGGAGGCCGGGTCGGCGAAGATCATCGGGTCGTCGGCGCGCGGCAGGTTCACGAGCCCTGCGCCGCCGAGGACGACCGGCGCCTCGACCGTACGGGCCGTGTCCGCCCACGCCGCGATCGCCGTTCCCATGAGAGCCGACTTCACCTGGGCCGGCGTCCAGGCCGGATGGCGTTGCAGGAGGAGTGCCGCCGCACCCGCCACGTGTGGCGCCGACATGCTCGTCCCGTCGAAGACGGCAAAGGGCCCGCCCGCGGACGAAAGCGTCGACGAGAGGATCTGCCCGCCGGGCGCCGAGAGATCGGGCTTGAGCTGGTGACCGAAGGACGTGGGCCCGGCCGACGAGAAGCTCGTCACGACACCGGGGCGTCCCGTCTCGAGCCCCTCCGGCCGGCGGCCGAGGCCGATCTTCGCGCGGCCGCCGATGCGTGCGAGCACGAGCTCGCGCAGCCGCCGCCCGTCGAAGTCGGAGATCATGCCACCGGGCAGGACGAGCTGGATCGGAATGCCGTTGGCCTCCCCCGGCCGGTTGTCGACGACGACCATCGCGATCGCGCCCGCCGCCCTGGCACGCCCGGCCTTCGAGACGAAAGTGCACGATCCGCGCGAGACGAGCGCGACGAGCCCGCGCAGCGAGCCGGCACGGAGCGGGGTACGCCCGCCGTTCGGGTTCCTCGCCGGCCCGCACAGCCGGCGGTCGACCGGTTTCCCGTCGCGTCCGACGATCGTGCCGACGTCGACGAGCGTCTGCCCGGTGCGCAGGCGGAGCGGCACGGCAGCGCCCGGCGTCGGGCGGAAGGGGATGCGCTTGAGCTCGGCGGGCGCGTCACCCTCGACGGTCAGCACCGGCGAGAAGACCTGGGCGTTCGAGACGGCGGCGACCGAGATCGCATCGGGAGCGGTTCCGGGTGAGCCCGCGGAGCCGGGACCGAACTCGTCGCGATCGTTCCCGGCCGAGATGACGGGCACGACGCCCGCGGCCGACACGTTGCGGACGGCCTCGATCAACGCGTCGTTGATGGGCTCGGCCTCGGGGCCGCCGCCGGAGAAGTTGATCACGTCCATCCCGTCGGCGACCGCCGCCTCGAAGGCCGCGACGATCTCAGGGGTGTTGGCGACGTGGCCGATCGGCGAGGGCACGGTGAAGACGCGGTAGTTGCCGATGTAGGCCCGCGGAGCGACGCCGGAGAGTCCCGTCACCCGGGGGTGATCCGCGCCGGAGGGCGCGGTCGTGCCCGCGATGCCGCTTGCGATCCCGGCGACGTGCGTGCCGTGGAACGAGACCTTGCGGTCGACGGGCAGGCGACCTGCTTTGCCCGCACCCGGGCCGGGGAACGAGCGCGCGACGATCACCTTCGGCGTCGTATAGGCGCGAGCCCCCTTCGGGAAGCCCCTCGGGTAGCTGAGGCCGGCAGGCGAGAAGAAGGTGCTCCTCTGGTCGATGCCGTCGTCGACGACTCCGATCTTGATCCCCTCACCCCGGGCCCCGGTGAGCGCTGCGAGCGTGTCGGCGCCGATCACGGCGGGGCTGTCGTCGAGCGCGAGCCGGTAGCGGAGGCTCGGGTAGACGTTGCGGACGTACGGCTGGCGGACGAGCGTCGGTAGCGCCGTGGCGGGTAGCCGGACGCTGAGCGCGTTCAGCACGATCCTGTAGCTGCGGTCGACGCGGGCCTCGGGGATCGTTTGGAGGAGCTGTGCGGTCGCCCGGCGCTGCGCGCGCACGAGCCGCTGGAGATAGGTGCGCGATGAGCCGGCCCGGACGTCGAGCCGCCGCGTCGCTCCGCGTGCGTAGAACGTGCGTCCCGCCTCGGCGAGCGGCGGGTCGGCGAGGCGGACGAGAACGGTGATGCGACCGAGCGCTTGTCCGGCCGGGACGACGATCGTCCCGGCTCTGACACGGGGAACTTGGAGCTCACCGAAATCGCGCCGAACCGGCCGGAGCTCGGCGGCGGCAGGAAGCGCAGACACGAGCGCCGCCAGAATGGCAAGTGGGACGAGGAGGCGGCGCACCGCTTCCCCAGCCTAGCTGAGGTTGTCCCGGGACAAGAAATGGATCACTAGACTCGCGCGGGTGCCGGGACGATTCGAGGGCAAGCGGGGACTCGTCCTCGGCGTCGCCAATCGGCGCTCGATCGCGTGGGCGATCGCGCGGCGGCTCGCCGAGGAAGGCGCTCAGCTCGCCTTCACCTACCAGGGCGAGCGCATCGAGTCCGGCGTGCGCGACCTGGCGAAGACCGTCGAGAGCCCGCTCGTGACGTCGTGCGACGTCCGCTCCGACGACGACGTGGCCCGGGTTTTCGAGGAGGTGGGCGAAACCTTCGACGGCGGCCTCGACCTGCTCGTGCATTCGGTCGCCTTCGCCGCTGCCGAAGACCTCGAGGGCCGTTTCGCCGACACGCCGCGCGAGCGCTTCTGGCTGGCCCTCGACGTGAGCGCCTACTCGCTCGTCGCAACCGCGCGGGCAGCCGAGCCGCTGTTCGAGGCGAGCGGCGGCGGCTCGGTCCTGACCATGACCTACCTGGGCGGCGTGCGGGCCGTGCCAAGGTACAACGTGATGGGAGTGGCGAAGGCGGCGCTCGATGCCTCCGTCCGTTACCTCGCCTGGGATCTGGGCGAGAAGAACGTGCGGGTCAACGCGGTCTCGGCAGGGCCTGTGCGCACGCTGGCCGCGCGCTCGATCGCCGGCTTCGCGACCATGGAGGCGATCGTGGAGGAGCGCTCGCCGCTCCACCGGGCGATCGACGGCGAGGACGTCGGGGCCGCCGCGGCGTACCTGCTCTCGGACGAGGCGGGGAACGTCACGGGGACGACGCTCTACGTCGACTCGGGGTACCACTCGATGGGCATGTAGAGCAGGCCTCTCGGCACGTCGCGGTGTTCGTGTGGAGGTTGGGGCCGGCGAGGAACGATCACGCCGCGGGGAGCGCGGATTGGGCGCGAATCGGCGCGTCGTCCGCGGCTCAGTCGTTCGGCTCGACCGGCCGACCTAACTCCACGATCCCGGCCGGATCGAGCTCGACCGCCACGCGTTCCCCCGCCCGTGGATGGTCGATCCGGGTCGTCACAGCCTCGAGTTCCTCGCCCCCGTCGAGCCGGAGCCGCAGGGTTACAATCGCGCCCCGCCGCTCCGCCGCCAGGACGGTCGCGCCCGCCCCTGGCGACACCAGTACCGCCTCCGGCCGCACGAGCAGCGAACGGCCCCCCTCCTCGCGCATGTTCGTCATCCCGAGAAAGCGCGCGGTCCACGCGTCCGCCGGGCGCGCCCAGAGCTCGTCGGGCGCTGCGCACTGGACGACCCGGCCCTCTCGCATCACCGCCACCCGGTCGCCGAGCGCGAACGCCTCGCCGATGTCGTGCGTGACGTAGACGGCCGTCAACCGCAGGCGCGTGAACAGCTCCCCGAGATCGGCGAGCAGACGCGTGCGTCGAGGGCCGTCGAGCGAGCCGAGCGGCTCGTCGAGCAGCAGCACCCGCGGGTCCGGAGCGAGCGCCCGGGCGAGGGCGACGCGCTGCTGCTCGCCGCCCGAGAGGGTCGAGACCGACCGTCGCTCGAATCCGGCGAGACCCACGAGCGCGAGCACTTCGGCAACGCGGCCGCGGCGCACCTCGGACGCCACGCCCGCCACGCGAAGTCCGAAGGCGACGTTCCGCTCGACGTCGCGGTGGGGAAAGAGCGCGCCGTCCTGGAACACGAGCCCGATGCCGCGCCGGTGGGCCGGCACGCCCGCCAGGTCGCGCGCGCCGAGCAGAACGCGTCCGGCATCGGGACGCACGAGCCCGGCGAAGACCCGCAGGAGCGTGCTCTTGCCGCTCCCGCTCGGCCCGAGGACGGCCACCGTCTCGCCTTCCCCCACCGCCAGCTCGGCGCCCGCGAGCGCCGGAACGCCGTCGAACGCGACCGCCACTTCCTCGGCTCGCAGCATTGGATGGTTGCTCGGCGAATCCGGCGCCGCCATCACCGTCTTCACCGATCAACCATCAGAGAGTGCCGCGCCTGACGGCGATCCGGTCGGCGGCGAGCACGGCCACCGCCGTCATCGCCATCAGGACGACGCTCAACGCGGCCGCCTCACCCGCGTTGAGGGCGCCGGGGCGACTGAGGAAGCGGAAGATCGCGACGGGAACGGTCGGCCGGTCGCTGCGCGCGATGAAGACCGTCGCACCGAACTCCCCGAGGGAGATCGCAAAGGCAAAACCGGCGGCGACTCCGAGCGCCCGCAGCGCGAGCGGCAGGTCGACCTCGCGCCAGACGCGCGCCGGCGAGGCTCCCAGGACCGCGGCGGCCTCACGCAGCCGCTCGTCGATCGAGCGCAGCGCCGGAGCGACGATCCGGACGACGAACGGCGCAGCCACGAGCGCCTGCGCGACCGGGATCAGCCAGGCCGAGCGTCGGAATTCCAGGGGCGGGTCGTCGAACGCGATCACGAAGCCGAAGCCGAGCATCACGGCGGAAACTCCGAGCGGCAGCATCGCCAACCGGTCGACCCAGACCGCCCGCGGACGTGCGGCGACCCAGGCCACGAGGCCGCCGACCACGAGCGCGAGCGCCGTCGCGAGAGCGGCGAACACGAGCGAGTTGACCGCCGCCCGCCAGGGCTCGACGAGCAGTGCCGGCGTCTCCTCCCCGAGCGCCCGGTAGAAGGCGAGTCCGTAGCCCGCCGGAGTCGCGAGCGAGCGCTCCACCAGAGCGGCGAGCGGCAGCCCCAGTCCGATCGCCCCGGCCCCGAGCACCCCCGTCAGGAGCAGCCGCTCGCGGCCCCGCGGCCTGCGGAGGAGATCCCGCTCGGCGGCGAGCCGGCGCGGGCCGCCGAGCCGGCGCTCGAGACGGCCGGTCACCGCGAGGAGCGCGAAGATGCAGGCGAGCTGAAGCAGCGAGAGCGCCGCGGCTGCCCGCAGGTCGAAGGCGCGGGCCGCCTGGTTGTAGATCTCGGTCTCGAGCGTCGCGCGGCCCGGCCCTCCGAGGATGAGCACGGCGCCGAACGACGAGAACGAGAAGAGGAAGGCGAGCGCCCCCGCGGCCGCCAGCGCCGGTCCGAGGACGGGCAGCGTCACCTCGCGGAGTCGCGCCGCGGGCCCGGCACCGAGCGTCGCCGCCGCCTCCCACAGGCGCGGGTCGATCCCGGCCCAGAAGCCGCCGACGATGCGGACGACGACCGCGATGTTGAAGAAGACGTGCGCGGCGAGGATCGCGGGGAGGCCACGCTCCAGCCCCTCCGGGAGCAGGGCGAGGAACGCCGAAGCGACCACGACCGTCGGCAGCACGAACGGGACGACGACGAGGGCCTGCGCGAGCGCGCGACCCCGAAAGCGAAAGCGTGCGAGCGCCCAGGCGAGCGGCAACCCGAGCGCGAGCGTGAGCGCTGTCGAGACGGCCGCCTGCCAGAGGGTGAACCAGAGCACGTCGAGCGTCCTCCGACTCGTGAGCACGTCGAGCGGCAGTTCGGAGCCGCTCAGCCCTCGGTGGAGGATGGCCGCGAGCGGGTAGACGAAGAAGAGCGCGAAGAAGCCGACGGGCAGCGCGACCGCGGCGCTCAGCGCAGCACGATGTCGGTCCACTCTCGAATCCAGCGGTCGCGATTGGCGCCGATCTTCGCCGGGGGAAGGTCGAGCGGGCTGGCAACGATGACCGCGTGCTTCCGGAAGGCCGGCGGCAGCTGCACCCCGCGGCGAACGGGGTAGACGAACATCGAAAGCGGCACGTCTCGCTGGAACGTCGGGGAGAGGAGGAAGTCGATCAGCTTCCGCGCCCCCTCCTCGTTGCGCGCGCCGCGCAGGACACCGGCGAGCTCCACCTGGCGGAAGCAGCTCGACTCGATCACGGACGTCGGCGCCTGCGCGAGCGGCTTGCCCGCGAAGACGACCTCGGCCGCCGGACTCGAGGCGTAGGAGACGACGATCGGCCGCTTGCCCTTGCTCGCGGCGGAGCCGGAGAAGCGGACGGTGTAGGCCTCCTCCCAGCCGTCGGTGACGAGCACGCCGCCCTCGCGGAGCCGCGTCCAGTACGGCTTCCAGCCGTTCTCGCCGTACCGTGCGATCGTTGCGAGCAGGAAGGCGAGCCCGGGAGTGGAGGTGGCCGGATTCTCGACCACGAGCAGGTTGCGGTAGCGCGGGCGCGCGACGTCCTCGAGGCTCCGCGGCGGCTCGAGCCGGCGCTCGGCGAACCAGCCGCGGTCGACGTTGAGGCAGACCTCGCCATGGTCGACCGGGGTGACGCGGTGCTCATCGTCGAGCCTGTAGCGCTCGTCCACCTCTTCGAGCCCCGGCGACTCGTACGGGTCGAACAGCTCCCCCTCGAGCGCGCGGGTCAGCAGATTGTTGTCGACGCCGAAGAAGACGTCCCCCTCCGGGTCACCCGCGGTGAGGAGCGCCCGGTTGAGCGCCTCGCCGGCGTCGCCCGCCTGGAGGATGCGCAAGCGCAGGCCGGACTCGCGCTCGAACGACCGCCTGACCCCTTGCGAGATTGCGAAGGAGTCGTGCGTCACGAGCACGACCTCGCCGGGACCTGCGTCGCCCGAGCCGCCGCAGCCGGCAGCCAGCACGGCGACGATAGCCGTGAGAACGAAGGCGTACCTCATCCTGTCCTCCCCGGCCGGAGAAGGAGCAGGACGCCGCGCTCGAGCGCGACGCGCGCCTCCCGACCGGCGAAGACGTTCGAGACGCCCCGGCTCGAGCCGGGCGCGAGTGTCTCGCCTCGGAGCGGATACACCAGCCCTTCGGTGACGACGCCCTCGGCCGGCCCGTGCAGTGCGAGCAGCGAGACGAGCTCGGACGGCTCGCCCTCGACTCGCCGCTCGCTCCGGACGACGTGCGCCGTCGCCGAGCCGAGGAGCGCGTCGACCTCCAGATCCGCGTACCGCTCGGCGCCGAGCGCGAGCACGCCCGCGACGAGGTGGTCGAGCCGGCCCCCGTCCCCGCCGAGCACCAGCAACCGTCGCGGGCGGAGCGCCGCCGCCGCGTCGAGCGCGAGCTCGAGGTCGGTCGCGTCCTTCTCGGCCGGGTGCCGCTCCACGCGCGCGCCGGCTGCCCGGGCGGCGGCGAGACCAGCCGGCGAGACCGAGTCGAAGTCGCCGACCGCGATGTCCACCGTGAGGCCGAGCGCGAGCGCGTGGTCGACCCCCGCGTCGGCCGCGACGACGGGGGCGCCCACCGGCAGCGAATCGAGGCGCACGGGCGAGCGCGCACCCCCGGCTACGACGATCACGGTGTCCTCTCCCACGCGTTCCTCCGCTGGCATTACCCAGATCAGGTCTTGCGGGTCGGCGGCGCTCCAGCCACCCTCTCAGCCCGGTTTTCCCGAGCTCCCCGTTCGCTGAAGGGAGTCTATCCGTATGGAGGGCGAAGCTCCACGAACATCGGATAGTGCTTGACGTTCCCGGTCGCGACGGCCAGGCGGAGCTCCTCTGCGGTCGCCGCGACGACGAGATCGGCCAGCCCCAGGCCGGGATGGCTCCGCCGGTAGAGGAAGCCGAGCTCGCCCGCCCGGCGGGCGATCGTCTCATCGACGCTGATCCAGCGGAACGACCGCAGCACTCGCTCGGTCAGCGACCGCTCGCCGCTTCGCACGCCGCGCAGCTCGCCGGTCGAGCTCGTTCAGGCGAAGGCTGTCGGCGCTGCGCAGCTCTTCGACATAGGAGGCCCCGTCGGGAAGCGAGATCGGACTGTGCTCGACGGCGTCGAGAACCGAGTGGAACCGAGCAAGGCGATCCCGTCCGTCGTTGGAACCGGCGAGAAACACGTCGATCGCCTCCCGGATCAGGTTCGACTTGGTGACGCCCGCACTCCTCCCGAGCCGGCCCAGGCGCTCATCCTGACTTTCGTCGAGATAGATTTGCGTGCGGATTGGTTCCGGAAAGACCGCGGATCCTCGGTGTGGCGGCGCAGCCAGAGAGCCCAGACGAGAAAGTGCAGCGCTGTTCAGTCGGCTCCTCTGGGCGTGAGGCACTCTCGATGAGGATCGGCCGGGGGAAGGACCGGCCTGTCGTCAGGGGATCCAGAGGCTCGTAGCGAGTGCCCGCCCCGGGCAGAGCAGTAGGCGAACGGTGAGGGGAAGGGCAACCAGAGCACCGAGCGCGCCGCCGAGCGCGAGTCCCGCTCCCGAGAACGCCGCGCCTCCCGAGAGCTCGACGGCGAACTCACCCCCGAGCGCGGCCACCACGGCGAGCACGGCAAGGCGCGTATGGCCGAGCGACTCCAGCAGGCTGATCGTGAGGACGGCGAGGGAAACCGATGCGAATCCGACGAGCAGTCCCGGGGAGACCGTCGCGAAGCCGGCCGCAGGGATGAACAGGAGAAGGGCGGCCGAGAGAGCGACGGAGGCCCCGGCGAGGCGGAGCAGGGCGCCGGTCAGGACCTGCAGGGGAGAATGGTCGAACGAGATGCGTCCGGCATGGAGCACCGACACGTTCGCGAGCGCGCGCGGCACGACCTCACGGAGCCGCCGCAGGTACAACCCGCCCCAGAAGCTGGCCAGGGTCGAGGGAATGAGGGAGAGCGCGGTGAGTGCTCCGTTCGTCCCCCAGTCGGCGCTCGAGTCGCCCACGAAGAGCACCCCCAGGCCGGCGCCCATCGCACCGGCCGCGGCAGCGGGGGCCCACGGTCCCGGGGAGCGAAGAGCAGACGCCTTGGGTGGAAGAGCCTTCCAGGCCGCCAGCAGCGTCAGCGCCGCCGCGAGTGCGACCAGCGCGAGTGCCGGGAAGCCCGCTTCGAGGCAGACGGCTACGAGCAGGAGCACGAGCCCGTAGCCGACCCCCCAGCCTCGCCTCGCGAGGACACTGCCCGCCACCCAGGTGATGACCAGGAGGCTTGCGAGCGCGCCCCGCACCCCGAGGACGAGGGGCAGCACTCCGGCAAGGGTCAACCCGCCGGCCACAAGAGAGCCACGCTGCTGTGCGAGACGGCCGAGCCCGTCCGTCCGTCCCAGATACCTGCTGCGGAGCGTCCACTGCAGCGAGAGGGTGAGCGGGAGGGCAAACCAGAGCGCCGACGCCACGCTTTGCGCTCCGAGCTGACGGACGAGTGCCGGCGCCCAGGCGGCGACCGCCACGACCGTCAGCACGAGCGTCAGGGCCTCGCCGACGACACCGGTCTCGCGCGGCCGCTCCTCGCGCTCCTTGCTCCGCGGGAGCTCCTCCGTTCCATCCGCGAGCGCCACCAGCTGGTGTCCGAGCGCCAGCGCAGAAGTTGCGCGGAGGCCTCCCCAGGCCTCGAGTACGACGGCCGCCTCGAGCGCGTCCTGCGGCTCGCGCCCGAGGCGTGCCTGCACCAGCGCGCGGGCATAGGTGATGGACACCTCCGAGGCCTCGGGGCTGCTCACGCGGCTTTCCTCCTGCTGCCGAGGCGCGCAAGCAGGTCGCGGTACCCGTGCACGCATGCGCCCTGGTCGAACTTGCTCCTCAGGCGAGCGTAGCCGCGCAAGCCGAGCGTCTGGGCCAGCGCGGGAGAACGCAGAAGCGTGGTCACGCCGAGCGCCAGCTCGTTGACATCGCCGGGGCGCGCGACGAAGCCGCAGCCGCGGACGACGTCCCGAACGCCTCCGACACCCGTCGTGACGACCGGCCGCGCCTGCCCCATCGCCTCGAGAATCGACATGGGCAGAGCCTCGGAGATACTCGTCATCAGCACGACGTCCGCAGCCTGCACAGCGCCGTTGGGATCCGGGGTGTGGCCCATGAAGCGGAAGCGGTCCCCGAGGCCCAGGCGCTGGTGGTGTGCGAGGACGGCGCGGCCGTAGATTTCCTGGCCCTCGGTGACGGGGCCGTAGTGGAGGAAGCGGGCGTCGGGGACCCGGCGAAGCACCTCCACCATCACGCGCATCATCGTGTGCACATCCTTGAGTGGGTCGATGCGACCGACGGAGACGATCGTCTTCGTTCGGGGGGGCGACGTGGGTGGATTGCGTACCTCCACGCCGTTGTAGATCACCTGGATCTTGGCCGGATCGACGCCGAGGCCCTCCTCCCAACGGGCGTTGGCGTCGATGACGGGCGAGATGACGTCAGCGGCCTCGTAGGCCATACGCGCAAGCCCCCTGGCGAGGCGCGTCGCGGCGAAGCGGGCCGGGGCGGAGACCTGCGGGGCGCGCGCGCTCGCCAGGTAGGCCTCCCGCACGTAGACCCCGTGCTCGGTGAGGAGAAGGGGCGTCCCGCGGAGCACCTTGTCGACGAGAGCGGGGAGAACCGCCCAGCCGGCCGCAGTCGCGTGCACAACGTCTACAGGAGGGGTGGGAACGGCGGCCGTCCGCGCTACCCAGTAGAGGACCTGGTAGAGACGCGCAGCTTCCCGGACGTCGAAATCGGGTGGCGCCGCAGCCCCGTCGGCTCGCTCGGCGAGCACCTCGCCGAGGCCCCTCAGGAAAGCCTCCCAACCCGCCCGCGAGCGGAAGACCCCCCGGATCGCCGCGGGCCGAAGTCGGCACCAGACGAGCGCCTCCTGCAGGGAGTCGAGCCTCCCGTTCCACCCGATGAGCTCGCGCACCAGCACCCCGGGTAGCTCGGTTCGCACCTCTGCGTGACCTCCGGCCCGCCGCTTGACCCGCGACCTGGGGATCTGCTCGGACCAGAGCTCGATCGGCTCGGCCAGAACCGCATGGGCAGGGAGGTCGAAGCGCGCGACCCTGCGCTGGCCGCCGGCGACGATCGGAAGCACCTCCCACCTGACGTCGGTCAGGCACTTCACGAGCATGTCGCACCAGGAGCTGACGCCCCCGATCGCATAGGGGTAGGTTCCCTCCGTCGTCAGCAGGACGCGGAGCTCTTGCGGACGGCTGTGGAGCCTCGGTTCTCGAGGTCGGACCACCGACAGCCTCCCCGTCATCGCCCCAGGGAGGCGATCCTTCCGCGCCCGAAGGTCAGAGGGGCCCGGCTCGCTCCACCCGCGTTCGAAGCGCGCACACGGATCGCGATCCTCATTCCGACATCTCGAGCGGTAAGCCGGTAACGCCGCTCGGTGGCACCGCGGATGCTCGAGCACGCCTCGCCGGACGCGGTGCAGCGGAGCCACTGATACCCGTAGCGCAGCGGCCCCGCACCACGCCAGCGTCCCGGGGACGCGCGCAGGCTGTCACCGCTTCGAAGCATCGCCGGACGCGAGAGGTTCCGCGGCGCGGCCGGTGCCACGAACGCCGTTGCGCCGGTCGAGACCGAGCTCGAACCGCCCGCGTTCGAGGCCGAGACGACGGCGCGAATCCGCCAGCCGACGTCTCCGCGCGCGAGCCGGTAGGTCTGCCGGGTTGCGCCGACGATGGCCCGACACGCTGCGCCGCGCGAACCGCAACGCTCCCACCGGAAGGCGAAGATGACCGGCTCCGCACCGCTCCAGCGACCTCGATCGGCAAGGAGCGTCCGTCCCTCACGGGCTTGTCCCTCGATCCCCGGTGCGAGGTCGTTCGCGGGCGCAGCGACTGCCTCGGGCCCGACACCTCCGCCGTCCGCGCCGTCCGCAGACTGCGCCGTCTCGGGCGCAGCGACGACCGCGCTGCCCTCGTTGACCGAACCGCTGCCAGGGGCCGGGCCGACAGGAGCCTGTCCGACAGGAGCGCCGTTCGGGGAGCCGGCACTCGGCGGCGTCTCCGCCGCCGGCGGCGCTGGGGTGGGTCCGGGGTCGGGGGCGACGGTGATCCAACCCGAGCGCCGGCCCCCGTACTCCGTTCCCACCGACGTCCCCGTGAGCGGTACCTCGACCGTGCTCTTCGTCTGCACGACCAGCTCGCCGTCGAGCAGGTAGGCGCTGACCTCCCCGGCAGAGAGTGCTTCCCTCCACCTCTGCCACCGGGCGAGCTCGGTTCCGACCTCGGCGTGGGTGAGCTGAAGCAGGGAGGGTCGGAAGAGGGCTCGGTAGCGCCGCAGAACCTCGTCGACGACCGAGTAGAGGAGTCCGTCCTCGGCCAGATTGGCCTGGTGGAAGTAGTGGGCGCGCGGGTCGTTGCCCACGACGTGGCGGAAGATGATCCTCGCCTCGCTGTCGACGTACTCCGCCCAGGTCGCCGGCTGCGAGAAGCAGGTGTTCGTCGGCGAGCTCTGGCAGATCCCGTGCGGCGGCGGGAGGTAGATGTGGTTGTACTCATCGAGCTGCTCGGCCCGCGTCCCGACGTTGAAGTAGACGCCGGTCGGATGGCGAGGGACGGTCAGCGCAGGGCCGATGGCGTACTGCGCCGGTTGCCGCGAGTTGTCGGCTGCGATCCACCGGATCCCCGTCTTCGCGAGGACGTCGGGAAGAGCGGGGTTCGCGAGACCGGAGTGCTCACCCGTCACCAGCTCCGTCGGATCGATGGGCAGCTTGCCCGTCGCCCAGTCGATGTTCCTGGTGATCTCGTCTGCGATCGTGGCCGCGTCGGCGCCGTCGAGGTTCGGGTGGCTCCAGGTGTGGTTGATCCAGCGGAAGCGGTTCGCCTGGGCGAGGAGAGCGAGCGTCAGCGGGTCAGAGAGCGACGCTCCGTACGCGTTGAAGACCATGTCGAGACGGATACCGGTTGCCTCCGTCCACTCCACGGCTCGCGCCACGTCGGCCGAGGTCATCCGGATCGGGTTCGGAGACGGCTCCGGGGTCGTGTTCGTCGAGGTGTCCCAGCGGCTGTTGTCGACGAAGACGTCGTCGACGTGGGCCTCCAGGTAGTTGCGCTCGTAGCCGAGGTAGACACCGCGCGTCACCCAGCCGAGCAGCCCGTGGCGCAGCAGCTGGGCCTGTAGCTGGGTCCAGTTCGCATCGACGGTGACGACGAGCTCCTCGCGCCCGTCGGCGTGCGTGTAGATCCCGGCCAGCGCGGAGTCGTCGGGCCCGCGGACGAGCGTCGCGAAGGGCGCCCCGGCGAGCGGGGTCGCGCGGTACCCGTAGCTGAAGCGGTCGATCGGCACCGGGCCGGCGAGGTATGGAAACACCGCCTCGCCTCCGGGGGTGAGGGAGGCCTCGACCCCCGCCATGTCGCCCGCGAAGGTCGGGGAGTTGAGTCCGTACCGGGGCGAGGGGTAGACGAACGCGCTCAGCCGCCGGATGCCGAACGTCCGCTCGAAATCGCTCAGGACGGCCCACTCGGCCGGGCTCAAGGCCGAGCGGTAGCCGGCACCGTCGTAGAGGACGAGCTCACCGGTCGCCACGATCACCGCCTGGTAGCGCGCCCGGGTCGCGCCCTCCGCGAGCGCCTCGGCGGTGAGCGGCGGAGCCTCTGTCGCGACGAACACGTCGAACGGCACCCCCTCTCGCTCGAGCGCCACCTTCCAGGCAGCGTAGGAGGGCTCCGTCCCGTCGGCGGAGAGCAACAGAACCTTGAGGTCGACTCGCTGACCGGTGCCGGCGACAGCGGAGCCCCCGAGGGCAGCGACGACGCCCATGACGGCAAGAACGATGACGAGGTGCCTGATCACGCCTGAACCGGCTGCTACGCCGCAGCCAGGCGGCCGTTGCCGTGCGAATGCCCCTGATCGCCGTCGGCGCACGAGGAGTCGAGGGCGAGGGCGGCGCTCGGGGCCAGGGTGCGCAGTCGATCTCCGAGACTCACCATGGCAAGCTCGACCCCCTGGCAGACGTCGAGCAGGGCCTCGCGCATCACCAGTGCCTCCGTCAGCACATGCCAGGCCTCATCGCCGGCGGAGTCGGCCTGCTCGGCCGCCGTGACGAGCGCCCGCGCGTCGCCCGAAAGGCGGCCGGGATCGAGAGGCAGGCCGCGCTCGGCCTGCAGCCGCGCGTTCTCCTCGCGGAGCAGCTCGAGCTCTCCCTGCAGGACAGCCAGCACTTCATCATCGCGGGCAGGTTGCCCGCGCTTGAGCCATACCTTCACGTGTGTCACCCTTCCCCCAAGAGCGGCCGCAGACGCCGCTTGCTCTTCAGACGGTACGAGCCTCTCCGGGGAAGTCAACCTCCGCTCGGCACACGACGACCCGGTGCCGTACTACGGTGAGCTTCGATGCGGGCTTTCGGGAGCTTCCTCGTCGCGGGCCTTTTCTGCCTGGCTCTAACGGGCGCAGGCGCGGGTGGGCCTCCGCGAGTTCCGGAGCCGCGCGCTGTTGCGCGCTGCCAAGGCTGTTGGCTGCCCGAGCCGAGGGAAAGCTGGCAGCTGCAGCTCCAGGGCGCCGTCGATCTCTCCGTTCGGGCGAGCGTCTACGAGGTCGACGGCGCCGACGCGAGCGCCGGCCTGGTCTCGAGACTGCATCGCGGCGGTCGGCATGCGATCTGCTACTTCAATGCCGGTGCCTGGGAGAGCTGGCGGAAGGACAGCTCCGCTTTTCCGCCCTCCCTTCTCGGCGCCCCCCTCCTCGGCTGGCCCGGTGAGCGCTGGCTCGACATCCGCCGCCTGAAGCAGCTTGCTCCCGTCATGCGCGCCCGCCTCGAGCAGTGCCGGGCGAAAGGGTTCGACGCCGTCGATCCAGACAACGTCGACGCCTATGCCAACGACACCGGCTTCGCTCTCACCTACAGCGATCAGCTCCGGTACAACCGCTGGCTGGCCGGCGCTGCGCATCGGCTGGGGCTCTCCGTGGCACTGAAGAACGACCTCGATCAGGTCGGAGACCTCGCCGGCGACTTCGACTTCGCCGTCACCGAGCAGTGCTTCGAGTACCGGGAGTGCGAGAGGCTCCAGCCGTTCGTGCGCGCGGGGAAGGCGGTCTTCGAGGTCGAGTACTCACTGCCGACAGCGGCGTTCTGCCCACAGGCGCGGAAGCTGGGCTTCAGCTCGGTGCGAAAACGCCTGGCCCTGGGTGTCTACCGGCAGTCGTGCTAGATGGTTGATCGGACAACCGTCGATCAACCATCGATTGACGCCTCTCTCATCGGGGCTGCCTCCCCGCCCAAAAAGCATGCCGCCTGTGGCGGGGGCGGAAGCATCACCACGGAGAAGGAAGCGCTTCAAATCAGTCCCTACCGCCATCCGCGAAGCGGAAACTGCAGCTTGGCGGAGAAGCAGCTCGAACTCCACGCTGAAACACACGATTGATCGACGCCTCTCCGATCAATCGTCATCGGCGCCGGGTCGAGTCCCTCCGTCGGGTTCGCAGCTGGGCACCGGTCTTCGGCGGCGTCGAGCTCCGTCGGCTCGAAGGCTTCGACCTCGCCGTCGTCGACGCGGTTGCGGGAGTGGACGGCGTCACCTCGACTTCTCCCGCCGAGGTTCGCGAGCTCCAGGAGCGTGGCGTCCTCGTGCTTGCCTACCTCTCGCTCGGCACCGTCGAGGAGTGGCGCCACTACGCGAGCTCGGTCCCCTCGGAGTGGACGCTCGGTCCAGTCCCGGGTTGGGAGGGCGAGCTGTACGTCGATGCCCGCCGGCGCGGCTGGCGCCAGCTGATCCTGGCGGAGGCGCGCAGCCTCGGCCGCGCTGGCTTCGACGGCCTCCTTCTCGACAACCTCGACGTGGGCGAGGAGTTCCCCGAGACGCAGGCAGGTCTCGTCGAGCTCGTGCAAGGGCTCCGCGCAGAGGCGCCGGCGCTGCTCCTGGTGGCCCAGAACGGTCTCGCGGTGGCAGAGTCTCTCCCCATCGACGCCATTGCGCACGAGGATGTCTTCTGGCGCTTCGAGCACGGCCACGGGTACCGACGCTCGCCGCGGGAGGAGACCGCGGTGCTCCTGGCCGGCCTGCGAGCGCTGCGCGACCGCGGCCTGCCGGTGTTCACACTCGACTACACAGAGCCCGGCTCGCCCGGCGCCCACGAGGCGATCGCTCGATCGCTCGCCGAAGGATTCTGCCCCACCGTCTCCGTTCTCGAGCTCGATCGGCTCCCGCACGCGACCCCCGGCGTGGTGAAGTGACGCGCGAGGCTCGGCCGCTCGCAGGCGGAGCGCCCCGCTTCAGCCCGGCGGTGGACGCACTGCAGGCGCCGGCCTCGAGCTGAGATCATCGAGGAGACGCCGGAGCTCGACCGTCTCGTCGTCGCGGTGCCGGCTCCAGCGCCCGAACAGCTCCGCCGCGCCACGCGCCATCCCGTCCGGCAGCCCGAGCGCCGCGCACGTGTCGCCGATCTCGTCCATCTCGGGCCGCCACCTCCAGGCGCGGGCGGCCACGCGCCCCAGCCGCTCCCCGCTCACGCCCTCGGCCTCGAGCGCCGCCTCCACGCCGTAGGCGCGCGCGATCGCGTGAGCCTGGGCGACGAGCGCAGAGCCGATCTTGTTCCAGCCCGCGAAGGCCATCTTGAGCGCCGACGCGCTGCCGATCCCGCCCTCGAGAGGGATCGCCTCCACCTCGCTGCCGGCGAAGAGCGCCGCGACCTCCCGCAGGTCGCTCGCATCCCCGGACAGGTACAGGTGCGTTCCCGAGCGCCCGATGATCGCGCCGTCCACGACGCGGTCGAGATCCTTCGCGATCCGCGTCACCCGCTCGGGCGAGATCGCGTTCGCCTCGACGTAGAGACCGTGGAAGCCCAGGCCCGCGACCTCCAGCGCGACCTGCTCGGCGATCTCGGGCGGGCAGACGCTGAGGATGATCTCGCTGAGGGCGACGAGCTCGGGCAGTGTCCGCACATCCTCGAAGTCGGCCGCCCGCCGCACTGTCGCCGGGCTCCTGCCCTCGCTCGCCCACAAGACCCGGCCGCGGACGGCAGCCCCGACCTCGGCGCCCATCTCGCCCGGAAAGAGGAGTCCGACGTTCACTCGGGGGAGGATAGGGCGAGCAGGAAGATCGGCCCCTTGTCGACCACGATCCGATAGCCGTGGCGGGCCAGCCCGCCCGGGTGGCAGAGGAAGACCCGATCGCGCTCGTAGATCCCGACGTGGACGAGGACGTAGCGAACCCCGAGCCTTGCGACGAGACGCGCTTCGGCGTCGCTCCAGAAGCCGCAGTTGAGTGCTCGCAGCCGCCGCGCAACAGCGTCAGCGCTCGGCGGAGCGAGCGTCGAGTAGCCGGTCGGTCGCTCGCGCGGCGCACCCTGCAGGTAGTAGTGGTAGATGCTCCCGCCCTGCTGCTCGGGCCGGTAGACGGGAAGCTCGAGCAGGCGCCCCGGCGGCAGCCTCGAGAGCGCGACGTAGGCGGAGTTGCCCGGATCGGCAGCCGTCGCCTCGATCAGCGCTGCGACCCGCAGGTCGAGCGCAAGCAGCCCCAGAACCGCGGCGACGACGAGCGGCCGCTTGACGCGGGCGAGCGCGAACGCTGCCAGCGCCGCGAGGGCGAGGCAGGCCACGGGCATCAGGCGCTCGGGCACCCGCGTGGCCTCGAGCGGCGGGAGGGCACGCCAGAGCGGCTCGTACAGGGGCGTCGTCGCGCCAAGCGCGAGCAGGACCGGTACCAGTACACCGAGTCCGAGGACGAGGGCGAGTGCACGCCGCCGCAGCGTCGCGAGACCAACAAGGGCCAGCAACGGCAGCGCCCAACCGAGGAAGACGAACGCCTCCCGCTCGCCCCGGATGCGACGCGCGACGAGGTCGCCCCACCCCGCGGAGTACCGCTCGACCTGGGCGAACGAGCGTCCACCCGCCCCCGTCGAGCCGGAGATCACGGTGAAGTAGACGAGAGCGCCGGCCGCGAGCGCGAGCAGAAGGGCCAGCGAGAACGCGACGAGATCCCGCCGCCCACGCGAGCGCGCCAGGACAGAGGCGGCGAAGAACGGAAGAGCCCCGAGCGCGAGGTGCACCTGGCCCGAGAGCGGGATCGAGGCGAGCGCGA
>Ga0136616_10000450_pt1 | contig 19328 bp, 16 predicted proteins | sample AntDrymUQ2992106_2_FD_106648 | JGI IMG/M metagenome (GOLD analysis project Ga0136616, IMG submission 106648) | Polar desert sand microbial communities from Dry Valleys, Antarctica - metaG UQ299 (21.06) | ecosystem: Environmental > Terrestrial > Soil > Desert | place: Antarctica: Dry Valley...
GGAACTCGCGCCGCAGCCGCCGCAGCGCGAGCGCCAGCGACGGCGCCGCCCACGCGCCCCAGCGTCCGTAACTGCGCGGCCGCGGCGGCGCCAGGAACGGCACGTAGCGCACATCGATCCCGTCGCGCTCGTGCCGCAGCGGCTGGCGTAACGGCGCGACCAGCGCGGCCCGGTCGCGGCTGCGCAGCGCGGCACGCGACGGCACGGGCCGGTGCAGCACCAGCACGCGCACCTCGGCGCCGGCGTCGCGCGCGGCCATGGCCTGCCGGTGCGCCCACACGCCGAGCACCGGGTCCGCGGCCCGCGGGTAGTACTCCGCCACGATCGCCACGCGCATCGGCGGCATCATGACGCCGCGGTGGAGTCGAGTCAGAACGTCCGCTGCGTGGGCTCGGGCACGTAGTGCTCGACGGTCACGTCCGCGGGCACCGGCTCGCCGCGCTCCTCGGCCTGCCACGCGAGCGCGAGCCGTACGCCCTGTTCCGCCAGCGCGCGTGCGTCGTCGAAGGTGCCCGCACCCCCGTACCACGAGACCTCAGGGCTCTCCGAGGACCATCCCTCGGCCCCGCGCTGGTGGATGACGCGCACATGCTCCGTGCCCATGGGCTCACAGTAGCCGTCGCGCATGACTTTCCTCAAGACCTGCCTCCTTGACGAGAATTCGACGGACGACGTGCGGGGGCACGGTTCTCCGGTCGTGATACGCGAAGACGATGGTGCGGCGTCCGGGGGACACGAGACGGCGATGAGAACCGCTCTGACGCGCGATGCGGTAGTTGAGCGGTTGGCGCGTCGGCACAGCGAGCAGTCGGTGAGCCTTGACGGCGGGGAAGTCGGCCATCTCACCGGTAGGGGGGCGGCCGAACATTCTCGCCCCATGGGAGGCACCGCATCTCGGCTCTGCACGGTCGCAGGCTCCGGTGCTCGGCCAGCGTCTGGCCGGCCTGCTCGCGGGTGACGTAGGCGCGGCCGTCGAGGAAGGCCTCGGCCTCGGCGATCGCCGCGTCGCGCGGGTAGTCGCCCGCGACCGGGCGCAGGTGGCGCACCGGCGTGGCGTCGACGACCCCGATGGGCCAGCCGCGGGCGGCCGCCAGGGCGCTCCAGTGGGTGTCGAGCCCCCAGCCCATCTCGAGGTCGGGGAACGGCAGCAGCGCCGCGAACGCGTCCCGGTGGATCGCCGTGACGGGCCCGATCTCGACGAACCGCGTGCGGTGCGCGAGCAGCCCCGGACGCCGCCGCGTGACCTCCCACGCGGCGTGGGAGGCGAACGCGTGCGCGGGCTGGGCGAGCCGGAAGCCGAAGCCCTCCGCGCACAGGAGGAACGCGTCGAGGAAGCCGCGCGGCAGCCGCACGTCGTCGTCGACCAGCAGCAGCCAGTCGAACCGAGCCGCAAGCTTGCCCGCCCCGGCCGGCGTCCGGCCGCCGGCTCCGGCGCCGCACGCCCCGCGGGCCGAGCCGCCCGCGTCGCCCGCCGAGGCTCCGGCCGCGCCCGCCCGCCCGGCCTCGGCGGCGAGCGCGGCGTTGAGGTTGCGCCACTTGCCCGCTCCGGCGGCGGGCGGGGAGAAGTGGACCTCGACGGCGTGGCGGGAGCGGGCGAGCTCCCGCCGGGCCGTGTCGACGGCGCGGGCGTTCTCCGGGCGGGCGACGCCGAGCGCGAGCACGCGCCGCGGCGGCGCGCGGCGGGCCGCCCGGCGCAGCGCGAGCCGGCGCGGCAGGCCGGCGAGCGCCGCGGCGGCGTCGCGCGCGGCGCCCACCAGCGCCGTGCGGCGCCCGAGCGTGCCCGAGTGCCCCGAGGCGTATTGCGGTGTGTCGGCGGCGATCGGCACCGGCTCGGGGGAGAGCGCCTCGCGCAGGCGGCCCGCCGTCAGCGCCGTGAGCACGATGCCGTTGCCGCAGCGGCGCCGGACGATGTGCCAGACGCAGCCCGCCAGCGTGCGCAGCTCGGCGGCGAGCGGCGGCGTCGCGCCCTTGAACGCGTCATAGCGGCGCGCCGCCCGCCCGCGGGCATAGGCCGCACGCGAGAGCGCCGGCAGGCGGGCGTCGGCCCCGGTGCGCCGGTGGTCGACCCCCGCGGCCGCGACGTAGCGGATGCGCCCGCCCGCGGCGCGCAGCCGCCGCTGCCAGTCCTCCTCGTCGCCCGCGCCTCCGAGCGCCGCGTCGAAGCCGCCGATCCGCTCGAGCGCCGAGCGCCGCAGGGTCAGGTTGGCGCCCCACGCGAACTCCGCGTCGCGGTCCGCGGGGCCGAGGTCGAGCGAGGTCAGCGGCAGCGGCTCGCGCCCGCAGGCGTGCAGGCGCCCGCCCTCCAGCCGCGGCCGGATCGGCCCTCCGAACGCCTCGTGCTCCGGGCACGCGCGCGCCGCGGCCAGCAGCGCGTCGAGCCACCCGGGCCACGCCTCCACGTCGTCGTCGAGGAAGCACAGCAGCTCGCCCGACGCCGCCGCCAGCGCCGAGTTGCGGGCCACGTTGATCCCCCGCGGCTCGCCGTGGGCGAGGTAGCGGCCGCCGTGCGAGCGCACGAGCCGCTCCGTCGCCGGGTCGGCCGGATCGTCCTCGACCACGATCAGCTCCGCGCCGCGCGCCGCGGCCTGCGCGGCCACCGACGCGAGCGCCACGGCGAGGTACTCGCGGCGGCGGCGCGTGGGGAACAGCAGCGAGGCGGGCGGGGGCACGCGCGCTCTTATACCGCCCGCCCGGGCGGCTCATACGCTGTGGCCCCCGTGATCCTGCTCCTGCACAACCGCTATCGCCTGCCGGGAGGGGAGGAGCGGGCGGTCGCGGACCTCGCGTGGCTGATCCGCGAGCAGCTCGGCGAGGAGGCGGAGGTGCTCGAGCGCGACTCGGCCGGGCTCGGCAGTCGCCGGGCGGCGCTCGGGCTGCTGCGCGGCGGGCTCGCGCCGGAGGACGTCGCGCACGCCGTCCGGCGTACCGGCGCGCGCGTCGTGCACGCGCACAACCTCAACCCCGCGTTCGGCTGGCGCGCGCTCGCGGCCGCGCGGGAGGCCGGCGCGCGCGTCGTCGTGCACCTGCACAACTACCGCCTCGTCTGCGCGCAGGCGCTCTGCTTCACGCGCGGCGAGGACTGCACGCGCTGCCACGGGCGCAATACCCTGCCCGGCGTGCGGTTGAACTGCCGCGGAGGCTCGCGCGCCGAGGCCGTCGCCTACGCCGCCGGGCTCGCCCTCTGGCAGCGGCGGCTGGGTGAGTGCGCGGACGCCTTCGTCGTGCCGAGCGCGTTCGCGCTGGGCCGCCTGCGCGAGCTGGGGGCGCCGCTCGGCGAGCGTGCCCACGTGATCGGCTCCGTGCAGCGCGAGTGGGCGGCGCGGTCGACCGCCGCGAGCGGCGAGTTCGCGCTGGCGGTCGGGCGCCTGACGCCGGAGAAGGGCTTCGCCGACGCGATCGCGGCCGCCCGCGCCACCGGCCTGCCGCTCGTGGTCACGGGCGACGGGCCGCAGGCCGCCGCGCTGCGGGCGCTCGCACAAGGGGCAGACGTCCGCTTCACCGGCGCGCTGCCCGCCTCCGCGCTGGCCGCCCTGCGCCGCCGCGCCGCCGTCGCGATCGTCCCCTCGCGCTACGCGGAGATCCTGCCGCTGGCCGCGCTGGAGGCGATGGCCGCCGCCCTGCCGGTGGTCGCGGCGGACGCGGGCGGGCTGGCGCAGACCGTCCCGCTCGAGGGCCGCTACCCGCCCGGCGACGCCGGCGCGCTGGCCGGGCGCCTGACGGCCCTGTGGGGCGACGCGGAGGCGGGCGAGCGCTCGCTCGCGCTGGCCCGCGAGCGCTTCGCGCCCGAGGCGGTGGCGCGGGCGCTGAGGGTGGTCTACGACGGGCCAGATGACTGATTCCACGACCCCCACGACCCTCGGAACTGTCTCGCGGCGCCGGATCGGCACCGCCCGAAGGGGCCTGTGGCGCTGCCACTATTCCCCTTCGGTCGGCACCGCCCGGCATCCACGATCCAGGACCGAGTGGCCGCGGCGGCCGAGGAATCAGTCATCTAGGCTAGGCGCCGTCGATGTCGCCGCCCCTTCCCGCGTCCCAGCTCGACCGGATCCGGCGCACTCGCCGGCACCCCGCGCGCACGCAGCCGGACTACCTGATCCTGCGTCACCTCGTGAACCACCTCGAGCGTGTGCTGGACGAGGTCCGCCATCCCGTCGACGACGTCCTCGACCTCTTCTGCGGCACGCAGCCCTACCGCGACCTCGTCCCGCCCCACACGCGCTACGTGGCGATGGACGTCGACGACACCTACGGCGCTCCCGACGTCGTCTCGGGCGAGTTCCTGCCGTTCCCGGACGACTCCTTCGACCTCGTGCTGTTCAGCGAGGCGTTCCACTACGTCACCGACCCGCCGGGCGGCGTGGCGGAGCTCGAGCGGGTGCTGCGCCCCGGGGGCACGCTCGTCCTGACGGTCCCGCTCGTCTGGGAGTACGACCGCCGGATCGTCGAGCGCCGCTACACGGGGCCGCAGCTGGCGGAGCTGTTCGAGGGCTGGGACGAGCTGCGCGTGTGGGAGAACGGCGGCTACTCGGTCGCCTGGGCGACGCTGACCGGGCGCGTGCTGCGCGGCATCGACGAGCTGCTGCCCCCCGCCGCCCGGCGAGCGCTGAGGCCGCTGTTCACCACGGCGAGCCTCGCCCTGAACGTCGTGGCGACGCTGCTGGCCAAGGGGGAGGCGCGATGGCACACGGGGCCCTTCGTGCTGCCGATGGGCCTGCTGCTCACGGCGCGCCGGCCGGTTGCCTGACGCGCTGATCCTGACGGAGGCCGGGCGCCTCCCGCCGCGTCCGGTCTGGGGCGGCGACGGCGGGCGTCCCGCAGCGGGGCCCGACGAGGCGCTCGGCTGGCTGACGCTCGTGCGGCTGCTGGGCTGGAGCGCCACCGTCGCCGCCGGCTGGCCGGCGGGCGCCGAGCCGCGCATCGCGATCCTCACCGGGCGCTCCGACGAGCACCCGCTCGACGCGCTGCGCGCGGCGCAGCCGCGCCGGCCGATGCTCGTCGTGGCGGCGCCCGGCGCGGCGGGCGGCGAGCTGGCCCGGTGGGCGGGTGTCGCGCGGCGGGCGGCTCCCGAGCCGCCGGCCGGCTCGCCCCGCCGCCTGGCCTGGCTGGGCCCGGGACCGCCCGCGGCCTGGACGACGCCGGATGCGCCGCTGCGGTCGGAGCCGCTCGAGCTGGACGGCGACGTCGCGGTCTGGGCCACGCTCGGCGGGGAGCCGGCGATCGCCGCACGCCGCGTGGCGGGAATCGGCGTGATCGCCACGCTGGGGCTCGACGTCGGCGACGCGCGCGCGGCCGGCGGCGCGGCCACGGCGCTGCTCAAGCGCCTGCTGACCTGCGGCTGCCCGTTCCCGACCGCCTGGCTCGACCTCGCCGGCGCCCTGCTCCTGCGCATGGACGACCCGGGGGCCTCGGCCAGCGTCCACCTGCGCTCGTGGTCCTACGCGAAGCTCGGCGAGCCCGAGTGGGAGGCCGTCGGCGCGGCGCTGCGCGTGCGCGGGGCGCGGCTGTCGGTCGCCTACACCCCGGCGTGGGTGGACGACGGGGACGCACGGCGCGGGACGCTCGAGGTGGCCGGCGCGCCGGTCGCGCGGGCGGCGGGCGCCGTCCATCCGTCGCCGCTCGTAACCTACGTCGATCGCGCCGGGCACGCGCCCGGCCGCATCGACGACTACCGGGCGGAGCACCGCGGCGTCGCGACGCTCGAGGCCGCCGGCCTGGTCGGCGTCGAGCAGCACGGCTACACGCACATGCCGAGCGACCTGAGCGGCTGGTCGCGGGCCCCGGACCGCTACGACGACGTCGCCTGGTACCGCGAGTTCGACGCCGATCCGGTGCTCCCCGCCGCCGAGCACCCCGTGGCGCTCGGCGCGAGCCTGCTGCGCGAGCACTTCCTCACGCCCCCGACCACGCTCGTCTGCCCCGGCCAGGCGTGGACGGACGGCGTGCTCGCGCACGCGCTCGCCGCCGGCCTGCGCCTCGTGAGCGCCGACGGGCTCGCCCTGCGCGACGACGATCGCTTCTGCTGGTGCGCCGGCGTGCCGGCGGTCTACCTCGACAAGCCCGATCCCGTGCACCTGGAGTCCGAGCTGCCGGCCATCGGCTTCTTCCACGACTACGAGCCGGCCGTGATCGGCCCGGACTGGATGGGCACGCAGCTCGACGCCTGGCGCCGCGCGGGCGCGCGCCGGCTCATGGACTTCCGCGAGCTGGCCGCCGCGCTCGAGCTGCGGCTGGACCTCGAGCCGGCCGCCAGCGGCTGGCGGCTCGTCGCGCGGGGCGATCGCGAGCCGCCCCTGCCCCGGCCATTGCCCGTCCTGCTGCACGTGCCGGGCGGGGAGCCGCCCGCGTGGCTGGAGCTTCCCGAGGGCCGGCGGAAGGTCCAGCGCCTGGGCGACGGGCTCGGGAGGCTCGTGCTCCCGGGCGGCTAGGCCTGCAGCAGCGCGAGGTCGGCGTCGACCATGAGCCGGATCAGCGCCTCGAAGTCGGTCCCCGGGCGCCAGCCCAGCTCGCGCTCGGCCTTCGCGTAGTCGCCCACGAGCAGGTCGACCTCGGCCGGGCGCTTGAAGGCGTCGTCGATCACGACGTGCCGCCGCCAGTCGACGCCGGCGTGGTCGAAGGCGATCTCCACGCAGCGCTGCACGCTGTGGCTCCGGCCGGTGGCGATCACGTAGTCGTCGGCCACGTCCTGCTGGAGCATCAGCCACATCGCCTCGACGTAGTCCCTCGCGTAGCCCCAGTCGCGGCGGGCGTCGAGGTTGCCCAGCCGCAGCTCGTCGCGCCGGCCGTGCCGGATCGCCGCCGCGTGCCAGGTGATCTTGCGCGTGACGAACTCCAGCCCGCGCCGTGGCGACTCGTGGTTGAAGAGGATCCCCGAGCAGGCGAACAGGTCGTAGGACTCGCGGTAGTTGACGGTGATGTGGTGCCCGTAGGCCTTCGCCACGCCGTACGGCGAGCGCGGATAGAACGGGGTCGCCTCGTTCTGCGGCGTCTCGCGCACCTTGCCGAACATCTCGCTCGAGGACGCCTGGTAGAAGCGCGTCTGCGGGCATGCCTCGCGCACCGCCTCCAGCATCCGCGTCACCCCGACCCCGGTGAACTCCGCCGTCAGGGTCGGCTGGATCCAGCTCACCGCCACGAACGACATCGCCGCGAGGTTGTAGACCTCGTCGGGATTCGCGGCGCGCAGCGTGTCCACCAGCGAGCGCTGGTCGAGCAGGTCGCCCTGGTGCAGCGTGATCCGCTCGCGCAGGTGCTCGATCCGCTCGAACTTCTCCGTCGAGGCGCGGCGGACCATGCCGTGCACCTCGTAGCCCTTCTCGAGCAGCAGTTCGGCGAGGTAGGAGCCGTCCTGCCCCGTGATGCCCGTGATCAGCGCGCGCCGGCTCACGCCGCCGTCAGCTCCTGCCGGCGCAGCCACTCCACCGTCTGCGCCACGCCCTCGCGCACCCCGATGCGGGCCTTCCAGCCCAGCAGCCGCTCGGCCTTCTCCACCGACGGCCAGCGCCGCACGACGTCGACCGCGAAGCTCGGCAGGTGCTCCAGCTCCAGCTCGGCCGGGTCGTTGCCGCACGCCTCCCAGCAGACGCGGGCGATCTCGGCGACGGTCAGCTCCTCTCCGGCGGAGATGTTGAAGTCCTCGCCGAGGCCCGCCGGATGGGCCATCGCGGCCACGATCCCGTCGGCGACGTCGCTGACGTGCGTCAGCGTCCGGGTCTGCTCGCCGGAGCCGAAGATCGGCAGCGGCCGCAGGCCCGCCAGCGACTTGCGGATCAGGTCCGGCACGGCATGGGCGATGCCGGGCTCGTCGTCGGGCATCTCGCCGGGCCCGTAGGCGTTGAACGGGCGGCAGATCGTGTAGGGCAGGCCGTGCTCGTCGTGCGCGGCGCGGCAGTAGACCTCGCCGGTGAGCTTGGAGAAGCCGTAGGCCGACAGCGGGACCGGGCAGTCGTCGATGTGGTCCTCGCGCGTCGGGAACTGCTCGGCGCGCTCGAACACCATCGACGAGCTGACGTACACGAAGCGCTCCACGTCGTGGTCGAGCGCCGCGCGGAAGACGGCGTTGTAGAGCCCGTTGTTGACCTCGGTGAGCGTGTGCGGGAGCTTGTGGAAGTTGGCGATCCCGCCGACGATCGCGGCCAGGTGGATCAGGTGCGAGCAGCCGCCCAGCGCCTTGCGCGCCTCGGCCAGCACGCGCAGGTCGCCGCGGTGGACCTCGCAGCCCTCGCGCATCCAGCCGGGCGCGTCGCGCTGGTCGGAGACCCGGACCTCGAAGTCGGGGTCGCGCAGCAGCCGGCGGACGACCGCCGCGCCGATCGTGCCGGCGCCGCCGGTGACGAGCACGCGCTGCACCGCTCAGGCCCGCAGCGCGATGACTTCGGTCACGTAGGCGAACACCTGGCCGGTCCCGAGCGCGTTCCAGGGGTCGACGACCAGGCAGCCCGGCGCCGCGCGGTCGGCGACCGCCTGCAGCGCCTCCGGGCGGGCGAAGGCGCTGTGGTTGGTCGCGACCACGACCACGTCGGCTCCGGCGACCGCGTCCTCGAAGCCCGCCGTCGGCGTCGCGACGACCGGATCGTGCACCGCGACGTCGGCCAGCTCGCGCTCGAGCAGGCGCACGAGCTTGTGCGAGAGCGAGTCGCGCTCGTCGTCGGTGTCGCGCTTGAAGGCGAGGCCGAGCACGGCCACCTTGCGCTCGCGCAGCGAGCCGCCGAGGCGGCGCTTGACCCCGTCGACGAGGAACAGCGGCACGCTCTCGTGCACGCGCGAGACCGCCATCAGCATGCCGGGGGCGGCCGACTTCTCCTCCGAGAACGCGAAGTCCTTGCGCAGGCACGTGCCGGCCGTCAGCCCCGGCCGCGCAATGCCGCCGCGCGGGTAGTCGCGGTTGATCAGCTCGATCACGTCGAAGACGTTCGCTCCGTAGCGCTCGCAGTCCATCATCAGCAGGTTGGGCAGCGCGAACGTCGCGTAGCGCAGGATGTTGGTCCAGATCTTCGCCAGCTCGGCCTGCACCGGGGAGGTCTGCACGATCGGGGCGCCGAGCGGCGCGAACAGCTCCGCGGCCCGCTCCCCGGACGCCGCGCCGACGCCGCCGACGATGCACGGCAGGGTCCCGATCTCCTCCATGAAGCGGTCGGCGGCGATGCGCTCGGGCACGTGGGCGACGAACACGTCCTCGCCGACCTCGAAGCCGCGGTGCTTCTCCAGGTAGCCGGCCACGAAGTCCGTCGTGCCGGGCGCGACCGTCGAGCGCAGCACCAGCAGCTGCCCCTCGGCCAGCAGCGGCAGCAGGTCGTCGAGCACGGCGCGGATGTCGCCCATGTCGATCTCGATGTGGGAGAAGCTCGGCGTGCCGAGCGTGAGCACGATCGCCTGCGCCTGCGCCGCGTCCGCCGCGCGCGGCGAGAGCGCCAGCTCGGCGCGGGCCAGCAGCTCGTCGGTGCCCGGCTCCTTGAACGGCATCCGGCGCTCGCGCACGCAGCGCAGGCGGTCGGGGTCGCTGTCGACGCCCAGCACGGACAGGCCGGCCGCGGCGAAGCTGAGCGCGAGCGGCAGCCCGACCCGCCCGAGGCCGATGACGCACACGTCATAGGGCATCGGCGGCAAGGCTAGTGGGCCTCCTCGCAACGTTCCACCCGAAATCGGCGCCCGCCGATCACCGCCATGCGGCGTCCTCGACCCTCGAAATACCAGGGGTATTCCTTCGGGTCTGCGTCCTTGCCTGGCGGCGCCGGCGGCCGGTCTTTCGAGTGCAACGTCACGAGAAGACCCACTAGCGGCGGCGCAGGTGGCGCAGGTACTGGCGCGCGAAGCCGCCCACGAAGCGCGGGTTGTAGCGCAGGTAGCGCCGCCACAGGCGCCGGGGCTCCTGCCACAGCCGGAAGGCCCACTCGAGCCCCGCCCGCTGCAGCGCCTCCGGCGCCTGCGCCACGATCCCGGCGTGGAAGTCGAACGCGGCGCCGACCCCGATCAGCACCGGCGCGTCCAGCCGCGGGCGCATCCTCGCCATCCACTTCTCCTGGCGCGGGACGCCGATGCCCACCCATACCACGTCGGCGCGGCTGCGCCGGATGTCGGCGGCGACCGCCGCCTCCTCGGCGGCCGACAGCTCGCGGAACGGCGGCGCATGGCCGCCGACGACCTGCAGGCCCGGGTGGCGCAGGCGCAGCAGGCGGGCCAGCTCCGCCAGCGCGCCCTGGGTGCGACCGCCGTAGAGGTAGAAGCGGTGGCCCTCGCGAACCGCGCGCGCACATGCGCGATCCATCAGCTCGGGCCCGTAGACGCGCGAGGAGAGGTCGTGCCCGAGCAGGTTCAGGGCCCACACGAGCGGCTGGCCGTCCGGCACCGTGAAGTCCGCGCCCAGCACGGCGTCGCGCAGCTGCGCATCCTCGCGGGAGGCCATCACCGTGTGCACGGCGGCCACGCAGACGTAGCTGCGCGCCCGCGCGCGCACCGCCGCGTCGATCCAGTCGAGCGTGCGCGCGTAGTCGGTCAGCGCCAGCGGAACGCCGAGGACCGGCTGGGCGGGCATCGCGCCGGGCGGCCTCGCCGGGGCGGTGGGGCTGGGTTGGAGGGTGGGCGCGGGAGTCAGGGCGAGCACCATCCTACGACGCGGCCTGGTCGCGACCCGAGGCGCTCGACCAGTCCCACTCGCGTCACGACCCGAGCCGCTCGATCCAGTCCCACTCGCGGCCGCAGAGCTGCTCCGCCGCCTGCTCGGGCCGGACCCGGACCATCCGCCGCGGTCCCATCCGCTCCAGGACGAGCGGGCCCAGCTCGCCGCTGAAGCCGTCGCCGGGGGACAGGCTTCCCCCCGGGCGGCTGAGCGCCAGCTCGTGCGGGCCGGCGGTGAGCGCGACCTCGCCGATGCGGTGCCAGCCGCCGATGGTGTTGACCCCCTGCGCGACGCCGATCGGGCGGCCGTCGACGAAGCCCGTGACCGGCCGGCCGAAGCTGCCGGCGATCCACGCCCGGTAGCGCCCCGGCGCTTCGACGGTCACGGACGAGCGCGCTTCCCCCGGCCCGCCGGTGATGACCATGTCGGCCCGGTAGGGGTGGACCCTCCAGCTCGCCGTGCGCGGGGCGACGACGGTGTCCAGGCGCACGGTCGCGGCGGGCTCGGCGGCGACGAGCGCCTCGCCGGGCGCGACCCTGCCCGCCATCGCGACCACCTCGGGGCACGCGGGCTCGAGCGCCGCCCGGTGGACGGCCTGCAGCGGCATGTGCTCGACCACCCGCGGCCCCGGCGCCCGGCGCCAGGCCTCGTAGTAGTCGTTGCGGTAGACGAGCCTGAAGTCCGACGGCGGCCGGCTGGCGGCGGGGGAGCGGCGCAGCACGACGAGCGGGAACTGCTCGACGTACTCGAGCAGCTGCTCGTCGAGGTCGAAGTAGAGGTACGCGAACGCTTGCGGCACGCGCAGCTGCGTCTGCTTCGGCGTGATCGACTCCGCGCCGACGTTGAGCTTCGTCGCGCCGAGGAAGTTCTTGGCGAACTCCTCCGGCTCGTTGAAGAGGATCAGCCCCTGCCCCGCGAAGCGCTCGTCGAGATCGCGCAGCGCCGCCATCCGCTCGGTCGGCGCGAGCTGCACCCGGTGGTAGGCGAGCGCGTTGGAGGCCAGCACGCCCGTCAGCACGACGGCGCCGAGCGCCACCCCGAGCGGCGCCCGCAGGCGCGCGAGCGCCGCGGCCCCGAGCGCCCCGAGCAGGACCACCCCGGGCGTCAGGAGCATGAACGTCTTGGCGTCGGCGTAGGGCGAGACGCGCGGCGTGACGAGCAGCACGATCGCCAGCAGCGGCGCGCAGAACAGCAGCACCTGCACGTTGCGGCGCACGACGGCGTGCACCACGCCCACGACCGCCAGCGCGAGGACGAGCCAGACCCCCAGGCTCGTGAGCGCCGCCTTCAGGCCCGTGGGCGCGAGCCGGTAGTCGCCCACCAGCCAGATCCCCGCGGTCTGGCGCGGCTCGAGCGGGCGGGCGAGGTGCCCCAGCTCGCTGGCCCGGATCGGGTCGGCGTACGTGGTCGACGTGGACTGGCCGAAGGAGATCAGCGTCTCCAGCGTCGCCACGGTGCCCAGCAGCAGCACGGTGAGGCCGAGGCCGGCGGCGAGCGCGAGCGGCTTGGGTCCCGGGACGAGCCGCCGCACCAGCAGCAGGCCGAGCCAGCCGAGCACCAGCAGGCCGGCGTAGGGCGCCCCGGCCGTGCTGAGGACGTCGACCGCCGCCGCGACCGGCAGCGCGAGCACGACGGTCGCGCGGACCAGCAGGCCGCCGCGCGCGGACGGCTCGGCCCGGCGCAGCAGCGCCAGCGACCAGCCGGCGACGGCGGCGGCGGTCGCCAGCAGCGTGGCGGTCACGACCTCCTTCAGGTTCCCCTGCAGCGCGTACTGGTAGAAGAGGTTGCCGGCCATCGCGGTGAACGCGGCGAAGGCCGCCCAGCGGGCGCCGGCCAGCGGGCGCACGAGCACCGCCAGCGCCATCGCCCCGATGCCGGCGAAGACCGCGATGAACGGCTGGTAGAGCGCCTCCAGGCGGATCGGGACCAGCTCCCCGGTGGCGGCCAGCAGCGCATGAGAGCCCAGCGGGTAGCCGCCGCTCAGGTAGGTGCGCAGGACGTCGAGCGGGGTGGAGACGAACCCCTGCGGCGGGACCGCCCGGCCGTTCACGGCCAGCCACTCGGCGAGCAGCAGCTGGACCGACGTGTCGTTGACGAAGTTGTAGCCCAGCCAGGTCCAGTGGCCGCTGAGCGCGACGGGGGCGAGGTAGAGCCCGTAGGTGGCGGTCCACACGAGCGCGGCGAGGCCGGGGCGCGGCAGGCCGGCGCCCCGGCGGAGGGCGAGCACGACCCCGGCGACGGCGAGGGCGACGATGGCCAGCGGCGTCAGCAGCCCGTGCAGGCCCGCGACGTAGCCGCTGAGCGCCAGGACGATCGCGAGCGCGGCGCCGACGGGGACCGCGAGCCCCGCCGGCAGCTCGACTCCGGCGACGCGCTGCACCAGCAGTCCGAGCCCGAGGCAGAGCGCGAGCACGACCGCGGGCAGCACGAACCACGCGACGAAGCTTTCCATGCGCGGGGCGAGGCTAGCGGGTGCGATGCAGGCGTCCGCGCCGAGGACGACTCATATACTCGCGCGCCGATGAGCTACCTCGAGCGGGTGTTCCGGGCCACGGAAGAGGAGAACCGCCGGGTGATCCTGCAGGCGCTCGAGCCGCGCCCGGGCGGGGTGCTGCTGGACCTGGGCTGCGGCGACGGCGCCGTGACCGCACGGATCGCCGAGAGCGCCGGGGTGGGGCGAGTGCTGGGCGTCGAGCTGATCGGGCACCTCGCCGACGCGGCGCGCGCCCGCGGCGTCGAGGTCGTGGGCGCCGACCTCAACGGGCGGCTGCCGTTCGAGGCCGGCTCGGTCGACGTCATCCACTCCAACCAGGTCATCGAGCACCTGTGGAACACCGACAACCTGCTCCAGGAGATCCGCCGGCTGCTCAAGCCCGACGGCTACGCGGTGGTCTCGACGAACAACCTCGCGAGCTGGCACAACATCGCCTCGCTGGTGATGGGCTGGCAGCCGCCGCCGTGCCACGCGAGCGACGAGCTGATCGTCGGCAATCCGGCGGGCCTGAGGGAGGGCGTGAGCGGGGCGCGCGGGCAGATGCACCTGCGCGTGTTCACCGGCCGCGCGCTGGCCGGCGTGGCCCGTCACCACGGGCTGCGCGCGGACGTGGTGCGCACGGTCGGCTGCTATCCGCTGCCGGTCCGGCTCGCGCGGGTCCTCAACCGGCTGGACCCGCGTCACGGCGCGTTCCTGGTCCAGCGCTACCGGCCGGCGCCGGCGGCGTAGCTCAGCCGCGGCGGCGCAGGCCGAGGATGCTCAGCAGGAACGACGAGAAGAACACCTGGATGCCGACGATGATCAGCGTCGCCGCGGCGATCACCGCGCGCTCGTCGGACAGCGCGCCGAAGCCGCGCTCGATCCAAATCCCCACGATCACGGCCGCGATCACGACCCCCACGAACGTGATCGCGCCGCCGATCAGCAGCCCGTGCTCGAGCCTCAGCCGGGACCGCATGCGGTCGAACCACGGGTCCTTGGCACCCATGAAGTACGTCGCGTAGGCGTGCGCCGCCAGGCCGAGGGCGACGACCTGGCTGCCGACGATGACCAGCAGCGAGGCGCCGACCATCGTGTGCAGGTACCACGTGCGGCCGAGGATGTCGACCTGCAGCAGCACGATCAGAGAGATCAGCGCGCCCAGCACGGCCATGCCGGCGCCGGGGATCAGGAACAGATGCGTCGGGCTGTGGACGAGCAGGAAGCGCAGGTGGCGCCAGCCGTCGCGGAACGTCGACAGCTTCGAGCTGCCGCCGCGCGGGTGGTAGAGGATCGGCAGCTCGCGGATGTCGAGGTCCTCCTTGGAGGCCCGGATCACCATCTCGGAGGCGAACTCCATCCCCGGCGTGCGCAGGTCCAGCCGCGGCAGGACCTCCCGCCGCAGCGCGCGCATCCCGCAGTGGGCGTCGCGGATGCCGGTCTTGAAGAACAGGTTGAGGATGCCGCTGAGGACCGGGTTGCCCACGTAGCGGTGCATCCACGGCATCGCCCCGGGCTGGATGTTGTCCATCCGGTCGCCCATCACGAGGTCGGCGCCGGCCTCGAGCGTCGCGATGAACCGCGGGATGTCCTCGAAGTCGTAGGTCAGGTCGGCGTCGGCCATCACGATGTAGCGGCCGCGGGCGGCGCCGAAGCCGGCGAGGTAGGCGCTGCCGTAGCCGCGCCGGGGCTCGGCCACGACGCGGGCGCCGGCCTGCGCGGCCAGCTCGGCGGAGCGGTCCTCGGAGCGGTTGTCGGCGACGACGACCTCGCCCTCGATGCCCTCGCGCGCCATCACCGTCCGGGCGCGGCGCACCACCTCGGTGATGTTGGCCTCCTCGTTCAGGCACGGGATCACGACCGACAGCGTCAGCTGCCCGCTCTCGGTCGCGCGCGAGGCGCCTAGGGATGGAAGGTGCTCGAGGGTGCTCATGCGGGCAAGGTCGGCCGGCCGCTGCGCCGCCATCACGTACCGACAACGAAGGGCGCGGGCGAAAGTCGCGCCGTTGTGCGACCGTAGCCTAGCGGCCGCACCTGACAGCCTGGGAGCGCGCCATGCGGATCTGCATCGTCTACGACTGCCTGTTCCCCTGGACCTTCGGGGGCGCCGAGCGCTGGTATCGCAACCTCGCCGAGCGGCTCGCCGCGGAGGGGCACGCGGTGACCTACCTCACGCGGCTGCAGTGGGAGGCAGGCGACGCGCCGCGGCTGAACGGCGTCCGCGTGCTGGCCGTCTCGCCGCGCGACGAGCTCTACGGGGCCGACGGCAACCGCCGCATCGGCCCGCCGCTGCGCTTCGGGCGCGGGGTGCTGCGCCACCTGCTGCGCCACGGCGCCGCCTACGACGTCGTCCACACCGCCTCGTTCCCGTACTTCTCGCTGCTCGCCGCCGGCCTCGCCCGCCGCCGGCACGGCTTCGGCCTCGTGGTCGACTGGCACGAGGTGTGGACGCAGGGCTACTGGATCGGCTATCTCGGCCGGATGGGCGGGCGCATCGGCTACGCGGTGCAGCTCGCGTGCGTGCGGATCCCGCAGCGGGCGTTCTGCTTCAGCCGGCTGCACCGCGACCGGCTCGTCGCGGAGGGCGCGCGCGGCGTCCCGGCGATCCTCGAGGGCGAGTACGCCGGCGACCTCACGCCGCCGCTGCCCAACGACGCCGAGCCGGTCGTGGTGTTCGCGGGGCGCCACATCCGCGAGAAGCGCGCGCCCGCCGTCCCGCCGGCCGTCGCGGCCGCGCGGCGGGCCGTGCCGGAGCTGCGGGGGATCGTCTTCGGCGACGGCCCCGAGCGCGCGCAGGTCGAGCGCGCGATCGCGCAGGCGGGCGCCGCCGCCTTCGTCGCCGCCCCGGGGTTCGTCGCGCACGACCGGCTCGAGCGCGCACTGCGCAGCGCGCTGTGCCTCGTGCTGCCCTCGAGCCGCGAGGGCTACGGCATGGTGGTGGTGGAGGCCGCCGCGCAGGGCACGCCCTCGGTGGTCGTCGCCGGCGCGGACAACGCCGCCGTCGAGCTGGTCGAGGACGGCGTCAACGGCGTCGTCGCGGCCACGGCGACGCCCGCCGACCTCGCGCGCGCGATCGTGCGCGTCCACGCCGGCGGCCGCGGCCTGCGCGAGCGCACGTGCGCGTGGTTCGCCGCCAACGCGCAGCGGCTCAGCCTCGAGCGCTCGCTGGCGCAGGTGGCCGGCGCCTACGCCGGCTGGGACAGCGGCCGCCGATAGCTCGCGCAGGTGGCCGCCTACGCCGGCTCAGACAGCGCCCGCCGATAGCTCGCGACGGTCAGCTCGGCCGTGCGCTCCCAGCTGAAGCGGGTCGCCTGCGCCCGGCCGCGCGCCATCAGCCCGGCGCGCAGCTCCGCGTCGCCCAGCAGCCGCTCGACGGCGGCCCGGATCGCGGCGACGTCCTCCGGGTCGAACAGCAGCGCCGCGTCGCCGGCCACCTCGGGCAGCGAGGAGCGGTCCGAGCAGGCGACCGGCACGCCGCGCGCCATCGCCTCGAGCACCGGCAGGCCGAAGCCCTCGTACAGCGACGGGAACACCGCGCAGGTCGCGATCGCGTACAGGCCGTCGAGGTCCGCGGCGGGCAGCCACGCCGGCCAGACGACGTCCGCGGCCACCCCGGCCGCCTCGGCGTGCGCGCGCAGCTGCGCCTCGTAGGGCGTCGGGTAGCCCGGCACCACGAGCACGGGCCGCCGCTCGGCGGGGATCCCGGCGAGCGCGTCGAGCAGGCGCGCGACGTTCTTGTGCGGCCGCTTGGCGCTCGCGCTCAGCAGCACCCGGCGCTCGCCCAGGCCCAGCCGCGCGCGCAGCGCGGCCTCCGGCGTGGGCGTGCCGGCCGGCGCCGCGACGCCCTGGGGCACGACGTCGATCCGTCGCGTGTCGAGGCGCAGGTGCTCGACGAGGTCGTCGCGCGTGGACGCGGAGATCGCGATCACGCGCCGCGAGCGCCGCGCGGCGGCGGGGACGAGCACGCGCATCCCGAGCCCGCGCAGGCCGAAGTGCGTGCCGGGCACGAGCTTGTAGTTGAGGTCGTGAATGGTGGTCACGCGCGCCGCGCGGCCGTGCAGCGGGGCCGTCGAGGCGAGCGAGTGCAGCACGTCGCAGCCCGCGCGGTCCGCCGCGCCCGGCAGGTGCCGCTGCTCGCCGCGGACCCAGTCGACGCGGTTGCGCGCGCTGACCGGCAGCGCCCGCGCCGGCACGCCGCCCCAGTCGACCCCCGCCGCCTCGCGGGCGACGAACGCGGTCAGCCGTACGCCGTCGACGGCCGCCAGCCGCGGCACCAGCTCGCGCGCATAGGTCTCCATCCCGCCGGTCTCGCCGGGCACGAGGAAGACGAGGTTCAGCCCGACGTGCACGCGAGCGCCCTGCCGTAGGCCTCCCAGGTGCGCTCGGCGGCCGCCTCCCACGTGAAGCGGGCGGCCCAGGCGGGCCCGGTCCTCGCCACGTCGCCGGGGTCCTCCAGCGCGGCGGCGATCGTCGCCGCCGCCCCGGCGGGATCGTCCGGGCCGAACGTGCGGGCCAGCCCGCCGGAGACCTCGCGCAGGACCGGCAGGTCGCTGCAAGCCACGGGCACGCCGCGTGCCAGCGCCTCCAGCACGGGCATCCCGAAGCCCTCCGCCCGCGTCGGGAACGCCGCCACGCCCGCGATCCCCCACAGCGCCTCCAGCTCGGCGTCGGGCACGTAGTCCGCGAAGCGCATGCGGTCCTCCACGCCGAGGCGCGCGGCGAGCCCGCGCAGCTCGGCGTCGTAGGGCTCGGGATGGCCGGCCAGCACGACGACCGCGTGGTCGCCGAGCAGCGGCGCCGCGCGGACGAGCAGCTCCTGGTTCTTGTGCGGGCGCTTGGAGGCCACACACAGGACGACGCGCTGCCCGTCGAGCCCGTAGCGGGCGCGCACCTCACCCTCGGGCGCCGCGGCCACCGCGTCGGGGCGCGCGGCGCCGTGGTGGACGACGCTGAAGCGCTCCGGCGCGAGACCCAGCTCGGCGACGATGTCGTCGCGCGCGGCGGCCGTGACCGCGATCAGGCCGTCGGCGTGGCGCGCCGCGCGCGCGACGACCTGCCGCATCCCCCAGGTCGTCACCGGGTTGAAGGTCTCGAAGCGGAAGAACGTGACGTCGTGCAGCGTGATCACGTGGGCGACGCCGGGAAGCCGGATCGGCGCGACGCTCGCCAGCGAGTGCACGAGGTCGGCGCCGAGGCGCCGGGCGAGCACGGGCAGCAGGACCTGCTCGGCGAGCTGCCGGCGCCCGCGCTGGCCCTCCTCGCACGGCAGCGAGCGGATCGTGGCCCACTCCTGCCAGCCGGCGGAGCGCAGCGCGCGTGCGCCGGAGCGGGTCGTGACGACGTCGAGCCGGACGTCTGGGCGGGCCCGCCGCAGCGCAGGCGCCAGGCCGCGCAGGTAGGTCTCCGGCCCGCCGGAGCCGGACGGGTCGAGGAAGAGCGCGTTGAGCAGCACGTGGCCGGGGCCGGGCACGGGCCCGATGCTACGGTCCCGCCGCCGATGGGCTACTTCGACTGGCACGACGAGCCGGGCTACTTCCGCGACGTCACCAGGCACTTCGCGCCCACTGCCCGCCTGCTGGACATCGGCTGCGGCACGGGCTGGCTGGGCGGGCACTTCGGCGACTACACGGGCCTCGACGGGTCGCCGGACGCGGTGGCGGCCGCCGTGCAGCGCGGCCGCGACGTCCGCCTCGGCGACGCGGGCGAGCCGCTGCCGTTCCCGGACGCCTCGTTCGACGGCGTGGTGCTCAAGGACCTGCTCGAGCACGTCGCCGACCCGGTCGCGGTGGTCGCCGAGGTGCACCGCGTGCTGCGCCCGGCCGGGCGCGTGTTCGCCTCCTCGCCCGACGCCCAGCGGTGGGTGTGGGACGACTACACGCACCGCCGGCCGTTCACCCGCAAGGCGTTCCGGCTGCTGTTCCGCGACTGCGGGTTCACGGTCGAGCACGTCGGCTACGAGTCGGTGATGCCGGGCACGTCGATCGTCTCCGCGCGGACGCGTGCGCGCCGCCGGCCCGCGCCGCTGCGGGCGGCCGCGTGGCTCCCGGTGGTGCGCCGCAACGTCTGGCTCGTCGCGCGGCGCTGACGAGCCGTGGTCGCGCCGCCCCTCCTCGACGGACGCCTAACGGGCGCGGGCGAGTCGGCGGATCGCCTCGCGGACGTCGATCGTGCGGTCGATCGCCGCCGGGTCGACGGGCTCGCGGTGCGCGCCGGCCGCGCGCCAGCCGGCGATCCGCGCGGTCA
>Ga0136616_10000451_pt1 | contig 19325 bp, 20 predicted proteins | sample AntDrymUQ2992106_2_FD_106648 | JGI IMG/M metagenome (GOLD analysis project Ga0136616, IMG submission 106648) | Polar desert sand microbial communities from Dry Valleys, Antarctica - metaG UQ299 (21.06) | ecosystem: Environmental > Terrestrial > Soil > Desert | place: Antarctica: Dry Valley...
ACGTCGACGGTGCCGGAGGTGCCGCCCCCCAACACCGTGGCCAGCTCGTCGGGGGTGAACACCACGTAGCGGCCCTTGTCGACCTCGTAACCCTTCACGATGTCCTCGTATGCGACCTCGTTGCCGTCGGTCTCGGCCACCCGCTTGTACTTGATCGGGCTGTGATCGGACTGGCGGAGCTGACGGAACTTCGGTCGGCGATCCTCGGTGGCCGAGTAGAGGCCCACCGGGATCGTCACCAGCCCGAACGATATGGCGCCTTTCCAGATTGGTCGCATGCGTGGCCACCTCCGCGGGTGAGAGCGCGAAAGCAGGATACTCATCGGTCGCTCGAAGCGAGGGCGGCGGAGTCCGCTCAATACACTGGCGGCGGTGATCGACACCAAACGCCGTCCGCTCATCGACGGTATCTCCGAGGAGGATCGACAGGCGGCGACGCTGTTGGTGACCGCCACGGTGCTCCTCCTGCTGTTCGAGTACTGGGGTCGACCCGGGTTCTACGCCTCGTCGGGGGTGCGCCATTGGGTCGCCGAGGCTGGCGGGGGACGGTTCGCCGACCTCGCCGACGCCGCCGCCTACCTTTGGTGGGGCCTGTCCTCGCTGCTGTGGCGGGTCCTGGTGCCGCTCGGGGTCGGGGTGTGGCTGCTCCGCCTGCGGCCCTCCGAGCTCGGCTACCGGGTCGAGGGCATCGCCCGTCACCTTCCCGTCTACGGCGTCGCCTACCTGGTGATGCTGCCCGTCCTGATCTGGGTGTCCGGGTTCCAGTCGTTCGGCACCTACTACCCGTTCTACGATCGGGCGGCCGAGGGCGGAGCCGGTCTGTGGGTCTACTGGGTGGGGTACTCGATCCAGTTCGTCGGGGTCGAGGCATTCTTCAGGGGGTTCATGACCTTCGGGCTGGCCCGCCGCTTCGGGTGGCTGGCGGTCCCGATCATGACCGTGCCCTACACCATGATCCATTTCGCCAAGCCGATGCCGGAGGCGGTCGCCGCCATCGTCGCCGGGCTCGGTCTCGGGGCCCTGGCGCTGCGGTCGCGCAGCTGGGTCCCGGGGGTGTTCCTCCACGTCGCCGTCGCCCTGACCATGGATGTGCTCGTCCTCGCCAGAGCCGGAGCCATGGGCGGCATCCTCTGATCCGGGTCAGGACCGGTCGGCGGCGATCTCGGCGAGCATGGCGTCGAGGAGCTGTAGCCCGCGGAACGGCTCGTCCGCCTGGATGATCACCGAGAAGAACACCTGCCGCCCCCCAGCCGTGGTCATCAGCCCGGTCAGGGAGCGGAGCCGCTCGATCGTCCCGGTCTTGGCCCGCATGTTGTCCTGGGCGGCGGTGTCGACGAACCGGTTCTGCAGGGTTCCGGTCTGCCCGGCGAGCGCCAGCCCGTCGAGCAGCAGCGGGTACCAGTCCCGGCTCTGCGCCGCCTGGAGCAGCGAACGCCAGTCCCGGGCCGAACGGGCATCGAGGTCGGACAACCCGGAGCCGTCGGCCTGCTCCTCCGAGGCTCGCATGCACAGCGAGCGGCTCACCTCCTCGGCGGCGTCGGCGCCCATCCGGGTCGATCCCCGGCCGGTGGCGACCAGCCCCACCTCCTTCAACAGCAACTCGGCGACGGTGTTGTCGCTCTCGGTGAGGATCTCGGCGACCAGATCGGACACCGGAGGGGAGCGCACCTCGGCGATGACGTCGGCGCCGTCCGGGGCCATCCCCAACGTCGGGGCCGCCCCCACCGTCACCCCGCGCCCGGCGAGCATCTGACCGAACAGCCTGCCGTTGTGGAGCGCCGGCGACACGTAGAAGGGGACGTCGCCGCGGTAGTCGTTGCCGTCGACCACCAGCGCCGACAGCGACCCGACCGATTCGGGGAAGTTGTCGATGTCCCAGCCGTCGGCATCGCGCCGCGAGTCGTAACGGGACTCGTCGACGACCACCCCGCCGGCGACCGCGCCTATGCCATGCAGCCGGACCATCCCGGCCAGGGTCGACAGCGAGTGGCCGCCCCCCCGGGTCAGGGTGGGGTCGCCGCCGCCGACCAGGTAGAGGTTGCCGACGACGGTGCCGTCGATGACCGGCCCGTCGACGACCACCGTGGTGGCCATCCGCCGGTCGGGTCCCAGGACCTCGAAGGCGGCGATGGCGGTGAGGATCTTCTGAGCGCTGGCGGGGCGCAGCCTCCGGTTGGGGATGCTGGCCGCCACCTCGCCGTAGCCGTCGATCCACAGCGACAGCCCCAGGTCGGCATCGGCCAGCCCCGGGTCGGAGAGGTGGCGGTCGACGACCTCGGTCAGGGCACCGGGGACGGGCTCGGTGGCGGCGGCGGTGACGTCGGGATGCCCGACGCACCCGCTCTGCCGCGGGGTCTGGACCGCCGCCGCCGGGGTGATGGCGAGCGCGGCGGCGAGCACGAAACCGGTCACCAAGCGGGTGGCGCCTGCCATGGGGGGAACCTAACGCCACCCGCCGCCCATCCGTGGCAGCACCTCCCGAGCCGGCGGCGACGGCGCCACACCACCGCCACGGCGGGTACGTCGGTGCCCCAGACAGGATTCGAACCTGCGCACCCGGCTCCGGAGGCCGGTGCTCTATCCCCTGAGCTACTGGGGCGTGTGATCCGGAGAGGTCCCGGGTCACGGCCGGGCGGCGATTGTACCAGCGGGTCTGGCCGGCCTCTCTCGGCCCTATCCTCGCCGGACCCCTTCATGACTTCGATCACCAAGCATCTCAGCACCCGTCTTGGCGACGGCTTCGCCGCCCGCGGTCTCGATCCCGCATTCGGCGAGGTCGCCGTCTCGCAGCGTCCCGAGCTCGCCGACTTCCAGTGCAACGGCGCCATGGCGGCGGCCAAGGGGGCGGGACGGGCGCCCCGTGACCTGGCCGAGGCGGTGGTGGCGGCGGTCGACCCCGGTGAGGTGATCCAGAGTTTGGAGGTGGCGGGACCGGGTTTCATCAACATGCGGCTCATCGACGGCTACGTCGCCTCGGTGGCGGCCGAGATGGCCGGCGACGAGCGGCTCGGGGTGCCGCTGGTGTCCCCGGTGCGCACCGTTGTGGATTACGGCGGGCCCAACGTGGCCAAGCAGCTCCACGTCGGCCACCTCCGTCCCGCCATCATCGGCGAGTCGATCAAGCGGATGCTGCGCTTTGCCGGTCACGACGTCGTCGGCGACGTCCACCTCGGCGACCGGGGCGCCCCGATGGGCCAGCTCATCGCCATCATCAGACGCCGCCAACCCGACCTGCCCTACTTCGACCCCGAGGCGACCCACCCCTACCCGAAACGGTCACCGGTGACCATGGACGATCTCGAGGCGCTCTACCCGGAGGCGGCGGGGCGAGCGGCGAGCGACCCCGGGTTCGCCGAGGAGGTCAAGGCGGCCTCGCTCACCCTCCAGAAGGCCGACCCCGGGTACGTGGCGCTGTGGCAGCACTTCCGCACCACCTCCATCGAGGCGATGCGGCGGGTGTACGACACCCTCGACGTCCACTTCGACGTCTGGTTCGGCGAAGCCCAGGTCCAGGACCGGATCCCGGTGATGATGGAGCGGATCCGCCGTGCCGGCGTGCTCACCGACAGCCAGGGCGCCCTGGTGGTCGAGGTGGCCGAGCCGACCGACACCGCCCCGATGCCGCCGCTGTTGCTGGTGCGCTCCGACGGGGGCTACCTGTACGCCACCACCGACCTGGCCACCATCGAGGAGCGGGTCGACGACCTCGGCGCCGAGGCCATCCTCTACGTGGTGGACGCCCGCCAGTCGCTCCACTTCGAGCAGTTGTTCAGGGCATGCCGCCGCACCGGGATCGCCGGACCGGGCATCCTTCTCGAGCACGACCCGTTCGGGACCGTCAACGGGACCGACGGCAGGCCGCTGCGCACCCGCGATGGCGGCCTCCCCGCCCTGCAGGGGCTGATCGACGACGCCGTGGCCAAGGCGGCGGTCCGCCTCGACGAGAACGACCTCGCCGCCGGGTACGACCCGGCCGAGCGGGAGCGGATCGCCACCACGGTGGGGGTGGCGGCCCTCAAGTACGGCGACCTGGCCAACCACCGTACCTCGGACTACATCTTCGACCTCGACCGCTTCGTCTCGTTCGAGGGCAAGACCGGGCCCTACCTGCTCTACGGAGCGGTGCGGATCCGCTCGATCCTGCGCAACGCCGCGCAGCGGGGGCTGGAACCGGGCGCCCTGATCGCCCCCACCGTCCCCGCCGAGCGCAACCTGATGCTCCGGCTCTCCCGGCTCGAGGACGTCCTGGCCCGGGCCACCGAGCTGCGCGCCCCCAACCACCTGGCCGAGTACACCTACGACGTCGCCACCGACTTCAACCGCTTCTACGAGGCGTGCCATATCCTCAGCGAGCCCGATCCCGACCGGCAGGCAGCGTGGCTGGCGCTGGTCGGGCTGACCCTGCGGGTGTTGGAGCTGCTGCTCGACCTGCTTGCCATCCCCATCCCGGACCGGATGTGACGGAACACGAGGCGGTCGACCATCCGCTCCTCGGGATCCTGACCGCAGCCGCCGCCGGCCGGTTCCCGCCGGTCGACGGGGCGGTCGAGGTCATGCCACCCGACCAGGCGGGCACCTGGGCGGTGGTCGAGCTCACCGGGCACGCCTACGTGCTCGGCGACGTCGACCCCACCCACCTCGCCGCCAGGGGCGCCGACGGCTTCGGGAGATCGGCCCATCCTGACGTGCTCCGCTTCCTGGCCGGCCCGGACGGATGGATCGGATGCCACGACGCCGTGCTGGTGCGGCGGGCCGGGCCCACCGGTGAGGAGCCGCTGCCGGTGCGCACCGACCTCGACCACCACGCCCGGGTGCGCCGGGCCCGCAATCATCGACGGGAGGTGACCGTCGGCGGCGACGATGCAGGGCTGGCGGTGGTCGGCCGCGGGCTGGTGGGACGTATTGAGATGTCCGTCGAGCTGTTCGACCGCTCCTCGGCCGGCGCCGGGAACGGGCGCCGGCTGATCCTGGCCAGCCTGGCGGCGATGCCACGCGGGGAGTGGTGCTTCGCTCAGGTGTCGCCGGGCAACGCCGCGTCGCTGCGGGCCTTTCTCGCCTGCGGGTTCGTTCCCATCGCCGCCGAGGTCCTGGTCCGCCCCGAATGGGCCGGCGGGGATGACGCCGAGCTGGTCTGACCGCCCCGCCGCGAGCCGTCGGTACCATCGCCCGCCATGGACTCCACCGTCGGCATCGGCATCCTGGGGGCGGGCACCGTGGGCGGGACGCTGATCCGCCGGCTGGTCGACGACCACGCCGCCATCGTGGCCAAGACCGGGCTCGACCTCCAGGTGCGACGGGTGGCGGTGCGGGATCCCGGTAAGCCCCGCCTGGTCGATCTGCCCGCCGGGGTGCTCACCGCCGACCCTGCCGAGGTGGTGGCCGACCCCGAGGTCCGCCTCGTGGTGGAGGTGATGGGGGGTCTCGACCCGGCGGGCGATCTGGTGCTCGCCGCCCTCGACGCCGGCAAGCCGGTGGTCACCGCCAACAAGGAGCTGATCGCGGCCCGCGGGCCGGAGCTGATCGCCGCCGCCGGGCGTAGCGGCGTCCCTCTGCTGTTCGAGGCCGCCGTCGGCGGTGGCATCCCCATCATCCGGCCGCTGTCCGAGACGCTGGCCGGGGAGCAGATCGAGCGGGTGGCCGGCATCGTCAACGGCACCACCAACTACATCCTCACCCGGATGGCCGACGGGGAGGAGTACGCCGATGCCCTGGCCGAGGCCCAGGCCCTGGGCTATGCCGAGTCGGACCCGACCGCCGACGTCACCGGCGCCGATGCCGCCGCCAAGGCGGCCATCCTCGCCTCGCTCGCCTTCGGGACCTGGGTGGGCATCGACGACGTCCCCTACGAGGGGATCGACCGGCTCGAGGCGGTCGACCTGTTCTGGGCCCACTTCCTCGGCTACGAGGTGAAGCTGCTCGCCATCGCCACCAGGACCGAGAACGGGGTGAGCGCCCGGGTCCATCCGACGATGATCCCGTCCGATCACCCCTTGGCCGCCATCCGCGGCGCCACCAACGCCATCTTCGTCAGCGGCCCCTCCATCCACGAGCTGCTGTTCGCCGGGCCGGGGGCCGGCGGAGAGCCGACGGCGACGTCCGTGCTCGGCGACGTCATCGACGCCGCCCGCCAGGTCCTGGCCGGCGCCCAGGCGGCCCCACCCATCCGTTTCTCGTCCGCCGAGCTGGCCGACTTCGCCGACGTGGCCACCAAGTGGTACCTCCGGCTCGAGGTGGCGGACGAACCGGGCGTCCTCGCCCGGATCGCCGGGACCTTCGGCGACGCCGGGGTCAGCATCAAGTCGGTGTGGCAGGAGGGGGAGGGGAGCGAGGCGATGCTGCTCATCGTCACCCACCGCGCCGCCGAGCACCGCCAGCGGCAGGCCATCGACGCCCTGCGCCGCCTCGACGCCGTCCGCAACGTGGCGGCGACGCTGCGGGTGGAGAGCCCGGAGGCGTGAGGCTCCGCCGATTGGAGGAGACTCGGCGGTTGGGGCTGGGGCCCCCAACCGCACCGTGATGAGGCGCCAGCCGAAGAGCCGTGAGTACAGGGGCTCCGCCGATTGGAGGAGACTCGGCGGTTGGGGCTGGGGCCCCCAACCGCACCGTGATGAGGCGCCAGCCGAAGAGCCGTGAGCACAGAGGCTCCGCCGATTGGAGGAGACTCGGCGGTTGGGGCTGGGGCCCCCAACCGCACCGTGATGAGGCGACAGCCGAAGAGCCATGAGTACTGAGGCGACAGCCGAAGAGCCGATCACAACGCCCATCCTGGGGGCGTGCTTGCGATCGTCCTCGCAGCGGGTACAATGACCACTCGATCGCTCCTCCCCTTCGGACCGCACACGTTCTTGTGCTGCGACGAGGGCGATGTCGGGGAAGCCGCAAACGCCACCTCGACCTCCACACCTCACCCGTTGCGGGGAGAGCGCTTCCCCGAGACCGGTATCGCCGGCTCGCTTCCGAATGCCGAAGGGGGCATCAGTCGAAATGACCACACGAGCCAAGCTGCAGGAGTTGGGGCTCGACGACCTCCGCCAGGTGGCGGGGAAGGTCGAAGTCGACCACGACGGGCTCCAGAAGTCCAAGCTGATCGCGGCGATCCTCGAATCCGACAAGTTCGACCCGGCGCTGGTCCCCGACGTCCCCGAGACGCCCCGCAACGGCGAGCAGGAGGGCGAGGGCCACGGCTCCGGCGACGGACCCCGTTTCGAGGGTGACGCCTTCGGCGACCGCCAGGGGCGCCGCCGGCGCCGCAACCGAGGGGTCAACCGTCCCGACCAGCAGCCCATCGACGAAGGCGATCTCGAGGTGCGCGAGGGGATCCTCGACGTTCTCCCCGAGGGCTACGGCTTCCTCCGCTGCTCCGGCTACCTGCCCGGCGATCGGGACGTGTACGTCTCGGCCAACATCGTGCGCAAGTCCCGGCTGCGCAAGGGCGACGTCTGCAGCGGCCCGATCCGCCCCGCTCGCGCCCAGGAGAAGTTCGCCGCCGCCGTCCGCATCACCAAGGTCAACGGGCTCGACCCCGAAGAGATGAAGGACCGCCCCCGCTTCGCCGACCTCACCCCACTGTTCCCCGACGTCCGACTCCGGCTCGAGGTCGACGGCCAGTCGATCCACATCCTGCCCCGCATCGTCGACCTGATCGCCCCGATCGGGAAGGGTCAGCGCGGGCTCATCGTCTCTCCCCCCAAGGCGGGGAAGACCACCGTGCTCAAGGAGATCGCCAACTCGATCACCGCCAACAACCCCGAGTGCCACCTGATGGTGGTGCTGGTCGACGAGCGACCCGAAGAGGTCACCGACATGCAGCGGTCGGTGAAGGGCGAGATCATCTACTCGACCTTCGACCGCCCCGCCGACGAGCAGATCCAGGCGTCCGAGCTGGCCCTGGAGCGGGCCAAGCGGATGGTGGAGACCGGCACCGACGTGGTGATCCTGCTCGAGTCGCTCACCCGGCTCGCCCGGGCCCACAACCTGGCCACCCCGGCCAGCGGACGGGTCATGTCCGGTGGGGTCGACTCGACCGCGCTGTACCCGCCCAAGCGCTTCTTCGGCGCCGCCCGCAACATCGAGGAGGGGGGCAGCCTCACCATCATCGCCACCGCCCTGGTGGAGACCGGGTCGCGCATGGACGAGGTGATCTTCGAGGAGTTCAAGGGCACCGGGAACATGGAGCTGAGGCTCGACCGCAAGCTGGCCGACAAGCGGATCTACCCCGCCATCGACATCGAGGCCTCCGGCACCCGCCGCGAGGAGCTGCTCTTCATGCCGGACGAGCTCACCGAGGTGTGGAAGCTGCGCCGGGTGCTGCTCGCCCTCGAGCCCGGGGCCGCCCTCGAGCTGCTCATCGACCGGCTCAAGAGCACCAAGTCGAACGCCGAGTTCCTGGCCACCATCGCCAAGAGCGGGCAGTGAGCGGCTCAGATCGATCCTCCCCGAGCAGCTACCGTTCCGCCTCACACCGCCGCAGGAGCCATCCCGTGAAGCCAGACATCCATCCCGAGTACCGTCAGGTCGTCTACCAGGACGCCTCGTCGGATCTCGCTTTCGTCACCCGTTCGACGGTGCACACCAACGACACCATCGAGTGGGAGGACGGCAAGACCTATCCGCTGGCCAAGGTGGAGATCTCCAGCGCCAGCCATCCCTTCTACACCGGTCGGCAGATCCTGCTCGACTCGGGTGGCCGGGTCGAGCGCTTCCGACGCCGCTACGCCAAGGTGGGCACCGGGAAGACCGGCTCCTCCTCCTCGTCCTGATGTCACGGCCGCCGGGCGCAACGGTCGGCGGTCAAGCCGTTCTCGAGGGTGTGATGATGCGCGCCCCTCACCGCTGGGCGGTTGCGGTGCGCCGACCGGACGGTGTGATCGAGGCGATCCGCCACGAGCTCCCCAGGCTGTCGTCCCGTTCCTGGGCGGCACGGGTGCCGTTCCTGCGTGGGGTCATGGTCCTGGTCGAATCGATGCAGCTCGGGTTCCGGGCGCTCTCCTGGTCGGCGCAGAAGGCCGGCGACGAGGACGAGGAGCTGACCAGGGGCCAGGTGGTGACCACCATGGTGCTGGCGGTGGTTCTGGCGCTCGCCCTGTTCATCGGGGCTCCGGTCGCCGCCGCCTCGTTCCTCCACCGGTTCTTCGACCAGTCCAGCATCGCCTTCGTCGTCATCGACGGGCTGATCCGGATCGCCCTCATCGTCGCCTACATCTGGGCCATCTCGAGGTCGTCCGAGATCAAGCGGGTATTCGAGTACCACGGGGCCGAGCACATGACCATCCACGCCTACGAGGCGGGCGACCCGCTCGGGGTGGGGGAGGTGGCGCGCTACAGCCCCCGCCATCCCCGGTGCGGCACCTCGTTCATCGTGATCGTGGCCATGGTGGCCTTCTTCGTGTTCCTCACCCTGGCCGCCCTGCCGCTGGCGTGGCAGATCATCGCCCGGGTGGTGCTGATCCCGGTGATCGCCGGGGCGTCGTACGAGCTGCTCAAGGCGGCCGCCAACACCCGCTGGCTGGCCTGGGCGAGCCGTCCCGGGATCTGGCTCCAGGCGATCACCACCAAGCAGCCCACCTCCGACCAGATCGAGGTGGCCATCGCCAGCCTGCTCGCCGCCCTCAACGACGAGGAGCGGGACGAGGTCGATGGCCGGGGCCCGGTTGCGGTGGGTGCCCTCCAAGCGGTGTACGACCCGGCCTCCGATTGAGGGTGCCGGGATGATTGACGAGGCCATGCGCCGGCGGCTCGACGAGGTCGACGAGGCGTACCGCCGGAGCATCGGCGAGCTGGCCGACCCTTCGGTGCACGACGACCAGGACCGTTACCGCACGGTCGCCATCCGCCACGCCGAGCTGCGCCCCGTGGTCGAGGTGTACCAGCGTTACCGCGCCGCCGCCGCCGAGGCCGCCGCCGCCGCCGAGCTGATCCGCGCCGAGAGCGACCCCGAGATGCGCGCCTACCTGGAGTCGGTCGTCACCCAGGAGCGGGCCGCCATCGAGGCGATGGAGACCGAGCTGCGGTTGCTGCTGGTGCCCGCCGACCCCAACGACGCCAAGGACGTGATCGTCGAGGTGCGGGCCGCCGCCGGGGGCGACGAGGCGGCGCTGTGGGCGGGGGACCTGGTGAGGATGTACCACCGCTTCGCCGAGCGGCACGGCTTCGGGGTCGACGCCATCGACACCTCGGCCAGCGAGGGCGGCGGGGTCAAGGAGGCCACCTTCGCCGTCAAGGGGAAGGGCGCCTACTCGCTGCTCAAGCTCGAGGCGGGGCCGCACCGGGTGCAGCGGGTTCCCAGGACCGAGTCGGCCGGCCGGATCCACACCTCGATCGCCACCGTCGCCATCCTCCCCGAGGCGGAGGAGGTCGAGGTCGATATCAGTGACAACGACCTGGAGATCGAGACCTTCCGGTCGCAGGGCCCGGGCGGGCAGTCGGTGAACACCACGGATTCGGCGGTGCGCATCCGCCATCTCCCCACCGGGATCGTGGTGTCCTGCCAGGACGAGAAGTCGCAGCTCCAGAACAAGGCCAAGGCGATGCGGGTGCTGCGGGCCCGGCTGTTCGAGATGGAGCAGGCGGCCCTGGCGGGGGAACGGGGGACGGTGCGCCGCTCCCAGGTGGGCTCGGGGGAGCGGGCGGAGAAGATCCGCACCTACAACTACAAGGAGAACCGGGTCACCGACCACCGGGTGGGGCTGACCATCCACGATCTCGACGGGATCCTCGACGGCGACCTGGACGGGTTCCACGCCGCCCTCCAGACCCGGGAGGCGGCGGAGCGTCTGCGCCAATGACCCCGGCAACCGATAGGGCAACCGGCAGGGCAACCGGCGGGGCGACGGATGGGGCGACCGGCGGGGCTACCGGGCGCCCGCTGGCCGGGGTGCTGGCCGGGGCCGCCGACCTTCCCCGGCACGAGGCGGAGCGGCTGCTGATGGCGGCCACCGGGCTGACCCGGTCCCGGCTGCTTGTCACCGAGGCGGTCACCGCTCACCAGGCCGACCGCTTCGGCGAGCTGGTGGAGGCGAGACGAGCGGGGAGGCCGCTGCAGCATCTCGAAGGCACGGTCGACTTCGGTCCCATCACGCTGCGGATCGATCGAAGGGCGCTGATTCCCCGACCCGAGACCGAGCGGTTGTGGGAGGTGGCCTCCGGTCTGGTCGGTGATCCCCGGGTCATCGTCGATCTGTGCACCGGGAGCGGCAACCTGGCCCTCGCCTCCGCCCACCAATGGCCGGCAGCCCGGGTCCTCGCCACCGACACATCGGCCGATGCGGTGGCGCTGGCGAGGGAGAACGCCGCCGCCCTCGGTCTCGCCGTCGAGGTCCTCCAGGGTGATCTGTTCGATCCGCTCCCGCCGGAGCTGGCGGGACGGGTGGATCTGCTGGTCGCCAACCCACCATATCTGGCCGAGCATGAGATGGCCGTGGTGGCCCCCGAGCTGCGGGCCGAGCCGGTCGATGCCCTGGTGGCGGGACCGGACGGGATCGAGGTGGTGGCCAGGATCGCCGCCGCCGCCGGCCGGTGGCTCGCCTCAGGCGGGGTGGCCGTGGTCGAGGTCTCCGAGCACCACGCCGACCGGGCCGTCAATCTGTTCAACCTGTTCAACCTGTTCGTCGGGCTCGACGCCGCGGTGCACGAGGACCTGGCCGGCCGGCCCCGCTTCGTGGTCGCCACCCGAAGTTGACCGGCGTCGGGGAGGCGACGCAACCTGACGTCACGGATCGCACTACCTTTGGGGGGGTCGCCAAGATTGCGGGGTGGATGTCGTATGAGTTCCGTCGACGCAGCCGTCCGTGCCCTCAGGAGGGGTCAGATCGTCGGGGTGCCCACCGACACCCTGTACGGCCTCGCCGCCGACCCGTTCAAGGAGGACGCCCTCGAGGCGATCTTCCGGCTCAAGGGGAGACCCCAGGAGAAGCCCATGGCGCTGCTGGTGGCGTCGCTGGAGCAGGGGATGACGCTGGCGTCGTTCACCGATCAGGCGCTGGACCTGGCCGAGGAGCACTGGCCGGGGGCGCTGACGCTGGTGCTGCCCCGGCTCGACACCGCCCCCGAATGGCTGGGTGACCGGGAGCGGAGGACGATCGGGCTGCGCTGCCCCGACCATCCCGTCGCCCTCGAGCTGCTCGAGGTGACCGGCCCGCTGGCGGTGACCTCGGCCAACCTGAGCGGGGACGAGGTCGTCATCGACGACGCCGAGGCCAGCGAGCTGTTCGGCGACGCCGTCGCCGTCTACCTGGAGGGAGCCGCCCCCGGCGGCCGGGCGTCGACCATCATCGACCTCACCGAGCCCGCACCGCTCACCCTCCGCAAGGGCCCCGTCGGAGGGTGACGGCAGGTTCCTGCCGCCGGGTCGGGAATCCCGCCTGATGGTCGTCGGCATGTCACCGGTGGACGCCACGTCGGCGCCAACTGCGGGAGGATGACGGGCCTTCCCGGTGGGGGTAGGCTCGGGCCGTGACCGAGACCCTGACCGACCTCACCAGCCATCTCGCCGAAGTCGACCCGGACATCGCCCGACTGGTCGACGCCGAAGGGCGCCGGCAGAGCGAGTCGATCCGGCTGATCGCCAGCGAGAACTACGTGTCGCAGGCGGTGCTCGACGCCACCGCCACACTGCTCACCAACAAGTACTCGGAGGGGTACCCGGGAAGGCGCTACTACGAGGGCCAGCAGGTGATCGACCAGGTGGAGACCCTGGCCATCGAGCGGGCCAGGGCGCTGTTCGGGGTGGAGCACGCCAACGTGCAGCCCTACTCCGGGTCGCCCGCCAACCTGGCGGTCTACCTGGCGTTCGCCTCGCCGGGTGACACGGTGATGGGGATGGCGCTCCCCGCCGGCGGGCACCTCACCCACGGGTGGAACGTCTCCGCCTCGGGCAGGTGGTTCCGGGCGGTGCAGTACGGGGTGCGCCGCCAGGACGGGATGGTCGACCTCGACGAGGCGCGGGCGATCGCCCGGGCGGAGCGTCCCAAGCTGATCTTCTGTGGAGGCACCGCCATCCCCAGGACCATCGACTTCCCTGCCTTCGCCGAGATCGCTGGCGAGGTGGGCGCGGTGTTGGTGGCCGACATCGCCCACATCGCCGGGTTGGTCGCCGGGGGCGCCCACCCGTCCCCGGTCGGCCACGCCGAGGTGATCTCCACCACCACCCACAAGACCCTGCGCGGACCGCGGGGGGCCATGCTGATGTGCACCGCCGAGCACGCCAAGGCGATCGACCGCGCCGTGTTCCCCGGGCTGCAGGGCGGTCCCCACAATCACACCACCGCCGCCATCGCGGTCGCCCTCAAGGAGGCGGCGACCGCCGAGTTCAAGGTCCACGCCCACCAGATCGTCAAGAACGCCAAGGCTCTGGCCGCCGCCATGGTCGAGCGCGGCTTCGACCTGGTCACCGGGGGCACCGACAACCACCTGATCCTCGCCGACCTGACCGGCAAGGGGGTCGGGGGCAAGCCGGCGGCCCAGGCGCTCGACCGCGCCGGCATCGAGCTCAACTACAACACGGTGCCATTCGACCCCCGCAAGCCGTTCGACCCCTCGGGAATCCGGCTGGGCACGGCGGCGATCACCACCCGCGGGCTGACCGAGGAGCACATGCCGCGGATCGCCGCCTGGATGGACCAGGTCGTTGCCGTGGCCGAGGGCGGGGACGAGCGGGTCATCGAGCGGGTGCGGGGCGAGGTGACGGAGTTCGTGGCCCCCTTCCCCATCCCGGGATGGCCGGTCCGCTGAGACGCCACACCGGTCACGGGAGCCCCCGTCCCGATCGCTCCCGCGGCGCGGCGCACATCACCGATGGCGGTCGGGGGGTGGCGCCGTCTACGGTTCGTTGCCCGAGCATCCCCCGAGAAGAAGGGGCTTGTGAAATCGTTCACAAGCAGGTATCCTTTCGATGACCGAAGCGCCCCGAGAGAAGCCACCCCCCGTGTCTCCCCATACTCCCGAAGCCGCCTCGACCAGCTCGGTGACCGACGCCGCCCGGAGCCTCGGTCATGGTGGCGGCCAGGCCTTCGACTTCTTCTCCTCGGCGGTGGCTGGGCTGCTGCTCGGGCTCGGGATCGACTGGCTCGCCAGCACCAGCCCGTGGGCCACCGTGATCGGCATCGTGCTCGGCTTCGTCGCCGGGTTCGCCAAGCTGTGGGCGGCCTCGGCGACCCTGGTCGAGCAGGCAGAGGAGCGCCGTCGTGGCTGACCGCCTGTTCCGGGCCAGCGGGCTCGACACCGGCGAGGTCGACGACGCCACCCTGGCCAGGGAGGCGCAGGCCAAGGCCTCGCCCATCCCGTACGGTGAGGACGTCGAGCAGCGGCTCGCGAGGCACACCGCCAGGCGGGCCCTCTGGGTGGGTCCGGCCCTGGCCCTGGTCGTGGGGTTGTTCCGGGGGTGGGACGGGGCCATCGCCGCCGTGCTCGGGGTGGCCATCGTCGCCGGCAACTTCATGCTGTCGGGGGCGGTCATGTCCCGATCTGCGCGCATCAGCCTGAGTTTGTATCATGCCGCCGCCTTGTTCGGATTCTTCCTCCGCCTCGGGCTCATCATGGCGAGCATGTTCGCCCTCGCCTGGGTCTTCGAGATCGACCGGACGGCGCTTGGGATCTCGGTGGTGGTGGGCTATCTGACGCTGATCACCTGGGAGGCGGTTGTGGTGTCACGCGGTGGTGAAAGGGGGTTGGAGTGGACCTGATCCTGGCGGCATCGGAGTGCGACCCGGTGGCGGAGATCATCTGTGTTCCGGCCAGCGTCAACGAGCTGTTCGAGCTCCCCTTCGTCGGCGGTATCAACCGCACCATGATCCTCACCGCCCTGGCCGCGGTGATCGTCGTCGCCCTGCTGTGGTTCGGTCTGCGCAAGCGCTCGCTGGTCCCCTCCAGGTTCGAGGCCGCCATCGAGGGTTTGGTGATGTTCGTGCGTGACGAGGTGGCGATCGGCATCATCGGCCCCAAGGACGGGCTCACCTTCTTCCCATACCTCCTCGCCCTGTTCTTCTTCATCCTGGTCGGCAACCTGTTCGAGGTCACCCCGTTCGTCAACTTCCCGATCACCTCCAGGATCGGGATTCCCGCCTTCCTCGCCCTGGTCACCTGGGTCACCTTCGTGGTGATGGGGTTCAAGCGGCAGGGGCTCGGTTACGTGGGCCATCTGCTCTGGCCACCGGGGGTGCCCACCGCCCTCAAGCCGCTGGTGGGGATCATCGAGTTCGTGTCGACGTTCCTGGTGCGGCCCTTCTCGCTGGCGGTCCGGCTCTTCGCCAACCTGGTCGCCGGGCACGTGATGCTGACCCTGCTGCTGGTCTCGGGGTGGGTGTTCATCACCAGCGTCGGTGACATCGGGGCCAAGGCGGCGGTCGGGGTCGGCTGGTTCGCCCTCGGGCTCGGCATCCTCCTCTTCGAGCTGCTGGTCGCCGTGCTCCAGGCCTACATTTTCACGTTGCTCTCGGCGGTGTACATCCAGACCTCGGTCCATCCCGAGCATTAGTCCAGAAACAGGAAGGAAAGGCAAGCATGGAAGATATCACCGGAGCCCTGGCCCTCATCGGCTACGGACTCGGAGCCATCGGCCCCGGAATCGGCATCGGCCTCGTGGCCGGCAACGCCGTCCAGGCCATGGCGCGCCAGCCTGAAGCGGCCGGCATGGTCAGGACGACCATGTTCCTCGGCATCGCCTTCACCGAGGCGCTGGCGCTGATCGGGTTCGTGCTCTTCTTCCTGGCGTAACCGGCGATGCTCAACCCACTCGCCACCAGCCTCCTGCTCGCCGCCGAGGAAGGCACCGAATCGTCGGGGGCCGACCTGCTCCTCCCGCACACCTCGGAGCTGATCGCCGGGATCATCGCCTTCGCCATCGTGTTCTTCGTCGCCTGGAAGTTCGCCGCCCCGGCGATCAGCCAGACGCTGGAGAAGCGGCAGGCGGCGATCAAGGGCCAGATCGAGGCGGCGGAGAAGGAGAAGGCCGAGGCGGCGGCGCTGCTCGAGGACTACAAGGCCCAGCTGGCAGGCGCCAGGGGCGACGCCTCGCGCATCATCGACGAGGCCAAACAGGCGGGCGAGGGTGTCCGTAGCGGCATCATCGCCAAGGCCAACGCCGAGGCCGAGGAGATCATGAGCAAGGCGCGGGTCGAGGCGGACACCGAGAAGGCCCGTGCGCTGCAGGAGGCGAAAGCGGACGTCGCCAACCTCTCCATCGACCTCGCCGAGAAGGTGGTGCGCAGCACCATCGACCGTGACGGCCAGCGCGGGCTGGTCGAGGCATACCTCTCCGACCTCGACAGGATGTCGAACCGACGATGAACGCCGACGATCGCATCAGGGGCTACGCCGCCGGTCTTTTCGAGATCGCCCGCGCCGAGGGCGAGCTCGACAGGGTCGAGGGGGAGCTCCACCAGGTGGCTCGGGTCTTCGAGTCATCCGAGGAGCTGCGCAACGTGGTGGCCGACCCCTCGGTCCCGCTGGAGAGGCGCAGCGGGATCATCCACGACCTGCTCGGGGGCCGGGCCGCCGACACCACCGTGGCCGCCATCAACTTCATCGTCGGCTCGGGCCGGGGCCGGGACCTCCCCGCCATTTCCGACGGGCTGGTCAAGGCTGCTGCCGCCTCCCGCCAGCGCGAGGTGGCCGAGGTCCGCACCGCAGCGCCGCTCGACGAGGACCAGATGAGACGTCTCGAGGCGGCGCTGGGCCGGGTCACCGGCAAGAACGTGGAGCTCAAGGTGATCATCGATCCGGACGTGGTAGGCGGTGTGGTTGCCAGGGTCGGCGACACCGTGATCGACGGCTCGGCGCGCCGCCGGCTGGACTCGCTGCGCCAAGCCCTCCGGGCCGACTCGAACTAGGAAGAGAGGACGACGATGGCAGAGCTGACCATCAGCGCACAGGACATCACCGCCGCCCTCAGGTCGAACCTCGAGGGGTGGAGCCCCGACGTCGAGCGGGAGACGGTTGGGTATGTGACCTCGATCGCAGACGGGGTGGCCAGGGTGAAGGGGCTGCCCAAGGTGATGGCGTCAGAGCTGCTCGAGTTCGCCGATGGGCTGCTCGGGGTGACCCTCAACATCGACGAGGAGGACCTCGGGGTGGTCCTGATGGGCGACGCCGGCCACATCGAGGAGGGGTCCCCGGTCAAGCAGACCGGCAACGTGCTCTCCATCCCGGTGGGCGACGCCCTACTGGGCAGGGTGGTCGACGCTGTGGGCAATCCGATCGACGGCAAGGGTCCCATCGACACCACCGAGCGCCGGCTGCTCGAGACCCAGGCGCCGTCCGTGGTGGAGCGCCAGCCGGTGAAGGAGCCGCTCCAGACCGGGATCAAGGCCATCGACGCCATGACCCCGATCGGTCGGGGTCAGCGCCAGCTGATCATCGGCGACCGCCAGACCGGCAAGACCGCCATCGTGGTCGACACGATCATCAACCAGAAGTCCGAGAACATGAAATGCGTCTACGTCGCCATCGGGCAGAAGGCGTCGACGGTGGCCGAGGTGGTCGACTCGTTGGAGCGGGCCGGCGCCATGGCATACACCGTGGTGGTCCACGCCCCGGCATCGGCGTCTGCGGCGCTGCAGATGTATGCCCCCTACGCCGGGTCGGCGATCGCCCAGTACTGGATGTACAACGGGGAGCACGCCCTGGTGGTCTTCGACGACCTGTCGAAGCAGGCGGTGGCCTACCGCGAGATCTCGCTGCTGCTGCGGCGTCCCCCCGGTCGTGAGGCGTACCCGGGCGATGTGTTCTACCTGCACAGTCGGCTGCTGGAGCGATGCGCCAAGCTCTCCGACGCCCACGGGGGCGGATCGCTCACCGGGCTCCCCATCGTGGAGACCAAGGCCAACGACGTGTCGGCCTACATCCCCACCAACGTGATCTCGATCACGGACGGCCAGATCTTCCTCGAGACCGACCTGTTCTTCTCCGGCATCCGGCCCGCGGTCAACGCCGGCATCTCGGTGTCCCGGGTCGGCGGCAACGCCCAGGTCTCGGCGATGAAGAAGGTGGCGGGGCCACTGCGGCTCAACCTGGCCCAGTTCCGCGACCTCGAGGCGTTTGCCGAGTTCGGCTCCGAGCTCGACGCGGCGTCGCTGGCCCAGTTGGAGCGGGGTCGCCGGGTGGTCGAGGTACTCAAGCAGCGCCAGTTCGCCCCGGTCCCGGTCGAGGAGCAGGTGCTGTCGATCTGGGCGGTGACCAACGGGCACATGGACGACGTCCCCATCGGCAAGGTTGCCCGGTTCGAGCGGGAGCTGATCGACTTCGTCGGGACCCGCCACGGGGATCTGCTCAGCGGGATCCGGGAGTCCGGGTCGCTGCCCGATGCCGCCGCCCTCACCGAGGCGGTGACCGCCATGAAGGAGACGTTCGCCACCGAGGACGAGGGGTAGCCACCGGCCATGGCCTCAGCCGAGCTCCGCGACACCAGGCGCAGGATCAAATCCGTCCAGGCGACGGCCAAGATCACGCGGGCCATGGAGCTGATCGCCGCCTCCCGCATCCCCAAGGCCCAGGCCAGGGTGATCGCATCCAAGCCGTACACCTCCAAGCTGATCGAGGTGATCCGCAACGTCGGTGGGGCGTCCGGTGGTGCCAGCCACATGCTGCTGGAGTCGCGTGAGGTCAAGACGGTCGGCGTGCTGGTGATCTCGGCGGATCGCGGCTTGGCGGGCGCGTACGCCTCTTCGATCATCCGCCTGGCGGAGGCCGCCATGATCGCCCACCGCGGGGCGGGTCGCGAGGTGCGTCTCTTCGCCGTCGGCAAGAAGGCGCACACCTACTTCGACTACCGGGGCTATGCCATCGAGCGTTCCTTCCTCGGAGTCACCGACACCCCGGGCTACGGCGACGCCAGGGCGATCGCCGCCACCGTGATGAACGCATACGCCGCCGGCAGGGTCGACGCCGTCGAGGCCTTCTCCACCCGGTTCGACTCGATGCTCACCCAGACCCCGATCACCTTCGACCTGCTTCCGGTGCAGCCACCGGAGCACGACCAGGGCGCCGCCACCGTGAGCTATACCTACGAGCCCGCCCCGGAGGAGATCCTCGACCGGCTGCTCCCCCGGTACGTCGAGGCCATCGTCTACAACATGCTGCTGGAGAGCTCGGCATCCGAGCACTCGGCCCGGCGCCGGGCGATGAAGGCGGCAACCGACAACGCCGACGAGCTGATCACGGTGTTGACCAATGTCGCCAACCGGGCCCGCCAGGCGGAGATCACCACCGAGATCTCCGAGATCGTCGGCGGCGCCGAGGCGCTCAACAACTAGGCGCGACGGCGCCCGCACAGCAACGAGAGAGGACACCGTGGCAGAAGCACAGAGCATCGGACGCATCACCAAGGTCGCCGG
>Ga0136616_10000452_pt1 | contig 19262 bp, 18 predicted proteins | sample AntDrymUQ2992106_2_FD_106648 | JGI IMG/M metagenome (GOLD analysis project Ga0136616, IMG submission 106648) | Polar desert sand microbial communities from Dry Valleys, Antarctica - metaG UQ299 (21.06) | ecosystem: Environmental > Terrestrial > Soil > Desert | place: Antarctica: Dry Valley...
CTCGGTGATCAGGTACTCGTTGATCACCGTGTCGAAGAACGAGTAGTACTCGACGTTGTTGACGTGCCCGTAGACGTCGTTGTCCTTCCAGCGCGTGGAGATCGCGCGGCGGTGCGGATAGCCGTCCACGCTGGGAAGACTACGCGGCGCTCAGGGCGTCGAGCCCTCGCCTTCGCGGCGGCGCAGGTGTCTCCCGAACGGCCGGGCCAGCGCGAGGAGCCCGAGCACGCCGGCGAGCACGAGCCAGATCCACGGGTCCTGGAGGCTGGGCGACTGCAACCGCTCGCCGAGCAGGGCCGTCAGCGCGGTCAGCGGCGCGATGCCGGCGGCCGTCGTCCACGTGAAGCGCAGCAGTGGCACGCGGGTCGCGCCGGCGGCGAAGGAGACCACGTTGTAGGGGATCAGCGGCACGAGCCGGCCCACGAGCAGCATGCCCCAGCCGCCGCGGTCCACCAGGCGCCCCGCGGCCTCCATGCGCTCCCTGCCGGCCAGCCGCTCCAGCACCGGCGGCCCGAGCACGCGCGCCAGCGCGTACGCCGCGAGCGACGAGAGCGTCCACGCGACGATCATCAGCGGGAAGGCGAGCCCGAAGCCGAGCGCGAAGCCGGCGGCGGCGGTGGGGAACTCGGCCGGGAACGGCACGATCACGTGCACCAGCGCGATCGCGATCAGCACCAGCGCCGCGAGGGCCCCGAGCGAGTCGAGCTCCTCCCGCAGCCGGCCGAGGTCGCCCTGCGCCGCCGCGGAGACGGCGTCGCGCACGGGCTCGAGCGCGAACAGGCCCGCGCCGAGGACGATCGTGGCCACCACCATGGCGAGGATCGTGAGGCGGTCGCGCTGCACCCGTCAAGCGTAGGGCCCCGGACGCTCCGCGCCCATGGCGGCCAACCGGCCGATCACAAGTGGCGCCGGCCCGGGAGCACGTCGCGCGCCCAGTCGCTGCGCTTCCACTCCGGGACGGGCGGCTCGGCGCCGGCGACCGGGACGTACGGGGAGCGCTCGACGAGCGCCCGCCGGTGGATGTAGCGGGGGCAGTTGGGGAACACGGCCCCGGTGCGCACGCGCACCGCGAACTGCGCTCCCGGCCAGCCCGCCTCGTCGCCGGCCTCGACGATCGAGGCCGTGCCCTGCACGCGCAGGCGCCGGCCGCGCTCGAAGTCGACGAACAGCAGCCCCACCTCGGGATTGCGCAGCACGTTGCCCGTCGAGAGGTACATCCCGTTGCCGTCGTAGTTCGGGAAGGCCAGCGTGCGGTCGTCGAGGACGCGCAGGGCGAGCCGGTCCGCGAGCCGGCGCGTGTCGTGGGCGTCCTGCAGCGCGCGGCTGCCCGCGTGGTAGATCACGCCCACTCCATCGGCTCGTAGCCACTCGTGCGCGGCGCGGAGCAGATCAGCACGGTCGCCGGCCCGTCGCCGCGGTTGACGACCGTCCGGGTCACGTCCGGGTCCAGCCGCGCGAGCGTGCCCTGCGGGAACGCGATCTCCTCGCCCTCGACGACCATCGCGGGCGAGCCGCCGAGCGCGAGGAAGACCTCCTCCTGGTCGCGGTCGCGCTCGTCGTGCTCCGGGATGCTCCCGCCCGGCGGTATCTCCACGAGGTTCATCCCGAACGCCGAGAGTCCGAGCGTGCGCCGGGCCAGCAGCCAGTTGCCGGTGCGCTCGAGCTCGTGCTGCGAGCGGATGGTCACGCCTGGACGGTCCGTCATGCTCTTCTCCTTCCCGGCGCCCCGACCCGAGCCTACTCCCTAGAGTCCCGCGCGTCATGGGGCTCTCGATCGAGGCGGCGCGCGAGCAGGTCGCGGCAGCGAGCCGGCGGCTCGCCGCCGAGCGGCTGGTGCACGGCGCCGCGGGCAACGTGAGCGTCCGCACGGGGGAGTGCGTGGCGGTCACGCCGACCGGCTCGGTGCTGCGCGACCTCGAGGCGGGCGACGTCGCCGTGGTCGACCTCGACGGGCGGCCGGTCGACGGTCCGGCGCCCACCTCCGAGCTGGGCATGCACCTCGGCGTCTACCGCAGCCGCGACGCGCTCGCGGTGGTGCACTGCCACGCGCCGATCGCGACCGCGCTGTCGACCGTGCTCGACGAGCTGCCGCTCGTGCACTACGAGCTGGCGCTGCTCGGCGGGCCGATCCGCGTCGCGCCCTACGCGACGTTCGGCACGCCGGAGCTGGCCGGCCACGTGCTCGCGGCGCTCGAGGACCGCAGCGCGGCGCTGATGGCCAGCCACGGAGCGGTCACGCTCGGCGCGACGCCCGACGAGGCCGTCGAGCGCGCGCTCGTGCTCGAGTTCTGCTGCGAGGTCTACTGGCGGGCGGCGGCGGTCGGCGCGCCGCGCCTGCTCTCGCCGCAGGCACTCGACGCGGCCGCCGTCGCCTTCGGCGCTCGCGCCTGACGCGGCTCTCGCCGACCCTGCATCACGCGTCCGCGGGCAGCAGCCGGAAGGGTTCGCCGCTGACGGTGAGGACGCGGAAGTGGCGTTCGTCGAGCGTGAGGACGTCCCGCGTCCGATGGTGCTCCGCGAGCACGGCGATCGAGGCGTCGGCGAGGCTGATCCCCAGGTCGGCGTGGCGCTCGATGATCACCCGCGCGGCGTGGACGTCTCCGGCTGAGAAGGGCTCGAGCTGGTAGGCGCCGCGCTCGATCTCCTCGAGCAGGCTCGTCCGGGCCGTGCGGCCCACGCGGCGTGCGAGCAGGTAGTCGAGCTCCGCCAGCACGAACGGCGAGAGCAGCAACGGCGGCGACGTCGCCGCCAGGCTCGCCGCTGCCTCGGCGTGGAGGCGCTGCGCGAAGTCGATCGCGGCGAGCAGACCGCTCGTGTCGACGAGGATCACTCGCCGAAGCCGGCTACCAGTTCGTCCTCGACGCGCTCGGCGAGCGACGGATCGCCGCTGTCGAAGAGCGGCAACCGTGGCCGCGGGCGTCGCTGCTCGCTCGTGGCGGCGGCCAGCGCACTGCGCACGACCTCGGCCTCGCTCCTGCCCTGCGCCGCGGCCGTGCGCTCGAGTGCGGCCTTCAACTCGTCCGGAAGGTAGATGGTCGTGCGCCGCACGCCATACAATATGCCATACGTTCAGCGGTCGATCGTGGACATGTCCGGGTAGCGCTCGCCGGCGGCGCCGCCGGCCGGCGCCGCCTCGTCGATGCGCGCGAGGTCGTCTTCGGTCAGCTCGACGTCCGCCGCCCCCGCGTTCTCCTCGAGGTACTCGCGGCGCTTGGTGCCCGGGATCGGGACGATGTCGGAGCCCTGGTGCAGGAGCCACGCCAGCGCGAGCTGGCTCGGCTCGACGTCCTTCTCGGAGGCGATCTCGCGCACGCGGTCGACCAGCTCCAGGTTGCGCCGGAAGTTCTCGCCCTGGAAGCGCGGGTTGTGGCGCCGGAAGTCGCCCTCGGCGAGGTCGCCTGGCTTCGTGATCGCGCCGGACAGGAAGCCGCGCCCGAGCGGGCTGTAGGGGACGAAGCCGATGCCCAGCTCGCGCACCGTCGGCAGGATCTCGGCCTCGGGATCGCGCGTCCACAGCGAGTACTCCGTCTGCAGCGCGGTGATCGGGTGCACCGCGTGGGCGCGCCGGATCGTCTCGGCCGATGCCTCGGAGAGACCGAGGTGGCGGACCTTGCCCTGCTGCACCAGCTCGGCCATCGCGCCGACGGTCTCCTCGATCGGCACGGTCTTGTCGACCCGGTGCTGGTAGTAGAGGTCGATGTCCTCGACGCCGAGGCGCTCGAGCGAGGCCTCGCACGCCGCGTGGACGTACTCCGGCCGGCCGTTGACTCCGAGCATCGCGCCGTCCTCGCTGCGCTCGTTGCCGAACTTCGTGGCCAGCACGACGTCGTCGCGGCGCCCGTCGATCGCGCGGCCGACCAGGCGCTCGTTGGTGAACGGGCCGTACATGTCGGCGGTGTCGTGGAAGAAGATCCCCAGCTCGAGCGCCCGCTGGATGGTGGCTACTGCCTCATCCTCGTCGGCCGTCCCGTAGAACTCGGACATGCCCATGCAGCCGAGGCCCAGGGCCGACACCTCCAGCCCCTCGCTGCCCAGTGTGCGCGTCTGCATCTCAGTCGTCTCCCGATCGTGGTCCGGACCCTAGGTTAGTGTCGACCGGACGCATGCTCCGGCGCCGTCTATTGCTCGTCCTGCTGCTGGTCGCCCCGGCGCTGCTCCCCGCCGCGGTCGCGGACGGCCGCGAGCGCAGCCCGCGGCTGCACGCGTTCCGCTCCTGCTCGAACCTGCTCGGCTACGCCCAGCGCAACGGCGTGCGCGTGATCCGCGAGTCGGCGTCCCGACGCGGCACCGGCGGCGGCCTGGTCGAGCCGCTGGCCGGCGGCGACGAGGACAGCGGGGGCGGCGGCGCGGCGCCCGCGCCGGCGGTCGGCCGCGAGGGGGAGAGCACGTCGCCGACCAACGTGCAGGAGGCGGGCGTCGACGAGCCGGACTGGGTCAAGGCCGCCGGCTCGATCCTGTTCGCGGCCCGCGGCGGCCGCCTGCACGCCATCGACGCGGCCGCGAGCACGCCGGTGCCGCTGGGGTCTCTGGAGCTGCCCGGCGAGTCGCACGAGCTGCTCGTGCACGGCGATCGGGCGCTCGTGATCGCGACGCTCGGCTTCGGCGGCGACGGGCCCGTCGCGATCGCCGGCCAGGTGGGGACGGTCCCGCCGCGCGAGTGGCTCGGTCGCACCCGGCTGCTCGAGCTGGACGTCTCCGACCCGCGCGCGATGCGGGTGCTGCGCACGCTCGACGTCGAGGGCGGCCACGTAGGCGCCCGGCTCACGGGCGCCACCGCCCGCGTCGTGATCGCCACCCAGCCGCGCGGCCTGGCGCCGCCGCGCACCGACCCCGAGTCCGGCGCGGCGCAGGTACGACGGCGCTGGCGGCGCTCGGTGCGGCGGACGCGGACGGCGAGCTGGCTGCCCGCCGCGGTGCTGCGCGACCGCCGCACGGGCCGCACGCGGCGGCGGGCGCTGCTCGGCTGCCGGCAGGTGCGCCGGACCCAGGCCTTCTCCGGGCTCGGCATGCTGACCGTGCTCACCGTCGACATGAGCGCGGGCAGGGCCGCGCTGCCCCCGGTCGACGCCGACGCGCTGATGACGAGCGGCGAGACCGTGTACGCGTCGCGGGACCGGCTCTACGTCGCCTCGCAGCGCTGGCTGGGGGTGGACCCGAGCCGGGCCGAGATCCTCGACGAGGCCGCGACGGGGCTGCACGCCTTCGCCACGACGCAGCCGGGCCAGACCGCCTACGCGGGGAGCGGCGAGGTGCCCGGCTACCTGCTCAACCAGTGGTCGCTCTCCGAGCACGAGGGCGTGCTGCGCGCGGCCACCACGTCGATGCCGCCGTGGCAGTCGCGCAGCAGGAGCCAGAGCGCCGTGCGCACCCTGCAGGAGCGCGACGGGCGGCTGGTCGAGCTCGGCCGCGTCGGCGGCCTCGGCGAGGGCGAGCAGATCTACGCGGTGCGCTACCTGGGCGACACCGCCTTCGTCGTCACCTTCCGCCAGACCGACCCGCTGTACACGCTCGACCTCTCCGAGCCGCAGGCGCCGCGCGTGGTCGGCGAGCTGAAGGTCCCCGGCTACTCGGCCTACCTGCACCCGCTCGAGGACGGGCTGCTGCTCGGCGTCGGCCAGGACGCGACCGCGCAGGGGACCCCCACCGGCGTGCAGCTGTCGCTGTTCGACGTCGCCGACCTGCGCAACCCGGTGCGCCTCGCGCAGCGCGGCCTCGGGCGCCACTCGCAGACCGAGGTCGATGGCGACCACCATGCGTTCCTGTGGTCGGCGCCGGAGCGGCTCGCGGTGATCCCGGTGCTGCGCTACGAGCGCGACCCCGAGGCCGCCGCGTTCGCCGGCGCGATCGCCTTCCGCGTGGACCGCGCCGGCGGCGTCCAGGAGGTCGCCCGCTTCCCGCACCCGCCGCCGGCGGGCGACGACCCCTGGACGCCGGTCTTCGCGCGCTCGCTCGTCGTCGGCGGGCGACTGCTGCTCCTCTCCGACCGCGGCCTGCTGTCGACGTCGCTGGCCGCGCCCGGGCCCGGCGACTTCGTGCCCTACCCGCGCTGAGCGCCGGTCGCGATTCCCCGTCAGAAGGAGATCACGCTGCGGATGCCGTCCTGCGCCTCCATCAGCTCGAACGCGCGGTTGACGTCGTCGAGGCCGATCCGGCGCGACACCAGTGGCGCGACGTCGATCTCGCCCGCGAGCCAGCGCTCGACGAGCCGCGGCACCTGCTCGCGGCCCTTGACGCCGCCGAAGGAGGAGCCGGCCACGCGGCGGCCGGTGATCAGGAGCCGAGGCACGATGTCGAGCGTCTCGCCCCTGCCGGCCACGCCCGCGACCGTGCACAGCCCCCAGCCCATGCGCGCCGCCTCGACCGCCTGGCGCATCACCTTGACGTTGCCGGTCGCCTCGAACGTGTAGTCGGCCCCGAAGCCGCCCGTCATCTCCAGGATCCGCTCGACCGTGTCCCCGCCGCCGACCATCACGTCGGTGGCGCCCTGCCCGCGCGCCAGCTCCAGCCGGTCCTCGGAGAGGTCGACGCAGACGATCCGCTCGGCGCCCTGCAATCGCGCGCCGGCCACCGCGCCGAGGCCGACCAGCCCGGCGCCGAACACGACGCAGGTGGAGCCCGGCTCGACGCCCGCGGTGAACATCGCCGCGCCGAGGCCGGTCGAGAGCCCGCAGGCGAACAGACAGGCCTGCTCCGGCGGGGCGTCGGGGGAGATCTTCGCGAGGGCGATCTCGGGCATCACCGTCGCCTCGGCGAAGGTCGAGGTGCCCATGAAGTGGCGGATTGGCTCGCCTCTTCTGGATATCCGGGTCGTGCCGTCGGGCAGATGGCCCAGGTTCTGCTGCTCGCGGATCGCCAGGCACAGGTTGGTCCGAGGGCTCAGGCAGTGCACGCACTCGCCGCACTGGGGCGAGAACAGCGTCACCACGCGGTCACCCGGCGCCACGGACGTGACGCCCTCGCCGACGTCCTCGACCACGCCGCAGCCCTCGTGGCCGAGCACGGCCGGCGCGTAGCCGGACGGGTCGGCGCCCGAGGCCGTGTAGAGGTCGGTGTGGCAGACCCCGCAGGCGAGCAGCCGGACGAGCACCTCGCCCGGCCCCGGACCCGCCAGCTCGACGTCTCCCACCGCGAGCGGCGCTCCGAAGGTCTCGAGTACCGCAGCACGAATCCGCATCGGCGGCACCCTACGCGGGCGGCGCCTGCCAGGATGCTCCGGGTGAAGGAGCTGGGAGACCTCGGTCGCGACTCCGACGCCCGCCGCGAGCAGATCGTCTCCGTGCTGGTCGACGCCTTCGAGGAGATGATCGAGGCCGACCCGCGCGCGTTCCGGCGCAAGTTCCGCAAGATGGCAGCGGACCCGTTCGCGTTCTACCGCGGCAGCGCGTGCGTCTTCTACGCCGACGTGGCCGAGCTGGAGGACCGCTGGGCCGACGAGCGCACGAGCCGCGTCTGGATCCAGGGCGACCTGCACGCGGAGAACTACGGCACCTACATGGACTCGGCCGGGATCCTCGTGTTCGACGTCAACGACTTCGACGAGGCCTACCTGGGCCACTTCACCTGGGACCTGCAGCGGATGGCCGCCAGCCTCGCGCTGCTCGGGTTCGCCAAGGCCCTCTCCGACGACACCATCCGCGAGATGATCGCCACCTACGCGGGCGCCTACGTCGAACAGGTGAGGGCGTTCCACACCGGCGACCGCGACCACGACTTCCGGCTCAGGCTGGACAACACCGAGGGCGCGCTGCACACCGTCCTGCTCGAGGCAAGGCTGGCCACGCGGATCCGGATGCTCGAGGCGGTCACCGGCGTCGAGGGCGGCGAGCGCGGGTTCGTCGACGGCCCCGGCGTGCGGCGGCTGGAGGCCGACGAGGAGCAGGAGGTGCGCGACGCCTATGCCGCGTACCTCGACACGATCCCGGAGGTCAAGCGCCAGCTGAGCGTCTCCTACGAGATCAAGGACCTCGTCGGGCGCACCGGGTTCGGGATCGGCAGCGCGGGGCTGCCCGCCTACAACCTGCTGATCGAGGGCCGCACGCAGGCGCTCGAGAACGACGTCGTGCTGTCGATGAAGCAGGGCAACGTCGCGGCCGCCAGCCGCGTCGTGCGCGACCCGGCGATCCGCGACTACTTCGACCACCAGGGCCACCGGACGGCGGTCTCGCAGCGGGCGCTGCAGGCCCACGCCGACCCGTGGCTGGGCTGGTGCGAGCTGCGCGGCAAGGGCCAGCTCGTCAAGGAGCTGTCGCCCTACGAGGCCGACCTGGACTGGGATGCCGTCTCCGAGCCCGAGGAGATCCTCCCGCTGCTGCGCTCGCTCGGCCAGGCCACCGCGAAGGTGCACTGCGTCTCGGACGCAGGCTCCGACCAGGCGCTGGTGGACTTCCAGACCGAGGCGGCGATCATGGAGGTCGTCGGCGACCAGGACGCCGCGTTCGCGGAGGACCTCGCCGAGTTCGGCGCCGGCTACGGGCAGCTCGCCCGCGACGACCACCGGCGCTTCGTCGACGCGTTCCGCAACGGCGCCATCCCCGGCCTCGAATAGGGGGTACGGTGGCGGCGTGACCGTCGACCCCGAGCGCCTCGACGTCCCCGTCGACGGCGGCACGCTGGCCGCCTACCGCTGGCCCGGCGACGGGCCGGTCGTGGTGGCCGCCCACGGCATCACCTCCAACCACCGCTCGTGGGGCGTCGTGGCGGCGGCGCTGGCGGGCGAGCTGACGCTGGTGGCGCCCGACCTGCGTGGACGCGGGCGCAGCAACGCCCTGCCGGAGCCCTACGGGATGGACCGCCACGCCGACGACGTCGCGGCCGTGCTCGACCACCTCGGCACCGACGCCGCGGTGGTCGCCGGGCACTCGATGGGCGGCTTCGTCGCCACGGCGTTCGCGGAGCGCCATCGCGCGCGGGCGCACGCGCTCGTGCTCGTCGACGGCGGCCCGCCGCTGGCCATCCCGCCCGGGGTGGACGTCGACGACGCGCTCGCGGCCACGCTCGGGCCCGCCATGCAGCGGCTCGACATGACGTTCGCCGACCGCGGCGAGTACCGGGCCTTCTGGCAGCAGCACCCGTCCTTCGCCGGCATCTGGACCCAGGAGGTCGACGCCCACGTGCAGCACGACCTCGTCGGGGAGCCGCCCGAGATGCGCTCCGCGTGCGTGAAGGCGGCGGTGCAGGTCAACGGCCGCGAGCTGCTCGCCGGCGAGCAGGTGCGCTCGGCGATCGACCGCGTCGAGTGCCCGATGACGCTGTTGTGGGCACCGCGCGGGATGCTCGACGACCCCGGCGGGCTCTACGACGAGCAGCGCCTGCACGGGCTCGACGCCGAGCAGGTGCCCGACACCAACCACTACTCGATCCTGCTGGGGGAGCCGGGCGCGAAGCGCGTCGCGGCGGCGATCAGGCGGGCGGTTTGAGCGCCCGCAACTGGTAGATCGAGGTGAAGCCGGTCTCGAAGCCGCGCCGCGCGGCGCGCAGGTAGACGCGCCAGACCCGCACGCGCTCGGGGCCGGCGAGGCGCCTCGCCTCGTCGATCCGGTCGTCCAGCCGCCGCGCCCAGTGGCGCAGCGTCTCCGCGTAGTCGGGCGCGAAGCCCTCGACGTGGTCGGTCGTCAGCCCGGTGCGCTCGATCGCGGCCTGCACGCGCGAGAGGTGCAGCGGCGCGGCGTCGGGGAACACGAATCGCTCGGAGAACGCGCCCGCCTCCGGGTCGCCGAGCCGCAGGCGCGCGATGCCATGGTTGAGCAGCACGCCGCCGGGCCGCAGCACGGCCGCGAGCTGGGCCGCGTAGGCGTCGATGTTGACCGCGCCGACGTGCTCGACCATGCCGATCGAGGCGACGCGGTCGAACGCCTCGCCCGGCAGCTCGCGATAGTCCTGCACGCGAACGTCGACGCGGTCGGCCACCCCCACCGCGCGCGCCCGCTCGCGCGCCGCCTGCGCCTGCGGCTCGGACAGCGTGATGCCGGTGACGTGGACGCCGTGCCGCGTCGCGGCGTGCACGGCGAAGCTGCCCCAGCCGCAGCCGACGTCGAGCACGCGCATGCCCGGCTGCAGCCCGAGCTTCGTGCAGACCAGCTCGAGCTTGGCCTCCTGCGCCGCCTCGAGCGTCTTCGCCCCGCGCGAGAAGAGCGCGCACGAGTAGGTCATCGAGGCGTCGAGGAAGAGCGCGAAGAAGGCGTTGGAGACGTCGTAGTGGTGGCGGACCGAGCGGCGGTCGCGGGCGACGCTGTGGCGGCGCCCGCGCGGGCGCAGCTCTGCGGCGGGGACGCGCGGGACCGAGCGCAGCGCACCGGCGCGCACGGCGCCGGCGGCGAGCCTGGCGCGCGCGCGCGCGTCGATCGGCGGCGGGTTCCAGCCGTCCAGCAGCTCGAGCGCCGCGTCGACCGAGTCGACCTCGAGCGCGCCGGACACGTATGCGCGGCCGACACCGAGCTGACCGGGCGCGCGCAGCACCTGGCCGAGCGCCGCCGGGGAGCGGAGGCTGAACGTCGGGCCGCCGTCGGCGGACGGCAGCGCCGTGCCGTCCCACAGCTCGATCCGGAACGGCCGCTCGGGGAGGGCGGCCCCGAGCGCCTCGCGCAGCGCGGTGGTGCCGTTGGGAGCCATCACGCCCCCGTGCGCCGCGCCTGGCGCTCCGGGCTCACGCGCACGACGTCCCAGGCCAGGCCGGTCCGCTCCAGCAGCCAGATCACGGCCGCGGAGCTGTCGACCTGCCACCGGCGCAGCCCGTGCACGGCCGAGGTCGGGAACGCGTGGTGGTTGTTGTGCCACGACTCGCCGAACGAGAGCGGCGCGAGCCACATGAGGTTGCGCGACTCGTCGCGCGTCTCGTACGCGCGGCGGCCGAAGTAGTGGCAGAGCGAGTTGATCGAGTAGGTTACGTGGTGCAGCACGAGCATCCGCACCGCGCCGCCCCACAGCAGGCCCGTGAGCGCCGTGTGCAGCGAGCCGCCGATCAGCCAGCCGAGCACGAACGCCATCCCCAGCCCGCCGACGGCCCAGGCGAAGAACCAGCGGTCGACCCAGCGCAGCGTGGGGTCGGCGAGCAGGTCGGGCGCGTAGCGGTCGTGGCGGCCGCGCTGGGTGTGGATGAACAGCCAGCCGATGTGCGCGTGCAGCAGACCGCGCAGCGCGCCGCGCAGGCCCTGGCCGTGGTCGACGTGCGGGCTGTGCGGATCACCCGGCTGGTCGGAGAACGCGTGGTGCTTGCGGTGGTCGGAGACCCACGAGATCACCGGGCCCTCGATCGCGGCCGAGCCGAGGATCGCGAGCGTCGTGCGCACGCCCTTGCCGGCCTTGAACGCGCGGTGGGTGAACAGCCGGTGGAAGCCGACGGTGACGCCGAGCCCCGTCGCGACGTACATGATCGCGAACACGATCAGGTCGCTCCAGAACAGCAGGTCGGCCCACAGCTGCCAGCCGACCACGAGCAGCGCGATGATCGGCACGGCCGTGATGGTGGCGGTCAGGGAGCGGTTGAGCGTCTCGTTGGTGATCGGCTGGACGTCATCGGCGCCGGGTGTTGGTATGTCGGTTGTCACGGGAAGCAATATAGGGTCGGGAGACCGAGGGAAGGAGAACCATGCAGGGCCTGATGCAGTCCTACCCGCTCACGCTGGTGCATCTCTTCGAGCGCGCGGAGCGTCTGTTCGCCGACAAGGGCATCGCCAGCGCCGGTCCCGCCGGCCTGCAGCGAACGACCTACGGAGAGTGGGCCGAGCGCACCCGCCGGCTCGGCGGCGTGCTCGACTCCCTCGGGGTCTCCGAGGAGGCCCGCGTCGGCACGTTCGCGTGGAACACGGCGCGCCACCTGGAGCTGTACTTCGCCGCTCCCTGCAGCGGCCGGGTGCTGCACACGCTCAACATCCGCCTCTTCCCCGAGCAGGTCGCGTTCGTCGCCACCCACGCCGAGGACGAGGTGATCTTCGCCGACCGGTCGCTGCTGAAGCTGCTGTGGCCGCTGATGGACCGGCTCGAGTCGGTCCAGCACGTCGTGGTGATGGACGACGGCGCCGGCGAGGTCCCGGACGACTCGCGGATCCGCGACTACGAGGAGCTGCTCTCCTCCGCCTCGCCGGTCGACTTCCACGTCGACGACGAGGGCCGCGCCGCGGCCATGTGCTACACGAGCGGCACCACCGGCAACCCCAAGGGCGTCGTCTACTCGCACCGCTCCTCCGTGCTGCACGCGATGAGCACGATGCTCGTCGACACGCTCGCGGTCAGCGAGGCCGACGTGATCCTGCCGGTCGTCCCGATGTTCCACGCCAACGCCTGGGGCCTCGCGCAGGCCGCCGTGATGGCCGGCGCCTCGCTCGTGCTGCCCGGCCCGGACCTCTCCCCGGGCGCGATCGCCGGGCTGATGGAGTCCGAGAAGGTGACGCTGGCCGCCGGCGTCCCGACGATCTGGCAGGGCGTGCTGGAGGAGCTCGACGGCCGCGACCTGTCTGCGCTCAAGCGGGTCCTGTGCGGCGGCTCGGCGGTTCCCAAGGTGCTCTCGGAGGCCTACCGGGAGAAGACCGGGCTGCCGATCCTGCACGCCTGGGGGATGACCGAGACGAGCCCGCTGGGCTCCGTCTGCCAGGTCAGGAGCACGCTGCGCGACCTGCCCGAGGACGAGCAGGCGGACATCCGCGCCACCCAGGGCATCGCCTCCCCGCTGGTCGACATCCGGATCATCGACCCCGACTCCGGCGAGGCGCTGCCGTGGGACGGTGAGGCGCGCGGCGAGCTGCAGTGCGCCGGCCCGTGGATCGCCGCCGGCTACTACGGCGGCGACGGGGCGGAGCAGTTCACCGACGACGGCTGGCTGCGCACCGGCGACGTCGCGGTGATCAAGCCGGACGGCTACATCAAGCTCGTCGACCGCACCAAGGACCTCGTGAAGTCCGGCGGCGAGTGGATCAGCTCGGTCGAGCTGGAGAACGAGATCATGGCCCACCCGAAGGTCCGCGAGGCGGCGGTGATCGGCATCCAGGACGAGAAGTGGGGCGAGCGGCCGCTCGCCTGCGTGGTGGCCGAGGACGGCGAGGAGCTCGGCGAGGACGAGATCAGGGACTTCCTCGACGGGCGCGTGGCGAAGTGGTGGATCCCGGAGTCGTTCGCGTTCATCGACGAGGTCCCCAAGACCTCGGTCGGCAAGTTCTCCAAGAAGACGCTGCGCGAGCAGTTCGCGGAGGTCGCGACCTAGTGGCCATCTCGGAGGAGGAGCTGCAGCTCGCGGCGCGCAACCACGGGATGCCGCTGGAGGCGCTGCGCTGGCCGGTGACGCCCGTCGGGCTGCACTACCTGCTGATCCACTTCGACATCCCGGCCGTGGACGAGGCGACGTGGCGCCTGGTGGTCGGCGGCCGGGTGGGGCGGGAGCTGTCGCTGTCGCTGGCCGAGCTGCGCGAGCGCCCCGCCGTCACGCGCGCGGTGACGATGGAGTGCGCCGGCAACGGTCGCGCGCGGCTCGAGCCGCACATCGTGAGCCAGCCGTGGCTGCTCGAGGCGGTCGGCACGGCGGAGTGGACCGGAGTGCCGGTGCGCGACCTGCTCGAGGAGGCGGGCGTGGCGGACGGCGCCGTGGAGGTGCTCTTCACCGGGCTGGACCGCGGCGTGGACGGCGGGATCGAGCAGGCCTACCAGCGCAGCCTGCCGCTGGAGGAGGCCTCCGACGGTCCGCTGCTCGCCTACGCGGTCAACGGCGGGCCGCTGCCGCCGCAGCACGGCTTCCCGCTGCGGCTCGTGGTGCCCGGCTGGTACGGGATGACGAGCGTCAAGTGGCTGTCGCGGATCGACCTGCTGACCGAGCCGTTCGCCGGCTACCAGCAGGCGGGCGCCTACCGCTTCCGCTCCGAGCCCGACGATCCCGGCACGCCGGTCACGCGCATGCTGCCGCGCGCGCTTATGGTCCCCCCGGGCATCCCGGACTTCCTGTCGCGCGCCCGCCGGCTCGCGCCCGGCCCGTGCCGGCTGGAGGGCCGCGCGTGGTCGGGGTGGGGGCAGATCGCCGGCGTCGACGTGTCGGTCGACGGTGGGGCGACGTGGGCGGCAGCCGAGCTGGACGCGGCGCCGGCGGCGGGCGCCTGGTGCGGCTGGAGCCTCGGCTGGGACGCCCCGGCCGGCGAGCACGAGCTGTGCTGCCGCGCCCGCGACGACGCGGGCAACGAGCAGCCCGTGCAGGCGGACTGGAACGTCGGCGGCTACGCCAACACCTCCGTGCAGCGCGTCCCGGTGACGGTGGCGTGAGCCGCACCGGGCCGCCCGGTGCCGTCCGGGCTGGTGCCGCGCCGTACGCCGCACCACGCGGCCGCCGACGCTCGAGCGCGACCTAGCTCGGGCGCCGCTGGGGGTGGCGGGGGAGGCCGTCGTCGGGGATCGGCTCCCAGGCCGGCGCGGACTCGACCCAGGCGTGCCACTGCGGGCGGATGCCCGGGTCGCCGTCGACGGCGCCGAGCCGCACCACGACCAGCGGGCCGTCCGGGTCGCCGCCGTAGACGTGGCCGCCGCAGGTCCCGCAGAACGACTTGGACAGCCCGTCGGGCGGGGTCCACGTGCGGATCGCCTCGCGGCCCTCGGTCACCTCGAAGCGCTCGCCGGGGGTGGCGGCGCTGAGCGCCCACAGCGTGCCGCTGCGGCGCTGGCAGCGCTTGCAATGGCAGTAGCCGGCGGTGTCGAACGGCGCGGTGACCGCGAAGCGGACGGTGCCGCAGGCGCAGCCGCCGGTGAGTGGGGCGTCGGGGGAGGGCATTCGATGCAGGCTAGTGCTCGCACCCGCCGCCGTCGCACCGCCGGGACAACGGCGGCATCGAGGGGAAGGGACGGGAAGGACCCGCGTTTCGTGACACCGGCGCCTGCTGAGCCCATCGCTGTCACGAAATGCGGACCAGAGCCGAGTTTCGTGACAGCCATCGATGACGAGCACGCTGTCTGTCACGAAATGCGCCCTCGCCGGTCCCTCCGCCTCCCTACCCAGCCGCAGGAGACGCACCGCACTCCAGCGGGCGCCCGCGCCCCAACCCAGGGGCGCGGGCGGCACGCGACCTACGCCGCCAGAGCGAGCGGGGCGCGCTGCGGCTCGACCGCCAGGGCGATCGCGTCGCCCTCGCCGTCGTGCGCCTGCACGCGGCAGCCGTCCGGCAGCTCGCCGGCGAGGATCGCCCGCGTCAGCTCCTTCTCGAGCGTCCGGCGGACGTGGCGCTGCAGCGGCCGGGCGCCGAACGCCTCGTCGAAGCCCTCGCGCGCCAGGCGGGAGACGAGCGCCTCGTCCACCGACAGCGCGATCCCGCGCTGCTCGGCCAGCCGCCCGGCGACCTGCGCGCAGAGCAGGCCGCAGATCTGCTCCACCTGCCCGGCGCTCAACGCCTGGAAGGTGACGATCTCGTCGATCCGGTTGAGGAACTCCGGCAGGAACGCGGCCTTGGCGGCGGACAGCATCCGCTCGTCCTCCGCGGCCGGCTCGCCGGCCGTGAAGCCGACCCCGCGGCGCGCCGCGCCGGCGCCGAGGTTCGACGTCATGACGATCACCGCGTTGGTGAAGTCGACCGTGCGGCCCTCGCCGTCGGTCAGCCGGCCGTCGTCCATCAGCGCCAGCAGCACGTTCCAGACCTCCGGGTGGGCCTTCTCGATCTCGTCGAGCAGGACCACGGAGTAGGGGCGCCGGCGCACCGGCTCGGTCAGCTGCCCGCCGTCGCCGTACCCGACGTAGCCGGGCGGCGACCCGATCAGCCGCGCCACGGTGTGCGGCTCGCGGTACTCGGACATGTCGATGCGCACGAGCGCCTTCTCGCTCGCGAACAGGCGCTCGGAGAGCGCCTTGACCAGCTCCGTCTTGCCGACGCCCGTCGGCCCGAGGAACAGGAAGCTGCCCAGCGGCTTGTCGCGCTCGGACAGGCCGACGCGGGCGCGCCGGACGGTGTCCGCCACGACGCCGACGGCGGCCTCCTGGCCGATGACCCGCCGGTGCAGGTCGGCCTCCAGCTCCTGCAGGCGTTCCAGCTCGCCCGCGACCAGCTCGCCCACCGGGATGCCGGTGCGCGCGGCGATCACGGCCGCGACCTCGGTCTCGCCCACCTCGCCGGCGCGCTCGCGCCCGTCCAGCTCGCCGAGGCGCCGCTCGAGGCCGTCGATCTCGGCCTTGATCCGGCCGGCGTCCTCGTAGGCCTCGGCGTCCACCGCGGCCTGCTTCTCGGCGCTCAGCTGCTCGATGCGACCGCGCAGCTCGTCCCCCGCGCCGCCGCCGCGCAGCTTCACGCGCGCCGCTGCCTGGTCGACGAGGTCGATCGCCTTGTCGGGCAGCCGGTACTCGCTGACGTAGCGGTCCGACAGCCGGGCGGCCGCCTCGAGCGCCTCGTCGGCGATGCTGACCGCGTGGTGGTCCTCGTAGGCGCCACGCAGGCCGCGCAGGATCGCCACCGTCTCCTCGACGGAGGGCTCCTCCACCGTCACGGGCGAGAAGCGGCGCGCGAGCGCCCCGTCGCGCTCGATCGAGCGGTACTCGGCCAGCGTGGTGGCGCCGACCATCCGCAGCTCGCCGCGGGCGAGCATCGGCTTGAGCATGTTTGCGGCGTCCATCGCGCCCTCGGCGTTGCCCGCACCCAGCACCGTGTGCAGCTCGTCGACGAACAGCACGATCGCGCCCTCGGCCGCCGCGACCTCCGCCAGCGCGGTCTTCAGGCGCTGCTCGAACTGGCCGCGGTACTGGCTGCCGGCCAGCATGCCCGCCAGGTCGAGCGCCACGACGCGCGCGCCGCGCAGCGTCTCGGGGACGTCGTCGGAGGCGATCCGCAGGGCCAGGCCCTCGACGATCGCGGTCTTGCCGACGCCGGCCTCGCCGATCAGCACCGCGTTGTTCTTGCGGCGGCGGGCGAGGATCTCGACGGTCTGCTCGATCTCCTGCGCGCGGCCGATCACCGGGTCGATGCGCCCGTCCCGCGCGTCGGCGGTCAGGTCGCGGCCGAACTCGTCGAGCGCGGGGGTGGTGGAGGCGTCCCGCCCGGCGGCCTGCGGGCCGCCGACGCCGGGCTGGGCGGGTTGGCCGGTCGTGGCGAGCAGCTCGCCGGCACAGACCTCGCACAGGGCGGCCGCGCGGCGGCCGCCGATGCCGCCGAGCATCACCCGGACGCTGCCCGGGCGCTGGTGGCAGTTCGCGCACAGCTGCGCGGAGGGGGTGTGGTCGTGGGGCATCTCGAAGTCCTTTCCCGGATGGAAGGATCTCAGTGTGGCGGACTGAGATTAGCTCGCACCTAAAGACGCAGAGTGACGGTGATCACCGACGAGGGCGGGATGCGGTAGCGTGGCGACCCGATGGCCGTTCCCCGCCTGCGCGTCTCCTCCGTCCAGCCGGGCGGCTCCCTGCGCCAGGCCGCCGGCCTCAGCTCGGACGAGGTCGAGCTCTACCACCGCACCTACACGACGCTGCTGCGCTCCTCCGGTGAGACGCACCTGCGCGTGCTCGAGCCCTCGCACGCGGCGATGAACTCCAGCCTGCACCCGCTCGCGGCCTCGCCGGAGCCCGACCTCGGCGCGTTCATGTACGCCATGCGCCGCCTGCCGGCGGACATCTGGAAGGCGCACGTGATCGTCATGGGCCAGGAGGCGGTCGTGTTCCGCCGCCACGGGTTCGGCAACCTGGAGGACTGGAGCGCCGTCGAGGCCCCGGCTCGTCGCCGCCGCTGGTTCGACGACGGCAACGGCACGCTCGCCGTGCTGCTCGCCTCCACCTCGGACCTCGACGACCTGATCCCGACGCTGGTCGCATACCAGATCGAGTGGAACAAGCTCCACGCCGCCGCCCGCGGCAGCGGCGACGGGGTGGGGCGGGGTGGGCCGGGTGGGCGGGATCCGATCCCCGAACCCGATCCGGCCGCCTGCGCCGACGCCTTCGGCGGCGCCGAGGACGACTGGCGGCGGGTCAGCGACGCCTGGGACGGCTCGCTCGCCGTCTTCCTCGACGAGATCCGCGACCGCCGCCAGAACCTGCGCATCCGCATGCTCGGCGGCAGCCAGGTCGGCTACGCGCGCGTCACCCGTCGCTGGATGGCGCCCGTGCGCGCGGCGATGGTCGAGCAGGGCATCGCCGACCGGCCGCTGTACTTCGTCTCCTCCAACACCCACTCGCTCGTGAACCTGCTGACCGCCACCGCGCGCTCGGGCGAGGCGCAGATCGTCGAGCACATCGACGCGCACGGCCCCGACTACCTGCGCGGCGAGCTGCAGCGCTTCCGCGAGGGCCGCGCGGAGGGGTCGTGGGAGAACTTCCTCTACTACGGCGCCCGCCTGTACTACGAGACCCGTCCCGAGGAGGGTGACGAATGGCGGCGGCGCGTCGAGCACGAGCGTGCCGTCGGCATCACCCATCTCTCCAGCCGGACCGCCCTGCGGGTCTCGGCGCAGATCATGGCGCTCGACCGGCTCGATCCCGCCGGGCTCGACCCGCGGCTGGGCCCGATCGAGGCCGAACGCCTCGCCGCCTCCGAGGCGGTGATCGTCAACATCGAGTACCCGCTCGGCCTCGGGGCCTACAACATCCTGCGCGAGCTGACCGAGAGCAGCGACACGCTGCGCGGCGCGTACGTGCTCGGCAAGGCGGCCACGCTCAACGCGGACGTCGGCGACGTGCTGATCTCCGGTGTGATCCACGACGAGCACTCCGGCTCGACCTACTGGCTCGACAACGCCTTCTCGTTCGACGACATCGCGCCGTTCTTGATCTTCGGCTCGGGGCTGGACAACCAGCGCGCGGTGACCGTCAAGAGCACGTTCCTGCAGAACCGCAACTACCTCGACTTCTACTACCGCGAGGCCTACACGGTGGTCGAGATGGAGGCGGGCCCGTTCTGCAACGCGGTCTACGAGGTCGCCGACGCGGACCGCTACCCGACCGGCGAGGCCGTCTCCTTCGCCAAGCTGCCGATCGACTTCGGGATCATCCACTACGCCTCCGACACGCCGTACACGCAGGCGCGCACGCTCGGCGCCAGCGGGCTGTCGTACTACGGGATGGACTCCACCTACGCGTCGTCGGTGGCGATCCTGCGCCGCATCCTCACGCTCGAGGGCGTGCTGGACGGCGGCGGGCGGTGAGCTTCACCACCCGGCCGGAGCTGTCGGGCTCCTTCGGCATGGTCGCGTCGACGCACTGGCTCGCGTCCGGTGCGGGCATGGCGGTGCTCGAGCGCGGCGGCAACGCGTTCGACGCGGCGGTGGCGGCTGGGTTCGTGCTGCAGGTGGTCGAGCCCCACCTCAACGGACCGGGCGGCGACATGCCGGTGATC
>Ga0136616_10000455_pt1 | contig 19242 bp, 21 predicted proteins | sample AntDrymUQ2992106_2_FD_106648 | JGI IMG/M metagenome (GOLD analysis project Ga0136616, IMG submission 106648) | Polar desert sand microbial communities from Dry Valleys, Antarctica - metaG UQ299 (21.06) | ecosystem: Environmental > Terrestrial > Soil > Desert | place: Antarctica: Dry Valley...
TGTACATCCGATTCGTCGGCGGCAACATCCGCGGACTGGCGGAGGACTAGGCCATGGAAGCGGCAACCGTCGAGCGCGCGGAACCGCGCGTGCGCACCAAGAAGGCGAAGGCGCCGAGGACGGGGACCCCGTGGTGGATGTGGCTGGCCGTCGCGGCGATCGTCGTCTTCTGCCTGTTCCCGTTCTACTGGCTGGTCAACATCTCGCTGAAGACGGGGCCCGACCTCTCGAGCTCGGACCTCTTCCCGCCCAGCCCGTCCCTGGCCAACTACGAATCGATCTTCCGCAACGACGACTTCGTGCGCGCGCTGGGGAACAGCGTGATCGTGTCGCTCGTCACCACGGTGCTATCGCTGATCTTCGGCTCGTTCTGCGCGTACGCGCTGGCCCGGCTGCGCTTCAAGGGGAAGTTCTTCATCCTCGGCGCGGTGCTGTCGATCACCACGTTCCCGGCGATCGCGATCGCCGCGCCGATCTTCCAGCTCTGGAGCTCGCCGCCGGAGCTGTTCGGGGTGCAGTTGCTGCCCCGGCTGTTCGACACGATCCCCGGCCTGATCATTCCGTACATCACGTTCACCCTGCCGCTGGCGATCTACATCCTCACGTCGTTCTTCAAGGAGATTCCGAAGGACCTCGAGGAGGCGGCGCTGGTCGACGGGGCGACGAACTTCCAGGCGTTCTACAAGGTGGTGATCCCGCTGGCGGCGCCGGGCCTGGCCACCGCGGGCATCCTCACGTTCATCTTCGCCTGGAACGAGTTCCTGCTGGCGGTGACGCTCACGTCGACGCCGGACGCGCGCACCGTGCCCGCGGCGATCGCGTTCTTCACCGGCTCGACGCAGTTCGAGGACCCGATCGGCACGATCAGCGCCGCCTCGGTGATCATCTCGATCCCGCTCGTGCTGATGGTGCTGCTGTTCCAGAAGCGGATCGTGGCGGGGCTGACGGCGGGAGCCGTCAAGGGCTGATGCGCTACGCGGCCGCTCCCGTGGGCCTCGTGCTCGTGGGAGTGGCCGTCGTGCTGCTCGCCGGCGACTCGACCGTCGGCGTCGCGGTCGCGATGGCGCTGATCGGCTCCGGCGCGGTGGTCGCGGTGGCGCTCGCCTTCCTCGCCGTCGGGCGCGCGGAGGACCGCGACCGCGCGGCGGGCCCGCCCCCGGCCACCCAGGATGCCGCTGGCGCCCCGGAGCCGGCGGCCGCCCCGAAGCCGGCGACCGAGCCCGCGCCGCCGGCCGCGCGGGCGGCCGAGCATCCGCGCACCCTCGGCCTGGGCCCCGAGCGGCGCTACAGGCGGCCGCCGCGGCGGCCGGGGTAGCGCCTCACGTCACGCGTAGAAGTTGCGATCCCAGCGGTGCGCCTTGAGCGCCGCCGCCTGCGCGGGCGGCAGTCCCGCGCCGTCGCCGACCGCGGTGTTGCGCTCGACGTTGCGCACCGTGCGCATGCCGGGGATGACGGTCGACACCTCGGGTCGGCTGAGGACGTAGCGCAGGGCCACCTCGGGCAGCTGCTCGCGCTCGAGGGCGAGGTCGGACAGGATCGCCTCGACGTGCTCGTCGACCTGCTCGAGACGGTCGTCGCGGAAGTACTCGTTGCGGAAGTCCCCCTCGGGGAACTCGGCGCCGGGGCCGATGCGGCCGGTGAGGGCGCCCTCGTCGAACGGCACGCGGACGATCACGCCGACGTCATGGCGTGCGCACGCCGCCAGCAGCTCGTCCTCGGGCGACTGGTCGAAGACGTTGTAGACCACCTGCACGGTGTCGACCATGCCGGTCTCGATCAGCTTGATCGCGTTGGACGGCTGGTGGTCGTTGATCGAGACGCCGAAGAAGCGGATCTTGCCCTCGTCCTTGAGCGCCTCGACCTCCTGCTGCCAGCCGCCGCGGCCGACCCATTCGTCGCTCCAGACGTGGAACTGCTGGACGTCGAGGGTCTCCATCCCGAGGTTGGAGAGCGTGCGCTCGGTGCACTTGCGCACATGCTCGGCCGGGAAGGCGTCATCCGGGTCGACGCCGCCCGGCGCGGGCCACTTGAGGTTCTTCGGCGGCACCTTGCTCGACACCACGATCCGCTCGGAACGCTCGCGCGCGACCTTCCCGACGAGCTGCTCGGAATGCCCCCGGCCGTAGGCGAGCGCGGTGTCGACGAAGCTCACGCCGTTCTCGACGGCGCGGTTGAGCGCCTCCAGCGACTCCTCGTCCTGCGCGCCGAGCCACATGTCGCCGCCGATGCCCCAGGCGCCGTAGCCGATCTCCGACACGGTCAGTCCCGTGCGGCCAAGTCGTCGCTCGTTCACAGCCCCAGCTCTCGTCGGTATTGACGCTCGTAGCGCTCGCGCGCCTCGAGCACGTCGGCGACGTAGCTGCGCGTCTCCGGGAACGGGATGTGCGTCGCCGCCTCGAACGCCTCGCCCCGCGCGGAGGCGTCTCGGTGCCACTCGTCGACCTTGCCCTCGCCCGCGTTGTAGGCGGCGAGCGCGAGCAGCTCGCTGCCCTCGTAGTGGGCCAGCAGGTAGCGCAGGTACCAGGAGCCGTAGGCGATGTTGATCTGCGGGGTCGCGAGGTCGCCCTGCACGAAGGCGGTGCCGCCGGACTTGCGCGCGATGTAGTCGGCGGTCGAGGGCAGGATCTGCATCAGGCCCTTGGCGCCGGCGACGGAGGTCTGGTCGCGGAAGCGCGACTCGACGTAGATGACCCCGGCGATCAGCGAGGGATCGAGGTCCTTGGCGGCCGCCTGCTGGCGGATGATGTCCTCGTGGCGGAGCGGGAGCGCGATCTCCTGCACCGCCTTGTCGGCGAACGGGCGCGCGAGCAGGACCAGGAAGGCGACCGACGCGAGCAGCCCGCCGGCGAGCAGGAACAGGCGGCGGCGCAGGAGCTTCCTGCGCCGCGCCCCGGACGGGCGGCGCGGCGCCGCGGGGGCGGTCCGCCTCCGTGTGGGGGCCTGGGCGCTCATGGGCGGAGCCTCGATCCACCGATCATCGTGGATGCCTCGGTGCACCTGTCTCGGCCAGGGGCCTCGCCACCGCTTCGCTCGGTCGAGTCAGGGTCGATTGGCCGCGTCGTCATGTGGTGAATCACCTGGGTCGCGGCCAATCGACCCTGGCGAAGGGCCACGGTGCCGAGGCGCCGCGAGAATCGGTGGATTGAGGCATAGCTTGGCAAGCACGGCCGACAGGTGCGCCTCCAGCTCCTCGAGAGTGCCGGAATTTGCGACCACGTGGGTGGCCCGGCGGGCCTTCTCCTCCTGCGGGAGCTGGCGGGCGGTGCGCTCGTCGACGGCATGGTGGCCGCGGGCCGCCGCCCGCTCGCGCCGGGCGGCCTCGTCGGCCACGACCGCGATGGTGGCGTCGAAACCGTGGTCCAGGCCGGACTCGAACAGCAGCGGCACCTCGACGACGAGCGCGCGCGGGGCCGGCTCGCGCGCGGACTCCTGCTCGCGCCAGTGCGCCATGCGCGCGGCGACGCGCGGCCACAGCAGCCCCTCGAGGAACGCGCGCTCGCCGTCGCTCGCGAACGCACGGCGGGCGACCGCGGGGCGGTCGACCGTCCCCGCCGGGGCCACCTCGTCGCCCCAGCGCGCCACGACCGCGGCGCGCACCTCCGGATCGGCGTAGAGCTCGTGCACGACGGCGTCCGTGGACAGCGTCGCGGCGCCGAGGCGGCCGAGCGCCGCCAGGGCCTCGGACTTGCCGGCGCCGATGCCGCCCGTCAGCCCGACGAACGGCGGGGCGCTCAGGCTCAGCTCCGGTCTTCCTCCGCGCCGGCGGCGCTCGCGGCGGGCTCGTCCTCGGCGGGAGCGACCTCGTCGGCGACCGGGGCCTCGTCTACCTCGGGCGCCGGCTCGGCGACGTCGACCGGCTCGTCGGGCGCGGCCGTCGCGACCGGCTCGTCGACGTCGACCGGCTCGTCGGGCGCGACCGGCTCGTCGTCGACGTCGACCGGCTCGTCAGGCGCGGCGGTCCCGACCGGCTCGTCAGGCGCGGCGGTCCCGACCGGCTCGGCGGCCTCGGCCTCCTCCGGTCCGGTGCCGTCCGGCAGGTCGGCGAAGACGTCCTCGGAGAGGCCCAGCTCGGGCATGTCGTCCATGTCGCCGGCGTCGCCGGCCGGAGCGGCGCCGGCCTCGCGGCGCGGCAGCTCCTGGCCCTCGACGCGCTTGATCGACAGCGACAGGCGGCGCCGCTCGGAATCGATCTCGAGGATCTTGACCTTCACCTCGTCGCCGGGCGCGACGATCTCGCGCGGGTTCTCGACGTGTTGCTGGGCGAGCTCGGAGATGTGCACGAGCCCCTCGACGCCCTCGAGGATCTCGACGAAGGCGCCGAAGGCGACGACCTTGGTGACCGCGCCCTCCAGCTCGTCGCCCACGTTGTAGGTGTCGACCACACGCTGCCACGGGTCGTCCTGGGTCTGCTTGAGGCCCAGGGAGATGCGCTGGCGATCGCGGTCGATGTCGAGCACCTTGACCTGCACCGTGTCACCGATGTTGAGGATCTCGCTCGGATGGTTGACGTGCGACCACGACAACTCGGAGATGTGGATCAGGCCGTCGATCCCGTCGAGGTCCACGAACGCGCCGAAGTCCACGATGTTGGAGATCTGGCCCTCGATGATCAGGCCCGGCTGCAGGCGCTCCAGGATCGCCTGGCGCTGCTCCTTGCGCTCCTCCTCGAGGACGGCGCGGCGGCTCAGCACGACGTTGTTGCGCGAGCGGTTGAGCTCTATGACCTTGCACTGGATGTTCTGGCCGAGGTACTCGTCCAAGTTCGGCACGCGCCGGATGTCGACCAGCGAGGCGGGCAGGAAGCCGCGGACCCCGAGGTCGATGATCAGGCCGCCCTTGACGACCTCGATGACCGCGCCGATGACGGGCTCGCCCGAGTCGGCGGCCGCCTCGATCCGGCGCCAGGCGCGCTCGAAGCGGGCGCGCTTCTTGGACAGGATCAGCCGGCCGTCCTGGTCCTCCTTGGTGAGGACCAGCGCGTCGACCTCCTCGCCCAGCTCGACCTCGTCGGAAGGGTCGACCGACTTGCGGATCGACAGCTCGTTGTTGGGGATGACCCCTTCGCTCTTGTAGCCGATGTCGATAAGGACCTCGTCCTTGTCGATCCGGACCACCCGACCGGTCACGACGTCGCCCTCGTCGAAGGGGACGATCGTGGCGTCGTAGTTGGGCAGGATCTGCCCGTCGATCTCGAGGAGCATCCCGTTTGATCCCTCGACGATCCTCGCGTCGGTGGCGGTCTCTGGCGGTGTCATCGTGGCTTCCATGAACGGCGAGATACTGTAGCGCCTCTCCCCATGCCGGTCCGAGCCACGAAGCGAGGCGCCGAGCGGACTCCCTTCCCCTCCGGCGCGGCCTACGACGTGATCATCTGCGGGGCCTCCTTCGCGGGGCTCGCGGTGGCACGGGAGCTGCGCGCCTCGCGCGCGCGAGTGCTGGTGCTCGACCGCTACGAGATCGGCGAGCGGCAGACGTCGGCGTGCTGCGCACCCACCGGATGGTTGGTGAACCTGGGGCTGGAGGGCTCGGTCCGCCAGACGTTCGACTCGATGGTGCTGCACACGCTCGGGGCCAGCGTTCGCTGGCGGCTGCCCTACACGTTCTCGACCTTCGACTACCGGGAGTTGTGCGAGCGGCTGTGGGAGCAGTGCGGCGAGACGGAGTTCGAGACGGCGAAGGTGAACGGCAAGACACCTGGTTTCGCCGGCCGCGACAAGACGGCCGTCGCGACCGGCGACGTTACCATTCACACCGACCGCGGCGACGTCTGCGCGCCGCTGATCGTCGACTGCCTCGGCTGGCGGCGCGTGCTCGGGTCCGGCACGGCGGTCCAGCCGCCCGAGGCGACGCTCTCGCGCGGGCTGGAGGTGCATCCCCACGGCCGCGCGCCGGACCTGCAGCTGTGGGTCGACCCCCGCTACGTGGTCTCGGGCTACGGCTGGTCCTTCCCCGCCGACGGCGAGCTGCGGATCGGCATCGGCTCCTACGACCCGCGCTTCCACGTCAAGGAGCCGACCGTGCGCCTGGCGATCGACGAGGGCGCCGGCACGGTCCGCTATCAGGGCAACTGGATCCCGCACCGCATCCGCCCCGCGACGGAGGACGGCGTCTTCTTCGCCGGCGACTCCGCCGGTCAGTGCCTGGCCATGAGCGCCGAGGGGATCCGCACCGCGCTGTACTTCGGCATCGCCTGCGGGCGCGAGCTGGCGGGCGTGCTGGCGGGCGAGGCGTCGCGCGAGGACGCGCTGGGGCGCTACCACGCGTTCGCGCGCGCCCACCGCTGGAAGTTCGAGTGGATGTGGCTCAACCAGCGTGCCGTGCGTCACCTGCACGGGCGCCCGCTCGACGCTCTGGCCCGGCTGACCTCCCGCCCCCGGCTGATCCGCTGGCTGTTCGGCAAGTACCTGAACGTGGCGCCACCGTCGTTCGCGCTTCCCGCGCCCCCGCAGGCGCAGCCCGCGCTTCCCCTCGCGGCGTGAGCTCGACGCTGGGCGCCGCGCTGGTCTCACCCGCCGCGCTGTCGATCATCACCACGACGTTCGCGGAGGGCCCGGACCGCACCAAAGGCGCTCGGCGTGTGGAGCGCGATCGCGGCCGGCGGCGCCGCCTTCGGGCTGCTGCTGGGCGGCGTGCTCACCGAGACGCTCTCGTGGGAGTGGATCTTCTTCGTCAACGTGCCGGTCGGCATCGCGGCGGCGGTGCTGTCCCTGCGCTTCGTGCCGGAGTCGCGGGCCCCTGTGCGCCCGGACTCCTTCGACGTCGCCGGCGCGGTGGCGGTCACCGCGGGCCTGATCGCGCTCGTCTACGCGATCGTCAAGGCCGAGAGTTCGGCTGGGGCTCGGGCCGCACGCTCGGGCTGCTGGCCGCCGCCGTCGCGCTGCTGATCCGGCTCGGCGTGAGCCGTTCGTCGGGGTCGAGGCCGCGGACGGCGATCTCGGCCACCCGGGCGTCGAGCTCGTCGACGAAGATCGTGGCCAGGCAGTGCCCGCGCGGTCGGCGTCCTCCTCAACGACGAGCGAGCGGCCTTCGGCGAGCATCCACACGGCTTCCGTGGCATGCGCGAGGAACGTCGGCTCGCCCAGCAACCGCTCGTACCACTTCCGGGCTTCGGCGAACTCCCGGACCCGCAGACCCGCAAAGAGGTCGAGCGACCTCGCGCGAGCCTACCGCCGAGCACGGTGAGCGGCTCCCGCTTCGAGGCACAAGGAGCAGCGCCGGCCCACCGCTGTAGCGCACCTGCTGCCAGGCGTCAGCGGAACTGCGGCCAGGGTCGAATGGCCGCTCGCAGCGATGCGGAGGTGAGAGCGGCGCCACGCCTGTGGGTTCTAGCTGCGGTTGTCGTGGAGGAAGTCCCGGATTGCGATGTTGAACTCGTCCGGAGCTTCGAGGTTGCAGAGATGACCGGCGTCCGGCAGGACGACGAGCTTCGAGCCGGAGATTGCTGCGTGCAGGTCCTCGGCCCACCGTCAGCGGTGCTCGCACGTCGCGCTCGCCATACACCAGCAACGTCGGGACGTCGACGTGCGGTAGCACGTCGCGGACGTCCTCGGCGGAGGCCTGCGCCATGGCTCGAAACCCGCGCGGATGGAACGCCTGCATGCTGGCGCGGAAGTTGTCCACCGTCTCTCGCGGCATCGTCTTGGAGAACATCGTGGGCAGCAAGGCATCTACGAAGGCCCTCGGCGCGCCATCTGCCAAAGCGAGCGCTTGACGAAGGCGCGGCTCGGCGACCTCGGGCGGCAGGGAACCGCGCCAACCGGCGTATGCCGACGCCAAGATCAGCGCGCTCGACATCGCCGAGTGTCGCCGCTGGAGCGCAAGGGCGAGGATGCCGCCGAACGAGAGTCCCGCCACGCTCGCATTGTCGAGACGCAACTTCTCGATGAATGCAGCGAGGCAGCGGGCATAGTCATCCAGGCCGAACCGTTCTGGCGGGTCGGTCGAGCGACCGGCCCCCGGAGCGTCCCACGCGACGACCGTGAACGCGTCGAAGAGCCCGTCGAGCTGTCGCCGCCACGTCGTCGGCCCGTCTCCCACATAGCCGTGGAGGAGCACGAGCACCGGCCCGCTTCCGGCGCGTTCATAGGCGATGTGGAGTCCGTCGACCTCGACCTTCTCCATGACGCGTCTCCATAGGCTCTTCGAGCGGCTAGCTTCGCACAGACTCCAGTGGAATCGGGACGACCGTGCGCTGGACGCGCGGACGCTCCTGCTTCGCGCATACGCGGTACGCGGCCGCGTACGTCCCGGTCGGCCGGGATGAGCCGACGTGATCGAGGTCGTCGCGCCGAGCTCGACGGACAGGGGAAGTCGCGTGCGCGTCTAGCGAAGGCCGTGTGCTCGTTGTCGTCTTCGATGCGAGGAGCAGTACTCGTCGCTCCGGCGAGCCCGGGCGCGCCGAAGGCGCAGCGATCGTTGAGCCAGGGCCCGGCCGCCAGCGCGCGTCGGCAGCAGGAGACGATGTCCGGGACCGGTGCTCCGATCGCGACCTCCCATAGAGGCGCGCCCTGCGATGGGCTTTCTCCGGCTCCTCCGCGGTAGCTGCCACGGAGACGGCGGCTGGGGCGCGGTCAGCTGCCGTGGGCGGGGCGCGGCGTGGAACCCTCGCCGCATCCAGTGCAGCGACTGGCGGCGCCGCGCCGGACCCTCGGTGCGTAGGCGGCGGTCGCCTAGCCGATCCGGACCTCGCATGAGCGGGCGCCGGGCTCGACGAAGCGGGCGGTGCGGGTGGCCTCGGTGCGGATCTCGACGCGGGCGGCGCGGGCGATCTCGACGTGCGGGGTGACGGTGAGCCGGGCGGCGACGCGCCCGCGCTCGAGCTGCCAGCTGGCGGCCACGCGGCCGTCGACGGTGACGGTCTGGTCGCCGCTGAGCGTGAGCTTGAGGGGCTGCACGGCGGGCGGGATGATCCGGTCGCGGTCGGCGTAGGCGAGCAGCGGCTGGTCCCAGCGGGCGAGCAGGCACACCGGGAGCCGGGTGGACGCCGGCGGCAGCGGCTGGTCGGGCAGGTCGAGCAGCTCGCTGCCGCGCTCGTCGCGATGGGTCACGATCGGCAGGCGGGTCAGCGCCTCCGCGAAGTCGCGCTGCGCGACGCCGGCCCAGGCGGCGACGTCGCGGCGGGAGGCCGGCCCGAAGGCGGCCAGGTAGCGGGCGAGCACGAGCGCGGCGGCGGCGACCGGGTCGGGCAGCGGGCGCGGGTCGAGCACGAAGCTCGACCGCTGCGGGTCGTTGAAGTACCCGGCCGGCGGGAGCTGCACGAGCGGCAGCAGCGTGCGGGCGAAGATCACCGCGGTCCAGGGCTCGTCGGCGGTCACGCCCTCGTAGCGGCACGCGCGCTCGCGGATCTCGCCGTTGGTGCGCGGCTCGCGAAGCCAGCCGCCCAGCTCGGCGGTCACCTGCGCCTCGTCGAGGTGCGGGTACGTCTTGCGCCACGTCCGCATGCGCGCCTGGCGGGTCAGTTGCGCGTAGGCCGGGAAGTCGTCGGCGGCGGCGAGGTGCAGCGTGAGCCGCATGATCGTCGTCTTCACGACCGCGCGCGCGGCGATCGCCGCCTCCAGGTGCTCGCGCGCGAAGCCGTCGAGCCGCGCGGCCAGCGCGACGTAGGGCGCGGGCGGGTGCTGGCCCTGCAGCGGCGTCAGCCGGCGGATCGCCTCGGCGGGCGCCAGCTCCTGCCGCTCGAGCAGCAGCTGCCGCGCCGCGAGCGCGGCGGTGAGCTCGGGACGCGTGAGCGTCCGCGGCTCGGTTACCGCAGCGCCCAGGGCAGGCCGTCCCAGCTCGCCGGCGGACCGGGCCGCCAGCGGCCGAACGGCGCATACGCCTCGCTCGAGGAGCCCGTCTCGCTCTCCACCCCCGCCCCGTGGCGCAGCGCCAGCTCCGAGCGCACGTAGAGGGTGTCCTTCGGCATGGTGCGCCCGCCCACCATGAAGACCACGCACGGGCCGTCGCCCGCTCCGACGAAGATGTGCTCAGCCCCGGAGGGGCAGTGCACGAAGTCCCACGCCTGCAGCGGGCGCTCCTCCCGCTCGATCAGCAGCAGGCACTCGCCGGCGAGCACCAGGAAGTCCTCCTGGTCGGCCTCGCGGTGGTAGAGCGCGCTCGGCTCCCCCGGCTGCAGGACCGCCAGCGTGTACCCGATCTGGGCGAACGGCGCCGCGTCGCCCTCGAAGACGCAGGCGTCGCCGAACTTGTCGTCCGTCACCCATGCCGCGTCGCGGACGTTGACGACGAACCAGCCGGCGGTGGCCGCCACGAGCCCCGCCTCGGACTGCTCCATCCGCGCTTCCTCGACCACCGGCCGCAGCGTACCGGCCCGAGCGGTCAGGCCGGGCGCGACGGATCTTCCTCCGTCACCTCGACCCCCTTCCACTCGTCGACGGCGCCCGGGAGCTCCCTCAGGTGGGGAGGGACCAGGCGCTTGGGACGGTTGTAGAGCGCGACGGCGCCCGTGAGCAGGAGCGCGACGGCGGCCAGCACGGCGATGATCACCTCGACCACCTGCTGCGCGGACCAGCTGTCCAAGCCCGACACCACGTAGCCGGCCGCCACCAGAGGTCCCTCGATCGTGCCCGCCGGGCCCGACCGGACGAGCGCGCGCCACCAGACCAGGTCGAACGGCAACCAGTCAGGCGCCCGGTGTGGATCGGTGACGCTCCTTCCCCGCCATTCCGACCAGAATCCCCGCAGCGCGTACAGGCTGGTGGCGGCGATGACGCCCGCGATGACCCAGCGTTCCGTCACCCGGCCATCATCGCCACGTGCGTCAGCCTCGGCAGTCGACCGCGACCTCGAGAGCGCCGCAGATCTCGCGCACGCGGGCATCGGCCAGCCGGCCGAGTCGGCTGACGAGCACGGCGACCGAGACGCTCTCCACCGAGTCCAGGTTGACGGCCGAGCGCCGGGGGATCGGGTCGTCGCCGGGTTCCAGGACGACCTCGCTGGGGAGCGCTCGGATCGTCGTCGTGCAGGGTGCGACGAGCGCTCGTCGAAGCCGCGGGATCGCCGCGTCGCGGGACAGGACGACGACGGGGCGCGGGCCGATGTCGCCCAGCTCGCACCACCACAGCTCGCCTCGAGCAGGAAGCGCGCTCACGAGGCGGCGGCGGCGCGTCGGAACGAAGCCAGGTCGCCCCACTCGTCCGCCTCGTCGAGCGGGTGCTCGTCGTAGGCGGCGTAGCTCGCGTCCACTTCCGCGGCGCGGTGGCGAGCGAGCAGCGCTCCCAGGGCCTCGTCGATCAGGGAGGCGTCAATCGCTCCCGGGCGAATCTGCCGGGCGCCATCGAGGAGCCCCGCGTCCACGGTCGTGCTCAGTCGTGTGCGAGCCATGCCATAAGTATGCCATGCCACGCCCACCAGTGGACTCAGCCGCCCGAGCTGGGGTCCGGCCGCGCCGGCGCGCTGTCGAGGGAGTCGAGGCCGTGGCGGATCGCCTCGGCCAGCAGGTCGAGGTGCTCCGGCTCGACCGTGAGCGGCGGCGAGACGGCGACGGCTCCCGGCAGCGGGCGGATCAGGACACCCGCCTCGCGCGCGCCCTGGGCGACGCGGGCCACGGCGCCGGCGTCGGCCGCGAGCGCGTCCGGTGAAAGCTGGACCGCGGCGAGCAGGCCGAGGCCGGCGCGGACCTCCGACACGGCGGGGTGGCGGGCGAGCGGGGCGAGCGCGTCGGCGAGCGGGCGCTCCAGCTCGCGTCCGCGCTCGATCAGCCCCTCGCGCTCGTAGACGTCGAGCACCGCCAGCGCCGCCGCACAGCAGCTCGGGTGGCCGGCGTAGGTGGCGCCGTGGCGGAGCATCGGGCCGCCCGCGGCCTCGAAGAACGCGCCCGCCACCCGGTCGGCGACGGCGACGCCGCCGAGCGGCAGGTACCCGCTGGTCACGCCCTTGGCGAACGTGATCATGTCCGGCCGCACGTCCTCCCAGCGCTCGATCCCGAACCACGTGCCCAGCCGCCCGAACCCGCAGATCACGCTGTCGACGACGAACAGGATCCCGTGCTCGGCGCACAGGTCGGCGACGCCTTCGATGTAGCCCTCCGGCGGGTGATGCACGCCGCCGGCGCCGATCACCGGCTCGCAGAAGAACGCCGCCACGCGGTCCGGGCCGACGCGGTCGATCTCGGCCGCCAGCGCGGGCAGGGAGTCGAACGCCACCGCGGAGGTGTGCGGGATCAGCGGGCCCCAGTTGCTCGTGTTGGCCTCGATGCCGCCGATGCTCGTCCCGAAACCGTGCGTGCCGTGGTAGCCCTGCGTGCGGCTGATCAGGTGCAGCCGCTCCGGCTGGCCCTGCTGAATCCAGTGGCGGCGGGCGATCTTGGCGGCGGCGTCGATCGCGTCGCCGCCGCCGGAGGCGAGGAAGATCCGCGCGCCGTCCATCGGCGCGTGCGCCGCGAGCCGCTCGGCGACCTCGTCGGCCGACCGGTTGCCGAAGTCCCCGAAGGTGGAGTAGGCCTCGAGCCGGCGCATCTGCGCGGCGACGGCGTCGGCGACCTCCGCGCGGCCGTGGCCGATGTTGGCGTACCACAGGCTCGCGGTCCCGTCGAGGTAGCGGCGGTCGTCGGCGTCGTAGACCCACACCCCCTCGCCGCGCTCGATCAGCAGCTCGCGCTGGGAGACCGCCCCCATGTCGGCGAACGGGTGCCAGTAGCGGGAGGTGGCGGTGGTCGGAGTCGCAGCCATCCCCGCACGGTACCGCCGCCCGGCGGGCGAGAACGTCCAAAGCGCGCCGCGGGAGGAGGCCGCACGGGAGTCCCTAGGCGAGTGCGGCGCGCAGCGCGGCGCCTACCTCCCGCACGGTGCGGCGGGAGACCTCCGCCGCGGCCTGCCAGCGCCAGAAGCCGTGTACGACGCCGGCGATCCGGCGCGCCTGCACGTCCACGCCGGCTGTGCGCAGCGCCTCCGCGTAGGCCTCCCCCTCGTCGCGCAGCGGGTCGTGGTCGGCGGTCACGACGAGCGCGGGCGGCGAGCCCGCCAGGTCCTCCGCGCGCAGCGGGGACGCGTCGGGGTGCAGGCCGTCCGCGCCGTCGAGGTACACGTTCCAGAAGCGCTGCATCGAGGCGGCCGTGAGCCCGTGGCCCTCGCCGAAGGCGCGGTAGGAGGGCGTGTTGCAGCCGGCGTCGGTGACGGGGTAGATCAGCGCCTGCAGCCGCAGGTCGACCTCCCCGTGCAGGCGCCGCGCGACGACGGTGGCGAGGTTGCCGCCGGCGCTGTCGCCCGCGATCGCGAGCCGCCCGGGATCGGCGCCCAGCTCCTCCGCGCAGCCCGCGAGCCAGCGCACGGCGCACAGCGCGTCGTCGAGCCCCGCCGGGAACGGCGCCTCGGGGGCGAGGCGGTAGCCGACGCTGGCCACGATCGCGCCCGACGCGTTGGCGAGCGCCCGCACGACGGTGTCGAAGGACTCGATCGAGCCGATCGTCCAGCCGCCGCCGTGCAGGTAGGCGACGAGCGGGAGCGGGCCGGCGCCGCCCTCCGGCCGGTACAGGCGCACGGGCACGGCGCCGCACACCGAGGGGACCTCGACGTCGCGCACGTCGGCGACCGGCTGGCCGGGCCCGGCGAGCTGCTCGGTCTCGGCCTCGTGGCCGGCGCGCGCCTGCTCGATCGGAACCTCGTGGGCCGCCGGCCCGCCGAACGAGAGCACGCCGTCGAGGATCTTCGCGACCTCCGGGTCCAGTTGCGCGCCGGCCGGGCTCAGAAGCCGCGCCGCTCGCGGTTGCGGATCGTGGCGGCGTCGCGCCCGTCGCGGTGCCGCGACTCCCACACGGCGTGCGCCAACCACAACAGCGCCAGCGCGGCGACGCCGAGGCTCAGCGTGGCGACCTCGGCGGGCGAGATCGCGCCCAAGGCCACGAAGAAGGCGAACAGCACGACGACCGCCAGCACGAGGATCCAGAACGTGTCGCTCATGGTCGAGCGCATGCGCGCGCCGCGCGTCGGCATCAAGCCTCCCTCGAGGTCGACCTCGTGGGACTGTAGCAATGCTCCCGGCGGCCGCCAGTGGCAGCCCGCCGGGGTGCGGCTTACGCCGCGGTGGGCGGCTCGTCGCCCTCGGGCTCGTCGCCCGCGAGGATGCGGTAGAGCGCGCGGCGCGTCTCCTCGAGGACCTTCTCGGCCTCGGCGACCTGCGCCTCGGTGCCGGCCTGGACGACCTGCATGACCGCGGCGCCGACGCCGAAGATCAGCGTCCTCAGCTCCGCGACCTGCTCGCCGCCGCCGGCGACGTCCTCCCACGGGGTGCCGAGCGCCTCGGCGTTGTCCGTGACGTGCGCCCGGCCCTCGTCGGTGAGGGCGAACGCCCGGCGTCCGCCGGACTCCTCGGCCCGGACGAGGCCCTCGTCCTCGAGCAGCTGCAGCGCGGGGTAGACCGAGCCGGGGCTCGGGCGCCAGGCGCCGCCGCTGCGGCGCTCGATCTCCTGGATCAGCCCGTAGCCGTTGCGCGGCTCCTCGGCGAGCAGGACGAGCAGTGCGGCGCGGACGTCGCCGCGGCGGGCGCGCGGGCCGCGCGGGAAGCCGGGCCCGAACGGCGGACCGCCGAACCCCGGGCCGCGGTGGCCGCGGCCCCGCCCCCTGTGGCGGCCGTGGCCGCCGGTCATCGCGAGCCAGATGGCCCGCGGATCGAATTCACCCTGTCGGGCGTGATGGTGGCCGCTCCAGCGGCCTGACATGGCATGCGAGTGCATGGCCTTCCCTTCGGTTGTTGACTATCGCCGATATATAACGATATATCGGCGACTGTCGAATGTCAAGGGCTCAATCGCGCACGACGAGGTACGTCCCGAGCGCGAGCAGGGCGACGCCGAGCAGCTTCGCGGCGGTCAGCGGCGAGCGCGCCACGTCGAGCCAGCCGAAGTGGTCGATCGTCACCGCCACCGCGAGCGTTCCGGCGACCGTGGCCGCCGTGAGGCCGCCGGCGCCCAGCTCGCGCACCGTGAAGACGATGCTCCCGACGTACAGCGCGCCGATCAGCCCGCCGCCGACCAGCACGTGCAGCGGCGCCTCGCCCGCGCGGGCGAGGCCGCCGAAGCCGCCCGCCACCGCGCTCAGCGCGACCAGGGCGAGGAAGGAGACGCCGAGCGCGACCAGCGACGCCTGTACGCCGCCGACCGTGCGGCCGAGCGCCGAGTTCAGCGGCGCCTGGGCCGCCAGCCCGCCCCCGAGCACCACCGCCGTGACCACGGCCAGGCTCCGGTCCATGCGCGCCAGCGTAGATGAACGGGTAGGCCTGGAACATGACCCTCTCCCTCGGCACCGGACCGCTCGGCACCCAGCCCGCCGGCGACTTCAACTTCAGCCTGGACGGCGCGCCCGCCCACCGCCTCTACTTCGAGCCCTTCCCGCGGCGCGTACGCGCGCTGGTGGGCGACCGCGTCGTGCTGGACTCCGTGCGCGGGCGGCTGCTGCACGAGTCCAACATCCTGCCGCGCCTGTACGTGCCGCTCGAGGACCTCGACGGCTCGCTGCTGGAGCGCACGGAGACCTCGACCCACTGCCCGTTCAAGGGCGACGCCTCCTACTTCACGATCGCCGCCGGCGAGCGCACGCTCGAGGACGCCGTGTGGACGTACGAGGACCCGATCGATCCGGCCGCGTGGCTCTTGGGCTTCGCGTGCCTGTACTGGGAGCAGGCCGACGCCTGGTTCGTCGAGGACGAGCGGCTGTTCGGCCACCTGCGCGACCCCTACCACCGCGTCGACGTCTTCGAGGCCTCACGGCCCGTGCGCGTGACGGCCGGCGGCGAGCCGATCGCGGAGTCCGAGCGCGCGAAGCTGCTGTTCGAGACCGGCCTGCCGCCGGTGGTCTACGTGCCCGGCGCGGACATCGCCGCGGGCGCGCTGGCCCCGGCCGAGAGGACGTCGGTGTGCCCGTACAAGGGCGAGGCGACCTACTGGCACGTGCAGGCCGACGGCCGGCGCATCGAGGCCGGCGCCTGGAGCTACGAGACGCCGCTGCCCGAGGCGCTCGAGGTCGCGCGCCACGTGAGCTTCGCCGGCGAGGGGATCGAGGTCGAGCTGGCCGAGCCCGCCGACCGCTTCACGCTCGCGGGCGCGCCCGCCGCCGCCTAGCGCGCTACTACTTCGCGTCCAGCCAGTTCGGCCCCACGCCGGCGTCGACCGTCAGCGGGGGGTCGAGCTCGGCGGCGGCCACCATCTCGCGCGTCACGATCTCCGTGGCGCGCTCCATCTCCTCCGGCGGACCCTCGAAGAGCAGCTCGTCGTGGATCTGCAGGATCGTCCGCGTGCGCAGGCCGTCCGCGGCCAGCGCCTCGTGCGCGCGCACCATCGCCACCTTGATGATGTCGGCCGCGGTGCCCTGGATCACGCTGTTGACCGCGAGCCGCTCGCCGAGCTTGCGCGTCTGCCAGTTGCGCGCGCGGATCTCGGGGATCTGGCGGCGACGGCCGAACAGCGTCGAGACGTAGCCGTGCTGCTCGGCCTGCTCGACCGCGTCCTTCATGAACCGGGCCACGGCCGGGAAGCGCGCCAGGTAGCGGTCGATGAACTCCTGCGCCTCCTCCTGGGCGATCTGGAGGCGGTCGGCGAGCCCGTAGGCGCTGAGGCCGTAGACGATCCCGTAGTTGACCATCTTCGCCTTCGAGCGCATGCCGACGTCGAGCCGCTCGGGCGGCAGCTCGAAGACCGCGGAGGCGGTCTCGGTGTGGACGTCCTCCCCGCGCTTGAAGATCTCGCGCAGCACGTCCTCTCCGGCGATGTGGGCGAGCACGCGCAGCTCGACCTGCGAGTAGTCGACGGAGAGCAGCATGTCGCCGGGCTCGGCCACGAAGCAGGCGCGGATCTCGCGGCCGGTCTCGGTGCGAATCGGGATGTTCTGCAGGTTCGGGTTGATCGAGGCGAGTCGGCCGGTGGCGGCGTTGACCTGCAGGAACGTCGTGTGCAGGCGCCCGTCGGCGGCGATGTAGGCGGGCAGCGCGTCGAGGTAGGTCTGCACGAGCTTGGTGAGCTCGCGGAAGCGCTCGATCTTGGGGATGATCTCGTGCTCGGCGCGGATCGCCTGCAGCACGCGGGCGTCGGTCGAGAAGCCGGTCTTGCCGCGTCGCTTGCGCGAGAGGCCGAGCTTGACGAACAGCACCTCGGCGAGCTGCTGTGGGGAGCCGATCATGAACTCCTCGCCGGCCAGCGCCCAGATGTCGCGCTCGAGTTGGGCCGCGTCGGCGCGGATGCGGGTGGCCGACTCCTCGAGCTTGCGGGTGTCGAGCTTGATGCCGGCCTTCTCGGCCTCGCGCAGCACGCGCACGAGCGGCAGCTCGATCTCGCGCAGGAGCCCGTCGAGGCCGCGCTCGGCGATCTGCTCGCGCTGGCAGGTGGCCAGCTCGTGGACGAGCCCGGCGCGCTGGGCCTGCAGGTCGTCCGACTGCGCCGCGAGGCCGCGCTCCTCGGCCAGCTCGTCGAGCGGGAAGCCTCGGCGCGCCGGGTCGAGCAGGTAGGCGGCGATCTCCGTGTCGAAGACCAGGTTGGCGGGGACCTCGCCGAGCGCCTTGGCGTCGTGGGCGACCACCGGCCGGTCGCCGGCGGCGGCGACCAGCTCGGCGGGATCGTCGACCGCGCCGACGATCGCGTGCGTGCCGCCCGCGTACGCCGCGAAGCGCCAGCGCGTCTCGGCGGGCAGCAGCTCGCCCTCGGGGACCTCGGGCGCGGCGGCGATCAGCACCAGCTCGTCGCCGGGCAACCTGGCGACCTCCGCGACCGAGCCCTCGCGCGCCCCGACGCTGCGCGCCTCGGCGCTCTCCGGGCGCGGGATCGCCTCCATCTCCAGGATCTCGAGCGCCTCCTCGAGGCGGCGCAGCGGGTCGCGCAGCTCCCAGTCGCGGAACACCGGGCGCACGCCGGAGCGATCGACCTCGCGACCGATCTCGGCCTCGAGGTCCAGCTCGATCGGGACGTCGCGGACCATGGTCGCGAGCTGCTTGGAGAGGCGCGCCGCCTCGGCGTGCTCGGTCAGGTTCTGCTTGCGCTTGGCGCCGGTGATCTCGTCCACGCTCTCGAGCACGGTCTCGAGGTCGCCGAAGCGCTGCAGCAGGTCGGAGGCCGTCTTGTCGCCGATGCCGGGGACGCCCGGGATGTTGTCCGAGGTGTCGCCCTTGAGGCCGATGAAGTCGGGGATCTTCTCCGGCGGGATGCCGTAGCGGTCGATCACGCCCTGGCGGTCGTAGACCTTCGTGTCGGTCACCCCGCGGCTGGTGCTCATGATCCGCACGCCCTCGCCGACCAGCTGGTAGGCGTCGCGGTCGCCGGTGACGACCATCACGGGGATGCCGCGCTCCTTGGCCTGCTCGGTCAGCGCGGCGATCACGTCGTCGGCCTCGAAGCCCTCGACGGAGATGTTGCGGTAGCCGAACGCCTCCACGAGCGGGCGCAGGTGCGGCCACTGGAGCTTGAGCAGGTCGGGGCGGCTGGAGCGCTGGGCCTTGTAGTCGGCGGAGATCTCCTTGCGGCCCGACATGCCCGCGTCCCACACGACCACGGTCGGGACCGGGCCGTAGTCGGTGAGGATCTTCACGAGCATCGAGGCGAAGCCGAAGATCGCGTTGGTCGGGCGGCCGTCTGAGGTCGCGATCGACTCGGGCAGCGCGAAGAACGCCCGGTAGGCCAGGGAGTTGCCGTCGATCAGGAACAGCTCGCGCGGGTCGCCGTTGGTCGCCATGGAAGTCAGAGGCTAGTCGTCCGGGGCGGGGCTCGGGGCCTCGCGGTGCGCGCTCCTGAGGCGGCGCTGGGCGGGGGCGCGCCGCTATGCTGGCTCACCCGTATGACCGAGACGACCGCCGACGAGGATCGCGCCCCCGAGCAGCCGCCGGAGGCCGCGCCGACGGCCGCGGAGGGCAACGGGGACCCGGCGCCGCCCCCGGCCGGCGTCCACGCTCCGGACCCGGTCCCCGAGCCCCCGGTCGAGGCGGCGCCGGACACCCCGAGCGCCGACGACGCGCCCGCCGAAGCCGCCCCGGCCGACCCACCGGAGCCGGGCGCCGCACCCCCAGTCCCCGTGTCCGCCGCACCCATCGGAGACACCACGCCCACCCCGGCCGCCACCGAGCCGGCGGACACCGAAACGCCCACCCCGGAGACCGCCGAGCCGGCGGCGACCGAAACGCCCACCCCGGAGACCGCCGAGCCGGCGGCGACCGAAACGCCCGCCCCGGAGACCGCCGACGTCTCGGCCACCGACGCTTCTGCCCCCACCGGCACTCCTGCCCCCACCGCCGAAGCCTCGGCCACCGACACCCCAACCCCCACCGGCGAAA
>Ga0136616_10000459_pt1 | contig 19205 bp, 19 predicted proteins | sample AntDrymUQ2992106_2_FD_106648 | JGI IMG/M metagenome (GOLD analysis project Ga0136616, IMG submission 106648) | Polar desert sand microbial communities from Dry Valleys, Antarctica - metaG UQ299 (21.06) | ecosystem: Environmental > Terrestrial > Soil > Desert | place: Antarctica: Dry Valley...
ACACAGTAGGCACCGAGGGTGAACAGGGCCCGGCCGGTGGACACGGCGGGATCGTCGACGGTGAAGCTCGCCAGCAGCAGCCCTGGGAACCATTCGGGCGAGGGTCCCCACGAGTCGCCGAGCAGCCCTTCGACCGGCCCGGCCCTCGCCATGCCGATGCCGAGGGCGATGGGGACGGAACGACGGAACGCACGAGGACGCACGAGGATGCCCCAGCCGGTGACCCACAGCGTCATCCCCGCGTAGACGCCCGCCGCCTCGCGCAGGGCGGCGGCGCTGATCCAGGCATCGGTGTCGATGCCCTGGCTGGAGGCGATGGCCAGGACCGGCCGCCGCCGCGTAGCCGACGCGCCGGTCACGCAGCGCGGCGAGGGTGTACAGCGCCACCGGCCCGGTGGCGAGCACCGAGCCGCCGGTATAACCGCGGCCCACGTAGACCGCCAGCGCCGCCCCCACCACCGCGACGACCGCCACCGGCCACCGCCGCCGCACCGCCGGCGCGCCGCCGGCGACCACCATCACCGCGTACGCCAGCGCGTCGAGCGCCCGGTCATCGGCATTGGGCTGCATGCGGACGGTCGCGGCGACGACCGCACCCGTCAGCAGGCCGGCCCCCACGATGTCCCCCACCGCCCCGAGGCTCCGGACACCAGCGCGCAAGCCCATGACGTCACGATAGACGGGCGCCGGGAGGTGAGCTCCGTGCACAAGACGACCATCAATCTGCGGGCGGACGTCTGGCTGCGGCTGCGCAATCGCGCCGAGCGGGACGGTGTGAGCGTGGCCTCGCTGGTCAACGAGCTCCTAGCGGATGCCCTGACCTCCGGGGACGGCGGAGCAGGGCCCTCCTCGATCGCCGCCGGCGAGGCGGACGTGGCTGACCTCGGCGCCAATGCGAAGAAGTACCTCAGAGCCAGTATGCGATGACGGTGGTCGCGGACACGTCCGCACTCGTTGCCGCCGTAAACCGCCGCGACAACGACCACCTGCGCTGCGCGGCGCCGGTCCGCAAGCACCTTCGGGACGGCATCATCGTGACCGTGGCGGTGGCGATCGAGGTGGACTACCTCGTGAGCGAGCGGGTCGGACGACAGGCCACCCGGGCGTTCCTCGAGGATCTCGATCGCGGCCGTTACCCTACTGGAACCGGTTGATGCCAGCCTCTTTCGCCGCGCCGTCGAGCTCGACCAGCGGTACGCCGATCTCGGTCTGGGACTCGCCGACGACACCGTCGCGGCCGCCGCCGAACGCTATCGGGCCAGTGCGATCCTCAGCCTGGACCAGCACTACAGGATTGTGGCCCACCAGTTCCCCATCGAGCCCGGCTGACGTCCAGCACAGTTCTACCCGGGGAGATGGCCGTCCGGGATGGCCTGCTACCGTCAGTCCATGGCGACGCAGGCGAACGGTAAGCCCTTCGCGGGGCGCATGATTGCCAGCGAGCGCCGCGCCCAACTCGTGAGCGTGGCCAAAGGCGTGTTCGCCCAGCTCGGTTACGACGCGGCGAGCGTCGAGGAGATCGCCGCGCGGGCGGGGGTATCGAAGCCGGTGGTCTATGAGCACTTCGGTGGCAAGGGCGGGGTGTACGCCGCGGTGGTCGACCGGGAGGCCAGGGTCCTACTGGCGATGATCGGCGCGCGCATCGGCCCCGACCTCGGCGGGCGTGAGCAGATCATGGGCAGCGTCATGGCCTTTCTGGACTACATCGACGCCGACCCGGAGGGCTTCCGCGTCCTCACCCGGGACTCGCCGGCCACGTTCGGCGGCGGCGGCATCGCCGGGCTGCTGGCCGACGTGGCGAACAAGTGCGAGGAGGTCCTTGCCGGTTTCTTCTCACGCTCGGGGGTCTCCGCCGAGCACGCGCCACTGTACGCCCGCGCGCTGATCGGCATGGTGGTACACGTGGGCGCGTGGTGGGCGCAGGTCCGCGAGCCGGCCAAGGAGGTGGTGGCGGCCCACCTCACTGCACTCGCGTACGTGGGCCTGTCCCGCCTGCCGATCGACCCGCTGCGCCTGTACGACCCGCGCTCGCCGCGGCTCAGCGCCCGCGCTCGCCGTCACCAGCGCGGCCCAGCAGCTTAGCGATGTCGAGCTCGGTGAGACTGGCTACCTCGGCGTCAGCGGCATCGAGCTGGGTGTCGGGCAACGACGGGCAGCCGATGACGTACAGCCCCGCCGCCTTGGCCGACGCCACCCCCACCGGGGAGTCCTCCAGCCCCACGCAGCGTCCGGGCGGCGCCCCGAGGGCGGCGCAGGCGGCGAGGTAGGGGTCGGGCGCTGGCTTGGGCCGCGCCACGTCCTCCGCGCAGACCGCCGTGTCGGCCAGCACGCCGAGACCCGAGCTGGTCAGGGACAGCTCGGCGATGATGCGCCGCGAGTTCGTCGCAACGCCCAGCGGCACGCCGCGCTCCCGCAGGGCCTCGACGAGTTCGCGGGCGCCCGGGCGCGCGGCGATCCCGCGCTGGAACTCCACCACCGCGGCGGTCAGCAGGCGCCGCGAGATTGCTCGCGGGTCGGCGGCGCCGAGGAACTCCGCCAGCACCGTGGCCGCGTCCTCGGGCCCGCGACCGAGCATCAAGGTGCGCACGCCCTCGTCCCAGGGCTTGCCGTACCCCTCGACCACGCGGCGCTCCGCGGCGCCCCAGGCGTCCTCGGAATCCACGAGCAGGCCGTCGAGGTCGAGCACGACGGCCTGCACGCCGAAGGCGGGGTGCGGCGGACGGTTCAGGCCGCCTGCTCCCGACGCGCCGAGCGCCGTGCGCGCTTCTCGTCGTAGCGCTTCGCCATCCCGTCCAGCGCGGTCAGGAACTCGGAGGTCTGGGTGCGGGCCTGCTCGGCGGCCTCGTCCAGACCCTCGCGCTCGAAGAAGCGCCAGTGGCGCAGCAGTGGCCAGATGACGTCGTCGTGGTGGGCGCGCAGGTCATAGATCCCCGCCTTGGCGATCTGCACGGCCTTGGTGTTGAAGTCCGTCATGCCGGCGCCCGGCATCTCGAAACCCGCGACCTCCGCGGCGATGGCCTCGATGCAGCGCGACGGCTCGACCTCCAGCGCCGCGTTCAGGATGTCGCGGTAGAAGACCATGTGGAGGTTCTCGTCGGCGGAGATGCGCGCCATGATGCGGTCCGCGACGGGGTCCTCGGAGTAGCGCCCGGTGTTGCGGTGGCTGATGCGGGTTGCGAGTTCTTGAAAGGCGACGTAGGCCATCCCGCGCAGCAGCGACTTGCCGTCCTTGTCGTAGCCGGTCGACATCTGCTGCATGCGGCCGCGCTCCAGGGCGACGGGGTCGACTGCGCGGGTCACCACCAGGTAGTCGCGCAGAACGATGGAGTGCCGGCCCTCCTCGGCGGTCCAGCGGTGCACCCACTCCATCCACGGGCTGTCGGCCTTGCCGAACATGTCGTAGATCTCGCGGTGGTAGCTGGGCAGGTTGTCCTCGGTCAACAGGTTCACCTCGAACGCGATCTGCGCCACCCCGCTGAGGCGCGAGTGGTCCGGCGTCCACGGCTCCTTGTCGAAGTCCCGGCCCAGCGAGTACGGGACGTAGTCGTGCGGGAACCACTCCTTCTGCACGCTCAGGTGACGGTTCAACAGGTCAGCCGCGATGGGCTCGAGCGTGGCCAGCAACTGCTGGTCGGAGGAATTGCGCATGGACGGTTCCCTTCGCGAGGTCGGCGGGCTGAACCTACGGTAGCGTAACCTACGGCTACGTAGGTGAAACCTGCCACCCGGCGCCGACAGAGGTAGCGTCCGCGCATGAGCCTGCTGATCCTCGTCCGCCACGGCCAGTCGGTGTGGAACGCCGAGAACCGCTTCACCGGCTGGGTCGACGCCCCGCTCACCGATCTCGGCCGCGGGGAGGCGGAGGCGGGCGGCCAGCGGCTGGCCGAGGCCGGGGTGCGTGTCGACCGCGCCTTCACGTCCACCCTCACGAGGGCGATCGAGACGGGACGGATCATCCTGGACGGGCTCGGCCAGTCCGACCTCGAGCAGGAGCGGGCCTGGCAGCTGAACGAGCGCTTCTACGGCGCCCTCACCGGCCGAAACAAGGCGCAGACGGCCGAGGAGTTCGGCGTGGATCAGGTGCAGATCTGGCGCCGCAGCTACGACACCCCGCCGCCGGGCGGCGAGAGCCTGAAGGACACGACCGCGCGCACCCTGCCCTACTTCCGCGACGTGGTGCTGGCGGCCTGCCGCGAGGTGGGCACGGTGTTCGTCGCGGCGCACGGCAACTCGCTGCGCGCCGTGGTCAAGGAGCTGGACGGGCTGAGCGACGACGAGGTGGTGGCCCTGGAGATCGCCACCGGGGTCCCGATCGTCTACGAACTGGACGCCGAGGGCGCCCCGACCTCCAAGCAGATCCTGCAGCCCCCCGCCCCCGCCGGCGTGGAGCAGACGACGAACTAGCCCTTGGTCTGGCGGGCGTGGCGGTCGCCGCAGGCAAGGCAGACGAGATAGAACCCCCTGAGTCAGCGGCACGACCGGGTCGCCCGCGCCCCGGCGCCCGTACACTGCCGCGTCCCCGTGCCGCCACGTGAAGAAGGTGCCCGAGTGCTCAGCGTGACCGTCGACTCCGCCGATCCGCGGGAGGTTGCCGCCGACCTGCTGGTGGTGGGGGTGTTCAAGGGCGGCATCGAGGGTCCGGGCGCCCAGCTCGCGCTGGAGGGACTGGGGCTGGAGCGCTTCCCTGTCACACCGGACTTCCGCGGTGACACCGGGCAGACACTGCTCCTCGCGGCGCCGGGCGCCGCGGCCGCGGCGGTGCTGCTGGTGGGGCTGGGGCGCGTGGACGAGAGCGGCCCGCAGCGCCTGCGCGAGGCCGCCGGCGAGGCGGCGCGCGCCGGCGCCGGCGCGCGCCGCATCGTCACCACCCTCGCCCAGGTCGCCACAGGGCCGGCGTCGGTCGAGGCGGTCGCCGAGGGTTTCCTGCTCGGCGCGCCCGCCGGGCGCCGGTTCGCCACACGGCACCACGGCGAGGCGTCTCGCATCGAGGAGGTGGTGGTGCTCGTGCCGTCGGCCGGGCTGGACGCGGCGCGGCGCGCGGTGGCGCACGCGGCGGTCACCGGCCGTGCGGCGCTGGTCGCGCGTGAACTGGTGAACCTCCCGCCGGACCGCAAGCGTCCACCGGCGCTGGCCGAGGCCTTCGGCGAGCTGGCGGGCGGCGCCTGCGACGTGCGGATCCGCGACCAGGCCGAGCTCGCCGAGGGCGGCTTCGGCGGGCTGCTCGCCGTAGGCCGTGGCTCCCGCGTGCCGCCGCGCCTGGTCGAGCTGACCTACTCCCCCGCCGACCCGCTCGGCTCGGTCGTCCTGGTGGGCAAGGGCATCACCTTCGACACCGGCGGGCTGAGCCTGAAGCGCGGGACGTCGAACGCCACGATGAAGAGCGACATGGCCGGCGCCGCCGCGGTGGCCGCCACCTGTGCCGTCCTCGCCGACCTCGACATCCGACTGCGGGTCACCGGTCTGTGCCCGCTCGCCGAGAACATGCCCGGCGGTGACGCCCAGCGGCCCGACGACATCCTCACCGCCCACGGCGGCACCACCGTGGAGGTGCGCGACACCGACGCCGAGGGCCGCCTGGTCCTCGCCGACACCCTCGACCTCGGCGCCAGCCTGCAGCCCGACGCGCTGGTCGACATCGCCACGCTCACCGGGGCGGCGATCACCGCGGTCGGTCCCTACGCGGGCGCGATCATGGGCAGCGACGACGACCTCATCGCGGCGCTGCGCGGCGCGGGCGCGGTCGCGGGCGAGGACCTGTGGCCGCTGCCGCTGTGGCCAGCCCTCCAGCGCTTCCTCGATTCGCCTGTCGCCGACGTGAACAACACCGGCGACGACCACGGTGCCGGGTCGATCATGGGCGGGCTGTTCCTGCGCCGCTTCACCGGCGACGTGCCGTGGGCGCACCTGGACATCGCCGGGCCGGCCTTCCTCGATCCCGAGCTGGCCGTCGGCCACCTGCCTGCGGGCGGCACGGGCTTCGGCGTGCGCACGCTGCTCGCCTGGCTCGAGCGCCGCGGCGACCCCGTCTCCACCAGGGGACTAATCCCTTGACGGGCGCTTACCGCCCGGTAGCCTCGCGGAGCCACGGAGGGGTGGGACTGCGAGGGGGACTCGTGCGACGTCTGCTCGTGCTTTGCGCTGCGCTGTCGGTGCTCGCGCTCGGACTGCCGGCTGGAGTGGCCGCCGGGCAGGCGGTCCCGCCGTTCTTCGTCGACCCGGCCACGCTGCCGTTCGAGGCACTGCCCGGTACCACCACGGAGCGCGCCTGGGGCGTGGACGCCAACGGCGCGGGCTACCGCATCGAGGTGCCGGCCCACTGGAACGGCGAGTTGGTCCTGTACGCCCACGGCTTCCGCGGCACCGATGCGGAGCTGACGGTCAGCGACCCGGCTCTGCGCGCCCACCTCGTGGACCTCGGCTATGCCTGGGCGGCGTCGAGCTACCGTGCGAACGGCTACGCGGTGGAGGAGGGCGTGGAGGACACCGAGAACCTCCTCGCGATCTTCGGCGAGCGGACCGGGCTGACGCCCGAGCGCACATTCCTGACGGGTGAGTCCATGGGCGGGCACATCACCGGCGCCTCGATCGAGCGCTACCCGGACACCTACGCCGGCGCGCTGCCGGTGTGCGGGGTGATGGGCGACGTCGCGCTGTTCGACTACTTCCAAGACGTCAACCTCGTCGCCCAGGCGCTGGCCGGCAGCGAGGCGCAGGTTCCGGCCGGGCCCGACTACTTCACCGAGGTCGTGCCGCGCATCGACGCCGCGCTGGGCTACCCCGGTGACCTGAACGGGCGCGGGCACCAGCTCTCCGCGGCCGTCGAGCAGCTCTCCGGCGGCGAGCGCAGCGCCTTTGACGCGTCATTCGCGTTCTGGGGCGGTCCCGACACCGCGCAGGACGGCATCCCATTCCTGTTCGGCGTCTACGGCGGCCCCAGCGACCCGCGGGTGAACGCGGTGGTGGGCAACGCCGATCGCACCTACTCCTACGACACCGATCCGGCGGTCTCGCCCGAGGAGGCCGACCTCAATGCGGCCGTGGTCCGCGATCCCCGCATACCGGGCGCCGTCCCGCCCTTCCCGGTGATCACGGGCGATCTCCCGGTGAACGTACTGAGCCTGCACACCACCGGCGACCTGTTCGTGCCGTTCTCGATGGAGCAGGTTTACGCGCGCGAGGCGGCGGCGAACGGCGACGCCGACCGACTGGTCGTCCGCGCGATCCGCGACCTGCGCCACTGCGGCTTCGCCGTCGAGGAGCTGGCGGCGGCCTTCGACGACCTGATCGCCTGGGTCGACGGTTCCGACCGGCCCGCGGGCGATGACATCCTCGACCCGGTCACCGTGGCCGACCGTGACTTCGGCTGCGCGTTCACCGTGGGCGACCGGCCGGGGTACCGCCCATGTGGCGCTCCGGCGACGGCCGAGCGCACCGCCGGCGCCGACCGCGTGACGACGGCGCTGGGGGTCGCGCAGGCGGCGTTCGACGCCGCGGACACGGTGGTCATGGCGGGTGCGCAGGATGCCAGCGGGGCGCTGGCAGCCGCGCCGCTCGCCGCGTCGCTGCGCGCACCGCTGCTGCTGAGCCCGGCCACCGTGCTGCCCGCCGAGGTGCTCGCGCAGGTCGCGCGCCTCGGTGCCACCTCGGCCGTCCTGGTCGGCGGGGTCACGGACCTATCCCCGGTGGTCGCAGCGCAGCTGCGGCGGGCGGGGCTGCAGGTGGAGCGCATCGCCGGTCGGGGCGACGCCGCGACGGCCGCCGCGGTGGCCGGGCGCCTCGGCGGCAGCGAGGCGGTGCTGGCGCTGGATCCCGCCGCGTCGGTGGACGCGAGTGTGGCGGGTCTGGCGGCTTTCCTGGAGCAACCGGTCCTGCTGACCCGTCCCAGGTTCGTGCCACCGGCCACACTCGACGCGCTCGCCGACCTCGGGATCACCGAGGTGACGGTGGTCGGCGGCGAGGACGCGGTCGCGGACCGGGTGCTGCGCAGCCTCGAACGGCGCGGTATCGCCGCCGGGCGCCTCGCCGGTGCGGGGCCCTACGGCACGCCCGCCGAGGTGGCCCGCCGCTCGGTCGCCTCCGGCGTCGATCCACGTGAGGTCTGGGTGGCGTCGGGCAGCGACTGGGCCGGCGCGGTCGTGGCTGGACCGGCCGTGGCCGAGACCGGTGACCTGCTCGTCGTGGTGGACGGCAACGACCCGGTGTCGCCCTCGGCCACGCTCGATCTCCTCGACGCCCAGGGTCGGCTCACCGAGCTCCTGCGCCCGGTCGGCGGTCCGCTGGTCCTGACCCCGGAGGTCGAAACCCGGCTCCTGGCTGCGGCGAACGGCTGATCAGGTCGTGCGGGCCTGCTCCTCGCCGAAGAGGAAGGACAGCAGCACGAAGCGGCGCCCGCGGGTCACGGGCAGGACTTCGTGGAGGTGGGAGCAGGAGAAGACCAGCGCCTCGCCCGCCGCGGGGCGGTAGCGCTGGGCGGAGTACTCGGAGAAGCGCAGGTGCCCGCCGTCGTAGCCGGCGTTGAGGTTCAGCGTGAGCGCGAAACGGCGGTGGGCGGTGGTGGGACTGAGGTTGTCGCGGTGGGCGGTGAAGAAGCCGCCGCGGTCCGCGTCGTAGCAGGCGATCTTGAAGCCCTCGAAACGGGTCGCGCGGTACGCGAACGCCTTGCGCAACTCCGGCATCACCCGGCGCCCGACGGTGCCGGTCAGCCGGCGCAGCAGGTCCGGATCGGTCACCGTGTGGTCCCGGCGCCGCTTCGCCGCGGGGTTCAGCGCGTCGGACCGGCGGCCTTCCGCCGACCGCTCCACCCCGGTGTCGGTGTTGCCCTGGGTCTCCCAGACGTCGACGAGCGAGGCGCAGATGGCGTCGTCGAGGACCCGCGGGATGTAGAGCACCGGCGCCTGGACGGTGACCTCGCCTTCGGCTGGGGCCTGGCCGGCAGCGGCCAGCGTCCGTCTGATCCAGTCGGTGGCGGGCGCCTGCGGGGTGGCGTCGAGGACCCGCAGGTTCGCGTCGAGCACGTAGGTGACGGTGTCGCCCTCGGCGACCCGATAGGAAGCGGAGACCTGGCCGCCGCTGTCGAGCAGGAGGGTCGGCGAGGGGCCATCGTGCGGCGGGGCGCCGGGCGCGCGGGCGACCACGTGGACCGACGACGCCTCACCGACCGCCGCGCGGACGGCCTCGCCGGCTGCGGCGGCCTGGGGCGCGTCGAGCCCCGGGCACAGCACGAGCACCGCCGGGCGGCCGCCCGCCAGGGCGTAGAAGCGCGCCGGGACGCCGTCGGCACGCGGGAGGGCGAAGTCGGGGGCGCGCTCCCCCCGGCCGAGCAGCGGGCGGGGCGGCGCGGGGAGATCGGTCACGTCACGGCTCCTGGGTGCGCCGGTCAGCGGGGCTGGTCGGTCGGGCACCAGTAGATGGTGCGCAGGGCGGAGGCGCCCGCGAGCACGACCGTCCCGCAGCGGCGGCACGGCAGCCCGGCGCGCTTGTACACATAGACGCGCTCGCGGGCGGGGACGCGTCTGAGGGTGGCGACGCCGACATCGGCGGGAGCGACCGTCACGATGCGGCCGGCGCGCACGCCGTCTTGCAGCATCGCCCGCACCGTGGCCCACAGGCCGTCGAACTCGGGTCGGGTGACCTCACGTGCGGGGCGGTCCGGGGCCAGGTGGTCAACGAACAGCGCCTCGGCCCGGTAGACGTTGCCGATCCCCGCGAGCACCGACTGGTCGAGCAGCGCCGCGGAGATGGGGATGGTGCGGCGCCGCAGGGCCGACCAGGCGCGCTCGGGGTCGGCGTCGCGGCGCAGCGGGTCGGGTCCGAGCCGGTCAAGGATGCGCCGCAGCATCGTGTCGTCTACCAGCTGGCAGGCGGTGGGACCGGCGAGGTGGAGCACGCGGTCGTCGGTGAGCAGGCGCAGGCGGGTCCCGGCGGTGGTCGGCGGCAGGGCCTCGCCCTCGCCGTGGGCGAACATCCGGAACTTGCCGAACAGCCCGAGGTGGATGTGCAGCGTGTCGCCGCGCGACCAGCGGTAGAACAGGTGCTTGCCGTACGCCTCGATGTCGAGCAGCTCCTGGCCGTCCAGGATTGCGGCGCCGTCGGCGAAGCGGCCCTGCGGCGAGTCCGCCCGCACCACCTGCCCGCGCAGCGCCTTGCGCTGCAGCCGTGCCGCACGGTGGATCGTGTGGCCCTCAGGCATCGCCGGGCGTGGTCCAGCGCAGACGCAACTGGCGAGCCGCCAGTGCTTCATCGAGGCGGCCGACCGGGGTGCTGACCGGGGCCGCCGTGAGCAGCTCCGGGTCGGTCCCCGCCTCCTGCACCGCCTGGCGCAGGGCGGCGGCGAACTCGTCGAGGGTCTCGCGCGACTCGGTCTCGGTGGGCTCCACCATGAGCGCCTCCTCGACGATCAGCGGGAAGTAGTTCGTCGGCGGGTGAAAGCCGAGGTCGATGAGGCGCTTGCACAGGTCGGTGACGCGCACGCCGTGGGCCTTGAGTCCGCGTCCCGTCGAGACGAACTCGTGCATCGGCTGGTGCTGCGGGTAGCCGAGGGGCAGCACGTCGGTGACCTGCGCGGCCACGTAGTTGGCGTTCAGCACCGCCTTGGCGCTCATCTGCGCCAGGCCGTCGCCGCCGTGGGCCAGCAGGTAGCTGTAGGCGCGCACCAGCACGCCGACGTTGCCGTGGAAACCGTGCAGGCGCCCGATCGACTTGGGCCGGCCGGCGTCCCATGCGAACCCGCCGTCGTCGCGGCGCACCACCACCGGCGACGGCAGGTAGGGCACAAGCCGCTCGTTCACCAGCACGGGGCCCGCGCCGGGTCCGCCCCCGCCGTGTGGCGTGGCAAAGGTCTTGTGCACGTTGAGGTGGACCACGTCGAAACCCATGTCGCCGGGTCGCACGCGGCCAGCGATCGCGTTGAAGTTGGCCCCGTCGTAGTACAGCAGCGCGCCCACGGACTGCAGTGCGGCGGCGATGCGCTCGATCTCCACCTCGAACACCCCGACGGTGTTCGGGTTGGTCAGCATCAGCCCGGCAGTGGAGGTGTCGACCAGCGCCTCCAGCGCGCCGACGTCCACAAGACCGTCGGCCCCGCTGGGCACGGTGACCACGTCGTAGCCGGCCATCGCCGCGCTGGCGGGGTTCGTGCCGTGCGCGGAATCCGGCACGATGATGGTGCGCCGCGCGTCGCCGCGGTCCTCGTGGTAGGCGCGGATGAGCAGCAGCCCCGTCAGCTCGCCCTGGGCGCCTGCGGCCGGCTGGAAGGTCGCCGCGCGCAGGCCGGTCACCTCGGCCAGCCAGCGCTCCAGCTCCCACAACAACTCCAGGGTCCCCTGCGCCGCTTCCTGAGGCGCCCACGGGTGCAGCCCGCGGAAGCCGGGCAGGGCCGCGGCCGCCTCGGCCAGCCGCGGGTTGTACTTCATCGAGCACGAGCCGAGCGGGTAGAAGCCGACGTCGATGCCGTGGTTGCGGTGCGACAGCCGGGTGAAGTGGCGCACCACGTCCAGCTCGCCCAGCTCGGGCAGCGCCGGTGGACGTTGCGCCAGCTCCACGCCCGGCAGGGCCTCGGCGGGGTCGACCGCCGGCACGTCGAGGGCGGGCAGGGTCGAGGCCCGGCGCCCCGGACGCGAGCGCTCGAAGACGGTCGGCTCGGTGGCGGTCCGTGCTCCCATGACCGGCATGGCCTACAGCCCCTTCAGGACACGGGCGAGGGCGTCGGCCAGGCCCTCGACCTCGGCGGCGGTCCGGCGCTCGGTGGTGGCCACCATCACCGCGCCGGCGGCGGGGCCGTCGGGGACCACCGGGCCCACGAGGTAGCCCTCGGCGTGCAGCGCCGCGACGGCGGCCGCGGGGTCGGCCTCGCCGAGGCGCAGCGGGAACTCCTTGAGGAACGCCCCCGTCACCGCGAGCGCGACGCCCTCGACCTGGGTCAGGCGTGCCGCGGCGTGCCGGGCGCGGGCGAGGCAGGCGTGCGCCAGCTCGGTCAGCCCGGCCGGCCCCAGCCAGGTCAGGTGGACGAGCCCCGCCAGGGCGCACAGCGTCTGGTTCGTGCAGATGTTGCTCGTCGCCTTCTCGCGGCGGATGTCCTGCTCGCGGGCGCGCAGGGTCATGACGTAGCCGGTGCGGCCCTCGCCGTCGCGGGTCTCGCCAACCACCCGGCCGGGCAGGCGGCGCACCTGCGCGGCGCGGCAGGCGAGGAAGCCGAATGTGGGCCCGCCATAGGCCAGGCCCTGCCCCAGCGGCTGGCCCTCCCCCACCACCAAGTCGGCACCCTGGCTGCCCGGCGTGGCGAGCAGGCCCGCCGCGGTGGGCTCCAGCTTCACCACGAGCCGCGCGCCCACGGCGTGCGCAGCCTCGGCCGCGGCGCGGACGTCCTCGACGATCCCCAGCGCGTTGGGCTGTGCCACCACCAGCACCGCGAGGTCGTCGCCGAGGTCGTCGTAGCGCGTCCGGCCCGTCGTCGCGTCCACCTCGAGGCTGCGCACGGGCCGGCCGTGCGGGTGGTTGTAGGTGGCCACGACCTGTCGCGAGGGCAGGTCGAGCGCGCCCGAGACCGCCACGGCCGGCGGTGGGTCACCCGGGCGCTGGCGGACCGCGGCGCAGGCCATGGAGACCGCCTCGGCGACCGCGCTGCCGCCGTCGTACAGGCTGGCGTTCGCCACCGGCAGCCCGGTGAGCTCGCTGATCACCGTCTGGTACTCGAACAGAGCCTGCAGCATGCCCTGGCTGACCTCGGGCTGGTACGGCGTGTAGGAGGTGAGGAACTCCCCGCGCGACAGCAGCGCGGGCACGAGCGCGGGAACGTAGTGGTCATAGGCGCCGCCGCCGGCGAAGCACACGCCGTCGGTGGCGTTGCGTGCCGCCAGCTCGCTGAGGCGGCGCAGCACCTCGTCCTCGCTGCGGCCGGGCGGCAGGTCGAGGGGGCGGTCGAGCCGCAGGCTGGCGGGGATGTGGTCGAACAGCGCGTCGAGGCTGGCCCGGCCCACCGCGGCGAGCATCTCGGCGAGGTCGGCCTCGGTGTGGGGGGCGAACTCCACGCAGGCTCCTGTGACGGCGGCGGGCACGGGCACTGGCGGCGGCCGGAGAACGGCGTGTGCTCGCGACGGGACCGACGCCGACCCCCCGCGAGGCCCGTCCGGGCGCTGATTCTAGCGCCGGCTCCCGAGAGGGCCGCGCGCTACGCCTGCGCGTCGACGCCGTCGACGCCGTCGGCGAGGTCCAGCGAGGCGCCCGCGGTGGTGGCCTGCACCCGCTCCGAGGGCAGCTTCAGCACCTCGGCCTCGGTCTCGGCGTAGACCGGCGAAATGGCGATGGCGAACACGCCCTGGCCGCGCTGGAGCAGGTCGATGAGCTGGCGCTCGTCGTCCAGCGCGTACACCGTGGCGCCGTCGCTGACCAGCGTCACGTCCTTGAGCGACAGGCCCTGGTCGCGGATGAACGCGATCGCGCTGCGGATGCGGCGCAAGCTGATGCCCGCATCGAGAAGTCGACTGATGAGCTTGAGCTGGACGATGTCGTCGAAGCTGTAGAGGCGCTGGGTGCCAGAGCCCCCGGCGTCGCGCACGGATGCGCGCACCAGCCCCGTGGTGGTCCAGTAGTCGAGCTGGCGGTAGGTGACCCCCACGACCTTGCAGACCGCGGGCCCGCGGTAGCCGGCCCGGACGTCGTCCATGCCGGGCAGCGGGATCTGATGCAGGGGCCGGGCGGGTCGGTTCGTGCTCACGCGGTCACCTTCGTCCGACGCCCAGGGACCGGAATATCCCAGGACCGTGATTACACGCGTTCTCCACCCTCAGGTCAACAACTCACAGGACGCAAGGGACAATGTCCACATGGTGTGGACAACACTGTGGGCAAGTCCCGGGTCGGTTATATGACAGTGCGTAACAATCTGACCACGTAGTGCGCTAGCGGAAGTCCTCGGGTGAGACCGTGTCGAGGAACGACTTGAACTGCTCCACCTCGGCCTCGTCGTCGTCCTCGATCTCGATGCCGGCCTCGGCCAGCACCGACTCGTCGGCGAAGATCGGCACGGTTGCGCGCACCGCGAGGGCGATCGCGTCAGACGGGCGCGAGGAGACCACCACGCTGTCGCCGTCGGAGGTCATCTGGATCTCGGCGTAGAAGGTGCCGTCGCGCAGGGCGGTGACCACTATTCGGTCGACGGACACCGACAGGCCGCTGAGCAGGTCCCGCATGAGGTCATGGGTCATCGGGCGCTGGGTCACCACGCCCTGCAGCGCGAACGCGATGGAGGTCGCCTCGACCGCGCCGATCCAGATCGGCAGAAAGCGCTCGCCGGTGCGCTCCTTCAGCAGCACGATCGGCTGGTTGTGGGGTAGTTCCACCCGCACCCCCACCAGTTCCAACTCGATCACGGAGCACCTCCGTCGCGGCCAGGGCAAGCGAAGTCTACGGTGGTCCCCCCACCCCCTCAATCGGGCCAGGCGCGGTGGGCGCGATCAGGCGGCACGATCCAGTGGCTCCAGACGCGCGAAGCCGCGCAGCGCCTCCTGCACCGCCGCTCCCGCCTGGGCCGCGCCGCCGCGGCCCGGGTCGGGGGCTGGTGCGTCGGCCGCGAGGCGCAGTTCGACCGTGTCCACCACCGCGCCGGCGACCAGGAGCTCGGCGCTGCCGACCACCGTCCCCGCCGCCGCCGGCCGCGCCTCCACCGGGTCGAGGCTGGCGCGCCAGGCGACGGGGGTGGCCAGGGGTACGGTGACGTCGAGCGCTTCGGCGGCGACGACCGGCGTCTGCGCACCGCCCCAGCGGTAGGCGGCGACGGGGACCGCAGGGTCGGCGGGGACCACCCGGCGGTACGCGTCGAAGCCGTGGTCGAGGAGTGCGGCCGCGTCGGCGAAGCTGTCCTCGCTGTCGAGCACCACGGCATACAGCGTGCGGTCGCCGCGGGTGGCGCTGGCCACCAGGCACAGCCCGGCGCGGTTCGTGTAGCCCGTCTTCACGCCTGTGGCGCCCTCGTAGGCGCCGAGCAGCAGGTTGCGGTTCGTCAGCGGCGCCAGGCCGTCCACGGTGCGCTCCCGCGCGCTGGCCCAGGACGCGAACTCGGGGTCGCGCAGGGCCACGTGGGCCAGGCGTGCCAGGTCGAGGGGGCTGGAGCGGTTGCCAGGCTCGTCGGCGAGGCCCGAGGCGTCCACGAAGCTCGTGGCCGTCAGGCCGAGCTCCCGGGCGCGCGCGTTCATGCGCGCCACGAACGCCGCCTCGCCGCCCGCCACATGCTCCGCCACCGCGACCGCCGCATCGTTCCCGCTGCGCATGACCAGCCCGGTCAGCAGGCTGCGCATGGTGATCTGCTGGCCCGCACGCAGCTCCAGGCTCGCCGCCCCCGGCGTCGCGCCCACCGCCACCGCGTTCGCCGAGACCGTGACCCGCTGCTCGATGGCGCCCGCCTCCAGCGCGAGCAGCGCGGTCATGATCTTGGTGGTCGAGGCGATGAGGCGCGGGGCCTCGGCATCGTCGGCGTGCAGCAGCACTCCCGACAGCGGGTCGACCAGCACCGCACCCTCCGCGGTCAGGCTGGGCGGATCCGGCGCGAGGACCGGCGCTTGGCCCGGCGGCGCTCCCGGCTGCGGGCTGGCGGCGGGCTGTGGCGGCGCGCCCGGCGGCGAGCCGGCGGGTGGCGTCGGCTGCGCGGGGGCGGGGCTGGGCGCCGGGGACTGTGCGCGCGCCGCGGGGGTGGGGGCGAGCAGGACCGCGAGGAGCGCCAGGAGGGCGGCCGACGCGGCAGCGCGCTCAGCCGCCCTGGACGTGGGCACGCAGGGCGCGGGCGAGCAGTGCCCGCTTCATCTTCTGAGTGGTGCCGGCCAGGGACTCCAGCTGCTTGGCAGCGCGGCGGCGGGCCTCGGGGCCGCGCTGGCGCATCAGCGGCATGACGAGCTGGGCGAACAGCGCGAGCTCGCGGTCGACGAACTGCGCGTACATCCGCAGGTGCCGCGCCTCCAGGCCCATGCGCAGCAGCTCGCGGGCGGCGCGCGCCGCGGCGAGGTCGTCGCCGTCCATCACCGCCGCGTCATTGCCGCGGCCGCTGACGATTCCGTATTCCTTCAGCTCGCGCACGTCGTGCGCACGCAGGCCTGAGGCCTCGCAGAACTCGGTCAGCGATAGCGCCACCGACGCGGCGGTCGGGTCGAGCAGGCCCGGCTCGGGGGTCTGGCGCGCCGCCTCGGCGTGCGCGGCCTCCGCCACCTTCCAGACCTCCAGCGCGGACGGCGCCCCCATGCCCGGCAGGACGCCGTTCGCGCCCTCGGGGTCGGGCTCGTCGACGTTGCCGGAGTCCACCCGCTCGAGCTGCTCGCGGATCACCTTGAGCGGCAGGTAGTGGTCCCGCTGGGCGGTGAGGATGAAGCGCAGACGGTCGACGTCGTCACCGCTGAACTTGCGGTAGCCGGAGTCCGTGCGGTCCGGTGAGATCAGCCCCTCGCTCTCCAGGAAGCGGATCTTGGAGATCGAGATGTCCTCGAAATCGTGCTTCAACTGGTTGAGGACCTCGCCGATGGTGAACGCCGTGGTGGTCACCGCGCTCACTCCGGGCCCCGGCGCGACGTCACGCGCCAGCCTCCGCGAGGTGCGCGACGAGCTTGAACTTGCCCACCTGCACCTCGTCGCCGGGGACGAGCTGGCGCTGCTCGGCGCGCTCACCGTTCACGTAGGTCCCGTTCAGGCTGCCGACGTCGGCCACCGTGAAGTGCAAACCGTCGCGGCGAAACTCGGCGTGGCGGCGTGAGACGGTGATGTCGTCGAGGAAGATGTCGCTCTCCGGGTGCCGGCCGACGGTGGTGAGATCGCGGTCCAGCAGGAAGCGCGCGCCGGCATTCGGCCCGCGCACAGCAACGAGGAGCGCGGTGCCGGGCTCGAGCTCGGCCTCGATCTGGCCCTCGACCTCTGGTTCGGCTTCAACCTGCGCCTCGACGAGGTCGGTGTCGTCCTCTCGGCGCATGACGCCGGTGGTGACCTCGTCCCTCGGAGACAGCGGCCGACCACAGTTCCCGCAGAAGTTCGCGCCTGCGGGGTTCTCGTGACCGCAGTGCGTGCAGTACATCGTTCCTCCCGGTGGATACCAGGGCCTGCCGGGATGCTCCGCAACCGGCCACTCGCAAGGCCCGGATGCTAGCGCACGAAAACCCGCCGATCGCTGAGCCCGTGCAACGCGCGGTGCTACTCAGCCGTTCTGCGTCAGCGCCTCGTAGTCCGCGGCGGACATCAGCGAGGTGACCTCGTCCGGGGCGTCGGCCTCGATGACCACCATCCACCCGTTCCCGTAGGGGTCGGAGTTGACCAGTTCTGGTGAGGACTCGAGGGTTTCGTTGCGCTCGACCACCACCCCGGTCAGGGGCGCGTAGAGGTCCGAGACGCTCTTGGTGGACTCGACCTCACCGAACGGCTGACCCTTCTCCACGCGGGTGCCGGAGGCGGGCAGGTCGACGTACACGACGTCGCCCAGCGCGTCTTGCGCGTAGTGGGTGATGCCGATGGTCACGCGGGAGCCGTCGCTGCGTGCCCACTCGTGCTCCTGGGTGTACCGCAGGTCGTCCGGATTCACCTGTTGCTCCTTGCCGCTCGCGGCGCTGTTGACGTGCTCGTGGGGTCCGGGATCCTACCCCTGGCACCGTTTAGGGCAGCGCGTCGGGGACGGCGCCCTGTGGAGCGAGCCGGCTCGCCTCGCGCGCGTACTGGATGCCCGCCCAGTAGTAGGCCGCGATGCCGATCGACGTCGCGATCCAGGCGATGACGGCGAACACCCCGGCGTAGGCGAAGTCCATGTTGGCCGGGAGGAACGCGGGCACGCCGATCAGGAGACAGGCGGTCGCGAACTTACCCATGCGGCTGACGGGCAGCGGCGGCACGCCGCGGAAGCGCACCAGGACGGCGACCAGCAGGAGCACGTCACGCGCGACCACTGCCACGACCACCACGGCGCTCAGGAAGCCCACGACCAGCAGGGTGATCGCGGCGGTCGCGAGCAGGACGCGGTCGATGAGCGGGTCGAGGAAGCGCCCGAGGCGGGTGACCTGGTCGAAGCGGCGAGCGACGTAGCCGTCGATCCAGTCAGTGGTCGCGACCACTCCGAGCACGAGCAGGGCCATCCCGTAGGCGCGCGGCCCGAGCATGAGCCAGACGAACAGCGGCAGCCCGAGCAAACGCAGCGCGGTGATCACGTTCGCCGCGGTCAGCACCCGGTCGTGCACGACCGCCGGACCGTCCCCACGCCGACCGGCGTCGAACAGCCGCACCCGCCTGGCCTCCTGATCGCCGGACCACCCCTGCCCCGCGATCGTACCCACGCCGTTCGCAACCGAGCCCGACCCAGCGCTAGGCTGTACCCGCAGCACCACGGGATGTGGCCCAGTTTGGTCCAGGGCGCCGGTCTGGGGGACCGGAGATCCGGGGTTCAAATCCCCGCATCCCGACTCTATTTCCGCTGGTCAGCGGTCTAAGCCTCGCGATTTTGGGCCAGCCTGGTCACAGAATGGTCACCGGCTGCGTCGATGAGGTCGGCGGCGAGGGACGCGGCGTCCTCCTGCATCGCGGGTAAGGCGTGGGAGTAGGTGTCCAGCGTGATCGCGATGCTGGAGTGACCGAGCCGCTCCTGGACGACCTTGGGGTGGACGCCCGCCAGGAGCATCAGCGTGGCGTGCGTGTGCCGCAGGCCGTGCACCTTGATCCACGGCAGGCCGGCGGCGGCGCTGTGCGTTCGGAACACCTGGGTCACGCGGTCGGGGTGGATCGGCGATCCGTCGGGACGGCAGAAGACGAGCCCCGAGTCGACCCAGCCGGCGCCGAAGCGCAGCCGCTCCTCGACCTGCGCGCTGCGGTGGGCCCGCAGCGCCGCGACGGTCGTGGCGTCCAGGGACACGAGGCGCCGCGATCTGCGGGTCTTCGTCGGACCCGCGGCGACCACGCCTGCCCCCTTCGCCCGCTGCTGCGCGATGGTGATTCTCCCCGCCTCCAGGTCGACGTCGCGCCAGCGCAGCCCGACGAGCTCGCCGCGCCGGATCCCGGTGGTCGCGGCGACGCGCCACATCGCTACCAGGCGGTCTGTTGCCACGTGGGCGAGGAAGCGGCGGACCTCGTCGGCGGACCAGGTCTGCTGCTCGGGCGACTCCGGCATGGTGTGGCAACGCTCGGCGGGGTTCCTGGGCAGGAGCCCGTCGTTCACCGCGTCGCTCAGGGCTCTCGAGAGCGTCCGGTGGATGTTGTGC